>Ga0187848_10002751_pt1 | contig 13483 bp, 12 predicted proteins | sample June2016WEW_4_40_FD_132424 | JGI IMG/M metagenome (GOLD analysis project Ga0187848, IMG submission 132424) | Peatland microbial communities from SPRUCE experiment site at the Marcell Experimental Forest, Minnesota, USA - June2016WEW_4_40 | ecosystem: Environmental > Terrestrial > Soil >... | reverse complement strand
GTGATCAACGTGCAGGAGCACACGACGGTTCGCTACCCCGAATCGCTTTACCACTCGTTCACCAACAGCTACGAAGGGGCGGTGACCGGCGAGATGCGGCGCAACGTGCCGTACATCCACGCCTATCGTCCGCGCAATACGTACTACCGCGGGCTATACAGCGACGGCGACGTGCAGCCCCGCGAGTTGCCGATGGACCCGGAGATCTCCGTGATCTCGACGGTCCGCCTGTACTTCAAGTCGCCCGCGGCCAAGGACGAGAACAAGGCCGATCAAGCTCGCAAGGGACGGCGCGGCTGGGGCGATTGAAGGACTTTGGATCTTCGCCGGCAGCCAGGAGCGGCCCCCATCCGATCGTCGCAGAGCCGTCATTCCAACCTGCAAACTGCGGGAATCCCATTCCGAGGATGGAAGGACCCTGCAGGCCGCGGTATACTGACCTCAGCCTCAGGCATCCGATGGCATCTCGCGGGTCGCGGCGGTGGGCCGCTCGCGCTGCCAGGCACGGCTTTTGTCGGGGATGCAGCGATCAAGCACCGCTTTGACTGGAAACCAACCAGTCTGCCCGTTCGACACAGCTCACAACATGGGGGAACTCGATGAGGAATCTTACGGTCGTGCTCACCGCGTTGTTCGCTTGTATTTCCACGGCCCTGGCGCAGGGTGCCGGGCCGGCCAAGCCCGCCTTGCCGGAGCTCGAGATCAAGTATCGCTGGGTGTTCACCATGACGAACCTGGCCCGCGAAGAGGCATTGCAGAAGACCATCGACCTCGTGCATCGCGCCAAGCAGGCGGGCTACAACGGGATTTTCGTGGCCGACAGCAAGTTTGCCAAGTTCCAGCTTCAGGAGAAGTTCTACGCCCGCAACGTCCACAGGCTCCGCCAGGCCTGTACCGAGCAGCAGGTGCAGTTGACCGTCGACGTTTGCCCGATGGGTTACGCGGCCGAGTTCCTGGCGGCCGACCCCAACCTGGCGGAGGGTATGCCGGTGCGTAACGCCGCATTCGTTGTCCAGGACGGCAAGCTGCTGCCGCGGGATGACGTGGCACGGCTGCTGAACGGCTCTCTGGAACAATGGAATCGCGGCAGCCCGGCAGGCTGGACCGTCGATCAGCCCGGCAAGGTTTCCTTCAAGGATGACGATGTCACGTACAACGGCAAGCCGACGCTCCGCCAGGACCACTCGGGCGGCACGCGCGGGGTCGTCCGCCTGATCCAGAAGATCAAAGTCCGGCCTTGGCACTACTACCACATTTCGGCAATGGCCAAGACCGAGAACTGCACCTCCGGCGATTTCCGCATCTTCGCATTTTCCGGCGATCCCAGCCAGGGCCAGGCACTCAACTGGCAACCGCCGGCCATCCGGAAGACGATGGACTGGACCCGTCTACACGCCGCGTTCGCCAGCGCCGAGAATACGGAGGTTGGCATCTACCTGGGCTCGTACAACGCCAAGGGCGGCAAGATCTGGTGGAGCGACGTGCGCATCGAGCCCGGCGGCCTGGTGAACGTCATCCGTCGCCCCAGCCTGCCCTTGACGGTCACCAGCGAAGACGGCAAGACGGTCTACATCGAGGGCCAGGACTTCTCGGGAGCAAAAGACCCCAAGCTGGGCCACGACCCCAACCCGGGGTACTTCAGCTACTGGCACGAACCGCCCACGGTGACGGTTCCCGCCGGCAGCCGGCTCAAAGAGGGGCAGAAGGTGCTCGCCAGCTACCACTTCGCCACGCTCGCCGGCAAGAGCCACCAGATCAACTGCTGCTTCAGCGAACCCAAGGTCTACGACCTGATCGAGGGACAGATTCGCTGGGTCAAGGAAACCGTCGAGCCGGACTTCTACATGATGGCCCACGACGAAATCCGCCACTGCGGCTGGGACGACTCCTGCGCGCGGCGCAAGATGACCTGTGGCCAGATGCTGGCCGACAACGTCAAGCGGTGCGCCGAGATCATCGAGCGGACGGACCCGGGCAAGCCGATCCTGGTCTGGAACGACATGTTCGATCCGTTTCACAACGCCCGCAAAGAGGGCTGGATGTACCTGGCCAAGGGTAGCGGCCCGTGGTACGGTTCCTGGGAGGGTCTGCCCGGGCGCGTCCTGGTGGCCAACTGGCACAACAACAATGCCGACAGCTTGAGGTTTTTCGCCGAGCGGGGCCACCGCCAGATCCTGGCCGGTTACTACGACGCCGACCCGCGGAGGATCATCGAGTGGCTGAAGATGGCCGCCAAGGTGCGGGGCGTCTGCGGCGTGATGTACACCACCTGGCTGAACGACTACTCGAAACTGGACGTGTTCCTGCAGCACGTCAAGGAGTTCGAGGGGCGGTGACGCCGGAGTCGGAGCGCGAAATCCGGGTATTGGCCGGCTCGATGCGGTACAAGTGGGTCTTGGTCCGCAGGAACAATGCCTTGCCCGATGCGGCCGGCGAGGCCATGAAGCCGGCCTCCAGCACATTGACGGCCAGTTCCCCATACGCGCGCCCCGCCTCGACTACCGTGGTCTTGCCATCCTGTGCGAAGAAATAGACGCGGCCCTCCGCCGCCAGCGGTGAGGCCGAGTATTGACCGCCAATGCGATGCTGCCAGACGATCTCGCCCGACTTGGCCTCGAGGCACGATAGGATACCGGCATCGTTGACAGTATAGACCAGGTCGCCGGCCACGGTAGGCGAAGGGATGAAGGGCATCGCCTTGACAACCTTCCAGACCACGCGGCTCTTGGTGACGTCGCCCCGGCCGTCAGGCCGCACCGCCCACAGCTCCGGTCGCCCGGAGCCGGTGCTGATCAAGACCATCCCCGCCGCCACCAACGGGCGGGACGTGGTCGAGAACCCGATCGGATAGCAAACCTTCCAGAGTTCCTTGCCGCTCGGCGGGTCATAGGCCATCGCGGCCTTCGAGCCGGCGCTGATCAACTGCGATTTGCCGGCCGGACCGATGACGGTCGGCGTGGAGAATGCCTTGCGGTTGTCGCCGTCGACCCCGGCAAAGTCGGTCGAGCGGTCCGTCTTCCAGACGGTGGCGCCGGTCTTCTTGTCCAGCGCCACGACGTACTGCACGTCGAAGCCGTCATAGTGCAGAAACAGCAGGTTGCCCCAGAGCAGCGGCGACGAGCCCGGCCCGCGATAGTGGTTGCAGTGCAGATCGCGCCGCGTCCAGATCTTCTCACCCGAGGCGGAGTCCAGGCAAGCCGTGCCGTAGGTGCCGAAATGGACGTAAACCCGGCCGGCCTCGATGACCGGCGTGGGCGAGGCGTAGCTGTTCAGGCCGGCGATCGGCTCCGGCTCGTGGTCGCCAAACAGCAGGATGTCGTGCAAAATCTTGCCGCTGTCGCGCGCCACGCAGACGGCATACAGCCGCTTGCCGTCGGCCGTGGCGGTCGTCAGCCAGATCTGGTTGTCCCAGATGACCGGCGACGACCAGCCGCGGTCGTGGATGGGGGTCTTCCACTGGACGTTCTCGGTCTCGCTCCAGCGGAGCGGCAGGCCAACGGCGTCGGAGCTGCCGTCGGCACCTGGCCCGCGAAACTGCGGCCAGTTCTCGCCGGCGCCGGCGACCCCGTCGAGACCCACCGCGAAGATCATCAACCACGTGTGCCGCACGACGATCCTGCGGGAATAGGGGTCAGGGGGCGGCGGCGATCGGCAGGGGCAGCAGCAAGCAGGATGCCCCGCTCTTGGCTACCGTACACGCTGCGCAATCCACCAGGTAATACGTCGAATGTATTTCCAGTCTGCCGGAAAGTCAATCGCCCACGTCATGGCTGCGACTCCGTTGCCATGGATTTGCCGTGCTTGACGCAGTGCGATTTGGCGTGCTCGCGGTACGCCGCCGCCAACTCGACGACGGTGACGGCGTTCTTTACGCTACTCCAGGACTCGGCCTCACTGGCGGCTGATTTCCCGGAGGCACCATGCGATCAGGCGCTTCTCGCGATCGGTCGCAGCCTTGCCCAATGCCGTTTCGACCCGGCCAATTCCCGGTGCGGCGGCCGGGCCCATATAGCCCAGTGCCACGGCCGCGCGCTCGCGCATCGCGATGTCGTTGTCTGCCAGATGGGGCGCGAGAACGTCGATCGCCATGTCGGGGCAAGTCGCCAGGATCTTGTAGCCCCACGCGGGCACGTCGCCGGCCGTGCCATCCATGATCTTCCGGGCCAACAGGCGGGCGGAGGGACGGAGCCGTTCCCCCAGTTCGTGGACGAACGCCTCGTAGATCAACGAGCCGAGATCCGGACCTTCCCCCCCGGGGCCGCCGGGACCCGGCGGCCCAAACCGCCCGCGGCCTGCCCAAGGGAGACTCTTGTCCGACTCCATCGCCCAAAGGGTTGCCGAGGGGAGCAGAGGATGCTTGATCCGCGTGCTGCGGACTGTCGGAGCGGCATCCTTGGCGACCGGGCCCAACAGGGCCAGGTAGATCATCATGTTGTAGCCTTCCACCTCGGACGCATCCCGGAGGGCGCGGACCATGAAGTCGACCGCCGGGCGGGCGTCCTCGCCGCCGATCTGCGACATCGCCCGCACAGCCGCCCAGCGCACGGCCGGCTCCTTGGCCGACAGCATCCGTGCCAGACGCTTCAAGGCGGGACGGGCGGGCGCACCGATGCGGCCCAGCGCATCCGCGGCGTCAATCACGAGCTCGGGATCGTCCAAGAGCGGGGTAAGGGATTGGGCGGCCTTGGCGGCGGCCGGGCCGAGCATGGAGATGGCTTGTAGCGCGATGATCCGCAGCGGCTCATCGGGGTCGTTCAACATGCCCGCGAGCTTCTCAGCCAGGGCGGCCGCCCCGGGGCCCGCCAAGCCTGCGGCCTTGGCCGCCTCACGGCGCTCGGCCCGATCGGCGCTCTGCAGGCCCTGCGCGAGCACTTTGAGGGCGCGTGCGTCTTTGGGGTCGATACGCACCAGCGCGGCGGCCGCCGACAGCCGCACTTGCGGCACCGCGTGTTGGAGAAGTTCCGCCAAGGGCGCCGCCGCTGCGCGGGCCTTGCGGCCGAGGCACCGCAGATCGTTCGCCGCTTCGGCGCACACCATAGGATCCGAGGCATTGAGCTTCGCAAGCAGTGCCGGCAGATCCCCGTCGTCCACCGGCCCCGGACCGATAATGTATGCGGGGTTTGCCGACGCGGCCATCACCATCGGCGGCATCTTGGCGTTGGCGCGGATCCGCTCGACCCTCACCAGTCCGGGCACGCTCGTGCGGTTCAGCGCCAGGTCGAAACTGGCGCCCTCGTTGTCCGCGCCGTGGGCCACGACCGTCAGAACGGCGTCCTTGCCCGCGGTCATCAGCCCCACGCTTTCCACCAGCCGTGACACCGTCCCATAGTATGCCAACGGCAGATCGGGCCGATCCTTGCCCAACGTCCACGGTCCATTGCCCGGCGAATGCACCTGGTACCACCCCTGGCCCAAGCACACCAAGGCTACGCTGCGGGCGCTGAACAGGACGCCTCGCGCGCCGGGCAAAGCCCATTGCAGGATCGGACGCGGGATCGTGGCCCGTTGGCCCGACGCCACGACGTGTACGATCGGGTCTGGCGAGATCTCCCCTTTCAGCGCGAGGACCTCCTTCAGGACCAGCACACTCTTCTCCCGGCTGAACCCCACTACCTCGACCAAGGCGATCTTCTTCGAATCCGAAATAATCTTCGCGAGTGTCGGTGCCAAGTCGATGTAAGCCTGCGCCGGAGTTGTCAGCCACGGGGACGCCAGGGAGGCCAACGGCAAGACGACGAGCAGACTTCGAACGAACGACCTTTCGGGGCACAACATGGGATACTCCAGAATAGTCGACGGAGGCCGGCGGGATGTGCAGACAATCGGATCAGTCGATGTAGCCGAGGCCGAGCAACACAGCCTCTTGATCGGGGGTGAGCAGTTCCAGGAGTTCCTTCTGCGCGGCCTGCAACTTGTCCCTGGCCTTGTGCCGCGCCATGCGCACGGCGGCAACCTTGTCCTTGAGTTGCTCGGGTGTGGTCTCGCCGTCGGCCAAGGCAGCCTGAAGATCGGCCAGTGCCGGCGTGACGACGCTGTCACCCCCGCCGAATCCCGGCGGCGGTCCGCCGCCGGGCGGTCGATCGACGCCGGGCTTACTCGGCATACCGCGCACCGCAGGATCGGTGTTTCCCCGACCCGGATCCTCGGGGCGCCCGACTTCGCCCGGCCCGGCTCCACCTGGTCCGGGCCGATCTGGCCCGAAGCCGCCCGGCGGTCCGAATCCACCCGGCCCGAACCCGCCCGGTCCAGGTCCACCCGGTCCGAACCCGCCCGGCGGGCCGAAGCCACGCGGGCCGAAATCGGCTGGGCCCGAGAAACTGTCGGGGCCGAAAGCGGGGCCGCCCGGCCCATCCGGACCGCCGCCGCGTCCTCGATTCGGTGGACCTCCGAAGCCGCGCGGGCCGCGACCGTCGCCCACGTTGCCGGTGTTGATGCCGGCCTCCGCCGCCTGCCGGGCGGAAATAACCTTGCGCAGTTTGGGTCCGATGACCTTCCACTCTTCGTTGCTAGCGCGAATCCGGGTCTTGACGGACTCCAGGGCGACCATGTTGCCGCCGCCCGACGAGAACCCGCGGCCGGGGTCCTGCGGCAGTGGGAACTGGAACTCCTTGCCCTTCATTTCGGCCCACTTGGCCTGCTGTCGGCCGGTCAGGATGGCAAGGATCTCGGCCTGCACCCTTGCACTCGGCTCCTGTTTGTTGATTCTCACCTGCTGCTCATCGCTCAGGCCGAGTTGCTTGGCGATTTCCGGGCGATCGAGCGCGCCCAGGCCCTCCAGTTGAAGCCGCAACTGGCCGAGTCGCTCCAACTGTTTTGCATCCAGAATCTTGGCGAGCTTTCGTTCCGCCTGCTTTGCGGCCTCGTCGGCCTTCGTGCGCACCCCGGCGAGACGCTTCTCGCGTTCTTCCTGGCCAAGGCCCTGGAGTTCCTGGAAGTCGAGGCTCCCAAACGCCGAGCGCATCTGCTCCTGGAGGTTCTGCAGCAATCCTTCCACCTGCTTCTTCTGGGCATCGCTCAGTCCGATTTCCTGCCGGACTTCGGCCAGTCCGAGCAGCATCGTGTTCGGCGGCGGCATGCCGCCCGGTCCTCCGAAGCCGGGCCCGCCAGGGCCGGGGCCCGGTTGGGCGGGCACCGCGGCACATAGGACGATCCCAACCAACGGTGCCAACGCCGCCGAAGCGAATCGAAACGAACAAATCATGAGTATTCTCCCGGCAACGCAGAGGGGACTTCCAGGCCGGACCGGCCCCCAATATGGTGGTGGCGCAGCCGGGGCAGGCGCGCACCCCGAACCGGCCGCTTCGCATGAGCCACTATACGGACGCCCGCACCACGTTTCTACAGGCTTTTCTACTGCAAATCGCGGCAGGACTCAAGACGTTGCTGGAACCCTCGGCAACCGGGCTGGTCCAGAACCCGTGCTACCCGCCAAGGCCGCCAGCGGCGATCCACGAAAACCAGGTGGTTCACGGCGGGTGTTGCCCGTCCCGACCGCCGCGTCTCCGCCGGGCACGCCCCCAGCGGCAAGCCGAACATTACGGCGTAACCCATCGAACTGGTCTTTTCGTCGGTGAACTGCTTCACACCCGAGTAACAGACCGGCTGCAAGATGCCGCTGCTGCCAGCCACCAAGAGCAAGCCGAAGATGGCCATGCAGGCCGTAGCCGCGGTGCCGGAGGCGTCCGGCGCCAGGCAATAGATCGCGCGGCCGACGGCGGCGACCACGAGTCCCGCAAGGATGGCGCGCCGCAGCCCAAACGACTCGGCCACGCTGCCGATGCCCAGCATGGCCAACGTGACCAGCATCGTGAAGAGGCTCAGCGTGGCAGCCGCGTAAGCGTCGCCCCAACCCAGGTCGTGGCCCGGGTAGGTCGTCATCAGGGTCAAGATCCCAAAGTAGGCGGTCGAGTCGACGACGAAATGGGTCAGCACAATACTATGGAGGCTGAAAGGCGTCAACCAACAGCATATCACTTCATGGGATGCTTCTTGAAGAACTCCCAGATCAGGTCGTTGGCCGAGATGTTCTTCGTGGACTTGCCGAGGAACCCCACGGGCGGCTGCTGGCCCGGCCAGGTATGCCCGCCGCCCTCGATGAGGAACAGCACGACCTCAGCCCCGTCCTTGCCTGGCCCGTAGGTCTTCTTCGTGACCGTGGTGCCATCGCCTGCCTTGTCGGGCAATTTCTCCGTTTTCGGCTCTTTGGGGCAGCCGTTGGCCTTGACGGCGACCTTGATCGTATCCTCCAGCGACTTGAACCCCAGGAACTTCGGCGTGCGGCCACCGGGCCCGCCAGGCGGGACCAGCCTGTCCGCTGTCCCGTGGAAGTGCATCACGGGCACGGGCCGTTTCGGGTTGTAGTTGTCAATCGCCATCGTCCCAGCGACGGGAGCAATGGCAGCAATGCGATCCGAGAGTTCAGCAGCAAGCCGATAGCACATCATCCCGCCGTTGGATATGCCGGTGGCGTAAACCCGCTTGGGATCGACATTGGCCACAGTGGCAAGGTCATCCAACACCTTGGCGATAAACGCCACGTCGTCGGCTTTGCCGTTCCCCTTCGCTTGAAATCCGCCGGCATTCCAGATCAACATCAGCCCCGCCAACCCCGTGCCATTCGGATAAGCAGCAATGAAACCTGCTTCGTCGGCCTTCTTGTTCAGGCCGCAGAAAGGGACGGTGATCTGGCCGTTGGTCCCCGCCCCGTGCAGGACGAGCACCACGGGCGTCGGCTTCTTGGCGTCATACTTGGGCGGGATGTGGACGAGGTAGGAGCGATCCATGTCACCCATTTTCAGGGAGCGGTTATGGTTGCCGGGGCCGAGGGAACCGCCAGCCAGGGCCAGCAGGACGAGAAGCTGAGAGAAACAAGCGGGCATGACCGTATCCTCCACTCATTGGCAGGCGGGGTGTGCCACTCACGCCACTTCCTTGAACTTCGCCTTCGGTGCCCCGCAGACTGGGCACTTGTCCGGGGCTTCGCCCACCACCGTGTTGCCGCAGACATCGCAGACGTGGACGGCGGCAGCGGGCAAGTCCTTCCCCGCCGTCAGCGTTTCCAAGGCCTTCGTGTACAGGTCGTGATGGATCTTCCCGACGGCATTGGCGTTGCGGAAGGCGATCACTGCCGCACGATTCCCCTCCGCTTCCGCCTCTTGGATGAAGTCCGGGTACATATCCTTGAACTCGTACCTCTCCCCGTCGATGGCAGCCTGGAGATTCTGCTTCGTGTCCTTCACGCCGCCCATAACCCGCAGGTGGGCGTGGGCATGGACGGTTTCAGCCGCCGCAGCTGCACGGAATAGCTTGGCGATCCGGGGACGGTCCTCGGCGTCGGCCTTGGCGGCAAAGGCGAGGTACTTGCGGTTGGCTTGGCTTTCGCCGGCGAATGCGGCTTGCAGGTTGTCTTGGGTTGACATGGGATTCATTTCCTCCGTTTGCGGTCGAGGTTTCCCGCCATTTTACCGCGCGGCAGCGACGCTTGACACGGGGACACCATCCTTCACCATCGCAATCGAGAACAGCCCCCTCCCGCAGCCGACATCCATGACGGTCATGCCCGGCCTGACGCAGGGGCCGACGATGTTCTCCGGCTTGTGGGGCAGGCGGCGGAACTGGTTGTCGATGAAGTGCAAGACTGGGGAATCGGGTTCGACCCGGAGTCGGTCAAGAAGGGGCGCTTCGGTTTGGAAGGCATCCGGCAAAGGGTGCGACTCCTCGGTGGCCGGCTGGTGATCGAGAGCAGACCGGGTTCTGGCACGATGGTTCAGGTCGTTGTGCCGATTCCGGAGAAACAGACCGAAGCCTAGGTCGGATTCAGGCCGATCCACTTGCGACTGGCGGCTGGGCATCGCCCCGGACTTCTTCACCGAGGCGAGGTGCTTGGCGACGATGTTCAAGGGGCGATGGTTCGGGGAGCATGCCGAAGCGGGGCCCGACGGGAGCGAGACGAACGTCGGTCGTGATTGACTTCCCTTCCCCCCGCGGAGTAGAATCCCCACGGGATGGGGCGGGGGGCCGACAGGTCGATTCCCATGAAAGCGCTCAAGGCTAATGTGCGTTTGACCGGAAGGGCGCTCTTTGCTGTAGCAATCGCGTGGGCGGCGTTGTGGGGCGGCAGGGTCGAGGGCGGTGTCGTATTCCCAGAGGTCGAAGGGCAAGCGGATATGGAATCGCGCTCCACTTATTACCAGCGGCCGCCAGAGCGGAGGGGGATGATGCTCGACGCGCTGCAACTCAGAATGTCCATGCCAGGGTTCTATGGAGGACGAGAAACGGCCCTGCCGCCGCCGGAGTGGCGCATGCGAGCCACGCCGCCGCCCGCCCCGTCACCATGATGACGTGATAGAACATGTCGCTTCGCCTCCTTGCCATGCTCTGGGCCTCCCCGTACACGGTGCTTGGCCTGCTTCTCGGCACCGTCGGCCTGTCTACGGGAGGCCGCGCCCGTATCCGTGGCCGCGTGGTCGAGTTCTACGGCGGCGGCGTGAAGTGGCTCTTGCAACGGTTCTTTTTCGGCGGGGGCGCGATGGCCTGCACACTGGGCCACACGGTCCTCGGGCAGACCGACGCCGCCCTGGACATTTCGCGCGACCACGAAATGGTTCACGTCCGCCAGTTCGAGCGCTGGGGGCCGCTGATGGGGCCAGCCTACCTGGGTTGCTCGCTGGTGCTATGGCTGATGCGCCGCAGGCCCTACCGCGATAATCCGTTCGAGCGGCAGGCATTCGAGCAAGGGGGCGGCGACTGAAGGTCGCTGCCCGGTCCTCGGTCCTGCGAAGCCGCAAGCGGCTCCGCCTACATCCTTCCTCCTTTATCCTTCATCCTTAGCGCCATGTCCGACCGCTACTTCACCCCCGGACCCATCAGCGGTCAACGGGCCGTGCTCGCCGGGGCGGAGGCCCATCACTTGATCCACGTGATGCGGGCCGGGCCGGGCCGCCGGGTCGAGCTGTTCGACGGCAGCGGCCGCCAATGGGTCGCCGTGGTCCGGCGGATCGCCCGCGCCGAAGTCGAGCTGGACCTGGTGGCCGAAGAGCCGATCGACCGCGAGCTGGCCGTCGACGTGACGTTGGCCGTGGCCTTGCCCAAGGGCGACCGGCAGCGATGGCTCGTCGAAAAGGCGGTCGAGTTGGGTGTCCGCCGGCTCGTGCCGCTGGAGACGGCGCGGGGGGTGGCCCGGCCGGGTGCGGCCACTCTGGAGCGGCTGCGGCGGTACGTGATCGAGGCCAGCAAGCAATGCGGCCGCAACCGCCTGCTGGAGATCTGGCCGGGGCAGTCGTGGGCGGACCTGCTGGCCTCGACCGCCGGCGTGCCGCAACGATGGATGGCGCATCCGGGCGGCGACCCGCAGGGTGCCCCGTCGGTGCCGTGCGGCGCCCGGCTGCCGCCGCTGGCCCCACAGGATCAGGTCGTGCTGGCCGTCGGTCCCGAGGGGGGCTTCACCGCGGATCAGGTGGCCGCCGCGGTCGGGGCCGGCTGGCGACTGGTCGACCTGGGGCCGCGGATCCTCCGCGTCGAGACGGCGGCCGTCCTCCTGGCGGCTGTCGTGGCACTTGAGTCCCAAGACCCAAGGCCCAAGACCTAAGACCCTATTCCGACGTCGACTTGTTCCCCTCCGGCGAGAAGCCGATGGGTGCCCCTTGGGGCAGAGGCCGCGCCGCCACTGGAAAGCCCAGCCGGTACAACTCCTTCTTCAGTTGCCGAAACACGTCGAAGCTGTCCGGATAGGTCCAGCAGGTGATCGTGGCGCCGCGGGCCCGGCGGTCCGCGACGGCCTGCCGAAATTGCGAGTTTTCGGCCAGGGCCTCGTCGATGGTCTCGCCGAGATTCTCCTCGACTGGAATCAACGTGCAGAGTTTCAGGCGGATGTACGTCCCCATGCGGCCATGGCGGGACTCCGTCGCCGTCACCTCGTGCCGCTCGAGCGTGTAACGCAGGCGAAAGCCCCCTTCCGGCCCGATCGTGTCGGTGAACTCGTCGGCGTCGGCCAGCTTGTGGACTTTGCGCTCCACGTCGGATTTGTACTCCGCCAACAGCGTCTCCAGCGGGATGTAGGCGATCCGCCCGCCGCGAAGCTGGAAATGGACCTCGCGGCCGTCCACCGTCTGACCCAACGGCGTGGGATAGTTTTCGACGTGGACGGGCGGGGCCGGCGCCGTCTCGATCATCTTCCGGATATGCTCGATCTCATCGAGCCGGCCGCGGGCGTCGGCTAACCGGCCGGAGAGGACCGGGTCCGGCGGCCCCGCGTCTGCCGCGGCCCGCCCGCTGCCCTCGAGCTTGCCCTCGAGCGTTCGCACCGTCATCGCCAACGCGTCCCGCTCCTGCTGCCGGACCAACGCCTCCTGCCCGACCTTCTGGACTTCCCCGGCCAGTTTGAGGACGTCGCCACGCAGCGTCTGCTCCTGGGCCAGGTCGCGCGACAGGTCCTCGTCCACCGCCGCCGGCTGCTCGAGCTCTCGGGCATCGACCGGCATGTGCCGGATCTTCAGCCCGGTCATGAGCACCATAATAATCATGATGCTCACGATGCTGGCGACGATGTCCAGGAACGAATCGGCGTTGACGGCCTCGGTCTCGGTTTGCACGGCGCGGGTCATGGTCTTGTCACTCGGTTGGGTGCTCTGGTCTGCACGCGCGGGGCAAGCCCCGCCGCTAAACGTCTCCCGCACTCGTGTTACGGTTTCTTCTGGACGATCAATCCGCTGCCCCGCAGCATCCGCTTGAGATCCTCGAATCGCTGTTCGGCGCCCGGGGCGACGTAGATGCTCAACTGCGGCCGCCAATACATGCCCTTGCCGGCCATGCCCCACAAGTCCATCTGTTCCCAGACGGCCCTCACCAGCGGATCGATCGCCTGGTGGGTGCCGGCGGGCATGGGAATGGAACTCTCCTGGCCCACGCCCCGTTCCGGGACGAGCACGAGGCGATCGGGATAACAGTTGATGTGAATCTGGCGTGTGATGGGAAAGGCATTCTGTCCGGCCTTGCGGAGCCCCCAGTCGTCGTCCCGCTTGTCGATGGGCTTGTGCTTCTTGCCGTCTTTCTTGTCGTCGGAGTCTTCTGCGTGTTTGGGAGGGGGGGGCGGGGTTGGATTCCACTCGCCGGGACGGGGAGGGAGGGCGAGCTGTCCCGGCTGCCCGGCTTCCATCGACGTATCCACCGGGTCGCGGTTGGGCGGTGGGTCCCCACCGGGCCGACCGACGACGTACCCCTCGGGATATGCCACGCCGCGTGAGGCGCCGGTTTGACTGCCGCCGTTGGGAACGCTACTCCCACCGTCGCTGCCCGGCACAGCACCTGGACCACCGCCACCCGGCACGCCACCGGCAAAACCGCCTGGACCACCGCCGCCCGGCACGCCACCGGCAACACCGCCTGGACCACCGCCACCCGGCACGCCACCGGCAAAACCGCCTGGACCACCGCCGCCCGGTACGCCACCTGCAACACCGCCTGGGCCACCGCCGCCCGGCATGCC
>Ga0187848_10002749_pt1 | contig 13499 bp, 8 predicted proteins | sample June2016WEW_4_40_FD_132424 | JGI IMG/M metagenome (GOLD analysis project Ga0187848, IMG submission 132424) | Peatland microbial communities from SPRUCE experiment site at the Marcell Experimental Forest, Minnesota, USA - June2016WEW_4_40 | ecosystem: Environmental > Terrestrial > Soil > Wetlands... | reverse complement strand
CGTCGGCGGAGGCATCAACGGAATCGGTTGTTTCAACGAGCTGGCGCTCCAGGGAATCGATGTCCTTCTGGTCGAGAAGTCCGACTTCTGCGCCGGAACCAGCGCCGCCATGACCCGCGTCATCCACGGCGGCCTGCGCTATCTGGAGAACGCTGAGTTTCGCCTCGTCCGCGAGTCTCTCCGCGAGCGCAACCGCCTCTTCCGCAACGCCCCCCACTACGTCAAGCCCCTGCCCACCACCATCCCCATCTTCAACTGGACCTCAGGAATGGTTCCCGCCGTCCGTAACCTGCTGCGCTGGCCCGCCAAGCCCGGAGACCGCGGAGCGCTCGTCATCAAGGCCGGCCTCACCCTATACGATCTCCTCGCCGGTCGCCGCTCCCCGCTGCCGCGCCACAAGTTCCGTTCCCGCCGCGAGGCCCTCGCGCTGCGCCCCTCCCTCAACCCCGAAATCATCTGCACCGCCACCTACTACGACGCGCGCATCACCTACCCCGAGCGGCTCTGCCTCGAGCTGGTCCAGGACGCCGAGGCCGCCTGTCCTCACGCCCATGCGCTGAACTACGTCCGCCTGCTCTCCGCCTCCGGCGGCGAAGTCACCCTCCGCGACGAACTCTCCGGCGAAACCTGCACCCTGCGCCCAAAAATCGTCGTCAACGCCGCCGGCGCGTGGATCGACGGCGTCAACCGCGACATCGGCCGCCCCAGCCACTTCATCGGCGGCACCAAAGGCTCCCACATCGTCCTCGACCACCCCGAGCTGGTCCGCGCCACCGGCGACGACATGATCTACTTCGTCAACCGCGACGGCCGCATCTGCATCTTCTACGCCGTCCAGGGCAGGATCGTCGCCGGCGCAACTGACATCCCCACCGACAATCCCGATGCGGCCTGCGACGACTCCGAGGTGGACTACATCCTCCACGCCATGCAGCAGGCCTTCCCCGCCATCCGCGTCGACCGCTCCCACGTCGTCTTCCGCTTCTGCGGCGTCCGCCCGCTGCCGCGCAGCAACGCCCTCACCCCCGGCCAGATCAGCCGCGACCACAGCTTCCCCGTCCTCCCGCCCGGCAACGGCATCGACTTCCCCATCTACTCGCTGGTCGGCGGCAAGTGGACCACCTTCCGCGCCCTCGCCGAGCAGGTCACCGACCAGCTCCTCCGCGTCCTGGGCCGCCCGCGCCTGCGCAGCTCCGCCCATCTTCCCATCGGCGGAGGCAAGGGCTATCCCCGCCTGCCGCAGAATACCGGCCTCCCGCAGGCCCGTCTTCTCTCGCTGCAGGAACGCTACGGTACCGGCGCGGACCGCGTCGCCGCCTATCTCATGGCTGGCGATGCCGATACGCAGGCCGGCCCCGATTCTCCGCTCGCCTCGCTCCCCCGCTACTCCCGCCGCGAGATCGAGTTCATCGCCCGCAACGAGCGCGTCCTCCACCTCGACGACATCATCCTCCGCCGCACCCTCATCGGCCTCCTCGGAGAGGCCACCCGCCCCGTCATCGAAGAGCTGGCCGCCATCGTCGCCCCCGTCCTCCACTGGCCGCCGCAGACCGCCGCCGCCGAGGTCGCCCGCACCATCCACCACCTCCAATCCGTCCACGGGATGCGCTTCACTGGTTGATCGCCGCCAAGTGGTCGAAGTCGCCCTTCAGATGCTCGTAGATCTCGCGGTACACCCGGTAGAACTTCGTGTATCGCTCGTGGTTGGCCGCGTCCGGCTCAAACCGCCGCTCCAGATGCACCATCTCCTCGAGCGATTCGCGCACGTTGGGAAACACGCCCGCTCCCATTCCCGACACAATGGCAGCCCCAAACGGTGAGCCGACCGAGGTGCGCGGCAGCAGCACCGGAAGCCCCAGAACGTCCGCCTTGATCTGGTTCCACAGATCGCTGCGGCTGCATCCGCCCACGCTGCGCATCTCCCGCACCTCGGCCCCGGCGCTCGCCGCCGTCTCCACGTTGTGGCGCAGGGCAAAGGCCGTTCCCTCCAGAATGGCGCGCACCATTGCCGCTCTGGGCGTGGCCAGCGACAGCCCGAAGAAGACGCCGCGCGCATTGCTGTGCCACAGCGGCGACCGCTCGCCCATCATGTATGGCAGGAAGATGACTCCGCCGCTTCCCGGCTCGGTCCCCTCCGCCTGTCGCGTCAGCAGGTCGTACGAGTCCGCGCCGCCCTCGGTCGCGCTCTGGATCTCCGCCTGCCCAAACTGGTCCCGGAACCAGCGCAGGCATCCGCCCGAGGAGACCATCGCGCCCAGCAGCAGGTGCATTCCCGGCAGCGCGTGCGGCAGCGCGATCAGCGCAGGCTCCGTCAGCCCGCGGTCGTTGGGGATGATGACGACGGTCGAGGTCCCCGTCATCTCCACCGCGATTCCCGGCTCGGCCACGCCAGCCTCCAGCGCCGCCGCTGGGCTGTCGACGGTCCCGGCCATCACCGGAGTTCCAGCCCGCAGTCCGCATGCCTCGGCTGCCTCGGTCGTGACCTCGCCCTGGACCTTGTGCCCCTCCATCACCTCGGGGAACTGCTCCGGTGCAACTCCGCAGGTGGAGCAGAGCGCATCGGACCACTCGCCCGTGGAGTAGTTGCGCATCTGCAACAGGACCGCGTGCGCCGGGTCCATGGCAACCCGTCCGGTCAGCCGGTAGTTGATATACCCGTTCACCTGCACGAACTTCCAGGTTTTTTTGAGAACCTCGGGTTCGGCATCGCGCAGCCACAGCAGTCGCGCGGCCACATAGAAGGCGTCAGGACGGTTGCCGGTGATGCGGTAGATCTCTTCCGCGCCCAGCAGTTCGGTCAGGCGAACGGCCTCCGCTTCGGCGCGACGGTCCATCCAGATCATCGCCGGGCGAAGGGGCCGTCCGGCGTGGTCCAGCGGCAGCAGCGTGGGCGCCTGGGAACTCACCGCGATTCCCAGCACCCGCTCCGGCCCCTGCTCCACCTTTGCCAGCGCCCCGCGAACAGCCTGGCAGGTTGCCTGCCACCAGTCTTCCGGCTCCTGCTCCACCCACCCGGAGCGAAGGTGATGCAGCGGATACTCCGCCTGGCAGACGGCGCAGAGCCTTCCGCGAAGGTCCAGAAGAACGGCCTTCACGGAACTGGTTCCGGCATCGACTCCCAGCAGCAGTGGTTCCACGTTGTCCTTTCGACTGCAGCACTAAAGAACCGACCAAGGCCGTATCGACCTATAGATCGTATCTGCCGTTGTTGTTTTGCTGTTGTTCTTGCCGTTGTCTGGCAAGGGCCAACGGCCCGTCCTATATTTAGCCTGGGGCGAAGCCCCAGGTACGCGTCCCAACCAATCCTTAGCGGGCTGAAGGCCCGCGCTATAAACTTCATTCGATTGATACGTCTTGTTGAACTATATGTCGATACAGCCTAATGGTCAGCCTAGCGTTTCGCGATGGAAACCACACTAAGCCCGGAAATAAAGAGAACAAACATGAGCGCCAGGAGCCAGTTCACCTTCTTCCCGCCTCCGGCGAACTCCCGCCATACCAGGACGCCCCAGAGCGCTCCGACCATGGTCGAGCCTTGTCCAAGGGCGTAACCGATTGCCGGTCCTACCACGCTGGCTGCCACAAAGTTCGACAGCGAACCGGCGATCCAGACGATCCCGCCCACGATCCCAAGAAAATGCACCCAGGCGTTGCCTTTCAAATAATCTGCAAACCTCAGCCGCGGACCCGAGATGGGGTGTCTCAAGAAATAAATGTTGTAGAAAAAAACTGAAATCAGCACGCCCAGCGCAAAGACAAACCCGACCGCGTAGGGGCCAAGTCCTTTCGGGCCGGACTTGCCGATCTCCACCAGCGGGTAAAACATCCCCATCAGGATGCCGCCGATGGCGCTCAGCCGGATTCCCTTCCAGGTCGCCGCACGTTTCGCCGCGGCGTCGGTCTTGTCTCCCGCGGCGCTCTGGCTGACGGCGTGCGCGCGGTATGCGATGGCGTCCACAATGATGGCCCCCACAACCAGCGCGACGCCCACGGCGAGCAGCACAGGATTGCCTTGCGGGTTTACAAAATAGTTCCATATCACCCCGACCACCAGGGCCAGCCCCACGCCGATGGGGAACGCAACCCCCATTCCAGCCACGGAGATTGCGCCCACCACCAGGATGTTGGAGAGGTTGTAAATCACCCCGCCCGCGAACCCGCAGAGTAGATTGACGGCGCCTGCGTGCGCCAAGTCGTCCACAAACGGGCGGCCGTCCGACCCCCATGTGCCGAAGGTCAGCCCAGCCAGTGCGGCGCCCAGCGCCACTCCGATCGAGTAGTCGTAGTAGAGGAGTTCAAAGCGCCAGCCCTTGGCGATCTTCAGCACGTTGGCCCAGGATCCCCAGCAAAGCATGGTCAGAATGGTGAGCGCCAATGCAAGTCCGTACGAGTGCGGCAGAGTCATGCGGTCTCCTTTCACTGCCGTGGAATCGATTTCTACAGCTTCGGAAAGTCGGGAGAATAGTACCATCTCGCGCAATCGGGCCTGCGGCTTGCGGCCCATAAGAGGATGCTGAAATAACTCGTCTTTGCCTTTCGGAGGGAGCAGGGGGCTTCACAGACTGCGGAAACATTCCCGTCTTTGCCTTTCGGAGGGAGCAGGGGGCTTCACAGGCTGCTGAAAAACTCTGTTTTGCTTAAGGGCACGGCTTCAGCCGTGCCATAAGTGCCGCAGACTCAATGGGGCTTTAGCCCCTGAGGTACGGGTTTCGTCCACACATCAACTTTTCAGCACCCTCTTCAGCCCCCTGAATAAGTCCAATTAATTCAAGGGGCTTTAGCCCAGGGCTTTCTAGCAGGAATGGCAATCAAGCCTTTTTCAGCATCCTCCATAAGGCCAGGGCAATTGCATGGACCGAAAAATCTTTCTGCCTTTCCCGGCAAAATCGCCGTGTCAAGCCCCTGCCACTCCGAAAAACCATCTAACTCAATCAAAACAATCCAGATATAATGGTAATAACATACTTGGCTGAATTATAATAAGGATGCCGTGACAGGGTAGAGTTTGCTAAAATCAAAAAGGAGGGGCAAACATCGCCCCTCCCAAAGTATGCAGTCCACCATGACCCGGAACGCGACTCCCTCCAAGAGATCAAGCGTTCCGGGTCTTCTTGCTTTCACCTCTCCGCCACGGTGGATGATGGTGGCGGAGGGCTGGAACCCTCCTCGCTTGGCGGATTCTCATAGACGCTCATCTCCTTCCTAACTGTTTGCAGTGTAAGGCGATAGTGTAGGGGGAGGTCTATAAGGGGAGTGTGGATTTTCATGGGGGGAAAATGGGGGGATTATTGCCACCCTGTTTTTCGCGGTTCTTTTCTGAGTTCGGATGGAAGTTTGCCGCTCTTGAGCACCTTACGAAATGCGAGGTCGGGGGTCGATCCGGCCTTGAACTCTCCTTTGATCCATCGCTTCCAATCTCGATAATGCTGCTTCGCAGCCCAGCAAATATCGAGCCGCACCACTTCGGGATGTTCAATCTTGTAGGCGAGAAATAACTTTGCCGGACTATCATCCTTTTCGCTGACGACGACAAGATCGCTCTGTTCTTGTACTTCTTTCTGCGCTTGATGCTCAGCGAGCGTATCTACTAACTCATTCCTCGCCACTGTGTAATCCAGAGAAGTAGAGGAGTTCAGAGCGAGGGCGGACGCTATTGTGGAATTAGCGATATCGACTATCCAGTGCGGGTGAAAAAGCGGTGAGGTTTTGTGATATTTGACCTGTTGATCAAAAGTTGTTACCACGCAAGTCCGCAGAATGCGCATCGCCTTTTCCCTGTTGAAATTCCAAGATGTATCACACTGCGCCAGTGCGCTCTTCGCATACCTCTCCATCTTCTCGACTGCATCGAGGACTTCAAGCGACAGTGGCGGAATTGGAGGCGGGGATTTCTTCTTAGTCCCCGGCGGTGCGGCTCCCGATGCGACCTTAGCCGCCGCCATAATAAGCAGTGGAGAGCCGGAGGCAATGTCCACGCCGGAGGCGGCGTAGGCAGCCGAAACTTTGTCCGTGAGGAGAACGCTCTGTTTTTTCTTAGGCACACGCACCATTGCATCGGCGCGGAGAAGGGCATACGATGTGGGTAACCAGCCGCACGTCGAATGCCCCGGCCCTGCGCCGGGCTTTCGTTTTAGGTTGATTCCAATTCTACGGGTTTACAATGGAGGAATGACAGTGCCTTCCAAGAAAGCGTGGACTGATCCCGCCAAGAGGCCCGCGAGCGCGGAAACCATGAGCACGCCGGGAGACTTCCGGCAGTTCACGGAAACCATGCGGGCGATGCTCAAGGCAAAGCCTGAGAAGAAGCGCTAACCCGCTTCCCCCGGCCTTGCGGTTTCTTAGTTGAGACTTTGCCTTTGCGTCAAATCGGCATATGTGAGTCGCTTCCCGGTAATCTGCGACATAACCTGGATGAAGCGTCCCGCATCGTTGCAATCCTCGCGGTGGTTGTAACGAAACACCTGCTCTGCAACGTAAGCGTCCAAGTGGATCGGTTCGACGCTGATATACGTTCCTGCGAGTCCGCGCTTCAACAAAGCCCAAAAGTTCTCGATCCCGTTCGTATGAATGTGGCCGTTCACATACTCGCAAGCGTGATTGATAATCTCGCGGTGATATGAGGTTTCGAGGCTTGCATACGTCGTCATCTCATCCGTGATAATGTGCGCTCCGGCTTCGACCGATGCCGTCATTACCGGACTCATATGGTGCTTTTTCCGCGTGGCGATAACCTTCGCCTTGACCTTGCCGCCGCGCTCTAGCATTCCCATCACGATGGCTTTGTTGCCGCAGCCCTGATACGCCAGAGACGCATCGCGCTTGCTCTTGTGCATGTTCTTGACCTTGCCGCCGACGAAAGTCTCGTCGCACTCTACAGGGCCATTGATGCCGAGCTTTAGGCCCGTGTCCGTCATGGCGTAGCGGATGCGGTGTAGGACATGCCACGCGGCTTTCTGAGTAATCCCCAACGCCCGCGCCAGTTCATAGCTGCTCACTCCGTTCTTGCAGTTCACAAGCAGCCAAGCGGCGGGAAGCCACTTGTCCAGACCAATCGGGGAATCCTCGAAGATCGTCCCAACCTTGAGCGAAAACTTCCGTTTTGCATGTTTGGTATTGCAGTTGTATAGATTTGCTTTTGCGAGGAATGTGACGTTCTGCGAACCACAATAAGGGCAGCGCACAATTCCATCATCCCAGCGCACGGCGATCATAAAATCGCGGCAATTCGCAGGATTGCTAAAGTGTTTGATGGCTTCGAGGAGTGTCTGTGGCGTTTCCATGTTTCTAAGATACACAACTGAGCCGATTCAGTCAAGTATATTATTACCGATATAATTAATCAGGAGTTGGCATAGTAGTTTCCCTCCACGCGGTATAATTAAATCAGGTTGCAAAACCGCACCGAGACCCGGCCAAGAGCGCCGGGTCTTTGCTTTTAATACGTCTCGCGCGCTTAGCGCGAGCTTAACCAGCATCCTTTGAATACTTTACGCTATTTACCCCCGGGGGGGGGGTGTACACACAATGAACGGCGCATCCAGCACCACGAAGTAAGACTGAGTCCAGACCTGATCCAGACTCAATCCAGACCAAGTCCAGACTTAACATGCCTTTTTTCAAGACTTTGATACTTTTTCGTACACAAAAGGGAGAACCCGCAGCACCGGCGCAACCGAAACCCGCCGGGCCTTCGCTTTTAACTGTTCCCTGTTCCCTAGTCTCAACGAAGTCCAGACTGAGTCCAGACCTGATCCAGACTCAATCCAGACCAAGTCCAGACTTAACATGCCTTTTTTGAAGACTTTGAGACTTTTCGTACACAAAGGAATAAACGCATGACCGACGCAACCGAAACCCGCCGGGCCTTCGCCTTTAACTGTTCCCTGTTCCCTGTTCCCTGTTCTTCGCCTTTACTACGTCTCGCGCTCTTAGCGCGAGCTTAACCAGCATGTTTTGAATACTTTACGCTATTACCCCCGGGGGGGGTACAACCAGCAACCAGCCCAATCCGACCGCCGCGGTCGCCCTGCGGCCCATGCTAATCTTGAGCGAACCTATACAACTCACTTAGATAGCGGCGAAACCAACGATGACGGTTCCAGACACGGATCGCGCGGCAGACGCATCCACCGGAAAACCCGGCCCGGTGGGCGTTAGCGCTGCAAAGACTCCGCTGCCGCCGGCGGGCAAATCTATAATTCCGGCAAAGATCTTCGCCAAGGCGAAGCAGAACAACATCCATGTCTCGCCCGCGGTGCTGGATGCGGCAGCCAAGGACGGCGACGAGCTGCTCCGCTCCCTGCACACGGCCCCCGAGGGCCTCACGCAGTCGGAGGCCGAATCTAGAGCGCGCACCGTGGGCCCGAACGAGGTGGCGCAGGAGCGGCCGCGCGGCTGGTTCATCCGCCTTCTGATCATTCTGCGCAACCCGCTGGTGATTCTGCTGGCCGTTCTCTCGTCCATCTCCTACGCCACGGGCGACATGCGCGCTGGGACCGTGATGGCATGCATGGTGCTGCTCAGCGTCACGCTTCGCTTCGTGCAGGAGGCGCGGGCGGACGCGGCGGCGGCAAAGCTCAAGGCCATGATCCACGTCACCGCGACGGTGCTTCGCGATGGCAGCGCGCGGGAGATTCCGCTGCGCGATCTTGTGCCCGGAGATGTGGTCAACCTCTCCGCCGGCGACATGATTCCCGGCGACGTGCGGCTGCTCACCACGAAGGACTTGTTCGTCAGCCAGGGAGCGCTGACCGGCGAGTCGATGCCGGTCGAGAAGTTCCACGATCCCGAGCCGCAGACCTCAAGCTCGCCCACCGAGCTGAAGAACACCTGCTTCCTGGGAACCAGCGTGCAGAGCGGTACGGCCACCGCGGTAGTGGTGGTGACCGGAGTCAACACGTATCTCGGCAGCATGGCCGGCTCGATTACCGAGCAGGAACCGCCGACCAGCTTCGACCGCGGCCTCAGCCGCTTCACCTGGCTGATGATTCAGTTGATGGCGGTGATGGTGCCGCTGGTCTTCGTCATTAACGGGCTTACCAAGCACGACTGGAAGAGCGCCTTCTTCTTTGCGATGGCTGTGGCCGTGGGACTGACGCCGGAGATGCTGCCGATGATCGTCTCCGTCTGCCTGGCCAAAGGCGCGATCGCGATGAGCCGCAAGAAGGTGATCGTCAAGCGTCTGAACGCCATCCAGAACTTCGGCGGCATGGATGTGCTGTGTACCGATAAGACCGGAACGCTGACCGAAGACCGCGTGGTGCTGTAGCGGCATTGCAACGTCGCGGGACGCGAGACCGACGAGGTGCTGCTCGATGGCTACCTCATCAGCCACTTCCAGACGGGGCTGAAGAACCTGCTGGACACGGCGATCCTGAACAGCTCGGACTTTCATCAGCAGGAGCTGATCGGGAAGTTCAAGAAGCTCGATGAGATTCCCTTCGACTTCACGCGGCGCATGATGTCGGTGATGGTCGAAGACCCCGACGGCCACGCGATCCTGCTGACCAAAGGCGCGCCGGAGGAGATCTTTCGCCAGTGTTCGCAGTTCGAGCTGGACGGCAAGCTCTCGCCCATGGACCCCGCTTTGATTCAGGGGCTGAAGGATGAGTACGCAAGCCTCAGCGGCGACGGATTCCGCGTTCTGGCCGTCGCAAAAAAGGATCTCGACGGAAAGAAGTCCTGTTCCAAGGACGACGAGCGCGATCTGGTCCTGAAGGGCTATGTCGCATTTCTCGACCCGCCCAAGCCGAGTGCAGCGACCGCAATCAACTCGCTGCACCAGCACGGCGTGGGCGTGAAGATTCTGACCGGCGATAACGACCTCATCAGCCGCAAGGTCTGCGGCGACGTGGGACTGGCGCCCGATCCCATGTTGCTGGGCGATGCGGTGGAGAAGATGACGGACGCCGAGCTGGCGGAGGCGGCGGAGAAGACGACGCTCTTCGCGCGCCTCTCGCCGGCCCACAAGCAGCGGATCGTGCGCGCGCTGCAGGGCAAGGGACACGTCGTCGGATTCATGGGAGATGGCATCAACGACGCGCCCGCGCTGCACGCCGCGGACATCGGCATCTCGGTGGATACGGCGGTGGACATTGCCAAGGAGTCGGCGGACCTGATCCTGCTGGAGAAGGACCTGAATGTGCTGGAAGGTGGCGTGATCGAGGGACGCAAGGTCTTCGCCAACATTCTCAAGTACATTCGCATGGGCGCCAGTTCCAACTTTGGAAATATGTTCAGCGTGCTTGGCGCGAGCGCGTTTCTGCCGTTCATTCCAATGGCGCCCATTCAGATCCTGACCAACAACATGCTCTACGACATCTCGCAGATTCCGATTCCCACCGACGCCGTGGACGAGGAACAGGTGGCGAAGCCGCGCCCCTGGAACATCGCGGAGATCCGGCGGTTCATTCTCTTCGTCGGGCCCATCAGCTCGATCTTCGACTACACCACCTTCTTTGTCATGCTCCACATCTTCAAGTGCTGGCACCCATCCAACGCTCCGCTGTTTCAGACGGGCTGGTTCGTCGAGTCGCTGATGACGCAGACGTTGATCATCCACGTCATTCGCACCAACAAGATTCCGTTCCTGCAGAGCCGCGCAAGCTGGTCGCTGACGCTGACGACGGCGGCCATTATGGCCTTCGGAGCGTGGCTTCCGTTCTCCCCGCTGGCTTCTTCGCTGGGCCTCGTCCACCTGCCGGGGCTTTACTGGCCGATCCTGCTGCTGACGCTGCTTGCCTACGCGGGCCTTACGCAGACCGTGAAGGTCTGGCTGCTGTGGAAGAAGTGGATCTAAGCCAGAGGTTGTTGCTCTGTGGCGTCAACCGCTCACTGGTTCTTGGTTTCATGCTGTGGTTCCATGGTGCCCGGAGGGAGACTTGAACTCCCACGACCAGTTACGGTCTGCGGATTTTAAGTCCGCTGCGTCTGCCAGTTTCGCCATCCGGGCCCGTCGCGGTTGCCTTCCACATCGTACCCCACGCGCGGGACGAGGAGGGAGACAGTCTGCGTGAGGACTTCATCGGATATCGTTTATTTTAGTCAACTTAATGTATTGCCAACGAAAGAACCGGGAGAGTATCGTACTCTGCCAAGAGAACATCAAGTCGATTCCGTTGCATCTGCGTCGTCCGTGGAAGGGTCTGCGACGACGGCGGAAGAGATGGGAGGCATAGGAGCATGGCCCTAAACACAGAGTCCAACCCAATGCGATGGCCAGCCGGCCCTTTGGAGATCGCACTGCGAGAAAAGACCAAGGGATTCACGGCGGAGAAGGCAGAGGTGCTACGCAACTGGCTTGATCCGGCCTCGCTGGGAATATTGCAGGGAACGCCGGTGAACTGCCTTGCGGTCAGTTGGGCTTCGGGGCTGGCGGCGGACGCCGACCAGCAAAAGGCGCTGAAGCCGCTGATTGAGAAGGGAAAACAGACTGGGCTTTCCTTCGTGGGCGTGATCGAGAATGATGCGAACAAGGGAGCCGCAGTGGCAGCGGCGCGGTCGGCGGGGCTCTCGGCTGTGATGATGGAGGGCAAGGCGCCCGCGGACGCGGGGATTCCTGTGATCCCACGCGACGCAGCCGCGCAGATGAGCTGGGCTGCGGCCTCGCGCGTGCTGAGTATTTCGGACGGGATATGGCCGGGGATTCCGCAGGACGTAAACCAGGTGGGCGGGCCGACCAATCTTCCCTGGGTCGATTCCAACGGGGCGGTGCTGCAGATTGCGCGGGCGATGGCCCCCGGCAAGGGTGTATGGATCGAGTTCGACCCGCCGCAGCAGGCCGCGGCACTGACTGCCGATGCCTACATGCTGGCGGTGGCGGACCCGGCGAGCTACGGGGCGAGGTGGGTGGTGTCGCTGGACGACGGGTTGCGCGCCGACCTGACGGCGAAGAAGCAACCGGCGTTGGATACGTGGAAGAAGATCGCGGGAATGCTGGCGTTCTTCCAAGAGCACAGGGAGGCCCGGAGCTACGAGGCGATGGGGCCGCTGGCGGTGATCTCGAGCTTCACCGGAGACAACTGGCAGCGCGGCGAGGAGGCGATCAACCTGCTTCCGCGGATCCGCCAGCCGTTCCGGGTGATTGCGCGGTCGCGGGCAGTGGGCGCATCGTTTGCGGGTCTGCAGGCGATCTACTATATCGATCCGGAGGCTCCGAGCGCAGCACTGCGGGAGAAGCTGCTCGCGTTTGCGGAGGGCGGCGGGACCCTGTTTGTGTCCTCCAAGTGGCCGGACCCGGAGGGCCAGCCTGCGAAGGCTGAGCCGTACCTGCTGTTCAACGTGCATACGCTGGGCAAGGGACGGCTGGCGGTGTGCAAGGAAGAGCAGCCGGATGTGTACGACTCGGTGGCGGACATCCAGAACATCATCAGCCACAAGAACGACCAGTTGCGGCTGTATAACGCGCCGTCGATGAACTTCTTCTACCAGGCGTCGGCGCAGGGCGGCAAGAGCATGATCCAACTGTTGAACTACTCGCGACGGCCGGCGAGCGATGGGCCGCTGTTCTATGTGAAGCAGCCGCAGCGGACGGCGCGGCTGGTGAGTCCGGAGCTGGCCTCGCCGGTGGCGTTGCAGTGGAACCCGCAGGAGGCAGGCGGGTCGGAGTTGCCGCTACCGAAGATTTCCGTGTATGGCGCCGTCGAGTTGGAGAACTAGCAAGCGAAGGAGAGCGCAATGAAAGATGAGTTGACCAGGAGAGAGATGCTACTGGGGGCCGGTGCCCTGCTGACGCTGCCTGCGTTTCCGGCTTGGGGCCGCGCAGCCGTAACCGCGCCAACCGCGCGGGTCAGCGTGGGGCGATGCATGAGCTATGGGCCGGAGGTGGTGCCCACGTTGGCGACGATGTTCGATCAACTGGGAGGGCTGGACCGGCTGGTGAAGGGCAAGACGGTCGCGGTGAAGATCAACATGATTGGCGTGCGGTCGCAACGGCTGGGGACCGCACCCATGGAGGAAACCTTCTGGACAAATCCCGTGGTGATCGGTGGGGTGGTGCACCTGTTGGGCAAGGCGGGAGCGCGCCGGATCCGCGTGGTGGAAGGGCCTTGGTCGAGCGCGGAGACGCTGGAAGAGGTGATGTACTCGATGAACTGGAAGCCGCAGGACATTCTGAGCGCGGCCGACAACGTGGAGTTCGAAAACACAAATTATCTGGGGCGCGGGAAGACGTACTCGCGGCTAATGGTGCCGGGCGGAGGGCTGATCTATCCGGGGTACGACCTGAACCATTCGTATGCGGACTGCGACGTCTTCGTCTCCCTGGCCAAGATGAAGGAACACGCGGCCACGGGCGTCACGCTGTCGATGAAGTGCGTTTACGGGTCCACGCCGATTACGATCTACGGCGAGGGCGCGGGAGTGGACGAGCCGAGCATCCGGCCCCACGGCGGACGCGGCGGCGTCTTCCACTTTGCCCGGCGCATGCCGTCGAAGAGCGCGCCGCAGCAGATCGACATGAGCCTGCCCAAGGACGCGGGGTACAGGATTCCGCGCATCGT
>Ga0187848_10002748_pt1 | contig 13503 bp, 9 predicted proteins | sample June2016WEW_4_40_FD_132424 | JGI IMG/M metagenome (GOLD analysis project Ga0187848, IMG submission 132424) | Peatland microbial communities from SPRUCE experiment site at the Marcell Experimental Forest, Minnesota, USA - June2016WEW_4_40 | ecosystem: Environmental > Terrestrial > Soil > Wetlands... | reverse complement strand
GCCAGGCGGGTGCGGAAGTGGCCGGGTCTTATCGCGTGTTTCAGCCCTGCGAGGTCCAGTGCCGCGCCGCGGTAACCTGCCCGCTGGGCAACGCCCTGGCCTCCGAGAGTGCGGCGATCGGCTCCGCGTGCTATCGCGGCAAGAAGAAGCAGTCGTCGGCCGATCTCAAGAGCCAGATCCTGGCCTACCGGGCCGCGGAGGAGCGGAACAAGGCCGCCGGCCAGGCGATGGAAGCCTTTTACCTGCTGGGCGAGGCCGAGGTGAGCCGCGACCTGGTCCGCCGCAGCAAGGCGCAGATCGCCGCGATGCTCGACGACGTCAACCGCCTCCAGCAGCAAGGCATACGCCTCGAGAAAGGCCTGGCGGACCTCCGCCGGCAGTGGCCCGAGGCATTGGACCAGGAGGCCCAGGTCCGCCTGTCCGCCGAGCAGCTCAACAGCCGCTTGCGGCAGCTCGTCGGGCTGTGCCCCGAGAATGCGGAGCCCATCTGGCCGGCCGTGGACTGGAAAGTCGTTGCCGAGCCGCTCGACGAGCAGGCGGCGATCTGCGAGGGGCTCCGCCACCGCGCCGACGTCGGGGCGGCGGCCATGCTGGCCCAGTCGGTCGACGACGACAACCTGGAGGGGGCGGGGGCGGCCATGGCGATGATTACCGGCATGCCGGCCGGCGGCCATTCCCACCGCAGCGGCGAGGCCGATTCCCGCCGCTCGCAGTTCAACCAGCTTTACGCCGGCCGCCGGCAGGCGGCAACGGAAGAAATCCGCCTGGCGGTCCGTACCGTCGAGATCCGGCTCCAGCAGATCGCCATTGCCAAGCTGAAGGTGGATCGCGCCGCGGAGCAGATCGAGACCCTGCGGCTGCGGCGGGCCCGGCCCGAAGGCGGCGTTACGGTCCTGGACGTCGGCGCGGCGGAACTGCAACTCATCCAGCGGCAGGGCGACCTCGTTCACCAGGCGGCCGCGTGGCGGATCGCCCAGGCCAAGCTGAAAGAGGCCCAGGGCCTGCTGGCCGTGGAGTGCGGCGTCGGTTGCGGGCCGTGAGCGACACTTCTGCGCAGTTGTGTCAACCGGCGGGCGGTGTGTTATCATGGATGGTGTAAGGGTTGGCGCGTCCCTCTCCCGACGCCCGGCAGACCCTGAAACCCCGATCGAGAAGCGATCCCCGTGATCATCCGCGTTCTGGGCACCGGTTGCAGCAAGTGCAACAAGCTCTTCAAGCTCGCCAGCCAGGCCGTCCGGGAAACCGGCGTGGAGGCGGAGGTCGAGCGAGTCCAGGACCTCCAGGAGATCCTGTCCTACGACATCCTGATGACGCCGGGCCTGGTAATCGACGGCGCCGTCAAAGTCGCCGGCCGCGTCCCGAGCCTCGACGACCTGAAAAACCTGGTCCTTGCGGCCGGGGGGGCGCCAGAGCCATGAAAACAGCAAACTGCTCCCCTCTCCCTTCGGGAGAGGGGCAGGGGGCGAGGGGTTCGCCCAACCGCCCTCACCCTGCCCTCTCCCGGAGGGAGAGGGGACCTAAAATGCCTAATCTGCAAAACGCCAGACTCAGACTCGCTCTCACGGCGGTGCTGGCGATCTTCGTCCTGGCCGGCGGGGTCATCCTGGCCGTCCGCCAGTTGCAGAGACCCCCGGCCGGAACCGACGCCGCGCTTCCACTGGCCTCCGGCACGAAGGTGATCGTCTGCTACTTCTACGGCAAGGACCGCTGCCCGGTCTGCGCCAGCATCGAGTCCTATGCCAAGGAGGCCTTGGAAACAGGCTTCGCCGCAGAACTCCAAAGCGGACGCCTGGAGTGGCGCTCGGTCAATTACGAGCAGCCGGGCAACGAGCACTTCGCCGCGGACTACAAGCTGGTGGCCCCCGGCCTGGTGCTCGTGGCCGTCGAAGACGGCGAGACGGCCGATTGGAAGAGCCTGCCCGAGGTCTGGATGCACGTGGGCGACAGGCCGGCGACGCTTCAGTGCGTCAGCCAGAGCGTTCGCGAGTTCCTCGACAGCCAAGCCACGACGTTCCCCGCAGGCCCAGCCGTGACGGGCTTCCTGGCGGCCGTGGCCCTGGCCCTGGTGCTGGGCGTTCAGACGTCGATCAGCCCTTGCCCGCTGGCCACCAACATTGCGGCCATCTCGTACGTCGGCCGCCGGGTCGGCAGGCCGCGGCAGGTGCTCCTGGCCGGAGTGCTCTACACCCTCGGCCGCACGTTGGTCTACCTGGCGCTGGGGACGGCACTCGTGGCCGGACTGCTCTCCGTCCCGGGGCTCTCCATGTTCCTGCAAACGTACATCAACCAGCTCCTCGGCCCCACGCTGATCGTCGTGGCCGTGTTCCTCCTGGGGCTCGTGCGCGTCAACGTCCCGGGCCCGGGCGTCGGCGAGAGGCTCCAGCAGCGGGTCGATGCACTGGGGATTTGGGGGGCGGGACTCTTGGGCGTCCTGTTCGCGCTGGCCTTCTGCCCGATCTCGGCCGCCTGGTTCTTCGGCGTCTTGATCCCGCTGGCCGTGAAGGTCCGCTCCGGCGTGATGCTGCCGGTCGCTTACGGGCTGGGCACGGCCCTGCCGGTGATCGTCTTCGCCGGGCTGATCGCGCTGGGGGCCGGCTCGGCCGGCAAGTGGCTTCATGCGGTCTCGGCGATCGAGTGCCGGGCCCGCCGCATCGCCGGGGCGGTGTTTCTCCTCGTGGGGATCTTCTACGTGCTGCGGTTCCTCTTCGGCGTGCTTTGAGCCGCGGGAAATGGGCTGTAGAGGTTCATAGCCCCGCCCTTGGCCGGTTCCCGCCCGAAGGACCGCCTACAGCCGCTATGAGCAGGATGACAAGGGCCGCAAGGAGGTACTCCGCCTACTTCGTTTTCCCGACGCTCAGCGTGGCCGGTTCCGCGGTGATCTTCAGCCGCGGGATGGTAATGCACCCCGCGGTGTCGGCCCGGACTTTTCCGCTGGCCCCGCCGTACGTCCAACTCACCGTTTCGCCCGGGGCCACCCGCAGCATCCGGAGCCTGCGCAAGCTGACGTCGGCCGTGGCTTCCGCCGGGACGGGGAACGCCGTCTTGAGTTCCGAGGGCCTGGTAAGGAAGAGCGACATCTCGATCGCCTCCTGCGCGTCCGGCACGTTCTTCCAGCGGAAGAAGGCGTTGACCTGACCCGACTTCTTGTCGGCGAGGTTATCCGGCCACGGCAGCGGATCGTTCGTCGAGGCGTTGGTGAACACCGGATACGCCTCGTTCTTCTTGACGCTCAGCCAGTCGAACGAATTGATCAGGTCGTTGACTTGCATGATCTGCTCGTGGTTGTTCGCATGGCCGAACGGGCCCCAATAGAAGAAGAGCGCGTACTTCCGCTCGTTCATGGCCTTGACGAAGGCGTCGTGGCCTTTCGACCACGAGTCGTTCTGGGCGGAATAGTCGATCACGACCGGAGGGTCGGGGAGGGCGACGTCCGCGGGCACCGTGCGCGGCGGGAAGTACATCCGGCTGGAAACATGCTCGACCCCGGCGGGGACATTCGCCTTGACGGCGGCGAAGACATCCCCGTGGCGCATGCCGATGCCCAGCGTGCCGCTGCCGCCCATGGAGTTCCCGCACAAATAGACGCGGTTCTCGTCGATGCCGTATCGCTTGATCACCCATTTCACCGTGTCGATCACCCGTTTCTCCGTGGGACTGACGTCCGGCGTCTTGTATTTCTCGCTGCCCCACCACCAGTCTCCCCGGTTGGCGCGGCAATCGAGATACAGCGCGAAGAAGCCTTCCGGCGAACGGTAGATGTCGTGGTTGCCCACCGTGGTCGTGCAGGACAGGCAGGAGTGGACGTCATGCCCGGCGGAATGCAGGACGACGTACAGCGGGGCGTTCGGACGCGCCTGCTTGGGATGGAGCACCAGGAAAGTGTCCCGTTGGGACGCCGCGTAGCCCCACTGCTTCTTGATACCGTGCTTGAAGGCCTCCAGCTTCCGCCCGGTGAAAACGGACTCCTTTTCCTTTTCCGGGGGCCACTCCGCCGTTTGGGCACGGGCCGCCGCCGCAAACGCCAAGACGAGGCCCGCCGCGATCATCGTTCTTTTCATGGCATTCTCCTTGCGGGTTGTTGTGAAATCCTCGAGCTGCCCCGGGGCGCCGGCCGGACGCGGCGGGCGTCTTCAGGCTGGGGAGCCGAAACGGCGAGCCAAAGCGGCGTTCTGCCCAGCCTGGTCGCTGTAACGGTCGTAGATCCCCAGCAAGGTGCCCCGCTCGTGTCCTTGCCATGCGTTAATGCCCGCCTCCTCGCAACGGCGGAGGGTTTGCACGGCTCGCTCGGGCGTGTAGTAGTCGTGCATTTCCCTGTCCAGGAAGGGCGACATGTGCGACCCGCCGTCGATGTTGTGGCAGCCGACGATCAGCCGCGAGATCGAATACTTGCCCAGCGAAATCTGCGGCATGGGCGCGGGGTCGGGCTTCGGCTTGCCGGCCGGCGCGTCAGCGGCGAGCGCCTGCGCGGTGCCCATCGCCGCCGGGATTGCCGCAGCCAGCTTGAGAAACTCGCGGCGGTCTTGCCGGGACGAGCCGGCAGGACAGTCCGGCGAACGATGATGATTGTCGGCGCACATGGAGCGGCTCCCTCCCTGTCTCGCACATTGCGGTGGGCGTACGCGGTTTCGTCGATCAAGTAGCTCTCATGCTATGTCGCACAAGAACGGTGGTCAATAGCGGACATCAACCGGGATGCCCACTGGACCAGCGGGCAATCGCCGCAATCCGTTAGGGCACCGGCTTGACGGAGCGATTTCTCACGAGGAGGATGGAAGCTCCTGCGTCTAGGGCCATGACACCCATTGCCACCGAAACCCGCCATCGCCCGCCGTTGTTCACGCCTCGGAGGAAGAAATGCAGTCGAAATGCCTCTTTTGGGGATTGGTTGTTCTCGGTCTCGGACACGCATCGCGGCTCTTGGCGGCCCCTTATCCACCGGATAATTCCGGCATCATTCCCGCCGACCGCCGGATTAGCTGGCAGGGCCTTGCCGGTGTTCCGGATGGGATTCCGCACCGCACGACCATGTTTGCCGGCGTGAAGGATGCCCCATACGGGGCCGTGGGCGACGGCGTGACGGATGACACTGCGGCCATTCAATCGGCGATCAATGCCTGTCCGGCCGACCAGGTCGTGTACATCCCGGCAGGCACGTACCGGATCAATGGCAGGCTGACGTTCAACAAGAGCCACAGGACGATTCGTGGCAGCGGGATGGGCAAGACGGTCTTGAAGTTCCATGTGGGCCGCGGCAACGGCGCGTTCGAGGTGGGGGCTGCCCAGTGGCCCCGCCCGAAAGCCGGTCTGGCCATCACCGCAGGCACGACGAAAGGGAGCACCACCGTCACGGTGCCCGACACGTCCGGCGTGCTGGTCGGGAGGATGATTCGGATCGAGCAGGCGAATCCCGATTTCGTTCACGCGCTGAACGGGGCGACCAACAACATGTCATTCATGTTCAAGGTGATCTCGAAGACCGCCACCACCGTCACCTTTTCACCGGCACTCCCCTTCACGCTCACGAATTCCCCGGCCCTGGCGGTTTACGGCGCCGGGCTGCTCGAACAGACCGGTTTCGAGGACCTGACTTTCGATCTGGAAAACAGCTCCGCCGGGTGTGCCGTCTTTCTGCAACAGGCGTACGGATGCTGGTTCAAGGGAGTAGAGGTGAGAAAGTCCGATTCCAAGCAGCTCTGGCTCGTTTGGTGTTCCAAGTGCGAGATCCGCGAGTGCTACACGCACGAGACCCGCTCCAGCGGGCCGAACCATGAAGGCATCGACCTCTACGAGGACTGCTGCTGGAACCTGATCGAGAACAACACCTGCGTGCGCGGCGGCTTTCCCATGATCATCCTGGGCGATTGGAAAGGCGGATGTTCCGGGAACGTCATCGGCTACAACTATTGTGCCGGCAGCGATACCGGCAGCGAGATCGCGGGCGGGGATATCTCCGTCAACCACGGACCGCACAACATGATGAACCTGTTCGAGGGCAACGTGGGCGTCATGTTCCAGTCGGACGGCTATTTTGGATCGGCGAGCCACAACACGGTATTCCGCAACTGGTTTTCCGGCGCGCACCCCCGGCTGACGCAGGGACTGCGCGCCGTGGCCCTGAGTCGTTGGAGCTGCTACTTCAACGTCGTCGGCAACGTGCTGGGCGATCCCTCGTTCCCGGCCCCACCGGCCGGGCTCTTTACAACCGAGGCCAACGGCTACAGTTACCTGACAAGAGTGATCTATCAGCTAGGCTATCCGCACATGGGCAACAATTCGTATTCCGGAGTGAATCCGCCGGATGCCGGGAAAGACGCTCTCGATACCCGCGTGAAGAGCACGCTCGTTCGTCACGGGAATTACGATTATGCGACACGGAGCATTCACTGGGATGCGGGCATCGGCGATCGCACCCTTCCCGACAGCCTGTATCTTCCCGGAAAGCCGGCTTGGTTCGGAGATCTGCGCTGGCCGCCGATCGACCCGGCAAACCCATCGACCGCGGCGGCGGGCTGCATACCGGCGGGATGCCGTTTCGGCGCCGGGAGTCCGATGAAGTCTTGGGCCCCTGCGAACCCTCGAGCCATCAACCGCTAGGCGGCCTTCACCCTTCCCGCCCGCGAACTGCTCCGCGCGGTCCGGGGAACTCCGACGGCAGCGCTGCGGAGTACCGTTAGACCCGCGCACGCGCCTCGCGAAAGCCGGCTGGGAGCCTTGGATCGGGACTAGGGCAGTGGTGTGGCGCCGCTCCCCCGGGAGTAACCGGTCTCTGTCGCGGACGATCGTTTTGGAGACAGGGGGGGCGGTACAACCCCACCGTGGACCTGGGCTGCGCGCCGGCAACGCCGTGGTTGCCTTTTGTATCGCCCCGGGCCGGGGCAAATACACAGGTTATACGCGGCCGTGGAACTGTGCGGACACCGAGCCGGGCCCGAGCGATCGAGGTTTGCCGCGTCCCTGTCCGTAAGCTAGATTCTCTAGGAGCCCTTCCAGCCTTGACATGCCGGGCCCCCCGGCACATGGACTCGCGCTCCGGGCATGAGGAGCACTTCGGCGAATGCCATGACACCAAAGCCTGATACCGGCAAGCCGAGCCGCGGCGTTGCCGCCGGCCGACCAGGGGCTGATTCTTTCCCTCCGGGGGTGTTGAACTGGAAAGGATTGTGCGGTCGCTGCCTGGGCAATCTCGATCTTGTCCAGCGGGTGTTGGAGAAGTTCGAGCAACGGCTGCCGCAAGAACTCGCCGAGTTGGAACGCGCCGTAGCGCAGAGCGATCCGGAGCAAGTCGCGCGCGTGGCTCACCGCATCAAAGGGAGCTCGGCCAACGTCTCCGCCGAGGGCGTCGCGCGGGCGGCGGCGGCGGTCGAAGATTTGGGTCGCGCGGGCCGCGTGACGGATATTCCTCAGCGTATCGATCGCCTCTACTCCGAGTGGGAACGATATCGCGACTACGCCGCCTCGGCATGCCCGGCGGTCGACGCCGCTCGAGCAGCCGGACAACCGGCCGTGAACGCTCGGTCCTGACCCGGGAACGAACAGCGTGCGGATACTGATTGTAGACGACGACGACATCACCACGGGCATGTTGGAACATGCGCTGGGGCAGTGGGGCTACGAAGTGACGGTGGCCGACAACGGCCGCAAAGCGCTCGAGCTCATCCGCAGCGGCTTGTACCGCCTCGTCGTTTCCGACTGGGAAATGCCGGAGATGAGCGGCATCGAGCTCTGCCGGCACATCCGCCGCCGCTACTCGAGCGGCTACGTCTACGTGATCCTGCTGACGGCGCGGCGGGGGACGCAGAACATCGTCGACGGCCTCGACGCGGGGGCCGACGATTTCATCAGCAAGCCGTTCCAGCCCCAGGAGCTGTGCGTGCGGATTCGTGCCGGCGAACGCATCCTGTCGCTGGAAAGCCGCGAGGTCACGATCTTCAGCCTGGCGAAGCTCGCCGAGTCGCGCGACCCGGAAACCGGGGCGCACCTGGAGCGCGTACGCGAATATTGCCGGGTGATCGCCGAACACCTCGCGCGGCAGGACAAGTTCCGCGATCGGGTGGACGGCGATTACGTCCAGTTGATTTACCTGACCAGCCCGCTGCACGACATCGGCAAGGTGGGCATTCCCGACCGGATCCTGCTCAAGCCGGGCGCGTTGACCGCCGACGAGTTGGAGATCATGCGACGGCACACGATCATCGGGAGCGACACGCTCAATGCCGCGGCGCGCACCTATCCGGAAGCGCGGTTCCTGGGCATGGCCCGCGACATCGCCCGCTCGCACCACGAGTGGTATTGCGGCAGCGGCTATCCCGATGGTCTCGCCGGAGAGGACATTCCGTTGTGCGCTCGGATCGTCGCCGTGGCCGACGTGTACGACGCGCTGACCACCAAGCGCGTCTACAAACCGGCTTACAGCCACGAGCGCACCCGCGAAATCATCGTCAATGAGATGGGAAGCCATTTCGATCCCGAAGTAGCCGAGGCCTTCTTGCAGAACGCGGACCTGTTCATAGCGATACACGATCGATACGCGGCGCGCGAGGAGAAAGAGGCCGCCTCGTTGGCCGAGTCGCAGGCCGCGTTTGTCTTGAGCCGCTGACGCGTTTGCCGGCGGGCCGGCCGGAGTGGGAGCGAGAATACCGCGCGCATCCGCAGAAGCGGCGACGGCCTCGACACGGTTCCCTGCGGAGTCGCCCGGCCGGCGTGATGAAGCAATGCGAGGCGAAGAGAATCCAGCGGCGGTCCGTCATCTCCGGAAGGGACCGGCCGACACGAGACATCCCGCGCGGTCTTCCGCGCGTCCGCCGCTCAATTCGCCCCGCTCGCCCCATTTCCGATCGCGGCGATGCGGCGCGGCCGTCAAGTCAACGCCCGCGATCATCTTTCGCCGACCGGCATAGTTTGCGCGACCGCGACCAGAGGCGCGTCTTCGGGACATTTCCGCAAAAAACCGGCTTTTCAGCGGTGTAAAGTGTGGTCACGTATTTCGGTCTCGGCTAACATGAGTTGAGGGGATGCCGGAGAAACAATGCTGCGCAGCGTGGCTCGGCGCGGGTTCGAAAGGGGCTGGCATGAGCTCGACCATATCAAGAAATCGACTGTTCGAGGAGCACAGGATTCCGACTGAAGGCGACGATGTGCTGCACGCGGAATTGATGATGCCCAGGCCGCCGGCGCGTGCCCAACGGGTCGTCTTCATCGCCCCCTTGGTTGGCGCCGGCGCTGCCCAGCCGCTGGTGATCTTCCGCAACTTTACGCGCCGCGGCGCGATTCTGGTGTCGTTCGAATATCGCGGTCACGTGCGTTCCAGCGGGACGTTCGAGCTGGATAAGACGGTCAGCGATGTTCGGCACGCGCTGTGGTGGTCGTGGAACTACGCCCAGGACCGCGGGCTGCCCCTGCACGGGTTCGCCACGTGCTTCGGCACCGTCCCCTTGCTCGCCCAGTTCGCCGGCCACGGTTGTGGTTGCCTGCTGAGGTCGATCAGCACGGTATCCGGCCTGTTTCGCCTGGACCAGATCCTTCGCATCGAGGATTTCTCGCGAGTCTTCTCTCGTCATCTCGGCAGGGCGCTGAGCGCCGCGGCCCTGCTGGCCGAGATCGCCCGCGAGACGTTCGACCCTGCCGGCGAAGCGTTCCGGGCGGCGCTGTTGGAGTACCTGGGCGGCTTGTTTCCCGAACTCCGCGTGGACTGGGACCACTTCGAAGAGCTTCACTACGGCCGGGTCGACATCCCGCGGACTCTCCGGCAGCTTTCCCAAGCTCGCTATCTCGACGGCGTGCAGGTTCCCCCGGAGATTCCCTGCAACTTCTACATGGGGCGGCATGACGACAGTTTGTCGCTGCACACCGTCGAGGGCCGCGAAGCGTACAAGCGGCACATCTTGTCGCTGATTCCGCACGCCACGCTGTACGAGGGCGAGTTCGACCACTTCGGTCGCGGGATCGAGCACGATGCGGTCATCGACCACCTCTCGGACCTGTTCGCGCGATTCGACCGGGCGACGGTCCCGGCCCATCATCTGCACAAGATCGCTCAGCTTCGGAGTGTCTTCGCGTGAATGCGCTGCGTCAGTTCTGGCAGGAGCGTTACGGGCTGGCCCAGCCCTTGGAGGGCGACTCCCGGCTGCGTCGCCTGCTGAACCGCTACATCGTCGCGGCCCTGATGAACAGCTTTCCACGTGCGGCCACGAAGATCTTTTCGTTGAGCAACGGCGAGCTGGCCCGCTTGCTGTTCGTCGAGCGCGAAGGGGGATCGTTTCGGGTGCTGCGGGCAATGTACGAGCATGAGAACGCCCGCAACCGCGGCGATTGGATCAACAGGCTGCTCATGCAGTCGCCCGCGATCAAGGCGGCCCGCAACCGCCGCGCCATTGCGCAGCGGATGCTGCAGCAATGTCTGGAGGCGCAGCCCGCCGGTTTGCCGACGCTCGTCGTGGCGATCGGCGGCGGCGACGGCAGCCTCGAGGCGGAAGTGATCGCCCGCGTCGCCGGCCGCGACGTCTACTATTGCGCCGTCGACAAGGACGACCGGGCCGTCGCCGACAACGAGGCGGTCTTGCGGCGGCACGGGCTGGCGGCCCGCGGCTTCGTTTTCGTGGGCACTGTCGCGGAGGAAAGCGACCTCGAGGCGGTCCTCGACTGCGCCAGGCGGCGGTTCAACGTCGCCTTCGACGGCGCGGGCGTCAGCGTCTGCCACGGCATCGCCGAATACTACGACATCGGCTCGAAGACCAACGAAACGCTCGCCGGGCTGCTGCGGGCAATTCATGGCTGCACGCGTGCCGGGGGAAGCCTGGTGATCAGTCAAACCGATTACCATGACCGCGTGAAGTACCTGGAGCGCGGCTTGTCATGGCACATGCGGCTGCGCAGCAGCGACGAGCTGGCCGGCGAAGTCGCGAAAGCCGGCTGGCAGATCTCGGTCTGCGAACTCGAGCCGATGGGACTGATCACCATGTGCCTGGCGGCAAAATCGGCGGCGGAGCACGTGAGGATCGACGGCCCAGGCCGGGTGCGGCAACCGCGCGTACAGCGGCCGCTGCCGGCGGTTGCCCGCCGGCGTCCCCGGGCTCGCGGCCGGCGTTGAGGATCGGCAATTTTCCACGGGGGCGGCACACCCTGCCCCTCCGGCAAAGGGCCTGTTTTTCCGGCCCGCCACGCCCTTCCTGCCTCAGGGCGTGCCCCCCGGAATGTATCGACTTGTTCTGACGCGCGCCCCAATCGCGCCGGCCGTACCAACGCGAACAATCATTACCACCGGTACCGCCGTTCCGCGCGGACCGGGTGGTCGCCCGAGCGGCCGGCGTTCGGTGGAACCCGCGGGGAGAGAACAAAAAAGGTATGGTTGGCAAGGACTTCAGCCCGGATTATTCGTGAAGTGTGCCACTGCTTGCTTGCAAGCAGTGTTGGTACAACAGCTTAAAGTGAGCACTGCTTCTACGAAGCAGTGGCACACTGCGTTGCCCGCCCCCGTCTATGAATAATCCGGGTTAGACGCCGACCGCGCTTGCGTGGCACCTCACGGCAGGCGGTGCCGGCGCGTCCCCACGGTTGGCCGGCCGGCACGCGGACGCCGTCGCCTGGGCCGTTCGCCTGGTGTCCCGCATGGAAAATACGCTCCACCCCGACTTGCCGCCCGCGATCGACGTACCGCTGCCCCTGCCACCGACGGCGGAGCGGTTGCTGGGCGGCCGGTATCGCCTGAGCGGGATGCTCGAGGGAGATCGCAGCGCACGGCACCAACTGGCCGCCGATCCGGTCACGGGGGCCACGGTTGTGGTGCGATGGCTGGCGCTTTGCGACGTCTCGCCCGGCGCCCGGCTCCGCTTGGAACACGAGGTCGAAGTCCTCCACAAGCTGCAGGTGCCGTGGCTCGGCGGAGTGTCGGAGATCGGCCAGGAGGCGGATCGCCTCTACGTGGTGCGGCCATACGTGCCGGGGATCACGCTGCGGCAGCGGCTGCTTCGCGCACCGCTGGTTCCGCAAGATGTCGTGACGGTTGGCCGTTGCCTGTTCGCGGCGCTGCAAACGGCGCACGAGCACGGGGTGGTGCACCACAACATCCGGCCCACCAATGTGATCGTCGACGACGCCTGCCCGCTCGGCAAGGCGGTGCTCGTTGATTTCAGTCTCGGCCATCGCGCGAACCTGGACACGTCGACCGCCGCGGAATCGATACAGTCGGCGCTGTACTGCTCGCCCGAGCATGCCGGATCGGTCGATTACGACGTCGGCGTGACCTCGGACCTGTATTCGGCGGGAATCGTGCTGTTCGAGTGCCTGGCGGGGCGTCCGCCGTTTTCCGGCGACACGGTGGGCGCCGTGCTGCTGGAGCACATGACGCGTGCCGTTCCGGAGCTGAGAAGCCTGCGGCTGGAAGTGCCGCGGGCGCTGGACGAGCTTATTCAGAGGCTGCTGCGCAAGGATCCCCGCGACCGGTATCAGACCGCCCAGGCCGTGCTGATGGACCTGGAGTGGATTGCCGCGTCGCTTTCCAACGGCATGGCGGAGCCGGCCGGCGTGGTGGGGTCGCACGATCGCCGTCCCACGCTGACCGAGCCCGCGTTCGTCGGCCGGCAGGCCGAGCTGGAGCAGGTCGAGACGCAAATCCGGCAGGTCGCCGCCGGAAACTCGGGGCTGATATTCCTGGAGGCGGCATCGGGCGGCGGCAAGACGCGGCTCTTGGCGGAGGTTGCCCTGCAGGGCATTCACGCGGGGATGTGGGTTTTGCGCGGACGGGGCTCGGACCTGGCCGGGCAGCCGCCCTTTCAGGTCCTTAACGGCATCGTCGAGCACGTGGTCGCCGCCGCCGGAACCAATTCCCGCCTGGCCGAGGCGTTGTACCGGCGCCTGGGCGTTCAGGCCGATGCCGTCGCCGCCGTGCTCCCGGAGCTGGCCCGAGCGTTGGGCTGGAAGAAGCCGGTTGCGGTGGGGCCGGAAAAGTTTGCCGAGCGGCGGAGCATTCAAGCCCTGGCCGCTTTCCTCGACGCTCTGGGCGCCCTGGGTCCGGCCCTGATCATCCTGGACGACTGTCAATGGGCCGACGAGCTGACGACGAAACTCATCGGCCATTGGTGGTCGCAGCACGGCGATCGGCGCCCGGGCGGCGGGCAGGTGCTGCTGGTCGTGGCGTACCGCTGCGAAGAGGTCGCCGCCGATCACCTGCTCCGCGGAATTCCCGCGTCGCTGCACCTGCGGTTGGCCCCCTTGGGGGCCGAAGAAATGCAGCGACTCCTGGAGTCGATGGCCGGGCCTTTGCCGGCCGAGGCCGTCGCGGTCGTCTCCCGGCTCTCCGAAGGCAGCCCGTTCATGGCTTCCGCCGTGCTCCGCGGCATGGCCGAGTCGGGGGCGCTGTTGGCCGAGCCGAGCGGCTGGCGCATCGAGCCGCTTGCCTTGGCCGATCTGCAGTCTTCCAGCCGGGCGGCGGGCTTCTTGTCGCGGCGGCTCGAGCTCCTGCCGCCCGACACCCTGGAACTGTTGACGATCGGCGCCGTGTTGGGCAAG
>Ga0187848_10002747_pt1 | contig 13504 bp, 10 predicted proteins | sample June2016WEW_4_40_FD_132424 | JGI IMG/M metagenome (GOLD analysis project Ga0187848, IMG submission 132424) | Peatland microbial communities from SPRUCE experiment site at the Marcell Experimental Forest, Minnesota, USA - June2016WEW_4_40 | ecosystem: Environmental > Terrestrial > Soil >... | reverse complement strand
GTCGCCACTCCGGCAATTCACCGCCTTGAGGCCCAGCACATATTGGCTGCCCAGATTGCTGATGGACCCGGCAATGTACGCCTTGCTCCCCGCCCGCTGGCACACTTCGCTCGCCACCTCGGGAGTCAGCGCCGTGTTCGCCGGGCGGGCCATCAGCTTCAGGGTTGCTGCCACTTTGTTCTCGGGCAGAACATTCAAGAATGGCGATTGGTTCAACGCAATACTCAGAGCGGTCTTCAGCGTGTCGTCAAAAACCGTGTCCCCCGTGCTGTTGGCAAAGTCGGCCAGGACTACGGTGTCCTTTTCGGTGAGCCCTCTCAAGTGCCGTTGGTGCGCAAAGAAATAAGCAATGCCGCACACGAGGGCAAGTAACGCTACCGCCCCAACTCCAAACCGGCCCCGCCTCTTTTTTCTGGGCTGAACGGTCAACGGCGGGACCGCTGTCGGTCGTGGACCCCTGCCGTCCCAGTCCGCCTCCCACAGGACCTCCCCGCCTATCCCCTTCAGCGTGAACTCGCCCAGCCGGTGAAACCGAACGTCGGTCATGTTGCGGACCAGTTCGTAGGTGGCGGAGGAAAGCAAGATCTGCTGCGCCGTGCCCAAGGCTTCCACCCGCGCTGCCGTGTCCACGTCCGTGCCGTGGTATGTTCCTTCGAACATCTCCGGGTAGCCAGAATGAATCCCAATGCGCAACTGCAAAGGCCCGCGCGGTGTCTCGATGGGCTCGGCAACCAGCTTTCTCTGAATCTCCATCGCGCAGCGCGTTGCCTGGAGAGGATCTTCAAACACGAGATAGAAGGCGTCGCCCATGGTGTTTACTTCCTTCCCCCCATGGGCACGGTAACAATCGCGGATCAGATTGAAATAGGGACTCTGGACTTTTTCCAGATAGGCGTGGTCGCGCTCGCGGCTATCCCGGCCCAGCGATACGTCGCGCTTCGTGGCGCTCGATTCCACCACGTCAATGAACACGATGGTCAGTAGGGAAGCCAATTCAGTCTCTCGAAACCGGAAGCAATTTTATGCACGTAAGAAGGGACCGGTCAAGTATCAGATTTCCGCATCTTCACGGTAATGATCGCCGCCGAGGTGCTCAGCGCGACAGAGCGCTGCAGGCGCGTGCCCTCGGCCTTGTAGACCACACCCATACCGCCACCCCCAGCTTTTCGAGAATGCAGAAGTACGAGATGGTCTGACCAATGAGAGAAGGGGGCTCCGCCATAGAGGGGCATTCTAGATACCAACCCGCGGCAAGTCAACCAAGACAGGTGGCTTATTCTCCGAACTCTGCAGCAAGCTGGGAGAAGTACCCGATAAACCCCCTACCCGGAAAATAATGCGACTGCACTTCGAAAACCGGCCGGACTCCTATCGGTCTTGGCATCACTAACGAGTGGTCGCTCAGCGTTTACCGATGAGTCCGCTGCGGACGGCCGTACTCGGAAGTAATCCACTTGGCTGCAAACGCCCATTCAGGAGTCTGACCCACTACCCTGGAATCAGCCACTTCGGAAGTGCATCCCCTGGCAGAGGGTTATGGGGCCAACGGATTCGTTGGTCTCGTGGTAGCTCGTTGAGGAGGCCTTCCGAATTCGTGATTGCCCCAGCGGCCCATAATATGAATAATCGCCTGCTGGGAGGGATCAATGAGTCGAACGCTTGGCGCATTCATCTTAGTCATGGGGTTTTCGATGGGGATGCCAACAAACGCAGGAAACCCGCAGTCGGGTGACGATAAGTTAAGAGGGACCGAGTTACCACATGGGGCTGATCTGATACTTCTGCACGGCAAGATCTGGACCGGAGAGCCTGTAGCAGCCAGAGGTGAAACTCCTGCTCCAGCGAGAATTGTTCAGGCTGTCGCTATTGCGAACGGGCGGATTCTTGCCGTGGGCAGCGATGAAGAAATCCGCACCTGCAAGGGCCTGAACACGGTGGTGGTCGATCTCAGGGGACGATTGGTGGTTCCGGGCTTGGCCGATAGCCATGTTCATTTCATCCAAGGTGGTTTTCAGCTTCTGGAGGTCGACTTGAAAGACGCGCCCAGCGAGGAGGTGTTCGTGCGCCGGATCGCGGATAAGGCGAGCACTCTACCTCCCGGAAGGTGGATGCGGGGCGGCAATTGGGATGAGGAGGCATGGCCTTCGGAGAAGCTGCCCGATCGCTGGTTGATTGATCCGGTTACCCTGCACACGCCCGTCTTCATAAGCCGCTACGACGGCCACGCCGGGCTGGCGAACTCATTGGCGTTGAAGCTCGCGGGTGTCACCAAGAACACGCGGGACCCGGCAGGGGGTGTGATTGTTCGCGATCCCAAGTCCGGCGAGCCCACCGGAATCTTGAAGGACAGAGCACAGGATCTGGTCGCAAAGGTGATTCCACGCCCCACCGAGAGTGAGATGGAGGAGGCCTTGCGGACTGCCCTCAAGGAAGCCGCGCGCGTCGGTCTGACTTCAGTGCATGACATTACCGTGGACACGGACTCGTGGAACGGGAGCTTCACGGGTGAGATCCGATTGCTGCGGCGCGCGGAACTCGAGGGCTGGCTTACCTGCCGCCTCTACGCGATCACTCCGATTGCCCAATGGGAGAAGCTGGCGGAGGCCGGAATCTCGCACGACATGGGCAGCGATTTCCTGAAGCTCGGAGCCGTGAAGGCTTTTGCGGACGGCTCCCTGGGCTCTCGGACCGGCTGGATGTTCAAGCCTTACGATGACGATCCCGGCAACGTTGGTCTACCTATGCCGCTCATGATTCCTCCCTCGAAGATGGAGGGGTTAGCACGCCAGGCGGACAATGCAGGGATTCAAATTTGCACCCATGCCATTGGAGACCGTGCGACATCGGCGATATTGAATATCTATGAGAGACTCGGCGGGGACCATCCGGCGGCGCACCGGTTTCGAGTCGAACACGCGCAACACGTCCGGCGGGAGGATTTTGCCCGCTTTGGCAAGCTGGGCGTCGTCGCCTCCATGCAGCCTTACCACGCTATTGATGACGGGCGCTGGGCCGAAAAGCGTATTGGACACGAGCGCGCGCGGACGAGCTACGCCTGGAGGTCGATGCTGGATGCCGGCGCGGTGCTGGCCTTCGGTTCGGACTGGCCTGTAGCGCCTCTCGACCCACTTTCGGGCATCGCTGCCGCAGTGACGCGCGCTACACTCGACGGCAAGAATCCTGGCGGATGGTTTCCAGAGCAGCGTTTGACGGTTGAGGAAGCCTTGCGCGCCTACACCCAGGGTTGTGCGTACGCGGCCTTTGAAGAGAAGGATAAGGGGACAATCTGGCCGGGGAAGTTTGCGGATCTGGATGTCCTCTCTGAAGACCTATTCCGAATCCCGCCTGCGAGAATCAAAGACGCGCGCGTGGAAATGACAATTGTGGGAGGTAGGGTGGTCTACCAAGCGGGCAATCGGTGATGTCCGTGGCTCCCTAGCCAACGCCTCGCTCCGAGTGGGGCTGCTTTCGATTGGGTTGCTTTTGGATTTGCTCTTCTGCCCGGCACATTGTAATATAAAAACCCGCAGGGATTGACCGAGGTGCCAGACGGGTATTCCGTCCCGGGCGCCTTGATGATGGATGGATCCGCAATGTGGTGGGAGAAGAAAACTCGCTCGGTGGCGTCCCTAAATGTGGAACCCGCGGCGCCGCCTCCGCCTCCCAGGATGGAAACGCCTATGAATGAGACGACTGTAAAGGTGCCAAGCACGACGCCCACCTCTCAGCACCAGACGGTTCTCGGTCAGACGGTGGTGCTGAAAGGCGAGTTATCGGCAAACGAGGATTTGCTCATCGAAGGGCAATTCGAGGGGACCATCTCTCTTGAAGACCATTGCCTGACGGTAGGAGCGGATGGGCAGGTCAAGGCAGAAGTCCGCGCGCGCCAAGTGGTGATCCTGGGTGCCGTCTCAGGCAATGTTGTGGCGCGGGAAAAGGTCGAGATTCGCCGCAGTGGGCACGTAGTTGGCGACCTCAAGGCAGGCGCTGTCGCCGTCGAGGAGGGCGCTTACTTCAAGGGGAGCATTGACATCCTCCGTGAGAAGGCTGAGGAGGGTTCCCGAAGCACATCCCCACAGGGCGCCTTGGAGACCAGCGCCTAGGTCCATTTGGGCAAGTGAAACGCGAAGGTCCGAAGAAAGCGGGAGGGCTTATCCCCCGCATTTCATGCCCCGTTGCAGGGTCATCCTGAGCCTGGAGCATTGCAAAGCACATGGGTTCTCATGTTGCAAACGAGAACACACCAAGACTCTCAAAAGTCCTCGGCAGCTCACCCAGCAACACCCAGTCGTGCACTCGAATGGTTGTGGCAGAACTTACGCGACGTACGGCGCCCCTATATTCTTGATTGTGGCCCCGTGTACCAAGCGACGCTCGATGTCCTCCTGAAGCGTGGCGCAAAACTCTATTTCACCGACCTGGTAACCCTTGCCCGGCAATCCGACTCCAAATTTATCCGCCGGCGTGGTAAGGGGACGGTTTTTCTGATCGACCAGTTCCTCGAAAACCTTCCTCCCATTCCTCCCGATGCCTTATGCGCGATTGCTTGCTGGCATCTTCTGGACTTGCTCCCACGCGATGCGCTTCCCGGTTTGGTGGCGAAGTTGTGGTCCTATATTCGGCCGGGAGGGGTACTGTTTTGCCTGCTACGTGAACCTTATCTGGCCAACGGAGCGGACACGCGCTGGTGGTTCGACAGCCTCATGGTCCTTGGGTCCGATGTCGAAAGCAAGGCTCCCTTCCCGCACCCCGCGCTCACCAATCGCGAGGTCGAACGGTTGGTTCCTGGTGGCAACGTCAAGACTTTCCTCACTCGCTCCGCACGCAGGGAGGTCCTCGCCATAAAGTAGGGCAGCCTCGCCTTCGAGCTTGAGACAGAACACGGGTCGTCCCCCTCGTCGTGATCTTGGTGGGAGGCTGCTGCTACCACTGCAACAATAGCAGTCAGCTTCTTCGCGCGCCACCAAGTTTTCCCCTCATGTCTTTAGCGCCTCCGTGTCCTCGGTGGCCGGAAGACCCTGAACATAGCGCGGCACCGCCGCAAGCAAAAACCAGCTTTTGATTGCCGATTGCTGATTGCCGATTTTCGATTGACTCGCAACGGTTATGCGTGGCTTGTTGGGGCGTCCTCGCGGCCTGCGGGTGATGGGTCGGTGTCCATCTTGGCGAGCCCAGACAGGATCACGGGCTGCCTCTCGGGAAACTCAGCAATGAGGGACAGTCTGCCGCCCATCGCCTCGATATAGCTTCGCAAGGTGGAAATGAGCAGGTCGCTCCGCTTTTCGAGGCGTGAAACGCCCTCCTGACCGATACCGAGCGTTTCGGCGATGCGGTCTTGGGTGAGTCTGAGCGCCCGGCGCAGATCCCGCAAGGACATCTCCTCAGCGATGAGTTCAGCGGCGCGCGCCTGGATTTTCTTACGCCGCGCAGGGCTGAGCTTCTTCATTTTGTCGTCTAGCGTGTTAGCCATGACTATTCCTTTTTGGCTCGTACCAGATAGTCGTCAAATCTCTTGTCGGCCTTGTGGATCAGTTTGCGGTAGAAGCGCTTTTCGCTGACGCCGGCTTTGTCGCCGCAAACCAGAAGCAGCGCGCGCCTTTGCGGATCGAAAGCAAAAGCGACGCGCCATACTCCGTCTGCGGCGTTAAACCTCAGCTCCTTCATGTTCGCGTGCCGCGAGCCGTCGAGCGTATCGACCCGGGGACGGCCGAGCTGAGGACCGAACTGCTCAAGCAGCTTGGCGTGCGCCAGAAGTTCGTCCTGCACCTCTTCCGGCAGGTCGTCGAATTCGGGGTCGAACTCCTCATGAAACCGGACTTTTCAAGTCACCAACATATTATACCTCAGAAACCATATGTTGTAAAGGGCATATTTCGTCTTCCGGGCGGGACAACCCACGTGCTGCGAAGAATATGACATAGCGCGGCCCCGCCCTGCTGCCCTTTAATACAAGGGCTTCTGTGTCTGTCCGAAAGTGGCACAGTCGAATCCCAAAATCGGACACACCGCACGTGACCATTGCTTAGGCAGATCCCATAACTCCTTCATAACGAATGAAGTACACATATTCCGCGATTGGTCACCTTCTTGCGGTGCTATAGCTGATGGCTAAAAGCTTGCCAAGTGCTGAGGTGTTCTAATGGAGACTCTGGTGCTAGATCCCAAGGAAAGCCGAACTTCTGCCACCGCGCGAATCTTGATTGCGGATGATCAGCCGGATGTGGTGGAGGCCCTTCGCTTCCTGCTCAAAGGGGAAGGCTACGAAACCGAAGGAGTGAACTCCCCGGCAGCGGTCTTGCAGGCTGTTGCGACTCAAGACTTCGATCTTCTGCTGCTGGACCTGAATTACACCCGAGACACCACCTCGGGCTTAGAGGGCCTGGATCTGCTTTCCCGCATCAAGGCCTCGGACAGCATGCTGCCCATCGTCGTCATGACGGCCTGGGGCAGCGTTGAGTTGGCCGTGGAAGCCATGCACCGGGGGGTCGGGGACTTTGTCTTGAAGCCGTGGAACAACCGGCTGCTTCTCGAAATCCTGCGAACCCAGATCGAGCAAGGAGCATCTCGTCGCCGGGAGTTGCAGGCCGAGGAGCGTGAACTGGAAGACGTGGAAGCTGTTCAGCGCGGATTTCTCCCCAAGGAAATCCCACAACTAGCGGGGTACGAGATTTCGGGCGCGTGGTTGCCCGCGCGCGTCGTGGGTGGCGATTATTTTGATATCTATGCGTTCAGCGAAACCAAACTCGCTATGTCCATCGCCGACGTTTCAGGCAAGGGAATGTCCGCCGCGCTCCTGATGTCCAACTTGCAGGCCGCGCTCAAGGCCACGGCGTCCGAGCAGGTACAGCCCGAGCAACTCTGCGCCAAAGTCAATCGGATCATTTGCGGCAATGTTTCGCCGGGCAAATTCATCACTGCTTTTTATGGCTTGCTTGACGGCTCGTGTAACCGGCTGGTCTTTACCAATGCGGGGCACAATGCGCCGATTCTGGCGCGGCGAAATGGTTCGTGGCTCCGCCTTGGCGAGGGCGGCCCGCCGCTGGGATTATTCCCCGATTGGAACTATGGAAGGGGCGAGGTTCAGTTCGCCGCCGGTGACCGGCTCGTGCTTTTCACCGATGGAGTGACAGAAGCCCGCAGCCCGGACGGGGAAGAATTCGGCGAAGAACGCCTGGTCACAGTGCTGTTGGAAAACCGCCGCCTCAGTGCTGGGGAGTTGCAGGAAAGAATTCTGGCCGAGGTGGCCAAATTCACTGGTGGGCGCTTCTAGGACGATGCCACGCTCGTCGTTCTGGCCGTGAAGTAGGCGACAGTTTTCAGATTTAAGACCGCAGGGGCAGCAGTTGGAGGTGCAGGATGAGCACGGTTTATCAAGACCTCAAATACGGCTTGCGGATGCTGGCCAAGAATCCGGGCTTCACCCTTGTGGCGGTGCTGACGCTCGCGCTCGGCATAGGAGCGAACACCGCGATCTTCACGCTGATTGATGCCGTTATGCTGAAGGCACTACCGGTCGAGAAGCCCGAGCAGCTTGCCCTCTTCGGTGACGGCGGCAGGCGCGGATTCGTAGGTCTTGGCTCTGGGCAGCATTACGACATCTTCTCCTATCCTCTTTACGAACACTTGCGCGACAACAATCCGTCCTTTGAAGGCGTCGCCGCATTCCGCACCGAGCTTGACCGGCTTAACCTCCGTCCGCAGGGGGTGGGAGAAAGTGAGCCGGGGCAGTTGGCCTGGGGAAGGTTGGTCTCGGGAAACTACTTTTCGGTCCTGGGCGTTCAGGCCGTGCTAGGACGAGTGCTCACACCGGAAGATGATCGGCCCGAAGCGCCTCCCGCTGCGGTTATCAGCTACGCCTATTGGAGGCGCCGATTCAACGACGACCAGTCGGTCGTCGGCCGAGTGCTCAACGTGAATGGCATTATGCTAGCCGTGGCCGGCGTGACCCCGCCCGAGTTCTTCGGAGAGAGCGTCGAAAGCCCCCTGGCAGATTTCTGGCTTCCCGTGAGCCTTCAGCCCCGATTGATGCCAGACCGGGGATCTGTCTTGAGAGACCCCTATGTCAACTGGCTCAACCTCATCGGCCGGCTCAGACGCGGACTCAGCTTGCAGCAGGCTCAGGCGAGCGTGGATGTAGCTTTTCGCCAGTTCCTGACGGAGCAAGCAGGGCCGCATCCCTCATCCGAAGCGCGACGCGACATTCAGCACTCCTACATCAAGCTAAGTCCGGGTGGCAGGGGAATTTCCTACTTACGTTTCCGCTACTCGCACCCGCTTCATATCTTGATGGCCGTCGTAGCCTTCGTGTTGTTGATTGCCTGCGCCAACGTAGCGAATATCTTGCTCGCGCGCGCAGCGGCCCGCCAGAAGGAGATTTCCATGCGCCTTGCTGTGGGGGCGAGCCGTGCCCGCTTGGTGCGGCAACTGCTCACCGAGAGTGTCCTGCTGGGGCTGCTGGGTGCCGTCTTGGGGGTGCTCCTTTCAGCCTGGGGTGTGACTGTACTTGTCAATATGGTGGCGGGCGGAACAAGCAGTCTTCCACTTGACGTTACTCCAGACGCGAGGGTTTTAGGCTTTACTCTCGCGGTTTCTCTCTTGACGGGTATCCTCTTTGGACTAGCCCCAGCGTACCGAACCACAGGAGTGGACCTGGCACACTCGCTGAAGGGTGGAACGTTGGGAACATCCCCCGGGGCACGATGGAGCCTGTCAAAAACCCTGGTGGTCTCTCAGGTGGCGTTGTCCTTGCTGTTGCTAGTGTGCGCAGGATTATTGGTCAGGACACTGCGGAACTTGGCGAGGCAGGATTTAGGTTTCAACCAGGAGCATGTGCTGGAGGTAGGGATCGATCCCCGCATCGCCGGCTATAAGCAGGATCAGCTTCACCCCTTGTACCAAGCACTCCTGGACAGGGTGAATGCCCTACCGGGTGTGCGCGTAGCAAGTCTCTCGCTCTACAGTCCAATGAGCGGCACCGGTTGGGGCGGCCAGATTTCTGTTCAGGGTTACTTCCCGCCACCGAATGAGGCGGCAGACTGCCAATGGGATTGGGTAGGGCCGAACTATGCGGAGACGGAAGGGATGACGCTGCTCTTGGGTCGCGATCTCGGCCCCGGTGACACAAAAGGCGCGCCCAAGGTTGCGCTGGTCAACGAGAGTTTCGCCCAGCGTTACCTGGCCAAGCAGAACCCCATTGGCCGAAGATTCTCCATGGAGGTTCCCGCCAAGACCTACGAGATCGAAATCGTGGGCGTGGTCAAGAATCTCAAGTTCAACGATCCGCGGGAGGACTATAGCCCTGTGGCCTTCTTGCCTCTGGCGCAAGTAGAAGGTCCAGCGTCCTACGCCGCTTATTTAGAGATTCGCGCGACAACCGACCCGACAAGCATAGCAGCTTCGGTTCGCCCCGCCATTCACGAAGTCGACAAGAACTTGCCTGTGACGAGCATCACTACGCTGAGCGAACAAGTGAATGAAAGTCTCAATAAGGAGCATCTGATTGCAAGGCTTTCAAGCTTCTTCGGCATCCTAGCGCTCGTGCTGGCGTGCGTGGGCCTCTACGGCGTCCTGGCTTACGGGGTGGCTCGCCGAACCAATGAAATCGGCATTCGTATGGCGCTGGGCGCTGACCAGATGCGGGTGCTCTGGATGGTGCTTCGCGAGTCGCTCGCGCTGGTTGGTGTCGGAGTCGCCGTCGGTCTACTCATGGCCTTCGCTGCGACACGATTCATTTCGAGCCAGCTTTACGGGGTGAAGCCTACAGACCCGGCGACGATCACTGCTGTGACCATAGTGCTCGCAGCCGTTGCCGTTTTCGCTGGCTACATCCCGGCGCGCCGGGCGACGAAGGTCGATCCCCTGGTGGCGCTGCGATACGAATGAAGCTGTCAGCTATCAGCCGTCAGCGGTCAGCAAATGAAAGGCCGGTAGGCTGCTTGCTGATAGCTGAAAGCTGACGGCTGACAGCTCGCGAATGAAGGAGGAATTATGGCTAAGGTAGAGCGAATTCGTGAGGTTTTGAGCAAGCCGCTCGAGCCGGAGTACGTCAAGCAGAGGGCGGAGGCTGGATGGAAATTGGTGGCCGTGGAGTGGGAACACGAGGTCGAAGCAGACGAGAAGGAGCCGCGCCGCGTCATCGAGGATGTGCCCTACGGCCTGCGCGTGGGGGATGACTGCGCGCACCTCATCGAGAATCCCGCCGAGACCCAGGTTCTCATTCGGATGCTGGACTGCATTGTTCAGGATTATCCTTTCTCCAAAGTCGCGGACGAGCTTAACCGTAGTGGCCTTCGGACCCGCAACGGGTCCAAGTGGGAGGCCGTATCCGTCTATAATATGCTGCCGCGCCTCATTCAGGTCGGCCCACGAATTTTCTCCAGCGAGGAATGGCAGGCACGGAGGAAGCACGCGTCCAAACTCGCCTGAGAACAGCCCGCGGTTGGGATATCTGAGGAGTGGTAAGGGATTATGGCAAGCCCTTTCCCGGACTTGCGCTACGCGTGATTGATGACTCCCGATCGTCGATTGCCGATTGAAGAGTCGGCGGGAACCCCGTGTTCGTTTTTGATCGACAATCGGCATTCGAAAAAAGGAAAAACCGGCGGGCTGCTTGCTGAGAGCTGGAAGCTGACGGCTGACAGCTTGCGAAGCAGAATCGCGGCTATAGGGGGCGTTTTTCGATATACTGTGAAATCATCTCACGAAACTTATGGCTTGCTGGCCACGTATGAATGAATTAAAGCCTGAAAGGAGCGCAAATCGTCATGAAGCTGCTAACAATCCGTAGTCTGGCCTCCATCCTGGGGGTAGGGGTCCTGGCTACTTTGATCCAAACTGCTGAGGTCTGGGGCCAACAGGCTGCAGACCTACGGCCGGCGGGAGGCGGCGCGAAACTGACCGCCCTTGACTACACAAAAACCCACTCATTTCCGAATATTTTCGATTCCTTCTCGCCCCTCTACGTTCCCCACCCAGGAATGGAGAACTCTCCACGGTTGCGCGACCTCATTCGCGAGGGGAAGCTATGGCTGTCCCTTGAGGATGCCATTGCGCTAACACTCGAAAACAATCTGGATATCGATGTAGCACGATTCACGATACCTTTAGCGCAGGCGGATTATCTCCGTGGCAAGTCAGGTTCGGCGGCACGCGGCGTGACGGGCGTTACTACGATCTCGACGGCGCTGTTTGCGGGGGCCATCGGCTCGAGCACGACCAGCGGAAGTAGTGGAAGTAGTAGCGGGGCGGGCGGCGCAGGCTTCTCCGGCGGCGGTGCGCTGAATGCCGGTTCTGTTGGGTGCTGCGACCCGGTTGCCGGTTTCTCCATGGGTTGGAACCAGAACATCACCCCCCTTGGAACAATCGCCCTCACGGGTGTTTCCTCCCTGACCAACCAGCAGACCGGTTACCAGGGCTATTTCGGCCAGGGTTTCATGACGGGGACCAGTTACGTGGTTGCATTGTATGGAGATCGCTCCACCACCACCGCCTTGACTGCGCTGCTCAACCCGCAAGTACCCTCGGGCATGTTGATTACTTTGAGTCAGAACCTTCTGAGTGGCTTTGGCTACCGTGCTAATGCCTCGTCCCTGCGCATCGCGAGGAACAACCTCCAGTTCACCGACAGCGTATTCAAGCAGCAGGTCATTACCACCATTGCCTCGGTCGTGAACCTGTATTCGGACCTCCTTTACTACCGCGAGAACGTCCGGGTGGCTGAAGAAGCGCTCAAATATGCCCAGACAGACATGAAAGATAACACGCGCCAAGTGGAAATCGGGGCGATGGCTGCTATCGAGATCACGCGCGCCAAGTCAGAAGTCGCAGCCCGCCGGCAGGACCTGATCGTTGCCCAAACGAGGTACCAACAGCAGGAAGAAACCTTGAAAACCGCGCTCGCCAAACATGTCGATGCCGACTTGGCGGGCATAGGGATCGAGCCCACTGATAAGCTGCCCGAACCAATGCCCAATGACATTCCGCCGCTGCAAGAGGCTCTCAGCGAGGCGCTCAAGAACCGGCCGGAAATCGAACAGGACAATCTGAACATGCGAAACCAGAACATCACAATTCAGGCGGTCCGGAACAGAATGCTGCCCACCTTGAACGTTTTTGCCACCTATGCGCCGTCGGGACTTTCCGGGCATTTCCTCTGCGGAGGCAATCCTGACACCCTTCAGTCCCCCTGCCCTCAGGGAGTAACGAGTTACATACCAGGAGGGGCTTCGGATGCGCTCTCGCAAGTGTTCCACGACAAGTATCCCAACTACTCTCTCGGAGTCAACCTGCAGATTCCGATTCGCAACCGTGCCGCTCAGGCTGACCAGGCGACAGCCCTTATCACGGAGCGACAGATGCGCGTTAAGTTGCAGCAGCAAATAAACAATATCGAGCAGGATGTGCGCACCGCGGTGATTGCCGTCACCCAGGCGCGGGCCCAAATCGATGCGGCCAAGGAGGCAACTGGGCTTGCAAAGGAAACTTTGGAGGGAGAACAGAAGAAGTTCCTCTTGGGAGAATCTACGCCGTTTCTGGTCATTCAGGCGCAGCGAGACCTGGCCAATGCAGAGGGCACCGAGGCTCAGGCACGCGACAATTACGCCAAGGCGCTAACCCAGTTTGCACAAGCCACAGCCACTGTCCTGGACAAGTACCATATTGAAATAGCTGAAGCCAAGAGCGGACAGGTCACTCACGCCATGAATATCCCGGGGACGGAAAAAGTACCAGCATCCTCGGGCCAGTAACGTGTAGGGGGACGGCTTGCCGTCCCCTCCGGCTGTTTGATCCCTTCTTGGTGCAACCGACCCCTCACCCGGCCCGCGGCGGCTGGTGAAAGCGCCGTCGCGGTCCACCCTCTCCCCGGGGGAGAGGGCAAAATGCCTTTTCGAGAATAGGGAACAACAACCAGGGACTTTGAAACCCGTTTCCTGTTGCCTATTACGGTTGGATTAGGCCTTTCTTGACCGCGAAGAGGACCAGTTCCGCCGTGCGGTGGAGATTGAGAGTCTCCATCAGGCGTGCGCGGTGTACGGCAACTGTATTGACGCTGATATTAAGTAGCGTAGCAATTTCCTTGTTAGATTTTCCCTGAGCGATTAGCTGCAGGACTTCCTTCTCTCGAAGCGTTAACTTTTCATACGGATCCTGGCTCGTACCTTGGAAGGTCCCGGCCTTCATACTCTCCAGGACAATATGGGAGACGCCGGGGCTGAAGTAGGCTTGGCCTTCCGCCAGCGCCATGACGGCTCGCGTCAGGTCGACCTCGATGGCGTTCTTCAGGATATAACCCTTGGCGCCCAGCTCGAACGCCTTGCGCACATACGCTTCGTTCGAATACATGCTGAGGATCAGGATTTTGATTTGCGGGTCGGCCTTGAGGATTTCAGCCGTCGCCTCAAGCCCTCCCAGGTCCGGCATGGAGAGATCCATCACCACCACATCCGGCTTGAGCTCTTTGCACTGATCGATGGCCTCAAGGCCGGTGCGCGCTTCTCCCACCACG
>Ga0187848_10002745_pt1 | contig 13506 bp, 13 predicted proteins | sample June2016WEW_4_40_FD_132424 | JGI IMG/M metagenome (GOLD analysis project Ga0187848, IMG submission 132424) | Peatland microbial communities from SPRUCE experiment site at the Marcell Experimental Forest, Minnesota, USA - June2016WEW_4_40 | ecosystem: Environmental > Terrestrial > Soil >... | reverse complement strand
TTCGCGTCGGCGTGGTTGCGGACCCTCGCCCTCGAACTGATCCGGATCGCCAACGACCTGCGTCTGTTGTCGAGCGGGCCGTACACGGCCCTCGATGAGATCCGGGTACCGGAGATCCAGCCGGGCTCTTCGATCATGCCGGCGAAGGTCAATCCCTCCGCGGCCGAGTGCCTGGACATGGTCGCCTTCCACGTCGTCGGCGCGGACGTGGCGGCGGCGCTCGCCGTGCAGGCCGGGCAGCTCGAGATCAACGTGATGATGCCGCTCGCTGCCTTCGAGGTCCTGTTCTCCGCGGAGATCCTCACGAACTACCTCCCGGTCTTCGCCCGCACCTGCGTCGATGGGATCACCGCCAATGCTCCACGACTCGAGGCGTACTTGCTCGCGTCGAGCGCGACCGCGACGGTCCTCACCCCCAAGCTCGGGTACATGAAGGTCGCCGAGATCGTGCACGAGTCGCAGGCGACGGGCAAGTCCGTCAAGGAACTGCTCCTCGAGCACCACCTGCTGACCCCCGCCGAGATCGAGCACCTCCTGGGCGGTGCGGCCCTGCTCAAGATCACCGAGCCGGTGCCCTAGAGCGGGCACGCGCACCGTTAAGTGGCACGGCTCTCCTCGTGGCCCCGCGGATCATGGCGACGCCCGAGCGGATACCGGTGGCGCTCGGGAACCCCAACTCCGAGGAGTTCCGGCACGCGGTCGAGATCCTCGGGAAGGTCGGACTGACCCAGTACGAGGCGCGGGCCTACGTGGCGCTCGTCGCCCGGGGACTGGGGGACGCCGCGACGATCGCGCACGCGTCGGGCATCCCCCGCACTTCGGCGTACAAGGTCCTCGAATCGCTCACGGAGAAGGGGTACTCGAAGCCGACCGGCGGCAAGCCGATCCTCTTCCGGCCGACGCCGCCGCAGGAGGTGGCCGAGACGCTGAAGGGCGCGATCCAGGAGGTGTTCGAGCAGCTCGCGGACCTGCACCGGGCCGTCGCGGAGCACGGCGAACCGCAGCTCGTCTACCTCCTCAGCGGTCGCGACAAGGTCCTAGGAAAGATCGCCGAGCTGCTGGACCAGTCCTCGGTCACCTTCATCCTCACGACGCCCCAGCTCTCCGACCTGCGCGACGAGCTCGGCAAGAAGATCCTGCATGCGGTCAAACGTGGGGTCCACGTGACGTTCGTCACCGCGCCGCTGCAGCGCATCCCGGAGGGAGTCCAGTACGTCACCCGCGACAACCTCCATGCGACCGAGGTGCTCGCCGACGGCCAGCACGCCCTCCTCGCCGCCCCCGGGTTGGACGCCTGCGGGTTCACCGACAACCCCATCCTGACCGCCCACCTCCAGCAGTTTCTGGAGGTCGTTCTCGATCGGGGGCCGGGCGACTCCCCACCGTCGTAGCGGACCCTTCCGTTCATGACGGCCGTCGTGCCCCGCTCCCCGCGGTCGATGCGCGGTCCGGCGACGCCCCCGGCGGAGCGCGTGCGTCGCCGCCTCGCGGCATCGGTCGGGGTCGAGGCTGCCCGGCGGATGCCGTCGGGCTATCACCGAATGGGTCGGGTCCTCCTCCTGCGACTCCCGGAGGAATTTCGGCCGGAGTTCCCCCGGATCGGGGCGGCGTGGCGGGAGGAGCTCGGCGTGACGACGGTGATCACCCAGGTCGGCCCGATCGAAGGGGAGTTGCGTCGGCCCCAGATCGAGGTCATCGCCGGGACGGAAACCGAGACCGAGGTCATCGAACATGGCATCCGATATCGGTTCGACGCCGCCCGGATCATGTTCGCGACCGGAAACCGGGCCGAACGCCAGCGCGCGGGCCAGCTGACCCAACCCGGCGAGTCCGTCGCGGATCTGTTCGCGGGCATCGGCTACTTCGTCCTACCGGCGGCCCTGCGGGGGAGGGCGAGGAGGGTCCTCGCGGTGGAGAAGAACCCCGTCGCCTATGCCTATCTCCGGCAGAACGCCGAGCGCAACGGGGTCTCCGGGCGCGTCCGTTCGCTGTGCGGAGACAATCGCGAGCTCGATCTCCCTCGGGGCGAGGCCGATCGCGTCTTTCTCGGGTACCTACCGAGCGCGGTGGGATGGATCCCGCGGGCGCTCGAGCTGGGCCGGCCCGAAGGCGTTTGGCTGCACGTTCACACGCTCGGAGATGCCCGCGGAGGCGTAGATCGGTCGATGTCGGAGGTTCGCGCGGCGGTCGAAGCGGCGGGCGCCTCGATCCTCACCGCTCCCGAAGGGCGGATCGTGAAACCGTACGGGCCGGGTCGGAACCACGTGGTGGTCGACGTACGGGTCCGTCCGCGCGTCTAGGCGGGAATGCGCGCGCTCGCCGGCCGGAGCGCGGCCATCGCCTTCGGGAACGCTTCGACGAACCGGTCGATGTCCGCGGTCGGATTCGAGAAGGAGACCCGGACGAACCGCGACCCGAACTCGTGCGAGAGATAGTACCCGGACCGGATGAAGACGCCGTATCGGACGAGCAGTTCCTTCTGGAGGTCCTCCGGATCGACCCCCGTCCGAGCGATGTCGATCACGAACATGTTCGCGGAGCTGGGGAACACGGGAAGGAACGATCCGGGGATCTGGGCGACCGTCTCGCGGATCCGGTCGCCGTTCGCGCGGGTCTGGCGACGGACATGGTCGAGCCACTGCGGTCGCGAACTCATCGCCGCCTTGGCCGCGACCTGGGAGAGCACGTTCTGACCGAGGTCGCTGGTGCTGAAGCGGACGATCTTCTTCTGCAGCTCCGGCGTCGCCACCAGTCCACCGAGACGGAGCCCGGCGAGCCCGCAGTTCTTCGACACCGACCAGACGACGATCGTCTCTTCCGGTGCGAACTCGGTCCCGAGGGCGTGCCGGTCGGCGAAGTCGCGGTACGTCACGTCATTGAGCAGCAAGATGTGGCGATCGTGGGCGATCTCGGCGATCGCGCGCACCTCCTCGCGGGGGTACGTAGATCCCATCGGGTTCAGCGGATCGATCAGGAGGATCATTCGGGTCTTCGGGCCGATCGCCTCCTGGACCTGCTCGCTGGTGAGCCGGTACGGGGGCTGGTAGATCGGAAGGGTGCGGACCTTCGCTCCGGTCAATTCGGCGAACCGGTGGATGATGAAGTAACTCGGATCGGACGCGACGAACTCGTCGCCCGGACCGAGGAGTGCCCGGAGCAGCACGTAGAGCGCCTCGGTTCCCCCTCCCGTGAGCGACGGCGTGAACCCCGGAGGCGTCCCGAGAGCGCGGCGAACGAGGTCGATGAGCTCCGGATCCCCGGAGGCGAGGGGGTACGTCGGGTACCGCCGATCTCGCACCGCGGCGATCAGAGCCGGCTCGACCGCCTCCCGCGGGACCAGGTGGTTGGTGTTCTGGCACATCCACGCGATCTCGTGGTAGCGCGCGTGCGCGTACTGGAAGGCGTCGAACGGCGGTTCGGGCATGGGTCCGGTCACCCGGGGCGAGGGCGAACTTAACGGCATTGGCTCCCGTGCGCCGGTGTCGCACCGGACTCGGCGAGGAACGTGGCGACGATCCCGAGCGATTGGGGGCGCACCTCGACCCGGGCGAACCCGGCGCTCCGCATCGCCTCGACGAGGCGGGCGCGCGACGGAAGAGACCGCAACGACTCGGGCAGGTAACGGTACGGTCCGGCGCTGCCCACGGCGGCGCCGAGCCATGGCACGAACCGATCGAAATATGCATGGAAGATCCGGCGGAACGTCGGGGACGTCGGCTCGGTGATCTCGAGGCTCAGAAGCACGCCGTCCGGCCGGAGGACCCGACGCGCCTCCGCCAGAGCGAGGGGGAGGTCCGCGAAGTTCCGAAGGACGAAAGCGTTCGTTACCAGGTCAAAGGCCCCATCGAGGAACGGCAGACGAAGCCCCGTCCCCCGACCGAAGTCGATCCGACGACGCTCGCGTGCCGCACGGTGACGGACCGTCGCCTTGTCGAGCATCGCGCGCGTGAAGTCCAGGCCGATGACCTCGGCCTCGGGAAAGTGTCGGGCCACGAGCACGGCGAGATCCCCGGTGCCGCATCCGAGATCGAGGACCCGGCGCACCGGGCCGGGAGCCCGAAAGCGGTCGAGGTCCCAGAGGGCCCGGGGGCGCCATACGAAGTCGTTCCCGACCGAGGCGAGGTGATCAAACCCATCGTATCCCCGCGCGATGTGAGTGAACATCCGTTGGATGTCGCGCTCGAACGACGGCTCCGTCCGATCCGGATACGGCGATCCGTCTTCGGCACGGCGTCCGGTCGGTTCCGCCCGAGCCGCCGTCATATCGCTCGAGGACCACCGCAGCGGCTTAACGGTGTCCCGAAGGACCACCGCACGACGCCGGAGACGATCCTGCGGTCCCGTCGGCAGGTGTCGTAAGCGTTAATTAACGAGGCCCGGCTCGGAGGGGGGATGGCAGGCGAGGCACGGGGGGACCCGTCGGTGATCGAAGGTCGGTCGGTGGCGGACCTCTCCGCCACTCGCCAGATCGCCTTCTGGGCGTTCGCGGCGCTCCTCGTCCTCGCGATCGTCTTCTACATTTGGTGGGGCCTTTCCTTCGGAGTGTGGATCGACAACGGAGTGTACGCTGTCGTCGCGACGCTCGCGGCCTTCGGCCTCGCCGGCATGTGGCTCGTCATGCCCAACCCTCCACCCCCAGCCCTTCCGCCTCCCACCAACTGAGCCGGACTCTCGCCGAGGTAGCCGCCCGTACGCGGGCCCGCCCCATCCGCGGAAAGGTGATTTCAACCACCGGCCGTTACCCGAGCATGGCCGCCGCCCGCTCGTTCTGTCGGCTTCGCCGGGAGATCGCCCCCGGCACGCGCGTCAGCGCGCTCGTTCCCGAGCAGGGGATGTGCCTCTCGGCATTCCTGGTGCTCTCCCCACCCGCCCACCCCGGCGCCGTGCTCCTGGGCCGGATACGTCCCGAGGCCGACTGGGAGCAGATCGGAGGACTCGATGCGAATCGGCTCCCGGCGGTACAGGGCGGATGGATGCTACCTTCCTGCCACCTGATGATCTACGAGTCGCCGCACGACGCGGCGCGCCGGATTGTGCGCGAGCAGCTCGAGCGCGCGGACCTCGCGCTCGGCCCCCCGCTCGTAGTCTCGGACACGTCGTCCCCGGCCCACGCGGCCCCCGGCGCGCTGCATTGGGATCTGGGCTTCGTCTTCCCCGGAGTGTGGGAGTCCACCTCGGCCGCTCCCCCGGCGCCCTGGTCCCGGCTGGAGCTCGTCGAACTGTCGGGACTGCGAAGCACCGATGTCGTCCGAGGCCAGGCCGACATCCTCGCGTACGCCGGCCGACGGCTCGGTGCGTGAACGTTCGTGGTCCACCGGACCGGGAGCGGCCGAAGATCGTCGGGTACTTCCGGCCTATCGATCCGCTGGAGTCGTGACGGGTCTGCGCCTGGTGGGAGGCAGAGAGACCTATCGAGTTCCCTCGGGTCGATGACGAACCACGTCGCGGTGGCCGGTCCCGAGCGTTCTCGCTCCGGCGTGGGGAGGTCGTCGCACTACAGGGGTCGGGAGGCGAGCACCCAGACCCCTCCGTCCGTCGAACCGCAGGCGATGCACGGGCCGGGACCGCGCGGCTCGAGGGGCACGGTGCTTTCGGGCGTACCGAGGACCGCCCCATCGATCGCCTGTTCGATCCGGCGACCGCACGGCTCCCCTCCACACCAGCGGACCATGCGGATCTGGGTCGATCCCGCGAGCTCGGCGAGGGTATCGGCGTACGCAAAGGAGGTACGGAACCGCTCGGTCGCCTGCTCCGTCAGCGCGCGGTCGAAGTCGGCAAGGCGACGATCGACTTCGGCCTCCAACTGGTCGAGGGAAAAGCTCGACTTGCGGCCCAGCCGGTCGGCGGCCGTCACCGTCCGCTGCTCGGCTTCCCGTCGTCCGAGTTCGAGGCGCAGCGGAACGCCGAGCAGTTCCCAGTGGTAGTACTTGGCCCCCGGGCGCGCGTCGCTGGCGTCGATGTGGACGCGTCGTCCCTGACGTCGCAAGCGGGCGGCGACCTCCTGCGCCATCGCCACCGGGTCGGCGGCTCCCGCCGCGACGGGGATCGGGACGATGACGACCTGGTACGGGGCGATCGCCGAGGGGAAGACCACCCCCTTGGCATCTCCGTGGACGGCGACGATCGCGCCGAGGAGTCGCTCCGAGAGCCCGAACGTGGTCTGGTGCACGAACCGCGAGCTCCCGTCGGTCGTCTCGTACTGGATCCCGTACGGCCGGGAGAAGTTCTCGCGGTAGTGGTGGATGCTACCGATCTGGAGCGTCCGTCCTTCCCCGACCGGTATGTCGAGGGCGACGGAGTAGAACGCCCCCGCGAACTTGTCCCATTCCGGACGGCGTACCGGAACGTACGGCAGGTCGAACGCCGCGGCCATCTTCGCGAACGCGTCCAGGTTCGACCCGACCCGGGCGGTCGCGGTCGCCTCGTCCACCTGGCAGGTGTGCTCCTCGAAGAAGTGGATCTCACGGACGCGGATGAACGGTCGGGTCGTCTTCGTCTCGTAGCGGAAGGTGTTGACGATCTGGTAGACGTTCAGCGGCAGATCTCGGTGGGAGCGCACCCAGAGCGCGAAGATCGGGTACATCGCGGTCTCGCTGGTCGGGCGGAGCACCAGCGGGACGTCCAGATCGGCGAGCCCTCCCTTCGTCACCCAGTAGACCTGTGCGTTGAACCCCTGGATGTGCTCGGCCTCCTTGGCGAACTCGGTCGCCGGGATCAGCGTCGGGAACTCGACCGCGTTCGACCCCGTCACCTCGATCTCGCGGATGAGCACCTCGTCCAGGCAACGTCGGGCGCGGAAGCCGTACGGGGTCCAGACGTTCATCCCCTTGACCGGGTACCGCTTGTCGGTGAGGTCCGCCGCCTCGACCACGGCGAGGTACCAGTCCATGAATGCGGTGCGCTTGTCCGGGAGTTCGGCCATGGGTCCGTCGAAGAGGGGGGTCCCTGGATTATAACCGTAACCCGAGGCGCGCGCCATCGAACGAAGGCGGGGCGGGCCCCTCGTGCGCTCCGACTCTGCGAAGAGCGAGGACTCCGATAGCGACCCGCCGGGTTCAAGAACTCCGCCGGGCTCGGCCACGCCGGTCCGGACACGATGTGGGAGAGCGAAGGGCATCGGGGGCCCGGGATCGGCGGCCCCCGGGGTCAAGGACCCCCGATCGATCCCCGAAAGACGGTCGTTCCGCGCGTGCTGGTCATGCTCCTCTTGGTCGGCATCTTCGCCGAGTTCGTCATCGGGGTTGCCGTCTCGGTCTGGGGACCCCTCCCGCCGTCGTCCGTCGCCACGCTCTTCGGGCCCAACGCCGGCTCGTACGGGTGGCTCTCCGTCCACGCCATCCTCGCCGTGCTGCTCGTGATCCTCGGGATTCTCTTGATCGCCTCCATCGGGCGTCTCCACCGTCCTCTCCTCCTCTTCGGAGCGGTCGCCGCCTTCGTCCTCGTCCTGCTCGCGGCGTTGTCGGGGTATGGGTTCGTCGCGGGTTCGGGCAACGGCTCGTACGTGGTCCTCATGGGGGTATTCTTCCTCGTCGCGTGGACCTTCTACGTGATGGTCGCGACGCGACTGCGACGCGCCGCGTGGATGGCGATGCGCCGGGAACGGATGAACTCCGGCGCGCCCCCGGCGGCCTAGATCCGCGGCGGTCGGGGTGCATGAGCACCTAGACGGTTAAGCTCCGGGGCTCCTTTGGAGACCGGCCATGCGGCTGGTGGTGTGCATCGATCGCGACGACGACCTGGGCCGCAAGGCCGGCGTCGCCGGGCCGATCGTTGGGCGGGCGGCGGTCATCGATGCCGCCACGCGCCTCGGGATCGCGGACCCCGAGGACAGCGACACGAACGCGATGTTCGCCGCGGTCCGGATCCTGGACGAGATCCTGAAGGCCGGGGACGCCGGCGAGGTCTGCGTGCTCACGGGGTCCCCCAAGGTCGGACTCCTTTCCGACACCCGGGTCGCCGAGCAGTTCGACCAGGTGCTCGAGCGGGTGAAGGCGACCTCGGCGCACCTCGTGAGCGATGGCGCCGAGGACGAGCATCTCTTCCCGATCCTGGCGTCACGCCTGCGGATCGACGGCGTGCACCGGGTCTACATCCGTCAGAGCGCGAGCATCGAATCGACGTACTACACGATCATCCGCGCGATGAAGGATCCGAAGCTCCGCGCGAAGACGATCCTTCCGGTCGCCCTCGTGCTGCTGGTCCTGGGGATCGCGGCCGCGGGCGGGGTCCTCGTCTGGGGCGTGGTCGGGATCGCGATCCTCCTCGGCGTCTACCTCATCTTCTGGACGTTCGACATCGACGAGGGGATTATCGATGCGGTGCGTTCCGCGTCCCGGGACGTCCGCACCGGTTCGGTCGCGTTCGGCTTCGGGCTCTTCTCCGTCGCGCTCGTCGGGGTCGGGTTCTTGGAGGGGTACAATGCCTACGTCGCGAACCTGCCGAACGGAGCGCTCGACGGCCTCCTGTCGTTCCTGCAAAGCGCGGTCATCTGGTGGATCATCGGCGCGTTGCTGTGGGAGTGCGGGCGGGCGTTGCGGCGCTACCTCGCGCTCGGACGGTTCCCCCGCTCGTTCGTCGTGGCGACGACGTCGGTCGTCGGCATCGGTTTCATGAGCTACGGGGTGATCTACCTCGTCCAGTATCTCCAGAACGTGGGGTCACCGGCGGAGCTGCCCGTGACGGTCGCGTTCGTCATCCTCGGGCTGGGCCTGGTGATCACCGCGGGGATCTTGCAGCAGTACTTCAAGTCGATACTGAACCGCGGGGTCGCCGAGCCGTCGTCGGGCTAGCGCCTTCCGCGCGGGCGGACCTACTCCCACCCTTGGAGACGCGCGACGTGCGCCAAGTGCTCGGGCGGGATCTCGAAGCCGCACCGCTCGCGCAGCACCTGGGCGATCCCCTCCAGGCTCGGGTTGATCTCGCGCGCTCGCGCCCCGAGCGTGCCGAGGTCCTCCCAGTAGTTCCACGGGAAGACGACCCAGACCCACGACTCCTTCGGGATCTCCTCCGCGAAGTACGTCGGTTTGTGCTTGGCGTGCGAGATGTGCAGGAAGGTGGCGGTCTCGGCCCGGCGGGGGTGCTGGGCGCGGGCCGCCTCCAACGCGAGGCCCAGGCTCTCTCCGGTGTCGGTAATGTCGTCCGCGATCAGCACGTTGCACCCCGCGACCGAGCCGCTCAGGCCCTCGGTCAGCTCGGCCGTGCCGGCGGGGGTCGCGGTGACCCCCCAGTGCTGCGCGCGCAGCGACACGACCCGCTTGACCGAGAGCCGGTCGGCGAGGAGGCGCGCAGGGACCCACCCTCCGCGGGTCAGCCCGACGATCGTGTCGGGGATCCGGTCCACCGCCCGGACCTGCGCCGCGACCTCGTCGGCCCAGCGGTCGACATCCGCCCACGTCGCGACGCGACACCGGGGGAAGTCGACCATCGAGGACCGAGACCCTACGGGTGGAACCCGCGGATGGTGAGCGCGTCGACCACCCGCTGGATCGCGAGCACGTACGCCGCCGTCCGGTTGTGGATCGAGTACTGCTCGGCGATCTTGTGGGTGTCCGCGTAGGACCGCACCATCACGCGCTCCAACCGCTGGTTGACCTCGTCGAGCGTCCAGAAGAACCCTTGCAGGTCCTGGGCCCATTCGAAGTAGCTGACGGTGACGCCCCCCGCGTTCGCGAGGATGTCGGGGAGGACGGTGATCTTCTTCTGATGGAGGATCTCGTCCGCCTCGGGAAGCGTCGGACCGTTCGCGGCCTCCGCGACGATCTTCGCTTGGATCTTGTCCGCGTTGCGCTTGGTGATCACGTTCTCGAGCGCGGCCGGGACCAGGATGTCGACCGGGAGTTCGAGGATCTCCTCGTTCGTCACCGGCTTCGTGCCGGGGAATCCGACCACCGAGCCGGTCTTCGCCTTGTGCGCCGCGACCGCGTGCGGGTCGAAGCCGTCGGCCTTGTAGATCCCGCCCTTGGTATCCGAGCCGGCGACGATCTTCGCGCCCTGCTCATCGTGCAGAACGTTCACGGCCACCGATCCAGCGTTGCCGAATCCCTGGACCGCGACGGTGCCGCCCTTGACGCGGACCCCGGCGGTCTTCGCGGCCTCGCGAACGACGTAGGCGCAGCCGCGCCCGGTCGCCTCGCCCCGGCCCTCACTTCCGCCGATGCTGAGCGGCTTTCCCGTGACGACGCCCGGGACTGAGTATCCCTTCTGCATCGAGTAGGTGTCCATGATCCACGCCATCGTTTGGCTGTCCGTGTAGACATCCGGTGCGGGAATGTCGATCTCGGGGCCGATGATCGGGGAGATCTCGGTCGTGTAGCGTCGGGTCAGGCGCTCGAGTTCCGCCTTGCTCATGTGCTTCGGGTCGCAGATGACGCCGCCCTTCGCTCCCCCGTAGGGGATGTTGACGACGGCGCACTTCCAGGTCATCCATGCCGCGAGGGCTCGGACCTCGTCCAGCGTCACTTGCGGGTGGTAGCGAATGCCGCCCTTGGTCGGGCCGCGGGCCATGTTGTACTGGACCCGGTATCCCGTAAAGACGTGGTACTTGCCGTTGTCGAGACGGACCGGGAAGTTGACCGTAAGCTCGCGCTTCGGGCTCTTGAGCACCTCGCGGATTCCACCATCTATATGGAGGAGATCGGCGACGATGTCGACCTGGCGCTTCGCTGTCTCAAACGGATTTGCTGCGGTGCTGTCGCTCGGCATATTGAATCCCCCGAAGGGTGCACCGCAATTTGGAAGATGGTACTTAACCTAACTCCTCTGTGAAGGCGCCGCACGGCGTGAAATGCGCTTCACTCCGATCTCGAACGGTTGCCAACCCGCGGTGGGGAGCGGAGACCGCCCGGACGGCACCGCCCAGTACGCACCCCGCCCTCGCTCGACCCGTCCCACTACGGTGAGCGTACCCCCGACCGAGAGGACCGCCTGCCTCGCTCGGTCCCGGGCGGACGCGGGGATCGCTGCGAGGAGTTCGTAATCACCTCCGAAGAATCCGGCCTCCTCCCGATCCGCTCGGCCCAGGGCGACGAGCGAAGGGTCCCACGGAATCGCTTCGGAGTCCACGACCATCCGCAGCTTGCTGGCGCGGGCAAGGAGGCGCGTCGAATCTGCCAACCCGTCCGAGGTGTCGATCATGGCGTGGGCGAACGGGGCGAGCGCGGGGCCTTCCCGCACCCGCGGACGCACATCCAGCAGGGCGACCAACGTCGCGCGACGCCGGTTCGGTCGACGGGTCCTCCAGCGGCGCCACGCCGAGCCCCCGCGTCCGACCGTCCCGGTGGTGACGAGGAGGTCCCCGGGTCGAGCCCCCCCTCGGGGGGCGAGCGTCCGCGGGTTCCCCCATCCCACCACCGTACTGACGACCGCTCGCACCGGGGCCGGTTTGGTGTCCCCGCCCACGACATGGGCATCGAACCGCGCCCCCGCCTCTTCCGCACCGCGGAGGACCGACTCCGCCCAGCGGCGGGGCGTTCCCGGGGGCAGCAAGAGCGCGAGGAGGATCCCCGCCGGCCGGGCGCCTTTCGCGGCAGCGTCCGATAAGCTGACGCCCGCGGCCGCGGCACCGATCGCCCGGGGCGGAGAGTCCGCCACGAAGTGGGTCCCCTCGACCAACGCATCCGTCGTGAGGACCGCGACCGAGCCGGCCGGCGGCCGTAGCGCCGCGGCATCGTCGCCGATCGGCAGAGCCCCCGTACGCCCCGCCGGGAGGTGCGTCGCGATCCACCGATGGAAGGCGCGCTCGTCGATCGGCGAGGAGGGGTCCGTCCGTCGTCGGGTCATCGCGGGTTCACTTGTACGGAATGAAATCGCGACCGAGGAGCTCCCGACCCAGGATGATCCGCATGATGTTGAGGCCCCCCTCGGCTCCGACCATGTAGGACATGACGCCGCGCAGGCCGAGCTCGAGCCCGACGTCCTTCGTGTAGCCGGAGGCACCGTACCACATCATCACGCGCTTTACGCACTCGAACGCGACCTGGGGCGCCATCAACTTGACACTGGCGACCGCACGGTCGACCTCCGAGCGATGCGAGGAGTCCCCTTGAAGGGTGTAGCGATCGAGCAGCCACGCCGCCCGGCGGCATTGCCACTTGACGGCCTCGACCTGGGTGTAGAGATCCACGAGCTCGAACTGCGGCCCTTCGAACTTGCCGAGCGCCTGCCCGAACACCTGGCGCTCGCGCAGGTACTTCATCCCCTCCTCGAGCGCCCGTTCCGCGGCGCCGACGCACGCCGCGCTCACGAAGGTTCGCGCGACCGAGAATCCCTCCATCGCAACGCCGAATCCCTTGCCCTCCGGACCGATCAAGAACCGGTCGGGCACGCGGACGTCGCTATACGTGATCGCCCCGGTCGAGATCCCCATGCGACCCATGTTCTCGAACTTCTGGGTCGCCGCGCCGTGGGATCGCGTGGGGACGTAGATGAAATTGAATCCCTTTCCGGGGGCTTTGGCGAGGGTGAGGTGACCTCCGCCGAGTCGCTTCGCCTCCTCCACGCCGGAGATGAACGCCTTCTCGCCCCGGATCACGAACGAGGTGCCGTCCCGCCGGGACTCGGTGTGCATCCCGTTTAGGTCGCTCCCGCCGGTGGATTCGGTGCTCGCGATCCCGAGGAACGCCGTGCCGGCGCAAACGGGAGGCAGCACCTCCTTCTTCGCGGCCTCCGTTCCGTGCCGGTTCAGGATGGTTCCCCAGCCCGCCTCGAGCAGGAAGAAGACGGCCGTCGCCATCGAGAAATCGCCGCGGCCGATCTCTTCGGAGGCGAGCTCGGTGAGGACCGTGGACGCGCCCATCCCCCCGTATTCGGGAGACACCGGCATCGCGAGCAGGCCGAGGTGGGCCATCTCGTGCAGGACCTCGTCCGGGATCCGACCCTCCGTGTCGATCCGCCGCTCGTTCGGACGGAGCACCCGGTCGCCAAATTTGCGGACCGCTTCCTGGAACACCCGCTCCTCGTCGGTGAGTTCAAACTCCATAATGACCGCAGGTGAAGACGCGGGGCGCACTAAAAGCGTTCGTGGAGCGATCCGCTGCGGCAACTCCTTTATCCCGGTGGCCGCTCGCGCCGATGGCAGGCGTCCCCATGCGGGTTCGAGTCGCCATCAACGGCTACGGGACGATCGGCAAGCGGGTGGCCGACGCGGTGGCAAAGCAGCCGGACATGGAGCTCGTGGGCGTCGCGAAGACACGCCCGAGCTACGAGGCCGAGCGCGCCGTCGCGAAGGGATACCGACTGTTCGTGGCCGGCAGCGGGAATCGCCAGGAGTTCGAGCATGTGGGCATCCCCATCGCCGGCACCCTCGCGGACCTGTTGGCCCAAGCCGACATCGTGGTCGATGCGGCGCCGGAGAAGGTCGGACGGGAGAACGCCGCCCTGTACCGGGCGGCGAAGGTCCGTGCGATCTTCCAGGGAGGAGAGAAGGCCGACATCGCCGAGGTGTCGTTCAGCGCGTTGGCCAACTTCGAAGCGGCACGGGGAAAGCACACCGTTCGGGTCGTCTCCTGC
>Ga0187848_10002740_pt1 | contig 13520 bp, 9 predicted proteins | sample June2016WEW_4_40_FD_132424 | JGI IMG/M metagenome (GOLD analysis project Ga0187848, IMG submission 132424) | Peatland microbial communities from SPRUCE experiment site at the Marcell Experimental Forest, Minnesota, USA - June2016WEW_4_40 | ecosystem: Environmental > Terrestrial > Soil > Wetlands... | reverse complement strand
GACCTTCGCCCCTCGCAATTGGCCTGCGACGCCAAGAAGATCGGCGCCCGCGAACTCGCGGACTGCCTGCGCACGAGCGCCGACCGCGCCGAGCAGGATCTCTCGGCGGCCATCGACGCCGCGATCAAGAGCATCGACACGCGCCCGGGCGTGTTGTCCACCCAGAAGGCGCGTTGGAAGCGCTCGCTCAACGACGCCGAGGCGCAATGGATCGGTTGGCGCGATTCCGAATGTCAGGACGTCGCGCCGTTCGAGGCCGGCATGGGCGCCAAAGGCGGCGACCCTCGCCTCGCCTGCATCATCGATCACGACGCGCAGCGCATCGCCGACATCAAGGCGCGCTACCCCTGAGGGCGGCGCGCCGACCGCCGCGCGGCTTATGCTGCGGACGCTCGACATAGGCGGCGATTCGGCGCTCGAACGCGCCCGGCCGCTCTGAGAACAGCCGAGAGAACAGCTCGCCCGCGCGACGCTCCAAGGGCCGGCGGCGACGCGCGATCAGGGCGTTCAGGCTTTCCGCTTCGTCCTGGGGCAACTCGGGCCGGCTGCGCGCGAATTCGGCGAGAACCGTCAGATCGTTGTGGTCGCCGAGCGCCGTTCGCAAGCGATGAAGCTCGCGGCAAATCGCCTGAAACATCGCCGGCCACGCCGGCTCGAACGCTCGGAGCTGATGGGAAAGATCGACGACGCGCGCGCGCAGCGCATGCAGTTCCGCGGCGTCGCGGCTCGCCATCGCCTTTTGGCCGCGCGCCCGCGCCGAGCGATAGGTTCGCCGCACCGCGGCGAGCAGCGGCTCGACGTCCGCCGTCCCGACGTCCCAGGCCTCGACGGATTGGGCGAGTTCACGCAGCTCCGTGGAGACGTTGTGGACGCTGCTCGCGCGATGGGCGCGGCGCACCGCCGCCCGCTGCTTGGCGATGACGCCGAGCAGGACGTTTTGCGCTCGCGGCGACGCCTTCACGCGCTCCAGGACGCCGGGCAGGATGTCGAGATCGCGGGCCCGCCCGACGCTGCGCCTCGCCGCCTGGATGGCGCTGTGAGCCAAATAGGCGGGCGCGCCGACGAGCGGGACGAACAGGCGCGCCAATCCGGCCGCGGCTTTCAACGTCTTGCGAACGTCGTGGATGCGTTCCGCCTCGTCCTCGCCCGGATGCGGGAATTGGTCCGCCGCCGCCAGGATCGCCGCGACCAGAGCGGCGCGGCAATGCAGGGGCCAGGAGCGGGACGAAGCGGTCATGGCGCCGATCGGCCGACCTCGCGCGCCCGCTCGCGCAGGGCGAATTTCTGCACCTTGCCGGTCGACGTCTTCGGGATCTCGGCGAAGACGACATGGCGCGGGCACTTGAAATGGGCGAGGCGCGCGCGGCACCACGCGATCAACTCCTCTTCGCCGGCGCTATGGCCGGGTTTCAGCTCGACGAACGCGCAGGGCGTCTCGCCCCATTTGTCGTCGGGACGCGCGACCACCGCGGCCATTTGCACGGCGGGGTGCTGGAACAACGCGTCCTCGACCTCGATCGAGGAAATGTTCTCGCCGCCGGAAATGATGATGTCCTTCGAACGGTCCTTGAGCTGCACGTAGCCGTCGGGATGCTTGACGCCGAGATCGCCGGAATGGAACCAGCCGCCGGCGAAGGCCTTGTCGGTCGACGCCTTGTTCTTGAGATAGCCCTTCATCACGACATTGCCGCGGAACATCACTTCGCCCAGCGTCGCGCCGTCCGCGGCGACGCTGCGCATCGTCTCAGGGTCGATGACGTCGAGCGATTCCAGCGCGTGATAGCGCACGCCCTGGCGCGCCTTCAGCGCGGCCTGCGCGGGCCCGTCGAGCGCGTTCCACTCCTCCTTCCAGTCGTTGACGACCGCGGGGCCGTAGGTCTCGGTCAGCCCGTAGAGGTGGGTCACCTCGAAACCGGCCTCGCGCATCGCCGCGAGCACGGCGGCGGGGGGCGGCGCGGCCGCGGTGAAAAAGCGCACGAGATGCGGCAGCGGCCGCCTCTCCTCGGGCCGCGCGTTGAGCAGGATCGACATCACGATCGGCGCGCCGCAGAGATGCGTCACGCGGTGCTCCGCGATCAGGTCGTACAGCGCCTTGGCGCGCACCTGCCGCAGGCACACGTGCACCCCCGCCTTGACGCTGATCGACCACGGGAAGCACCAGCCGTTGCAATGGAACATCGGCAGCGTCCAAAGGTACACCGGATGGCGTCCCATGTCGGCGGTGACGACGTTGCCCACCGCGAGCAGGTTGGCGCCGCGGTGGTGATAGACGACGCCCTTGGGGTCGCCGGTCGTGCCCGAGGTGTAGTTGAGCGAAATGGCGTCCCACTCGTCGCGTGGACGCAGCCACTCGTAATCGGCGTCGCCTTCCTCGAGCAACGCTTCGTATTCGATTTCGCCGAGACGCGCGCCGGGGCCGTCGTATTCGGGATCGTCATAGTCGACGAGAAGCGGGCGCGCCTTGGCGATCTTCAGCGCGGCGGCGACGACGGCGGAGAATTCGCGGTCGACGATCAGCGCCTTGGCTTCGCCGTGGTCGAGCATGAAGGCGATGGCGCTCGCGTCGAGCCGGGTGTTGAGCGTGTTGAGCACCGCGCCGCACATCGGCACGCCGTAGTGGCACTCCAGCATCGCCGGCGTATTGGCGAGCATGACCGCGACCGTGTCGCCGCGCGAAAATCCGCGTTTGGCGAGCGCCGAGGCGAGGCGGCGCGCCCGGGCATAGAATTCGCGGTAGTTCCGGCGCAGCGGTCCGTGGACGATCGCCGCATGATCGGGGAACACCGCCGCCGCGCGCTCGAGAAACGTCAGCGGCGTCAAAGGCTGAAAATTGGCGGGATTGCGATCGAGATCGCGATCATAGGGCGAAATCGTCATGCCGGCCTCTCACGGGACGCAGGAATTGTATCATAGCGCGGCCGTCGCGGGATGCGAGACCCTTGCGTGAAAATCGAGCCCGTCAGGGACGAAAAGCGAACCAGCGGAAGCCGGCGAAGGTCACCACCATCGCGACGCCGCTGCCGGCGGCGACGAACAGCGGCAGGACGCCCGGCGTCACCGCGACGCCGACCATGGGCGAGGCGAAGACGCAGGCCGAATAGACCGCGTAGTTGACGGCGAGGCCCGCCCCCGCGACCAGCCAGTAGCGCAGGAACGCGCGGAGCAGCGGCGCGTCGGCGTGGCGGAAGGTGATGGCGCGGTTGAGCGCGAAGTTGACGATCGTCGCGACGACGAAGCCCGGCGGTCGCGCGAGCTCGGGCGACATGCCGAGATACTTGGCGCAAGAATAGGTGATCCCGGCGTCGACGAAATAGCCGAGCAGGCCGATCGCGGCGAAGGACGGGATCTGCGAGGCGATCCGCCCGTGGCGGGGGCCGGCGAGGGTGCTCATGGACGGCTCGTTCTGCTCGGGTCTCTCGGCATCCATGCGCGCAAGCCCGTTAAGGCGCCGTTACGTCGGACGGCTACGCCAACTCCAGAATCGCGTCATAGGACAGTTTCAGCCCGATGAGAAAGGTCAGGACGAGCACGATGTTGTAAAAGCGGTCGGCCGAGACCCGGCGCACCAGCCAGACGCCGGCGAAGGTGGCGAAGATCGCCAGCGGGAACAGGCTCGCCGACGTCGTCAGATTGTCCCTGCTGAACTGGCCGAGCAGGAAATAGGGCGGCACCTTGAGGAGATTGACGGCGGCGAAGAACATCGTCGCCGTGCCGGCGAAGTCGCGCGGCGAAAGCTTTTGCGGCATGACGTAGACCATCAGCGGCGGCGCGCCGGCGTGGCTGACGAAACTGGTGAAGCCGGCGAGCGCGCCCCAAAACACGCCGGGCGCGACGTTGGCCCGGGCGACCGCGTCGCCCTTGAGCCGGTCGCGCAGCAGCATGAAGACGACGAATCCGACCGAGATCAGCCCGACCGCGAGCTTCACCGCCGACTCGTTGACGCGCGCCGCGAGCAGCCAGCCGGCGGCGATGCCGATCAGCGCGGAAGGGATCAGAATGACGAGGTTGCGGGTGTTGAAGTCGCGTCGGAACGCCCAGACGCTGACCCAATCCTGCACGATCAGGATCGGCAGCACGATCGCCGCCGCCTGCACCGGCGGGATCGCGAGCACCAGCAGCGGCATCGCGAGCGTGCTCAAGCCCGAGAAGCCGCCTTTGGAGAGGCCGAGCAGGACGACGGCGGGGATCGCCGCCAAATAGAAAGTCCAGTCGCCGGGCATGGAAAAGCTCATCTTTCGACGCGTCATTCGCCTAAATGCTAGGCCCGCGCGCATTGCCTTCTCCTGCCGGAAGCGCCAAAATTCCTTAGGGAAATTTGAGACCTGGCAGGCGCCGCAAGGGGAGCGAAACGATGACGAGCCGCTACAAGGAGGTCTATGCCGAGTGGCGCGCCGATCCGCAAGCCTTTTGGGCCGAGGCCGCCAAGGAGATCGATTGGATCCGGCCGCCGCAACGGATCTTCGACGAAAGCGCCGGCGTTTACGGCCGCTGGTTCCCCGACGCGACGTGCAACGCCTGCTTCAACGCGCTCGACCGCCACGTCGCCGCCGGGCGCGGCGATCAGGCGGCGATCTTCTACGACAGCCCGCTTGCCGGCACCAAGCGCCGCATCACTTACGCCGAACTGCTCGACGAGGTGGCGACGCTCGCCGCGGTCATGGGCGATCTCGGCGTCGTCAAGGGCGACCGCGTCGTCATCTACATGCCGATGATTCCCGAGGCGATCGTCGGCATGCTGGCCTGCGCCCGCATCGGCGCGATCCATTCGGTGGTGTTCGGCGGCTTCGCCGCCAAGGAGCTCGCCACCCGCATCGACGACGCCGAGCCCAAGCTGGTGCTCACCGCGAGCTGCGGCATCGAGCCGGGGCGGTTGGTCGAATACAAGCCGCTGCTCGACCTCGCCATCGGCTTGTCGAAGGCCAAGCCAGAAGCCTGCGTCGTCTTCCAGCGGCCGCAGCACATGGGCAAGATGGTCGCCGGGCGCGACCACGATTGGGCGGCGCTTGCCGCCGCCGCGCGCGCCGCGGGCAAGCGCGCGCCCTGCGTCGAGCTCGCCGCCACCGACCCGCTCTACATCCTCTACACCTCGGGAACGACCGGCCAGCCCAAAGGCGTGGTGCGCGACATCGGCGGCCACATCGTCGCGTTGAAGTGGACGATGTCGGCGATCTACGGCGTCGAGCCCGGCGAGACCTATTGGGCCGCTTCCGACATCGGTTGGGTGGTCGGCCATTCCTACATCGTCTATGCGCCGCTGCTGCACGGCTGCGCCAGCGTGCTCTATGAGGGCAAGCCGATCGGCACGCCGGACGCCGGCGCCTTCTGGCGCGTCGTCGAGGAATACAAGGTCGCCGCGTTCTTCACCGCGCCGACCGCCTTCCGCGCGGTGCGCAAGGAAGACCCGCACGCCAAGCTCTTGCAATCCTATTCGATCGCCTCGCTGCGCACGTTGTTCCTCGCCGGCGAGCGCGCCGATCCCGACACCGTCGCCTGGGCCGAGGAGGTGCTGAAGATCCCCGTCGTCGATCATTGGTGGCAGACGGAGACGGGTTCGGCGATAGCGGCCAATCCGGTCGGCCTCGGCCTCTTGCCGATCAAGCGCGGCTCGCCGACCGTGCCGATGCCGGGCTACGAAGTCGCGATCGTCGACGAGGCCTGCCATCCCGTGCCGACGGGAACGATGGGCTCGATCGTCGTCAAACTGCCGTTGCCGCCGGGCTGCCTGCCGACCCTCTACCGCCAGGACGAGCGCATGCGGGAGAGCTACCTCAAGGAATTCCCGGGCTACTACAAGACCTCCGACGCCGGCTTCGTCGACGAGGACGGCTATCTGACCATTCTCGGGCGCACCGACGACATCATCAACGTCGCCGGCCATCGGCTCTCGACCGGCGGCATGGAGGAAGTCGTCGCCTCGCACCCCGCCGTCGCCGAATGCGCGGTGCTCGGCGTCAAGGACGAAATCAAGGGCGAGCAGCCCTGCGGCTTCCTGGTGCTCAAGGCCGGGATCAACCAAGCGCACGAGGAGATCGAGCGCGAGGTCATCGCGCTGGTGCGCGAAAAGATCGGCCCGGTCGCCGCGTTCAAGCACGCGCTGGTGGTCGCGCGCCTGCCCAAGACCCGCTCGGGCAAGATCCTGCGCGGCACGATGAAGAAGATCGCCGACCACGACCCTTGGGCGACCCCGGCGACGATCGACGACCCCGCGGCGCTGGAGGAAATCGAGGTCGCGCTGAAGGCGAAGGGGTTCTGAGGGCTGACCGTCGCGACTGATAGCATAAGGTCGGTTATGGGCCGGAAACAGGAGGTCCGCCGCGGAACGATAGCAGCGCGAGAGCAGACCAAGCAGGGTAACATCCTTGCAACCGGTTCCGACCCATAGCCGTCCTGCGGAACGTCTGCTTGCTCGCAATAGAAGCGCGCCGGCTGCACACCCTTCTTGCAGCACGGCGCCACGAGCGTTGAAATGAGCCGGCTTGACGCTCTCGACGGTCGCCCGTTCCGACGTGGAACCATGGCAGGCCGCCAGACCCCGACCATCGTCGAGCGTCCGGCGGATCGAGGCGTAGACCGCTACCCCTTGGCGTCCTTGCGCGCCAAGTTCCGAGTCGCTAGGTTTCGCTTGAGCGCTTGTGTCGCGAAGGGGGGAGGGCCGACGATGGTCGAGCGCGGGGCTTGGCGTCGCGCGGTCCGATCTTGGGCTGGCGCGGCCCTCCTTTGCAACTCTGCCGGACTCGCTTCGGCCGCAACTCACGAACAGATCCTCGCGACGTGCCGCGAAGCGGCGCGCCCGACCATGGTCGCGTGCGTGCAGGGCAAGCGCGGCCAGGGCGAACATGACGCCTTACTCGAACAGTGCCGCCAGTCGGTCGGCATTCCCTTCGTGAGGGGGTGCGTATTGCGCCAGGAACAGAAGGAAGCCGCAGGCAAGGCCGCGCCGGCGGCGCCGCTTCCGGTTTCCGCGCCGCCGTCTCCGAGCGACGCTTTCTCGGTGCGGCCGACGTTCGTGGCGCCGCCGCGCAGCACCGCGGACATCCATGCGATCCTCGAACGAGAAAAGCCCGACGCCGCAAAGATCGCCGCGCGCAACGCCGAGGCCGAAGCTGTCCCGCCGACGGGCGCGACGCCCGCCGCCCTCGCCCAGTTCTATTACGATCGCGCCGCCGCCAAGGCTTTGCTCGGCCGCGATCAGGACGCCGTCGCCGACGCCCTCAAAGCCCTCGACGCGGCCAGGAGCAGCGGCGAGTTCCGGGGCGAGACGCGCGCGTTGCAGTTCTTGGGGTTTCGCTATCGCGCGCTCGGCGATCCGAAGAAGGAAACGGAGGCTTTCGAGACGATCGTCACCGAGGCCGTGGCGCGGCGCCAGCGGGGGACCACGATCAACGCGCTCCTCAATCTGGCAAAAACGGCGCTGGCGGTGGGCGAGATCAGCAAAGGCGAAGCCTATGCGAGCCGCGTCGCCGCCCTGGTTCAGGAGGCGCGCGGCAGTCCCAATCCGGATTGGCGCAAGGCTTATGCGGTCTATGGCCAGTCCTGGGAGGCCGACGCAGCGGCCGTGGAAGCCATGGTCAGAGAAAGCCACAGCCAATATTCGCAGGCCGAAGCCGCCTTCCGACGCAGCGAGGCGTTTCGTCGCGCATCGTTGAACGACCTGCCGAAATACGATTATCCTCCTCCTCGCGAGCAGATACTGCAGTCCGCCGAGAACACCGTGTTGGCGACGGCTCGCGTCGTCGCCCGACTGGGAAGGCTGAGCGAAGCCGAGTCGCTGGCGCGAAGAGCCTTGCTCAATATCCTGGACCTACAGGGCCGGTACAGTCCGGCGACGCCGGCCTTCATCGACGGGCTCGCCAGCGTCATCGTCGAAGAAGGCCGCTACAAGGAAGCCGAGGACCTCGCGCGAACGGCGCTCGACACGCAGCGCGCGTTGGGCGTCGCCGAGGATTCGCCCGAAACCGCCGCCATTCTCTCCAGACTCGGCAACATCCTGGTGTTGCAACGCAAGGCGCAGGAGGCGCAAGTCGTCTATGCGCAATTGGATCAAGCGATCAGCAAATGGCCGCCGACTCGGGGTTGGTTCTATCGACTGAGCGCGGCGCGGGTCGCTGCGCTCTTGGGCGCGGGTCAAATCGAGGCGGCTGTAACGGCGGCCGAGGAACTGGTGAAACTGCAAACCGCGCGCGCAGGCGCCAACAGTTTTGACGCCGCTCTCGCTCACGGCTTGCTCGCCATCGGTTACGCCCGCTCCACGCGTGAAGCCGACGCCCTGCGAGAATTCAAGACTTCCATTCCGATCATGATGACGGCGGCGCCGGAGAACGCTGACGACGATCCGACGGTCGTCGTCGCCCGGCAGGCCCGGCTGCAATTCGTCGTCGAAGCCTATTTCAACACGCTGGTCGATCAGGCCAAAGACCCGCACGACGTCGCGGAGGAGACTTTTGCGCTCTCCGATGCGATACGCGGCCAATCCGTCAGCCATGCGCTGGCCGACGCGAGCGCGCGCGTGGCGATCAAGGACCCCGGGCTCGCCGAACTCATTCGCGGCGAGCAGGATCTCGCCAAACAGATCGAGGCTTCCCTCGGCGCGCTCAACAATCTGCTGTCGTCGCCGCCCGACGCCGAGCGCGACCAGGCCGTCAAGACGGCTTCGGCGTTGATCGCCGATTTGCGCACCAAGCATGAGGCCGCGGTTCGCGAAGTCGACAGGAGGTTTCCCGCCTACGCCTCCCTAGTCAACCCCAAGCCGCCTTCGATCGCCGAAGTCAGGGCGGCGCTGCGACCGGACGAGGCGATGCTGTCGTTCTATTTCGGGCGCACAGCCAGCTTCGTCTGGGCGATTCCGAAGGAGGGCGCGGTGGCGTTTGCGCGCCTGCCGATGAAGGCGAGCGACCTCGAGGTCGCCGTTCGCGACCTGCGCAAGGCCCTGGAGCCCGAGGTCGCGCGGGTGGAGGAAATCCCGGCCTTCGACGTCGGCGCGGCCTACGCGCTTTACGCCGCGTTGTTGGCGCCGGTCGAAAGCGGCTGGAAGGACGCGAAAAACCTCGTCGTGGTCACGAACGGCGCGTTGGGAGGGTTGCCGCTCGGCCTGCTGCCCACAGCCAATGTGCAGGTTGACGCGCACGCCCAACCGCTGTTCGCCGGGTATCGCGACGTGCCTTGGCTCGCGCGAACCCACAACGTGACGTTAGCGCCCTCCGCCGCTTCGTTCCTGACATTGCGGAGCCTGCACGCGGGTTCGCCGCTCCGCGAAAACCTGATCGGATTCGGCGACCCCTATTTCAGCCCCGCCGAGGCTGCCGAAGCCCAAGCCGGAACAACTGCGAGCGCCGACGCGAACGGCGAGGCCGATGTTACGCGCGGCCGTCCCTTGAGACTGCGCGCCGCGCCGCACACAGAAGGCCTCGATAAGGCGGAATTGGCGATGCTGCCACGTCTGCCGGATACGCGGCCGGAATTGACCGCGATGGCGCGCGCGCTCGACGTCGACCCCGCCAAATCGCTCTATCTCGGAAAAGACGCCAACGAGCGCAATGTCGAAATGCGCGATCTAACTCACTACCGCGTTGTCGCCTTCGCGACGCACGGGCTAATCCCGGGGGACCTCGACGGATTGTCCGAGCCGGCGCTGGCGTTGACGGCGCCGGATGTCGCGGGCGTCGAGGGCGACGGGCTCTTGACCCTGGACAAGATCATGGCGCTGAAACTCGACGCGGATTGGGTGATCCTGTCGGCCTGCAACACCGGGGCGGGCGTCGGCGCGGAGGCCGCCTCAGGACTCGGCAGCGCGTTTTTCTACGCCGGCGCGCGCGCGGTGCTGGTGACCAACTGGTCGGTGCATTCCGCATCGGCGCGCGAACTGACGAGCGATCTGTTCCGCCGCCAGAGCGCCGATTCCGGACTTTCGCGCGGCGAAGCGCTGCGCCAATCGATGGCGGCGCTGATCGACGGTCCGGGATCGGTCGACGCCGAAGGCCGTACGGTCTACACGTATGCGCATCCTCTGTTTTGGGCGCCGTTCACACTGATCGGCGACGGCGGCGGGACGTGAAGCTGGCGCGATAGGAGAGCGCGGACGATGGAGCGACGACGGGAATCGGCGGGAGCGACCGGGAAACGAAGCGTCATGCGTTGGGTCGCCGCCGGCTGCGCCGTATTCCTGCTCGCTCCCGTCTACGCGGCGCACGCGTTTGAACTCGTAACTGAGGCCGAGGCGGCCTTGCCCGCCGGCGAGGCGCCGGCGCTGATCATGCGCGGCAGCCCGATGCGGCGGCCCAACATTCTCGTCGTCTCTCCTCCCCCCACGGCGGGATTGATGCATTCGCCAATCGATCTGAAGTTGCGCTTTCACGCGTTCGGCGGCGCCGAGATCGATCCGGAATCGGTGGTGGTGACCTATCTCAAGCAACCCGCCATCGACATCACCCAGAGGATCGCGCCGTTCATCACGGCGCAGGGAGTCGAGATCGACAAGGTCGAGGTTCCCGCGGGCGCGCATCGGTTCTGGATCGAATTGAAAGACAAGAGCGGACACGTCGGCGCGGCCGAGGTCAGCTTTCAGATCGCCAAGTAGCGCCGATGCCGAAAATCGCGATCTCCTACCGACGTTCGGACACTGCCGCCATTTCGGGACGCATCTTTGATCGTCTTGCGGCCCATTACGGCAAGCACTGCGTGTTCATCGACGTCGACAACATCCCGATCGGCATCGATTTTCGCGCCCATATCGGCGAAACTCTGCGACGCAGCGACGTCGTCCTGGCCGTCATCGGCACAAGATGGACGGGCGCGCAGGATGGCGGCGACCCGAGAATCCTGGAGGAGAGCGACCCGGTTCGGGTCGAGATCGAGACCGCCCTCGCGCGAGGCGCGCCCGTCGTTCCGGTGCTGGTCGACGGCGCCAAGATGCCCAACGCCGCGGCTCTGCCGCAAAGTTTCGGGACGTTCGCGTTTCTGAACGCGGCGGAGGTTGCGACCGGACGCGATTTCGACGGCCAGATCGGCCGGCTGATCGCAGCGATCGACCGGGCGGCCGCCGCCAAACCCGACGCCGGCGTGTCGATCTACGCTTCGTCGAAGGCGGCGGCGCGGCACGCGTTCCTTCTCGATGCCGCGCGCTACTTCGTCACACCGCTGATCCTGTTGCTGGTCGCGCACTTCCTGGTGGTCATCGCACTCGATTGGAACATCGTCTATCTCAGGCTGGCCGCGGCGATCGCGCCCCTGATCTTCGGGGCGGCGTTTTCCTGGTTTAGCGGGCGCGGCGCGGGCGCCGCTTGCGGTTTCGCGCTCGCTCTCGGACTTGTCGCGACGGCCGGTATGACGGTTTCGGAAAGCTTGGCGACCGGGGATCCAATGCTGCCGCAGTCACGGCAGGAACTGCTTGAAAACTTTCAGTTCGCCGGAACCATGGCGCTGACTTTCGTCGCCGGATATTTCGCGGCGAGCTTCTCGCGCAAATTCTTGCCGTCGATTTCGCGGGCCTAGCAGGCTGGCGATGAAATCGCCGACTGGCGCAGGGCCGTCCTTGCCGCAGGCGTCGTTGAAGGTCCGCTCTCCACCCGTCGTGGCATTGTAGGACGCTCTCGGAGCGACGGTCCGCTCTGGGGAACGGCAGCGGTCGAATGAACGGCAACGATGGGCGCGGAGGGAACTCCAGTACGATCAGCGCTCTGTGTCCGGCCTCCCCCATTGCCGACGCGCGGAGGCAGGAGCCAAACATCACATTTCAGGACTACGTTGGGCGGCGAGGAGCAGCGCCCGACGGCCGCGACCCCTCATCCCAACGCGAATGCGCAGCATTCGTCCGCCCCCGCAACGGGAGAAGGGAGCGCCCGCCTCAATCGATCAGCCGATACGCCGGGACGGTGAGGAACGCCTCGAAGGTCGGGCTCAGCGACATCTTGGCGACGAGTTCGATCGCCTCGGCCGCCCCCCGGCGGCGATGGCGCAACGGCCTGGGCGAACGGGCGCGGGGAGACCTAAGGCTTCGCGCCGAGGCTCTTCAACTCCGCAGCGGCGACCCCTCGTTCCGGCGCGCCTTTCAAGCAAGACTTGTCCGCCGACGTGAACGCTTCGGCGGCTTCCGCTTTCGCGCCCTTCAGCAGCGCCAGTTCGCCGGTGAAGACAGAGGCCTGGCACGTCTGCAATTGCCTGATGATGGGGCTGTCGAAATCGTCCGCCGCCGCTTCCTCCTGCATGGTCGGCGAAGTCGGCTCGCCGAGAAACGCATGGATGGCGCTGGCCGGCCAGTGGCGCATATTGAGGGTCTCGGCGGCCTCGGCGAGGCGCCCTTTGACTTGCGCGCGACGGTCGGCGATCTCACGCCACAGCGCGGCCTCGGCGTTCCCTGGAGCGAGGTCGGTCGCCTGTTGCAGGTCCGCGCGCGCCAGATCGAGAGACCCGCGCATCAACTGGACGACGCCGCGCTGCTGTAGCGCATAGGCGTCCTTGGGGTCCAGGCGGAGGGCGTCGTTGAAGTCGGCGACGGCGCGGTCGGGTTCGCCCCTTACGAAGAATATCGCGCCGCGAGCTTCCGCCGCCCGGACATAGGTGTTGCGGTCATCGGCGGTAAGCCGCAGCGCCTCGCTCAAGTCGGCGATCGCCCCGTCGTCGTCGCCCGTCAGGCGCCGCTCGGCGCCGCGCCCCAAATACGCGCGGCCCAATGTCGGGTCGAGCCGTATCGCGGCGCTAAAGTCGGCTTCGGCGCGCTGATAGTCGCCCTTGGCGTACCAAGCTTTCGCTCGGCCCAGGTATGCGAGAGCGAAAGTCGGGTCGAGGCGGATCGCCTCGTCGAAATCCGCAACTCTCCCGCCGCGCAAATTGACGAAGCTGCCGGCGCCGCGCGCGTAATAGGCGAAGGCGAAGTTCGGATCGAGCCGCACCGCCGCGTCGAAATCCGCGGCGGCGGCGTCGCGATCGGCCGCTTCGTTGTCGGACTTGCCGAAGTTCGCTCTTTCTACATGTGCGATCGCCCGGTTGATCGAGGCGATCGCCCTTTCGCGCGGCGGTCCCGCGCCCTGTATGATGCGCGTGCAGTCCGTGATGGCGCCGTCGGGAACAGCGACGACGAAGGTCTCGGGGTCATTGAGGCCGCCGCAATCCGCTCCGCCGCTCTGGCCTTCCGCGAGGACCGGGCTGGCGCAGGCCACGGCCAACAGGATCGACGCCGCGCCTAGATGTCTGAACATTTCTTCCTCCGCCGGCCGCCGAGCAAAACTCTGGACGCGCCGAAGCGTCGGCGCTCCCTGCGATAAGTACGGGATGACTCATGCGGACGAAACTGTCTGCACGCCGCTTCCATGGGCGACGAAGGCGCGCCGCGCGCTCAACATCCTCGGCGTCGAGGCAATGACGGCCGCGGTCGCGGCCTGAGGCGGGGGCCCGTCGCTCAATGCGGGATATCAAGCGCCGCCTGGGCGCCCGTCAGGTCGGTTCAGACGCGCCGGGAGGCCGAAACGCTAAAAATCCCGCCGCCCTCGGCGTCTCGCGCCGCTCCGCGTCTAACTCACAGCGTTTTC
>Ga0187848_10002738_pt1 | contig 13523 bp, 8 predicted proteins | sample June2016WEW_4_40_FD_132424 | JGI IMG/M metagenome (GOLD analysis project Ga0187848, IMG submission 132424) | Peatland microbial communities from SPRUCE experiment site at the Marcell Experimental Forest, Minnesota, USA - June2016WEW_4_40 | ecosystem: Environmental > Terrestrial > Soil > Wetlands... | reverse complement strand
GTTATACTTCCGGCTGCGGCTCGCGCTTGGGGTACGGCCTGTAGCCAGAAACCGAACATTCTGAAACTGTGCTAACACTCGTGCCCATAACTAGTTGCGCTGATTCTCACGAAGGAAGTTCGGCCTAGGGCGTTTTTGGGGCGCGCCACCCGGCGGGGGCGTTGATGGCTGCCAATTCCACTGCTATAGAACCCCTGCCACCGTCAGGTCGAAGCTCGGTTGACCAACACCGCCGTTCAAATCTTCGACCGCAAGTCCACGGGCTGGGCCAGATAACTGCGGCCCGTTGTGGTCAGGCTGCGGCCCGTGTGTCCGGTAGCAACGAGTCCAAGGCGCGTTAGGTATTCGATCAATTCAACGAAGTCCGCGGGGTTGCTTATGCGCACGCCCCGGCAGAGGCGATCCTCGGACGTGCCGCCGTGGCGCTTGAGGTAATCGAGTGCTCGGCGGGCCTGGTCGTCGAGACCGTTCAGGTCGATGCCGTGCGCGTCGTAGTAAGCGGCAACGGAATCGCGAGTCATCAATTCTGCTGCCGACCGCTCGGCGTTCTTCTGTTTGCGTCGGGCGGCCGGGAGGTGACTGTAAAACTCGGCCAGGAGGTCGTTCTCCAGGCTGCGTACGGCCCGCCGCGGATTACAGCGGTTGCGAGCAGCTACCTCGATGCAAACTTCACGAGCCAGTTTGAAGCCGCCGAAGAGCTTGCACCCGTGAAGCCAAATAATGCCCGCCAATTCGTCCAACGAATAGTCTGCCAGCGGAATGAGGTCCATGCGGCTGACGAAGGCGTCGCTGAGCAGACCCTTGTCGGTTGTGGCGGCGATGAAGACCACGTCCGTGAAATTGTATTCCGTGCCACCGATGGGCGCGATGCGGGCATCGTCCATGGCGCTCAATAACGCCGTAGCGGTCTTCCGCGGCAACGCATGGACTTCGTCGATAAAGACAAGGCAACTCGTCACACGGACCTGATTGCGCGCACAGGAGGGCACCTTGCCGCGCTCGCGCAGCCTTTCGATAATCGCCACCGGCTGCGGCAGGTCACTACCAGAGGAAACCACCGGGGCCTCGTCAAGCAACCGCTTGGCCACCGCTCGCGCGAGGCTGCTCTTGCCCACGCCGGCCGGACCAACGAACAACGTGTCGGTGAACCGGCGGCGAGTGCCGCGCGAGAGTTCGAGCTTGTGCAGCAGCTTCGTGGCGGCCGCATGCTGACCGATGAGCCCGAAGACATTCTCTGCCGGTGGCCACTTCGACTTAAAACCGGCCTGCTCCGCAACGTGCCCCTCGGTTGAGTTCCGACGTTTTTGCATCGCCAGGGTTGAACCGTTCCTGTCGCTTGATGGTACATCGCCGCCAGAGACGCCGGAGGCGGCTTTCTTTCCCCCACCTGAGGGACGCGTGGGCGGGTCTGACGGATCTCCTCCGTCGTCCTCCTCGGCGGCATCGGGTGGGCCAGCCGACTTTGCGGGCTCCAACAGGCGTTGCACGTCGATCTCGTTCATGTGTTCAACACGCACCGCCAGTCCGCGCTGGGAGAGCGTTTCGGGTTTGAGCTTCTGCGCACTGCCAAGGGCCACATCCACCACGGTGCCCCGCAACTCCGGCGTCTCCGTTGGCGGGCCAAAAAGCCGAGTGAGCCAGCCAGCCCACGCGGCTCGCTGCTCACGTGCGGCGAACCGGCCCATGCAGCCCTGGACGAGGACTTCTTTCAACATCTCGTTTCGAGGCGCAGCCAGGAACCTCCCCGCCTGGTCTGCCGCTGCGGTATCGCCAAGACCTTCTCGCACCGCCTCCAGCGTTGCCTCGACCTGTTCGCACGCATGTGAAATATCGCTATCCGTTCGTGAGCGGGGTGCGCCCTTCGTCGTTTTCACCTCAATGGACTCTACGACCAGTTGCTTGCCTTCTTCGTGTAAGCCGAGCAGATCGCAGCGGTCGCCTTGCGTGCCGAGCCGCAGCCAGGTACGCGCCAATTGCGAGTCCGTGGATACCAGCAACGCCCCGGGATGCCGCCGCAGATAATCGCGCGCGGTGAGCAGCGTGCCCATCAGGCCGATGACCTTGCCCGGCGCCACCTTGCCGTCCTGCGACTTCACTACGTCAAGCAGGCCCGCACCGATGAGATGCGCCCCCTCGGACAGCAACTCGTGAAGCCGCGCTGCGGGCATGAGCAGGTTGGGAGTATCGTCCTCGAACACCTTGAGCATGAGCTTCGCGATGGACTCGTAACTCCGGGCCGCCAGCAACACTTGGCGCTGACCTTCGCGCCGGCGCACAAGCCGCTCCGCTTCCATCTCGCCTTCCTCCGGCAGCGCACGATCGGCCAATAAGAACCATTGCGCGCCAAAGTCCTCCGGCATGAGAACGCCATCCACCGACTTGCGCAGCGCCTCCGCCTCCGGCCATGCATACGGCGTTCCTTCGCCTTCGTTTCCCTCAACGTGCTTGATGAGTTCGATGAACTCAAAGAACGGCGGATCGCCGGCGGTGGGTTCCAGGCGAAGTTCGTTCGAGCGGCGATGAAACGCGACTTTGCGCCGCACGCAAAACGGGTTCATCGGCAAACGCTCACCCGCGCCGCCGCGGCGGATACTGACCGGCGCCTCATCGAACACCGCCACGAGGTGCGCCGGCCGCGCCTGCAATTCGGCGAGAATGTCTTCCAGTGGCTTCGGCTGCCGATCGACCAGCAGCGTGAGCCGCCCCGACGCCACCTTCTCCTCAATGATCTCGCGCTGTTTCGTGTCGAAGAGCAGCGATTCTCGAAGCCGAGCGGCCTGTAGCAACGTGCCGCGAACCTCCACCCGAAGCGCCGGCAGATGATCCCGTTTACGGCGATCCATCTTTTTCAGCAGGTCAAGTAACAGCTCCCCGGCTTGAGGCGCATTCACGAGTACCAGCCGCAAAGGCATCACGTGCTGAGGGTGCGCGGCGGCGAATCGCTCGACAGCATAGACCAGTACGTTCTGTCCATCGGGTCCGCTGTAAGCGTTGCGGAGGTTCTCGAAAGTCGCCAGGCAATAGAGGTCATTCGCCACCGGTAGCACCTGCGCTGCCCCGCGACCCTCGGGAAGCTTGCTGGCGTAAATGACGCTGAGGAACTGCACGGGTTCGCCCGCCTCCTGAATCACGGTCTTCCTGTCGTCGGAGTTCAATTCGCTCCCCAGGCCGCGGAGGATGTTGCTCAGACGCCAATAGCGCCAAAGGTGCAGTGGATGCGTGGGAAGAAGCACAGCCTTGGAAGCAGTTTTCCCGTCCGGCTGCGAAACGCGGGCCTGTACCACGTCCAGGGCCAGAAGTCCTTCCAGCGTCGTCTTGGCCCAGTTCGGGTCGATTTGCGCCATCTCGCCATAATGCTTCGCAACGAGGCCAAACAACTGGCCAAAGTCGCGCAGGTATTCCTCTGCCACGGAACGGACGGCAGACTTGCCAGCGAACCATTCCAGCGGGAAGTGGGTCAGCTCTTCCAGCGATCCGAGCAATTCTCTCCGCGATGCTTTAATCTTCTCCCATAACTTGACCCGCGGATGGCCAGACGCTTTCAAATCGTCATCCCAATCCTGTAGCAATTGCGTCAGGCCAAGGTCCTCGCCACGCACCCGAAGTAACTCTTCGGGGTTCAACACGCGTGTTTGTGGCCGGTCGAAATCTTCCAAGGCGCGCTTCAGATCCGGAACGCTGGCTTCGACGAGTCCACCCCACCGATCCTCTTGGCAGAAGTGCCGAACCCAGGCGACAAAGTTACGATCGAGCCGACCTTGGAATGGCCGGCTTTCATCGGCCACCGTCACGTCGCACTGCCACTGGTCCTCGCCAGCCTCGCCATCTGCGTTCTCCAAAGCCTCGCGCAGGCCTTCGCTTAACGCCGCGGCGGTGTTTTCCAGGTCCTCCTCCCGGTTATCCAGGAGAGCCTCAGCACAAACGCGTTGGAGCCGGCGGTCATTCAGTGGGCGCGAGCTGGAATCGTCCTGCTCGTCATCCTGCTCGGCTGGCTCAACGACCGGCTTGGGCGGGGAGAATACTCTAAGAGCGTCGTCGAGCGTCACGGCACCGAGAGCGTCCGGCGTGGGACTTCGGCGGATTCTTTGGAGTTTCTCGAAAACTCTGAGGACGGCGCGGAGTTCCGCCTTGTTCGTGGCCTTGTCCAGATCGCGGGTCAGCCGTTTGCGTGCAGCCTCCATTAGCCCGGCAGAGCGGTCGCGCAGGCTGGCCATGACACGGGCATTCTCCGCCAAGCGATCGCCAAGGAGTGTCGGATCGGTGAACAGGTTTGGGTCGGGCAGCAATCCGAGTCCCGGCAGGGCGCCACGCGGCGCTCCGCTGCCGGAAGCTCCGCTCCATGCCTCCAGATACGCCCGGACCTGTTCAAAGGAAAAAGCATCCTCGTCCCGTACCAGAGCCTGTAGCTCCCCTAGCAACCGGCCATGGGCGGGGGTCCCGGTAAAGGCTGGATTCTGGGCGGCCCAACGGAGCAGCGTGAGCGTCAGGTCGCGCGATGTGGCTTTGGTAAACAGGCGCAACGTATTGACACCCGTGACCGTCCCGCGGGCGTAGGCCACGATGACGGGATGCCGCGCTCGCTTGTTGCGCCATCCGGCCGCAGTATGCAGGTCAGCGGCGATCGTGGTGAAGCATGTTGCTTTAGCACGTGCGGCCATCGCCTTCAGCTCTGCGGCATCGACGCCAAAGCCCACAAGGGCAAGCGAAATCCTCTCGGGCAAACCTTCGGCCCGGGCAAAGGCACGAAAGAACGTGCGCAGTTCCAGTTCCGGAAGTTCCTGCCGTCCGAGCGAACGCTCACCGTCCCGTAACGTATCAATCGTCCAGGCAGCCAGGGCCTCGGAGGCTAATTCGGGTCGTTTCATTGTGAATAGTTTGGCTGGCTATGGCACATGACAAGTCCGTCCGAGAACCGCGTCGCGAGCCCGAGCTCGGTCAACAAATCAACCAGCGCGTCTGAGTTTGGCGTTAGGTCCCGATCTTGATCCAACCCGGAATAACCAAGTCTATCAAGCTCTTCGGCATCTTCGGGACGCCCGCCAAACACGAGCCCCCACGTCTCCGACAGACGATCAAGCAGCGTCCCCAGGGGCACCAATCCATCGCCAATCGGTGGCACCGAAAGCACAAGAATCCTGAGAGTATCCGGCTGTGGTTCAAAGTGCTTCGCTGGGACCCGGCTGGCACGCGGCTGAGCGAGACCGCTCCGTAATGCGAGAGTGCCGTAGAACTCGTCAAACTTCGGACGGCCATTCAGATTATGATCGTTTCCCACGTAATCCCATGCGTCTGCACACTCAGCGAAACGCCCGGCAGCATGAAAACCTTTGAAACTGCTAATGAGAGCTTCGCGCAGCCGAGCATACGACCAGACGCTCTGGGATCGCATTCTGGGCGATGTATCTCCACTGACATCCGACAAGAGTATGAATCGCTTCCCAGGCGTGCCAAGCCCTTCCTCCATCAAGTAGCGAAACAACCAGATACACAGCCCTACGACCAGGAATCTAAGTTTGGTTTCGGATGCGACGAGGACATCGGCATTCTCGCAAAGCGTTCGCATCGCGGCGGTCTGGCGGCGCATGCTCTTGGCCACACGCTTTAGTCTCTTCGGTTCAAGCTCCCCTAATTTGGCCGCATATCGCTCGGCAACGTCCTCGTCATGCGGTTCTTCGCTCAACAGCGGCTGGAACACCTGACGCAATGGGGCGTGCTCCTGGCTCATGCACACTCGTGCCGAGTCAAGGACGAACCGCCCATCTTCGGATTGCTCCAGGACGGCGCGGACAAAGTGCCCAGAGAAGCCATCATTGTCCCTGGTCCGTGTCAGAATGTCGTGCGCAGCCGTCGAGTAGTCGCAACCGAACTCCTTTTCCCCATAGATCGGAAAGACCGCCTCATCGTTATTTGCGAGACAGCGCAAGTGCCTTCGCAACGTGTGCAGCTCGCGTGGCCCCACGCCGGTTCCAATCTTACCGGCCGATGCGAGGGTCGCGTGAAGGGTTTCCAAAGCATAGTTGCCGGACAGGTCCTTTCCGTCCGTGAATGCGACGACATTGTTCAGCAACTCGGTCCGATACTGGCAGCCAAAGAGCGACACGAAAAAGCCAGTGGCAAAATGGACAGGCTTCACGCGCCGGTCAGTATTGAAGCCGAACGCGGCACCATATAATGGAGCGATATTCGGTCTGGATTTGGGATCGGCCCTGGACTTAGATTTGCTCATGGTGTCTTCACAGATTCGTAGCAACCCAAGTCGGGCGAGAGAACGACCTGAGCCGAGGTCCGTTCGTCGTGGTTGTGGATAAAGAACTCGCGGGTCTTCGGCACATCCGCGCGGCGCAGTTGTTCGAGAAACGCATCGAGACGGTTCAGTTCACGATCGGGCAGGAGCTGACGCGGCAACCCTTGCCGCAGGCGTTCGAGCGCGACGAAGAGTGCATGGTCGACGCGCAGGCCCACCGGATTGGCGTCCCGCCGGGCGTACTCGACTAACAAGTGATCGGGCTGGTAGTCGAACGCTCCGGCAAGCCGCGCGGGAAGACGTGGGCCGGATCAAATTCGCCGCCGGGCAACTGGTTGGTATAGCCGTAGCCGCCCGAGCCGATCCGCGTGTTATCGCAGTCCAACGACAAGACGTTCAAGGCCTCGAACTGGTCGAGTTCGGTCAGCCAGGCGTCGACCATCCGCTCGACGCCGGCGTGGACCAGTTCCGGGCGGTCGCCCAGGTCGATCATCGCCTCCTGGATGCCCACCAGCGAATCAGGTAGTCCCAGGGCGTGTACCAGATGTGCGTCTGGCCCATTTGCCGCACGGGCAGGATGCCGTCATAGACGCGGCACATGGCCTCATGGCGGAAGTGCGTGGCCGCTTTGTTGTGGGTGACCAGCGGCATGCGGATCTTCTCCAGATCGGCGAAGTCGCGGATCTGGATCTTGAAATGCCGTGAAACGACGTCGCCGGCCGCGTCGGTACGCACGATGTCCACGGTCTCGATGATGCCGAAGTCGGTGCTATGGATGGCCAGGGGGCAGGCCAGGCAGGGGCTGACGATCATGTCGCCGGGCATGTGCCGCCACTGGTAGAGCGTGCGGCGCAGTTCTAGCTCCTGGTCCCGGGCCCAGGGATGCCCGGTCACGAGCGTCAACTCGCCGTTGACGTCCATCTCGTGCCAGGGGATCTCGTTGATCCAGACCATGGGCCGCGCGGACTCCAGGTCGTTGAGCTTTTGCCAGAGCCGGGCCTTTTCCCGGTGAACGGGCAAGGCCGCGATCTCGGCCAACTCGCCCGCCAGGCGGCGAAGCACGTCCACGTCACGGGCGCTCAGCTTGATGTCTTCCGCGATCGGCGGCGGTTCGTAATGACTGGGGTCGTGAAGCATGGCGACGGCTGCCGGCTATCACTTGACTGGATCGAGCATGACGTTCTTCACATCGTTCGGATCGGCCCAGCAGCCGATCTGATCCTTTCCGCCGCCCTGCTCGTATTGGGGCGTGTCGCCGTGAATTTCGGCTTCGCTTGCGGGCAGCCCGATCCGGCCGTCGCGCCCCGGCTGAATGGCCGTTTCGTTTTTCGGCAACGGCGCGGGCTGTAGGTGATCGCCGAGAATCTTCAGCGCGTAGGCGTGCTCGCAGGGCTTTTCTCCCGGCAGCGTTACGACCAGGCCGTCGGCCGTCTGCGACCACGGCAGATCGCCCGAATGGCCGAGCAGCGCAACGCTGCCGACCTTGCCCGCCGCGGTGGCCAACGAACGGACCGCCAGCCGGCGGTCTTCCGGCCAGCCCAAGGCGACGGCGTAGAGCGCGGCGCCCTTGGTCGTAAAGCGAATGTCTTTGGCCGTGTAACGCAGGCTGCCTCCATTGAACATTCCACCTTGAAGCTCGGGCACTGACTCCGGTCCCCGATGCGTCCCAGCGCCCAGGCCGCCGCTGCGCGGACCTCGCGGCTGCTGCCTTGCAGGCGCACGGCCAGTGCCGGCGCAGCCGCCCGATCGCGGAAAATGCCCAGTCGCTGCGCTGCCGACACCTTGAGCGGTTCCGGGCCGCTCAGCAGCCGCTGAATCTCGGCGGCGACCTCCTCTTTGCCGGTCGCCGACGGATCGGCGCTGGTGGTGTGCCGGTTGAGCGAGGCGGTCTCGCGGAACCGCTCGAACTGCAGATCCATCATGCCCGTCACGCCCGAATTGTTGCCGCGGAAACGATGCGCCTGCCTCTGTCCCAGGAGGCGCAGCGGGCGGGCCCGCAATGCCAGCGACATCTCGCCGCGGGCCGGCGGCGTCAAGCCCCGCGAATGGTGGCAGCCGATGCACGACCGCTGCTCGCCCGGCCGCACGTAGATCCATGACATCTCATTCAGCTCGGAGCGTCCTTCGGCATCGACGGCCTGCAATGCCAGCGGCACGTCGGCGGGCACCTCGATCGAGAACGAGCCGTCGGGCGCCAGCGGCACGCTGCCCAACTCCACGGTCTGGTGGCCGGCATGGACGATGTGCGAGTGCGACGAGCGGGTCGTCAGCGCCAACCCGCCGAGCACGCGGATGGCGCGAACCTGTTCTCAATCGGCCTTCGTCTTCCGTGTGAACCGCACGTTCTGGCAGTGGAGAAAACCGGTGGCTGCCTGCGGTCCCGTCTGCCGCCGGCCGCCCGTGGCCGGGCCGGTGCAGGCCAGCTTGCCCCAAGGCGCCACGCCCATCGGGCCCACAACGGTCGCCTTCCCCCATTCCGGGCCTTCCACGAATTCGGGATGCGAATGGTCCAGCGGATCGCCCTTGCGCGTGACGTGCCATGCGGCGTCGGTGACGATTTCCAGCGGCGGGCCGCCCTGGAGCTCGATCCGCACCGCCGCCACCACGCCGCGCTCGCCGCCAAGGTCCGTGCCGCGAATGCCGATGGCGTTCTTGCCGCGGGCCAATCGCGAGGTGATGTCGTATCGCTTGATGGTGCCCCATACGTCGGCCCCGGGGCCGATGTCTTCGCCGACCTTGGCGCCGTTGATGTACAACTCATAGCCGTTGTCGGCCGTGATCAGGATGCTGGCTGCGCTGGGCGCTTTTTCCAGCGTGATCGGGGTGCGGAGCTGGCAGACTTCGTCCCGCAGATCGGCCCAGATCCACGAGGCCTTTTCCAGCGGCGGCAGCGTCTCCGGGGTTGGTTTCTTCGCCGCCGGCTTGTTGCCCGCGGCTTCTTCCGCCGGCCGCTTGGCCGTCGCCGGAGTGGCGGCCGGGGCCTGCGCCGCGGAGATGCCGACGATCGCGGCAGCCAGGGCGGCGTGCCGCAGTACGTCGCAGAGGCTTCTCAGCGTGCTTCGATCTGTCCGCCAGGTTTGTACGCTCATAGGTTGCCATCCACGCTAATAACCAATAACTCCGTGCTCGTTCTCCGTCAAGGAGGTGCCGAGTGTGATGGTCGACGGCATCCGCAGTACAATCGCGCCTTGTTCTGTCAACCTCGGGTATTTTCGTCCAGCGACTCCTTACCCAGAAGACACGATCCCATCGTCACGACTGGGGCCGTTTGACAGACCTTCGAAGGACGAGGAGCTGTTGTCGGAGGGCGAGATTCTCAGCGGCCAGGGTCGAACGGCCGAGCAGCAGAATAACGAGGATCGAGTTTCTGCGAGGGACGGGGGGCGCATCCCGCGTCGTCGCCGGCAGCGAGTCGCTGCCGCCGCAAAGGTGTGAACGCTTGCTACTTGCCTTCCAGGGCCTTGAAATGCCGGTCGCCGGCGTTGTAGGCCACAACGGATCGCATGGGCACGTTGCCCAAGGCCCGCGCCGTGTGTGGCACGCCGGCGGGAATGTGCAGCGTGTCGCCGGCCTTCATGACGACCGTTCGCTCGCCCACGCGCTGCTCGCACGAACCGGAGAGGATGTAGATCACTTCTTCGCAATTGTCGTGGACGTGTACCGGGTTCGACTTTCCCGGATTGAGCTCGGCGATGCCCAGCGTCATGTTCGACTGCGGGTCGATCTTGCCTGTCATGAGCCAGCGTAACGAGCCCCAGGGTGTTTTCTCTTCGGGGGCGCGGTCGAAGCTCTGCACGGCGATGGCCGGCTGCCCGGCACCGGACGAGCGAGTGATCTTGGTGTCGTTTTCACGGGCCCCGCCGCCGACCGCACACGCCAAAGCCGTGAGCGCCGCAACGCGCATCAGGAAGAACAGGACTCGGCGGCAATCTGCACGCACGACGTTACCGGACATGGGCATTCTCCTTCCAGGGCGAGAGGAATCGTTCAGGGGGCGGTCGGCACCCAGAGGGTACCGTGGTCCATTTTTCCGCTGATAGACCCGGTCCGCAAGACCGGCGTGGCACGAAAACTCGGGTCTCGTTCCCACCGTCCCGTGGATGGTCGCAAATACCATTCCGATGTTAACACACTGGCTCGCGACCTTCCAGTTGACACGCCGATTTTCCGTCCGGAGTCAAGCCGTTCGAGCGCTCCTGATGCTCGACAGTCCCACAGCCGAGGCGCCTTGGGTGTGCTCTACCCCTTGTGTTGCGTGTGGGGGCAGGACATGGTATTCTGCGTGGATTGGCTGTCCGCGGGTAATCGTTCACGCGGGACTGTCCCGTTCGGCCAGCACTTCCGCAATCCCGGGCACCGGGAGAAACACCATGCTGAAATCCTTCTGTGCAGTGATTTTGGGCACGACAGTTCTTGTCGGTGCGTCGAAGGCCGACCCACCGCGGGCGGAAGTTCCGCTTGACGACCTCCGCGTGGCCGACGGCCAGACGCCGAAGATCGAGCGGCAAGAAGACGGCTTTCGCATCGCCAACACCGGGCTGATCGAAGCGACCGTGAAGGCTGCCGCCGATGCATTCCTGTGCCGCACCAAGCCCGCCGCCTTTACGGACGTAGTCCAACTGAGCATCGGCCGGGTCGACAGCCTCCGCTGCAACTGTCTCTATAGCCCCGCGCGCGATGAGGCGATGTGCTTCGAGGCGGATCGCGTCGAACTCTCGTCGCCGGGCGGTCGTTTCCATCTCAAGGCCCAAGGGCCGCTGACGGTCCGAGTGGAAAGGGATTTCATGAAGTTGCAGCGGGGGCTGGCCTACTTCCGGCCCCTCGACAAGAAGGCGTTCTCCCGCGCACCGGCCGGTTGGTGCTCGTGGTACGTCTTCTGGCAGGGCGTCCGCGAGGACCAGGTCGTCCAGAACACCGATTGGCTGGCGGCCAACCTGAAGAAGTTCGGCTGCGAGTACGTCCAGATCGATGACGGCTGGCAAGGCGTCGGGCAGGGCAACGGCGAGAATCGCGACTGGTACGTCACCGAGGAGCACAAGTTCCCGCACGGCATGAAGTGGCTGGCCGACTACATCCGCGGCAAGGGCTTCCGGCCGGGCCTGTGGCTCATCCCGTTCGCCACCAGCGACGGCAAGCTATTCGCCAAGCAGCCGAACCTGTTCATTCGGCGGAGCGACGGAACGACCGTGTACGAGACGACCGATCCGAAAACGGGCAAGACCGAGATCGACTGGACCGGCCGCTACGTGGTCGACCCGACCGGCCCCGAAGGCCGGCGGTGGTTCAGCGATCTGTTCCAGATGATCACGATCGATTGGGGCTACGATTACGTGAAGATCGACGGCCAAGGGGGCTCGGCCGGGGCCTGCAACCAGTATCGTCAGCGGCTGGCCGATCCGAAGCTCCAGCCCGACGACGCCTACCGCGCAGGCCTCGAGACGATGAAGGCGGTCATGGGAAAGGACCGGTTCCTGTTGAACTGCGGCGGACAGTATTCCAGCGCCGGTCTGTGCGAGGGCATCCGCATCGGCGGCGACGTGGGGCCCGATTGGGCCGGAATGCAGCCGGCCATCCGGGCCACCATGCAGAGCCTCTACATGAACCATCTTTGCTTCTGGACCGATCCCGACGTGGTCTGTGTTCGGCCGCCGCTCAGCTTCGACCAGGCCCGGCTCTGGGCCACGCTGCTGGGCATCACCGGACAGTTGCTGATGACCAGCGACGACATGCCGAAGCTCGGCCCGGACCGGGTCGAGCTCATCAAGCGCATCTTTCCGGTGGCCGACATCCGGCCGATGGACCTTTATCCCCTGGCGGGAAAGCCGCGGATCTTCGATCTCCGGATCGCGTCGACCGGGGCCGGACAATGGGACGTCGTGGCGGTGTTCAACTGGGATTCGCTCCAGTCCGCCTCGGTACGGCTGGAACCCAAGGATTTGGGTTGGTCGGCCGACCGTTTCCTGTATTACGACGTCTGGGGGAAGAAGCTGCTGGGAACGGAGCGCGGCGGCCTGACGGTCGCCCTGGCGCCCAGCTCGTGCAAAGTGATTGCCGTCCGAGCGGCGGCCGATCACCCGCAACTGGTCGGCACGTCGCGGCATCTCACCCAGGGGGCCGACGACCTGATCGAAGCGACATGGGACCTGGCCCGTGCGACGTGGAAAGGACAAAGTCGCGTCGTGGGTGGCGATGCCTACGAGCTGCGGTTCACGCTGCCGCCCGGCTGGACCTGTACCGACGCCCAGGCGAAGATCGACGGCCCGCTGGCGGTCCTCACCCTCAAGAGCGACGACAACCGGACCGTGGCATGGAGCATCGCGTTCGGGAAGACCACCGTGGTGCCGGCCGTCCCGGCCGTTCGCCGCGCGAAGGCGGCGGTTGACGGACCGCCGGTCATCGTCACCTGGGAGGGCAAAGGCGCCTTGGCCTATCGCATCTACCGCAACGGTGAATTGGCCGACCAGACCGCCGGTACCCGGTTCGTCGATCCTTTGCGGCACCAAGGCACGTATCGCTACGAGGTCTCGGCCGTGGGCTGGCAGGGCGAGTCGGCCCGGGTTGCGGCGGGCCAGGTCGTGCGTGGCCCGCTGCCCAAGGGCAAGGCCCGGGACGCCTGGCTCGATGCGCTGACACCGGTCAGCCAGGAGCAGGATTACGGATCGCTGCAGCGATCGCTGAGCGTCGACGGCAAGCCGATCCGGATCGACGGCAAGACGTATGCCCGCGGCCTGGGCACCCACGCCGCCAGCCAGATCCACTACGCGGTGAACAACCGCTACCAGCGATTCGAGGCCGAGGTCGGCGTGGACGATGAGAAGGGCGGCGGCGGCACGGTGGTCTTCCAGGTGGTGGCCGACGGCAAGAAGGTCTTCGACAGCGGCGTGATGCGGGGTAAGCAGCCGGCCAACAAAGTGTCGGTCTCCTTGGACGGCGTCGAAGAGCTGCTCCTGATCGTCACGGACGCCGGCGACGGGATCAATTCCGACCATGCCGATTGGGCCAACGCCCGTTTGATCGGCAATCCATGAAGGTGTGTCGGTCCGTCGACTCTTGACAGCCTCAACGACGGGTTGGACGAAGGTTTACGGACGGACACGGCACAAAACTCGCTTGACCGGCACAGACGACTTTGATGACTGCAACCGCCTCCACTAATCCAAACTTCTTTTGGCGTTTCGCCGCTGTTTTGTGGCGGAAGTTGAGATAGCACAATCGTTTAGTTCGCCTGACGCTCCCATTGTGTGCTGCAAGATGTAGCCACTAAATAATGGAATGTGCG
>Ga0187848_10002737_pt1 | contig 13525 bp, 15 predicted proteins | sample June2016WEW_4_40_FD_132424 | JGI IMG/M metagenome (GOLD analysis project Ga0187848, IMG submission 132424) | Peatland microbial communities from SPRUCE experiment site at the Marcell Experimental Forest, Minnesota, USA - June2016WEW_4_40 | ecosystem: Environmental > Terrestrial > Soil >... | reverse complement strand
GGCCTCGAACCATCCCCAAACCGCGCCTGCAAAACACCTTCCGCCGCTCGCCGCAAACCCAAATCGAACATGTTGCGGAATCGCTGGGCGAAGGGGACCCGCGTTGACGCCGCCGCCACGGGGGTTTAGACTGAAGGGCCATGAATTCCCGCATGTCGAAGCATAGTCGGCTGTTCCTTTCGATCCTCCTGCCGGCGGCGGTCTGCGGCCTGGCGGGGTGGGCCGGCGGCCAGGAGCCGGCCGGCCAGCAGCCGGGGCGGCACGCGCCGTTCGTCTCGCCCGGCGAGAAGGCCCAGACCTCGATGTTCGGCATCGATGCCCAGGGGGCGAAGTTCGTGTACGTCATCGACCGCTCCGGGAGCATGGGCATCGACGGCGACCGGCCGCTGGCCGCCGCCAAGGCCGAGTTGCTGCGGAGCATCGAGAAGCTCGACACCGTCCAGCAGTTTCAGATCGTCTTCTACAACGAGCGGCCGCGGACGTTCAACCCCACCGGCGTGCCCGGCCGCCTGACCTTCGGCAACGACCAGAACAAGGCCGAGGTCCGCCGCTTTCTGGAGACGGTCAAGGCCGAGGGGGGCACCGACCACGAGGCGGCCGTCATGACGGCTATCCGCATGCGGCCGGACGTGATCTTTCTCGTGACGGACGGCGACGACCCGAAGCTCGACGCCCGGCAGCTGGCGCGGATCGAGCGGATGGGGGCGGGGATCATCATCCACGCCATCCAGTTCGGCACCGGTCCGCAGCAGTCCCGCAACTTCATGGTCCAGTTGGCCCGGCAGAGCGCCGGCCGGCACGTCTACGTGGACGTCTCGAAGCTCCCCGCGGCCGACGCCGCGAAATGACGGACTGTAGGAAGCCGAAATCATGGCCTCTGTTGGGACTGAGGGGCCATGAATCTTTGGTTTCCGGTGTGCCGGCCGAAAGATGTAGGGTGGGTCGAGCGCAGCGAGCCCCACCACAAGTCGCCCGAAAAATGGTGGGGCTCGCCGACCAACGCTCCGCGTCGGTGCCCGTTGACCCACCCTACAGCTACAAAGCTCACGGACAGACCCGCTTGCAGCAACATTCCCGCGGGCCGCGGACGTAGTAATCGCCGGACTGCTCGGTCCGGCTGGGCCACGGGGGCGTCGGGCAATAGGCGTGCACGTCGTAGGCCGTCGGCAGCACCGGCGTTCCGCGGAACTGGTAAGGGACCCGCGAGATCCGCGTGCCGGCGGCCCCCCAGCTATAGTTCGTCTGGCGACAGACGGTCGGCGGCACGACCAGCGCGGTGGGCATCCCCCACGCCGGATCGTAGTAGCAGTCGTGCCAGGATAAGACCCTGGCCTGGCGGGCGGCAAGCCAGTCCCGCAATTCGCCCAGTTCGGAGTCCAGGGCAGCCGCGGAACGCACCAGGGCAAACACCGACGCCAGGCAACCAACGGTCATCACGATTCGGGCGGTTTTCATCGTCGCCGGCTCCTTTCTATTCGCTTCTATTCGCTTGGGCAGTGAGGGCCTGCCGGGGGAGTGCAGGGGACTGGTACCGGCCGCATGACGCTCGGGCACCAGGACTTGCAGTGGCAGTAGCAGACCCACGTGTGCGTCACTCCCCCTTCGCAGTGCCGCTGCGTGTAGCAGTCGCAGTGTGGGTAGAGATACTGGTGCGGGGCAAAAGGCTGGTAGGTGATGTACGTCCACCCCACCAGGGGCGGGGTCGGACGCGGCGACGGATACAGTGCCGCGGCCAACTGGCCGCACCCACCCGGGGCCGCGTAATAGTTGGGCGGCGGATACCCCGCAGCCACGTCCTGGCCCAGGGCCACCCCGGACATCAAGAACAACCAACCGGCCGACACCAGGCCGATCGCAATGGTCGAGCAGGCAAATCGTCGGGCCACGGCAAGACTCCTCGAATTCCAGGAAGATCTGTTACCTTTTCCCCTAAGAGTCTCGGCTTGGAGGGGTCCTGCGGGTGAGACTTTATCTGACGGATGTAGGAAGATTGCCAATGGTGCGGGAAACCCGGAAAAAGTCGGCTGGGAGCCCGCCCGTACAACCGTTATAATTTGCCGAGAGACCCAGACCGTCAGGGGACTGGTCCATTTTTCGGCCAGAAGGTGTTGTACTTGCTCGAAGCTCCGATCCGAAAACATGGACCTGTCCCCTTCCCGTTCCCCCGAGGAGACAACGTTGACGAGGATCAGTCCTGACGCGGCACAGCGAAGTTACCTGCCGCACCCAGAGGGTACCCGCAAGGAGACCGGGCCCGGGGAGAGCGGCTCGGCAGCCGGCTCGAACGGGGACGGGGCCGATCGGTCCAACGGGGACGGCAGACCCGGCCGGCGGCGGGCCACCGCCCACTCGATGGCCGCCGACCAGCGGGACATCTCCGTCAGCGAGTTCTTCGCCAAGAACCGCCACCTGCTGGGCTTCGACAACCCCCGCAAGGCCCTCCTGACCACCGTCAAGGAAGCCGTGGATAACGCCCTGGACGCCTGCGAAGAGGCCGGCATCCTCCCCGAAATCTGGGTCCACATCCAGCGCCTCGACCAGGACCGCTACAAGGTGGGCGTCCAGGACAACGGGCCGGGCATCCTCCGCAAGCAGATCCCCCTGATCTTCGGCAAGCTGCTTTACGGCTCGAAGTTCCACCGCATGCGGATGAGCCGCGGGCAGCAGGGCATCGGCATCAGCGCCGCCGGGATGTACGGCCTGTTGACGACCGGCAAGCCGGTGAAGATCATGTCCAAGATTTCCCGGCGGGCCCCGGCCCATTACTACGAGATCCAGATCGACACGAAGCGGAACCGCCCGGAGATCCTCAACGGCAAGGGCGAGGGCCAGGAGATCCCGCCCAACGACCACGGCCGCCGGGCCGTGGAGAAGTACGACATCGAGTGGATCGAGGCCGACCACGGCACGCGGGTGACCATCGAGCTGGAGGCCCGCTACCAGCGCGGCCGCGGCAGCGTCGACGAGTACCTCGAACAGACGGCGCTGGCCAACCCGCACGTGACAATCCACTACGTCGATCCGGACACGGCTCCCTGGGAGCGGCCGCGGGTGACTGAAGTCCTCCCGCCCGAGCCGCACGAGATCAAGCCGCACCCCTACGGAGTCGAGCTGGGGATGCTGCTGGGCATGCTCAAGGAGACCAAGGCCCCGACGCTGGGCCAGTTCCTCACGCACGCCTTCTCGCGGGTCAGCCCGGCGGTGGCCCGGCGAATCTGCGCGGGGGCCAAGCTGAGCATTCGGGCCCGCCCGCACAAGTGTGGCCGGCACGAGGCCGACGCCCTGTACCAGGCCGTCCAGCAGACGAAGATCAGTGCCCCGGCCACCGACTGCCTGGTGCCCATCGGCGAGGAGCTGATCCTCCGCGGGCTGTGCCAATTGGTGCCGGGGGAGTTCTACGCGGCGGCGACCCGGCCCCCGGCGGTGTACCGCGGCAACCCCTTCGCCATCGAGGTCGGCCTGGCCTACGGTGGAACGGCCGCCGTGCAGAAGGTCTCCCGCGAGGCCTTGCAGGAGATGCTCGGCGAGAGCGACGCCCGAACATTGCGGCAATTCCTGTCGAGCACCTTCGACGGCATCGGCCCGGAGGCGGCCGACCGCATCCTGCAGGAGGCCGGCCTGCGGCCGCGGGTCTCGCCGGCCCGCCTCGCCCTCGCGGAACTGGCCAAGCTGCACGAGGCGATGCGGAACGTCAACCTCCACGACGGGCAGTCGCTGTGCCTCTTGCGTTATGCCAACCGCGTGCCGCTCTTGTTCCAGGCCGGGGCCTGCGCCATCACGCAGACGGTGATGGCCACCAACTGGCGGGCCTACGGCCTGAGCCAATCGCGCGGCTCGATGCCCGGCGGCCCGGTGACCGTCATGGTCCACATGGCCAGCGTGTGGGTTCCCTTCACCAGCGAGTCGAAGGAGGCCATCGCCGGCTATCCGGAGATCCAGCGGGAGCTGCGGCTCGCGCTCCAGGCGGTGGGGCGGAAGCTGGCCATGTTCCTGCGGCGGCGGAACCGCGTCCGTCACGAGGCCCAGCGGCGGCAGATATTCCTTCGCTACCTGGGCGAGGTGGCCGACGCCGTCCAGGCCATCAACGGCGCCGACCGCCAGCGGCTGCTGGAGCGGCTCATGGCCGTCGCCAAGCGGCACACCGCCGAGGCCGACGCCCAACCGGACGGCCGCGGCGGCCCCAGCGGCGAGGACACCCGCGACTTCGGCGAGCATGTGGTGATTGTTGAACCTGGGGTGGGGGCGGCGGATGCCAGGCCGCAAACTGCGGGTTGAAGAGCGGTTGCGACGGCGGATAAGCCGGTAATCCTGCTTTATGACTTGTCTGGCGTCGGGTTGATCATCCCGTGGCCCAGCGGCGTGATCTACCAGGGCCAGGTTGGCGGGCATTACTGTCTCCCGTTTCGCGAAGAAGGGGTATTCGTGCCGCTGGAGACCGAACGGATCGAGGAATCGAAGCAGTTGCAGGAGTACTTTACCGGTCCCAAGTGGCGCGGCTGGTGCGGTGAGGGTATTGACGAGGAAACGGCTGCTTTCGTGGATCGGACCCTTGCGCGGCTGCGACTCGATGGGTTCATCAAGGTTGACAGGTCGCGATTGAAGGAATCAGTCGAGGCATGGGTTTACGTGGACGTTCCGGAGGACCCGTACCTGGATGGGCTGACGCCGTGCAAGGCGGTCCTCACGTGGCCGAATAGCGACTGATGTTCGCCCTGGGCGCCGCGAACCATGAAGGAGCGATGCCATTACCGACCTCGGACCGCACGAATTGTGGGGCGAGCCTTGGGAAGGCCTGCCGGAGGAAGACGCGGCTTGGACGTGGGATTTTGTGAGCGCGGAAGAAAATGGGCGAACGAAGCGTCCTCCGGACTTCCGGCGAGGGTGGAAGCGGTGGTATCTTATCTATCATGAGCCGAGTTGCACGAATAGCCGGATCAGCGCCGATTGCGACCCACAAACGGGACTTTGGTTCAACCCCCATCGATCCTCCGGAGCGCTTGACACATGATTCAGCCAACACGCCGTTCGCCGCCAGCGTCGGTTGAGCGCCAAGCCATTCGCCGTCGCGTGCGCCAGATGTACCATTGGTTGGAGAAGGGGCTCTGGGAGAAGTGCTTCTCCCTGGTAGATCCGAAGCTCAGGGAGCCCCCTGAGGTTCAGTTTCCCGCCTACGCCGCGGGAATGCGCGACTTCCGAGAGGTCTACAAAAGGGTCCATCCCTGGATGATCAGGATCAGCCTGCACCTGGATACCCCATCGAGTCCGCGAGACAAGAGGCACTTTGCCTACGTCTACGTGATTTGGCAGGACAACGCGAAGCGATTCCATATGTTCCAGGAAAGGTGGGTCAAGGATTCCGGCCGGTGGTTTACTCGCGTTGCTGGTCTGGTCCCGGGCCCTGAGCGCGTTGGCCGATCGAGGGCCCCAACGCCGAAGTGAGAGAGACGCGCATGGCAGGCTCGCTGTTGGACAGGCGATTCTTCGCTGAGCTGGCGACGGAGCACCGCGCTTGGCTATCGGCGTTTGACCCCCAGCACCTCGCCAACTGGGCGAGCAAACTCAACGGCCGTGACGAGGAATCGGCCCTCGCGGAAGCTGGTGTCAGACGGCTCTTGCAAAGCCACGGCGCGCGAGTCGAGCCGAACGAGAGCTTGACGGGCGCGGAGAAGCGCCCCGATTTCCACTGCGAGGCCAACGGGGACAACTTTGAGGTCGAAGTCACTCATATTTCGATTGAGAAGGCGACCGAAATGACGGGGCTCGCGGAGAACCCGACGATCAACCTGGGGGACCCGGCCATAAACCTCACGGAAGCGGCGGTGAGCACCAACGGTATCACCATCAACCGCAAGGTGTTCTGGGCTTGCGTCGGCAAAGCTGGGCAGTGTGCAGGCGCCCGCTACCCGGCCCTCCTGGCCGTGTCCACGTTCCACTACGGGGCGGCTGTGTTTTGCATCGACAAGCACGAAGTCGCCGAGCTCTTGACGGGAGTGACGCACATACGCTTGAACGCGGGCAAACAACCCGGCGAAAGGCCCCAGTGGGAGGTGACCGAGCTTGTCCATGCTGCGTTTCTGAAGCCTGACAGCTCCCAGGGGGCCGCCTTCGCCCGAACTTCCATCTCGGCGCTGCTCCTGTGCTCGCCGACGTGCGGCTTCGGCGTCCGCAGGCCGCTGGCTATCGGGGTGCTGCATCCGAGCCCGGCCCGGCCGTTCAACCCCACCCTGCTGCCGCAGATCGAATTCGGCAAGGTCGAAATTGACTGGGCGTCTCGGCGACTGCGCGTCGTATGGCCCGACGGGCGCGGCGGGTAAGGGACGCCGGCCCCGACGCGATTCGCCGCGTGCCGATAGGAGAGAAGGTATCCCATCGCTAGAGGAAACTGACGAGCCAATGCCCCCAAAACCGTCCCCCAAAGCGAAACTCGCCCCGCGCGACAAGAAAACCCTCCGCCAGCTCGTGGAGCTGGCCGACCGCGTGGTGGCCGCCGCCGACCGCGGCCGCGACCCGGCCCTGGACATCCCCTCGCGGAGCCTCTCCAACGTCCGCTACAACAAGTCGCGGCGGATCCTGGAGATGGGCGGCAACACCAACCGCCGCCAACTCTTCAACCTCAACCAGGCCAAGAGCTACATGCAGACGCTGCTGGTGGCCCGCGGCGCCGGACAGTTGATCGAAGAGGCCAAGACCAACAGCATCCGCGGATTGTACTACACGCTGAAGCACAAGATTCCCGGCACGGCCGAGAACACCTTCGAGGACCAGGCCGAGTGCGACCCGATCATCGAGGACCTCGAAGTCCTCGTGGCCAGCCTCCGCGAGGAGCTGCACCTGTTCGCCGACAAGCGGGGCGACATGGTGGGCCCGCTGGTGCTGGTGGACAGCGGCGACGAGATCGACTGCTCGCGGATGGGTTCCGGGGGCTACGGCATCCCCTCGATCGTCGAGCCGGAGGTGATCGAGTTCCGCCGCTCGGAGGCCCAGTTCGTGCTGCACGTCGAGAAGGGCACCGTCTGGCAGCGGTTCAACGAAGACAAGTTCTGGAAGAAGCACGGCTGCATCCTGACCCACGGCGGCGGCCAGCCCAGCCGCGGCGTGCGGCGGCTCCTGTACCGCCTGCACAACGAGCTGAAACTGCCCGTCTATTGCCTGCTGGATAACGACCCCTGGGGATACTACATCTACAGCGTCATCAAGCAGGGCTCGATCAACCTGGCCTACGAGTCGCCGCGGATGGCCATCCCGGAGGCCCGCTTCCTCGGCCTGCGGTCGGAGGATTTCCAGCGGTGCGGGCTGTCGGAGAGCGTCAAGATCGCCCTGACCGACACGGACCGCAAGCGGGCCAAGCAGATCGCCAACTACCCCTGGTTCGCCCACAAGAAGCCGTGGCAGAAAGAGATCCGTCGCCTGCTGGAGAACGGTTTCAAGCTGGAAGTCGAAGCGCTGATCAGCAAGGACATCAGCTACGTGACCGACCAGTACACCCCCGCCCGGCTGGCCGAGGAGGATTGGCTGGACTGAACGCCCCCCGATCCTTTATCCTGCAATACTTGCCGTGTAGAATACAATCGGCATCGAAGTGACAAAGGGCCGCAAGTGATGTCATTCACGCTCGAGTACTGGCTCGACGAGGGATGGTATGTGGGCCGCCTCAAGGGAGTGCCGGGCGTTTTCAGCCAGGGAAAGACGCTCGCGGAGTTGCAGGAGAATATCCGCGATGCGTATCAGATGATGATGGAGGCCGAAGACCCGCCGCCTCCGGGCGCCGCGGAAATCGAGGTCCGGGTGTGAAGCGGAAGGATCTCATTCGTGAATTGACCGCCAGCGGATGTCACCTCTATCGCCATGGCGCGCGGCACGACGTCTACTGGAATCCTCACACCGCCCGCAAGGCCCCCGTCCCGCGGCACGCTGAAATCCCGGCAACCCTCTGCAAATTGATCAAGAAGCAGCTTGGAATCGGGGGGTGAAGGGCCGGTCGTGAAGGCAGCGCGGTGACGGGGAGGGATTTCACGCAAAGGCGCGAAGGCGCAAAGCCGCGAAGCCCATTGGCCGAAACCGCGCTAAAGTTCGCTTTCGTCCACTTTCTCGCCGCCGTCGGGCGTGACGAGGGCGTTGTAGAGATCGTCCCCGATGTCGCCGCGCAGGACAGGGACGTGGCCATCGCAAAAGCCAACGTTGGCCCCGCGGGGATGGTTCGAGCGGACGTTCTCCACCATCCGCCCGACCGTAAAGCCGACCCGCCCCGGATCCGTGTCCCACCACTCATGCGCCCTGTCGGCTCTCAGGTTCTCGCCGAGCAGAAGGGTGGTCGCCGTTCCGTCGTGGTTGCCCACGTAGTTCAACGACAGGCCCTTACCGTCCATGCAGATCTTGGTGTTCACAGCGTAAGCGCACGGCCCGTCCCCGGGGCCGGGGCTCGGAGGCGGATCGGAGGGGCAGAACATTACTTCCAGGGGCTTCTTCTGCGGCTCGCCCTTCTCCCACGTTTTCCAGAGATCGAGGCGGTCGAGGTGCGGAAGAAGCATAACCACCCAGCTCACGTCCCGCCCAGCCAGTTCTTGCTTGAAGCCGGGAAACTTCTTGTGTGCGGCCTCAAAGTTCAGGAGCGCCAAGGTGAGCTGCTTCTCGTGATTGTTGCAGTTCGCCCAGCGCGCAGACTCGCGGGCGGACTCGATCCCTTTCAACAGAACCGCCACAGCCACGCCGATAACTAGCATGACCACAAGCACTTCGACCTGAGTCAGCCCGCGGCGCATAGGCGCCTCCGGCAGAGGGCGGAGGTGATCTTCCCGAATGGGCACATTATAACGCGCCGCGGGTAGGCCAGCAACGGCCCTTCCGGCTTCATCCTTGATCCTTATCCTTGATCGCTACGGCACGAGGACGATCTTGCCGGCCAGGGTGTTCTTCTTCTGGAGCGTGGCGGCTTCCTGCAGGCGGTGCGCCTCGGCGGCCTCGGAGAGCTTCATCACCCGGTCGATCTGCGCCCGGAGCTTGCCGCGGGCCAGCCAGCGGTTCATCTCCGCCGCCGATTTCCGCTGTTCGTCCGCCGGGGCGTTGAACATGGCCAACCCCAGCAGCCGGCCGTCCTTCAAGTAGAAGGGACCGATGGGCAGGGGCGAGCGGGCCTCGCGCCCGGCGAGCACGACGATGCGGCCCCGCTGGGCCAGGTGGCGGACAGCCCGCTCCAGGTTCGGCTCGCGGAGGTTCTCGAACCACACGTCGACCGGCCCGAAGCGAGCGAGGGCCTCTTCCAGGTCGCCCGTCTTGTAGTTCACCACCACGTTGGCCCCCAGCCGGCGGCAGATCTGCAGCTTGGCATCGTTGCCGGCGGTGGTCATGACCCGCGCGCCGACGGCCCGCGCCATCTGCACCACGCACGACCCGACCCCGCCCGACCCGCCGAACACGAAGACTTGCTCGCCCATCTTCAAGCGGGCGTCGCGGAACAGGGCCAGGTGGGCCGTGATGCCCACCAGCGCCACGGCCGCGGCATCCTGGAACGAAACCTCCTCCGGCATGGGATAGAGCCACGGCTCCTCGACCGCGGCGAAGTCGGCAAACGTCCCCTGCCGTCCCAGCAGTCCCTGGTTGCTACCCCAGACGCGGTCTCCGGCCTTGAACCGCTCGGCCTCGGGGCCGACGGACTCGACGACTCCCGCCAGGTCGCAACCGACAATGAACGGCTGGGGGAGGTCCGCCGTCACCAGGCCCGAGCGAATGTACGTGTCGATCGGATTGACCGCGACGGCCTTGACCTTGACGAGGACCTGATTTCCCGTGGGCTTGGGCTTCGGCAGGTCGCCATAGACGATCACCTCCGGCGGTCCAACCTTCTTGATGTAAGCAGCTTTCACGATGATCCTGTACTGGGTACTGTCGCCTGACTTCGGAGAAAGAGAGCAATATATTCTATTTCACGGCTTGCCGATAGAGCTTGCCACATTTATTCTTCGCCCAGCCTGCCGAAAAGCCAATGACCATACTTCGGCAGGGAACAATCCCCAAGAGAAGGTGGCCCCGCCTGCTGGCCGTGCGGTACCGCGTGGGATCCCGGGAAAGACACCAGGGAGCCCAAACTGCCCGCGGGGCGGCGTGGCCCGCGTCCGTAGCCCGCCTTAAGCGATTCTCCGGGCGGGAACCGCCTAAAGGTGGCACTATGAACGGCTCATTTTCGACTACGGACGGCATAAACGCCATGCAGCCGAGCAGCCGGCCGACCCGCCGACCCGCTACGCAGGTACCCCGGGCCGGCCCGGGGTGCCCCGGCCGCCCCCCGCCCGCTGCTCTCGCCTGGACACTTTCGCCAGGACACCCTTGTACCCCCGGCGGCGGTCTTATAGACTATAAGGTTCCAACCCGCTCAAACCGAGTGCAGGACAGTCATGTACGCGATCATCGAAGACGGCAGCCACCAACTGAAAGTCGAAGAAGGCCAGCAGATCGACATCGACTACCGAGATCTGCCGGCGGGCGAGGAAGTGAAGTTCGAGCGGGTCCTGGCCTGCCGCGATGAGAGCGGCCTGCGGATCGGCCGTCCCACGCTCGCCTCGGCCGTGGTCACGGCCCGCGTGGTCTCGGTGGTGCAGGGCCCGAAGCTCGTGGTCCAGAAGATGCGCCGCCGCAAGAACTACCGGCGACGGACCGGCCACCGGCAGCTTTTCACCCGGGTGACGATCGAGAAGATCTCGGCCGGCGCAGAGGTTTCTGCTCCTCCGCAAGAGGGGTAGGGTGCGAAAGGTGGCGCGTCTCGTGGGGTAGTGCGCCCCGGCGGAGGGGTCGAATTGTGCGTTCCGGCCGGTGCGAAGCCGCAGGCGGCGCCCCCTCCGGTCTGCGAAGCCGCCCGCGGTCAACGGCGCCCCTCTGGCCCGCCTGCATATGATTTAGCAGTCCACCACCAACCCGACAGGAGATGGCGACCATGCTGAAGTCCAATCTTCAGGACGCGCTGAACGACCAGATGAACGCCGAGCTTGCCTCCGCGTATCTCTACCTTTCGATGGCGGGATATTTCGAGTCGCGGAGCCTTCGCGGCATGGCGCGTTGGATGCAGGTCCAGGCGCAGGAGGAATGGCGGCACGCCATGAAGTTCTTCCAGCACGTGGTGGATCGCGGCGGCCGCGTCGCCTTGCAGCAGATCGACGCCCCGAAGGAGAAATGGAACTCGGTCCAGGAGGTCTTCCAGGACGCCTTGAGTCACGAATGCCAGGTCACCGGGCGGATCCACGGCCTGGTGAAGCTGGCCGCCAGCGAAGCCGACTTCGCCACGCACGCCTTCCTGCAATGGTTCGTCAACGAGCAGGTCGAGGAAGAAGCCAACGCGCAGTTGGTCGTCGATAAGCTCAAGTGGATCGGCGACGCCAACGTCGGCTTGCTGTTTCTCGATTCCGAGCTCGGCAAACGCGGGGCGGAGTAGACGAATTAGGAATTCGCAGAATAATGGTGGGGCTCGCCGACCATCCTGCGCACGGTGCCCGACGGTGCCCGTCGACCCACCCTGCCCCCTTGGCGCCAAGACCCAAGACTTAAGGCCGAAGACCCGAGACGAAAGGACCCGATCATGTGCTGCCTGGTTACCAAGCCCGCCCCCGATTTCACCGCCACGGCCGTCATGCCGGACAATGCCATGACCGAGCTGCGGCTGTCGTCCTACCGGGGCAAGTACGTCCTGCTGTTCTTCTATCCGCTGGACTTCACGTTCGTCTGCCCGTCGGAGATCATCGCCTTCGACAAGGCGCTGGCGAAGTTCAAGCAGAAGAACACGGAGGTGCTGGGCGTTTCGGTGGATTCGCAGTTCACGCACCTCGCCTGGAAGAACACGCCGCGGAACCAGGGCGGTTTGGGCCCGATCGGCTACCCGCTGGTGGCCGACCTCAAGAAGAGCATCGCGGAGGCCTACGGCGTGCTGACGCCGGGGGGCGTCGCCCTGCGCGGCCTGTTCCTGATCGACAAGGAGGGGATCGTCCGCCACGCCCTGGTGAACGACCTCCCGCTGGGACGCAGCGTCGACGAGGCCCTGCGGGTGCTCGACGCCCTGCAGTTCACCGAGGCCCACGGCGAGGTCTGCCCGGCCAACTGGCGGCCCGGCGAAGAGGCCATGAAGCCCACCGCCAAGGGCGTCGCCGAGTACCTGGGCAAGCACGCCACGTGACGCCGCCAAGACATTGATGCACCTCCTGCTGGACATCACCGGGCGGAGCTGGCTCGTGCTGGGCGAGATGGCCCCCTACCTGCTCTTCGGATTCGCCATGGCCGGCCTGCTGTCGGTGCTCATCTCGCCGGAGTGGACGGAGCGGCACCTGGGCGGGCGGGGGCTGCGGCCGGTGCTGGAGGCGGCGGCGTGGGGCATCCCCCTGCCGCTGTGCTCGTGTAGCGTGATCCCGGTCGTCGCCTCGATGCGGCGGCACGGGGCCAGCCGCGCGGCCGCTACGGCCTTCCTGCTGTCCACCCCGCAGACCGGTGCGGACAGCATCGCGGCGACCTACGCCATGCTTGGCCCGGTGTTCGCAATCTTCCGGCCCGTGGCCGCCCTGCTGAGCGGCATCCTGGGCGGGTGCCTGGTGCTGGTGTTCGGCGAAAGCCGGCTGGCCGGCCCGGGAGAACCGCCCGAGATGGCCCCCTGCACCGAGGCTTGCTGCACCGGCGACCGGCGGCGGGGCATCCTGCGGCGGGCCGTCCGCTACGGCTTCGTCACCATGCCCCGCGACCTGGCCGCCCCCCTGGCCGCCGGCATCCTCCTGGCCGGCGCGATGACCGCCCTGGTACACCCCGACCAGTTGCAACACTCGCTCGGCGGCGGGCTGGTCTCGATCCTCGTCTTGATGGCCGTGGGCATCCCGCTCTACGTCTGCGCGACCGCCTCGGTGCCCATCGCCAGGGCCCTGATCTACCTGGGCGCGTCGCCGGGGGCCGCCTTGGCCTTCCTCATCGCCGGCGCCGCCACCAACTTCTCCACCCTGCCGGTGATCTGGAAAGTTCTGGGCCGGCGGACCGCGGTCTGCTACCTGCTGACCGTCGCCGCCAGCGCGGTCTTCTGCGGACTGCTGCTGGACCTCGTGACGCGCTGGGTGGGCGACTGGATGCCGCCGCTTGGCGCTGCCGGCCATGCGATGGGGGAAGGCGGCTGGGGGTCGAGCCTGTGGGCCGCCGCCTTGCTGGCCGTTTTGGTGCTCTCGTATCCGCTGTCGCGGACGCCCCGCACGCCCGCCGGGCCTGCCGCCCCCGCGGCCGACAAGCCCTGCTGCTGCGAGGCCGACGCGACGCACAAACATTAGTTTCCGTTGCGGAAACAACGGTAGGGTGGGCAGAGCGCAACGAGTCCCACCGATAGAGGAAGACTGAAGCACGAAATCCCAAACACCAAATCCCAAACAAATCCAAAACACCAACGGCGCGGCGTCTCTGTCATTGTGGTTTCGGTGATTTGAGATTGTTTGGGATTTGGAGCTTCGGATTTGGAACTTAGAAAAGAGATGGGGCTCGCCGACCATGTTGCGCATGGTGCCCGTCGTCCCACCCTACG
>Ga0187848_10002732_pt1 | contig 13530 bp, 7 predicted proteins | sample June2016WEW_4_40_FD_132424 | JGI IMG/M metagenome (GOLD analysis project Ga0187848, IMG submission 132424) | Peatland microbial communities from SPRUCE experiment site at the Marcell Experimental Forest, Minnesota, USA - June2016WEW_4_40 | ecosystem: Environmental > Terrestrial > Soil > Wetlands... | reverse complement strand
TGGGTGTATCGCCTGAAATACGGGCGGGCCGAAACCATGGCTATGGCGATTATGGCGCTTTACCGCGGCAACCCGATGGCGCTGATTCAAATGGCGAGGGAGATGAACCAGAGCCGCATGGCGCAGGGCATGGGATATGGTGGGAGCGGCTATGGCTTGGGCGGTGGGGGAGGGATGGGCTACGGAGCCGGCGGATACGGCGGTGGGTACGGCGGGTACGGCGGCGGATATGGGTCGATGTATGGCGGCGGCGGCAACATGTTCGGGTCTTCCGGCTACCAGACTTATGCGCCGGGCACGACTCCGCCCGGCTCCGGGGCCTCGGCGCCCTCCTCCCCCTTCGCCGATCAGACCGGCCAATACCTGAAGCAAACCGGGCAAGGTGGCGCCAACCCGAATGCGCCGCACGTGATTCCGAACCCCTTCGACAACACCATTCTGGTGCAGGGTTCGTCGCAGGATTGGGAGCAGGTCCGGCGGGTGCTCGACCAGTTGGACGTAGCGCCGCGCCAGGTGCTCATCGACGCCAAGATCTATGAGGTCGACTTGAACGATACCCTGAATTTGGGTTTGGCTTCCACTCTCAACAACCCTCTCCAGAGCGGCAACTTGCTCAATGGCACGGCGGGTAATACATCCACGCCCGGGCTGCTGCTGACCGCCGCGGCGCTGGTGTCAAAGACCCGCCTGCTGCAGGGGCAGTTGAGCGCATCCGAATCCCGGGGAACGACGAAGCTGGTGTCGGCGCCGAGCGTGATTGCCACCGATAGCATTCCGGCCACCATGAACATCGGCAGCCAGATTCCGGTGGCGACTTCCACGTCCGCCAGTACCATCACCTCCAACGGAACCTCGGTACCGATTCAGAACATCAGCAGCCAGAGCACCGGCGTCACTTTGAACATCATGGCGCGCGTGAATTCGAGCGGCGTGGTGACCTTGGAAATCAACCAGCAGGTGAGCTCACCGCAATCGTCCTCCCAATCGAGCCAGTATTCGAGCATCGACTCGCCCTCGTTCACCAACCGCTCGGTGAGCACCCAGGTCACGGTGCAGGACGGCGACACCGTTGCTGTCGGCGGCGGGATCACGGAAAGCTACGAGGTGAGCACCGGTGGCGTTCCGTTCCTGAACCGCATTCCGGGGATCGGGTTTCTGTTCGGCAGCAAGAGTGTGACCAAGACGCGATCGGAACTGATCATCTTCTTTACCCCGCGAGTGATCTACGACACCAACCAGGTTGTGGACGCGGGCGAAGAGATTAAGAAGAATCTCAAGCATGTGGGCAAAGTGAACGATCAGTAGCCCGCCAGGTGGAACGGTTCGATGGAGACCGGCCTTCCCGGGCCCACTATCCGGTCGGCATCCACGGTTCGACTTTTCGGTGCGATCATTGGAGACGGGTCCGAATTTCTGCCCACGCGGAGGGAAACGACATGTCCATTGACACCACCGATCGCCGCCTCAAAAGACGGGAATTTATCTCGTCTGCCGTGACGTTTTCCAGCCTGGCGGCCGCGGCGGCTGTGCTGAGATCGACCCGGGTGTGGGGAGCCTCTTCCAAATCCCTCGATCCGGTCGACCCGAACATCCGCTACGGGATCACCGGCTCGCTGTGGGGCGATTGGCCGAACGGCAACTTGCGGATGTCGACCGATATGCGGCAGATCGTCTCGGATACGGCGCGTTTCGGTTTGCAGGGTATCGAGCCGTACTCCGGGCAAGCCGTGCAGTTCTTGGGCAAACCGCTCGCGCTCAGGCAAATGTGCGACGCCGCGGGCATCACGTTGATCGACGTTGGCGATTTGCCGCTCGCGCCGCGCGCACCCGCTCCGGGCGTGGCTCCGAGTGCCACTGGCGGTCGCCGAGCTGGGGCGAGCCCCTGGCTCGAGGTGGAGGGAAATACGGAACTGATCGCCGCAATGGTGAGCTTTGCGCGCGATTTTCTTGCGCCGTGCGGCTGTGACCATTGGAAGAGTAATATGGGCAGCCGCCCGGAAGGCGGGCCGAACCAGGACCAGCTCAAGAGGTTGGCCGATACGCTCAACGAGATCGGTAGACAGACGATCGCCTTCGGGGTCAGGCTGGCTCCCCATCCCCATATCTGGGGACCGATGGAACGCGAGCATGAAATCCGCACCGTGTTGTCGCTCACCGATCCGAAATATGTCTGGCTGACGCCGGATACCGCGCATCTGACCTTGGGCGGCGCGGATCCGGTCAAAATCATCGGCGACTACTTTCCGCGGATCGCGGAAGTGCATCTCAAGGATACTTACCCCGGATATCGCGCCAACACGTCGACGCCGACGCAGGCCGAGCACCGTCAGGCGAGCCTCTACCACAACCTGGGCGCGGGTGGCGTGGACTTTCCGGCGATCTTCAAGCTATTGCGCGATCGAAACTTCAAAGGATGGGTCCTGTACGATCTCGATCCGCCGAGGCCCCACGACGGCACCGGCAGCATCCAGGACAATCTCGCCGTCAACATCAATTATTTCCGCGACTTGCTGCACGTGAACGTCCCGAAGCCGCCCCTCTGATTGCGCTCAGGAACCGCTGGGCTCCCGTACGGGCAACCCGAGCAGCCGTGCGGCATTGTCCCGGTAAACTTTGCCAAGAACCTGGTCCGGCAAACCGATGCCATAAATCCGCCAGCGGCCTTGCGGTGGAATGCGTGCGGGGGCGTAATCGAAATACTCGTCCTCGGTTTCGAGAAAACGGTAATAGACTTCATAAAGGGCATCGCCGAAGCTCTGTTGCGGTGTGCCGGATCCCGCGCTGGCGTCCGTGCCGAAGACGATCCGGTCCTGGTACTTGTCGAAGAACTTGCGCGACATGCGCGGTTGACGCCCCAGTTCGCCGATACGGGCCGCGATATCCACGTTCATGTTCGGGTGGCTGTCCATGCACTCCGAAACGTATGGGAGATCTTCGGAATTGGCGGCGTGAAGGCAGACAAACTGAGTACGCGGATGGCGCCGCATGACGTTGCGCCGCGCCTCCTGCAACTCGCGATTGCCCGGAAAGTCCTTTCCATGAAAAGACCAGCTTGGATGCGCGTGCAATTCCTCCCAACGCTCATTGAAGCGGTCGATCGGGAGAAAGAAGGCTTCGGGGTCCGAGATGTGAATGGCGACGGGCATCTTCAAGGCTCCCGCCGTTTCCCACATCGGGTCGAATCGCGGATCGTCGATGCGAACCAGCCTGTCGGTTCCCCGGTCACGCAGGTAGAGTCCGAGCGTTTTGAGAATCTTCAACCCCGCGGCGCCGGCCCTGTGGCCGTCTTCGATCAGGTCGGCCTGAAGCTTGGCATAACCGGGTTCGGAAGCCCGGGTCCACTCCGGCTCGGTAAAGACGATGAATCGGCCGGGATGCGCTTCCGGCAGCTTGGCAAGCGCTTCCCGCAACCCATCGCCATAACCCCCGGTCAGGCTCACCATCGTTCGGATATTCTTGCGATCCATGACGGCCAGACAGTTGGAGGGGTCCATGCTGAACTGAATCCTGCTGGGGTCGCTGGGGCTTCGACCGGTGATGTGAGTATGAAAATCGATCACCGGGAAGCGGGAACGCGGCACATGCGTCTCCTGACTGTGCAGCATGCTCTTGGGTTCGTACTGCTCCAGCGGAAGGCCCGCGTTGCCTGTCCCGGCGGCCCGCGGCGGCGGGGACGGCTGCTGCGCCTGAATTGCCCGGCGCGCCGCGAGCGTGGTTGCGCCCAGTGTCATCCACTCTCTGCGATTCATCGGTGAGAGTGAGTTTATACGCTCCAGAATCGAGTGTCAACCCGCGCAGTCGTTCTTGTGCGGGATACCAGAGGCAAAGAGCCGAAAGCGTTGCTACACTGGCACCGATATGGCGTGCAAAACCAAAAGCAAGGCCCCAGCCAAGAAGGGGCCTGCCAAGAAGAGCGGTAAATAGCTGCTCGACGGCTGGGGGGCGTCGCCCCCCCAGCATATCTCCGCGACGAGGAAGAATTCCATTCGGGTGCCATTCGATCCGGTCCCGGGCATACCGCTGGAAGTAAATGGACGCTGCGCCCACTTCACAGCCAAGCGGCCCGGATCCGTACATACTGCGGCTTACGTTCGCTCAAACAACGGAAACCATGCGGCTGCTGGCCGGGATGGGCTTCGCGCTCGTGATTGCGGCGGAACGGCCGCTGTTGGACGGGCGAAGCGATGAAGAGATCCGTGACGGATATCGATCACTGTGTCCTGGCGCGACGGTCGAGGTCAGCCTGATCGAGAACATGCTCGAAATGGGCTTCCAGCAGGGTGTGCGCCACGGCAATCAGCGCCGGCGCTCTCTTGCCCCCGGATTTGCTGACGTGGCGCCAGAACTTCTCCTTGAGGAAGCAGTCCATCTTGGCCGCTGCGGCCCAGACGCACTCCGTTAGCGTGCCGCGCAGCCATGGGTTGCCCTCGGTGGCGGCCGGACCCGCAAAATTCGCACGCCAGAAGAACACCTTGCCTGCGCGGACCGCAGGCGTTGAGAGCGCATAAGCATTGCACCCGGTGGGCAGTCGCGAATCGCAGTCGCCCGCGCGGGTGTCCCGTATGCTACCATGCGCCCTCGGAGCGATCTTGAACGATACTGCCTCGCCTTCCGGAACGGACGGGCTGCTGCCCGCCTTCCACATCGAAGCCGACTCAATTCCCGAAGCCTACTATCTGGCGCTGGCAGCGGTGCATTTCAATGGCTACACGCTGCGCACACAGTATGACCGCCGTAACGCGGACGGCACGTACCTGGACCCGCCGGGCAAGGACGCGCGCGTCTCCATCCGCATCCGGGACCCGTTCGCGCAGCCGCGCTATCCCGTGCTCAGTTACTGCGAGCGCGGCAAGTACATCGCCGAGTTCCTTGGCGCCAAGGACCACCTGGTGGTCCCGTACCGCGAGCTACTGCGGAAGGTACGCGCCGGCGAGGAGTTCGAAGCTACCGAGTGGCCCTACTGCTACCATCAGCGACTGGCGGCCTATCCGCGCGCGGATGGCAGCACAATGGACCAGCTCGAGCTGATTCTGGACAAGCTGGCGCACGACCCGATTACGCGTCGTGCGGTGGCCACCACGCGCGTGCCCGAGATCGACCTTTTCATGGTATCCGACATGCCCTGCCTCGGCGAGGTGCAGTTGCGGGCCATCGAAGATTCGGGCGGGCGGCTGGTGCTGCACATGCACGCGATGTGGCGCAGCCGCGACTTGTTCAAGGCGTGGGGCGACAATATGATCGGCATCACAAACCTGCAGGCGCGGCTGGCGGCACGCCTGGCGGCCAAGACCGGCCGCGAGGTGCTGGTGGGGCCGTACAGCGAGTCAAACGGCTCGCTTCATATTTACGGCCAGGACTACAGCACGAAGGGAATGGACAAGTTCTTCACGCGCCTTCCGGATTGCGAATCTTTCGTGCGCCGCGCACGCACCAGTGAATTCGTCCGCGACGCCGAGGTGATCCCCCAACTCCAGGACTTGCTGAAGGAAAGCACGTGGCGCTTCCCGCCGGAAGCCGTGAGGCTGATTGAAGACATGATTGAGGAGTACCGCTCGGGGCGGTTTGTGCCGTAAGGCGGCCTCCTGGCCAACCCGTGCGTGTGCACTGTCCCTGCGAAACGGGCATTCTGAAAACTGGGGCTCGAGCGCACCTCCAGTTCAGATTTGCCGGCCTCGCCAAGCGCTCGGATGCGCTCAAACGAGCGCGGTTCGGGCCACTCGGTCGAGAAACGCCCTTCCCGTAGAAGTGCGCTCTCAAAGGACCCCCAAGTCGCGTTGTGGGAGATTACCCCGGCCGGCGGTGCAGGGCGCCGATGATTTCCTTCCGCCGTGTTTCGACGGCGACCGAAGAAATTCCCTCACTCGCGCCGAGAACGCTGGCGCCCACCGCGGCCATCCGTGTCGCGAGCCCGCGCGCCATCGTGCACCGCCGCGAGGGTTGACGGGGGCGCGCTTGGGCGCAGCGAATCTCGTCGAGCTACAGCGCGCCGCCGCGGCCAGCGGCGCGCGACGGCGACTACCGCGGTGTAAGCCGAGAACTCGGGCCGGCGTCGAGCCGCCAAGAGGCGTTACAATCGGCGCCGGCCGCGGACGGCCAAAGTCATAATAACCTGCCGGTTCCGTCGCCCTCAACCCGGAAATCGTGAGTTCCGTATCCGTGCCGCGAACCCGCGCGGCCTCGTGCAGCGCCGCGGGAAGCCCGCCGCGCGCGCACACGGGCGCGGCGAAGAGCGCGAGCTACAGCGCGCCGTAGCAGCAGTCGCGGCTCGATGGCCAACGATCAAGGCGCGTCGCGCTCGTTGCGAACTCCGGCGCCGGCGCGTGCGTCGGCGCAACAGCCACCCGGCATCTTGGGGCGCCGCGGGAGGTCCACCGCGGGCGCCGCGTCCGCGTCGTGCGCGTGTGCTCCGAACACGCCGCCGCAGGCGCGGCGAAGATCTCGACGCCGTACTACGGTCAACTGCCGCCGCGCTCGGCGCGAAGTCTTTGCCAGAATAGGCGGCCGTACGGATGGGTGCGCTGGGGCTCGCCGTGGCTGGGCCTCGCCGGTCTCCTGGGCTTCCGCTCACGGCCTCGCCAGCCAATCTTAGGAACCCGGCGGCGGCGGACGACGTCGAAAAGGGTCTATTATGCGCAACCACATACGTCTCGCGGTTGCCACGTTCCTGACGGCTGTCGCCGGGATGCCGGTCGGCCTTATGGGACAGGATTTCTGCATTGGCGCAATCGGTGGCGGTAGCCTGACGGATGCAGTTCCGACCGAGAACGTTTTCAACGTCCGTACCTGGTCACAATCCAAAGATTGGATTGCCGGCGCGATGTTCGAGCTTCGTCTCCGTTCGCACGTCGCGGTGGAAGTGGACGCCATGTATCGCGAGCTGCACGCCACCATCGCCTCCGTCGAGCCGAATGGATCGCTCAACGGCGTGTCGCCGTTCCCAGTTGTCAGCTTCGAGTTTCCCGTGCTGGCGAAGTACCGGTTCAGCGCCGGCAAACTGCGACCGTTCGCTGAAGCTGGCCCCTCGTTCCGCGCCACGGGCAATCTGAACTTCTTCCCGTCCCACCATGGCGTCAGCGCCGGGTTCGGCGTGGAGACGCATTGGCGCGGACTGAACATCGCGCCGATGGTGCGCTACACCCGCTGGGCGCAGGACATGCTTCCGTTCCGTCCCGTGTCGCAACTGAACCAAGTGGAGCTTCTGGTGGGAGTAAGCCGGGCGTCGGAATCGCACTGGAGGCCGCTGGGGCGACGGTTGTCGTTGGGCGTGATTGCCGCACGGGAATTGACCAACGACATTTCTCCGCACACTGGCAACGTCGCCGTGACAATTCCAGGTTCCGGAAACACGTTTACTCAGGCCAACGCGACCGAGTTCGTGACCGGGGTGGAGAGCCTGATCGTCGGCCCCGTCATAGAAATTCATCTGCCGCGCCATCTATCGGTCGAACTGGATGGTTTCTACAGGCCGCTGCGGGAGCATTACAAGACGGTCCTGGATAACGGAACGGTCTATTCCTCGGTCACCTACACAGAGGCCGCGACTTGGCAATTTCCGGTGCTGGCGAAATATCGGTTCCAATTGGGAAAGGTGAATCCGTTCGCCGAAGCGGGACCGTCTTTTCGCCTCCCGGTAGTGAGTCTCTCGGCGGACGGCGTGACGGCGGGCGCCGGCGTGGAAATGCACTGGCGCGCGCTCCATATCGCGCCGGCATTGCGGTTCACGCGGTGGGGAGGAGGGAACTCGTCCGCATCAAGCGAATTCGCCCGGAACGAGGCCGCGCTTTTGGTGGGATTCTCCTTCGGCGGACCGGCGCTTGCGGCAAGATAATCCCGGCCGCGGGTTTTCTGCACACTTCAAAAATGTCCCTTTTGCGGTACTCAAAAAACCCCTCTCCCTGAAACTGTAGAAAACCATTTGTGGCCCTGCCGCGCCTTGTCCAAGACGCACATCGCCCGCACGATTTCGTCGTAGCCCTTACCGGTGAGCGCCTTCGCCATTTCCAGCATGGCACGGGCTGCCCACGCTTCCACTTTGGACAGTTTGTGCGGGCCGTCAGGTAAGCAAGGCGGTGCGGACCGATCATCGAGCTGCGCCGCGCGGTCGCCCTCAGCCGCGTCCGGGGTTCGACGGAGAACGATCGACTGCCGCCACGCTCGCCGAGAACTCCGGTCCCGGCGCGTCGATCCGTGTTTTGGTGCAGCCGCGCGGAACATACGGGGCCGCTCGAAGGCCGACGAGGGCGCGGGCGCGCGGCTCGTCCGCGAAATGCTTGTGCCGCCCCGCCAACCACGCGGCGGGCGCAGCGAAGGTCGTTGAGCCACGGTGCGCCGGGCGACTTCAGCGGCTTGCGCCGCGGTTCGACGGCGAATGGTCAACGCGCTCCGTGGTCGCCGCGAATTTCGACGCTCGCGCGTCCAGCCCTGCCGCTCGTTCTCGTGGACCACGCGGCATCACGTACCTGGAAAGGGAGCGAATCCACGTGACGGAGCAACTTTTGCTTGCCCTACGCTCTGCGCCCGGGCGGCGTCCAAGGCTTCCCGCTTGCCGTCGAAATCCGTCTTCGCGGATTCAGCACTATCTGAGTTCAGCCCTCAGGGTGGCGCGCCGGGCAGCATCTCTCACAAAAAGACCCCCCGATCAGACGCATCATGATGTGAACCGGCGTCACCGTGGCACCACACCTCTGGCACCTCTGGGTTGACGCGTGAATCATGCAGTCGCCCGGGCCCAACGGCCGGTACCCACGCCGGCGGAATGCCGGGGCTGGCGGCTGCGCCTGCTGCTGGAGGAGTAACTGCTGGCGGAGTAGCTGGGACTCCGTGTACATTTCGCGCGCTGTGGCGATGCCGTCCGGTACTGCGCCTCCGTCTTCACCGGGAATTGCCGGTCTGCCAGCGGCGGCATGGCGCCCCTGGTAGGTCGACGCGGTCGCTCGGGCACCTCGTCCAAAAAGTGCGCCTGCCGACGCGCCTTTGAACTGATCGCCATGGAGATCGGGCGAGAGCAGAATCTCCAAGCAGCGTTTGTCGGGGTTGCAGCGAAATAGTCCTTCGCAGCCATCACCGAGGTTTTCAATCCCAGTTGGCTAGGGGTGACACCCAAGAACTGAGCGGCCTGCCGGATGTGTTATCGGTCATCAGAAAACGCAGTTTTCTGAGTCTTGGCCGGCGTGAAGGGCGTCGGCGACATCATCCGCGCCGCAGGCGCGATCACCCGTCAATCATCAGCCTCAGAACATTCCAGCGAAAAATTGTATTGTGGCTTTGGAAGGCGGTAGAGAACCCCGCCGTTCGAAGCAGCGGGGTTCTGGCTCGGCAACCTTCGTGAGAAGGCCACCATCAAAGCTGGTTCTGCCCTCGCATGAACCGTTGCTATGGTCAAAGGCCGCCCTTGTGGGCGGATGGAGGTTCATGGAGAAGCGGTTCTCCGGCCGCGAGTTTGTCGCAGCCAGGGATGCCAGGCGACGTTCTGGATTTGTTCGCACTGCGGCCGCGGACAGTGCTACTGCAGTCCGGGCATGTCTGGCCCCGCTGGAAGGCCGCCGCGGTCGCGCCTCTCGTCTGGGAAGTGCCCGTGCCGCGCCACCGGATGGCCGGTCTTCCGCTCGCGAACCGGGGAGTGCGTGTGATCAGGGCTCCAGGACGACCAGCTCGTAGTCGTTGAGCTGGGGGATCGTGAACCCGGTATAGCCATCTCGGACCACGACGGGAAGCCGGGCCGGCGTGCGCATCGTAACGGCACTGCGGAACTGGCCCGCTACCTCCACTCGGATCTCCTCGATGGGAATGGGGGCGAAGTAGCCCGTGTCGGAGTGGCCGCTCAGGTTGATGGCGTGGAGCAGTCGGCGCCGGCCCTGCTGCATCCAGGTGAGCTCCACCAGCGGGTGAGCATTCGTCCGGATCTGCCTGGCGGGACTCAGTCGATTCATCACGTCGCGGAACAGCCCGGCATGTGCCGGAAGGCTCTCCCGATAGTAGATGCCACCCAGGTCCCACGGAAACCACGCCACCGCCCCTTTGCCGGCCTGCTGGAAAACCACGCCGGGCGCAGTGGTGTCTTTCATATCGACATGAATCTTCTCGGGCGGGCCGTACATGGAGGGGGGCACCAGGCTCAGGGAGGATGATCCATCCCCTTCCAGCTCGAGATAGTCTCCGGATAGCATGACCAGCTCGGTGTCCTTCAATGAGGGGAACATCGAGGGGTTGCGCACCCGGAGATAACCCGTGATCTGTTTCCAGGTCCGGACTGCGCGTGGCACCGGGAATTCGGGCAGACGGGGACTTGCGACGAGCACCTGGCCGCCGCCCTCGGTGTACTTCTCCAGCTCGGCGGGTGCCCAGTCGGTGGCGATTACCAGGTCGAACTGGCGCCGGTTCATCCAGTCCAGGTTGTCCGCGACGGCGAACGGAACGTGTTCCTCGCTCAACAGCCGAAACATCCCGCGATAGGAATCCTGGCTGTAGGTACGGCCGGTCCCCTCCGGTGAACCGAGCAGGAGCACGCGTGCCGCGCTTTCCTCGTTCGCGTAGTAGGATTCGTTCGCGGCGATCCAGCGAAAGACGGGCTTTGCGGCTTCGATCCCCTGGAGGTCCTGCTGATCAAGGGTGCCGTCCACGGCGAAAGCCAGCGCACCACCATTAGCCACGTTTTCCCACAGCCGCTCGACGATTTCGTGTGGCCCTACCGTGGCAAAGCGCCACGGAAAGTCAACGAACTGCATGCAGAGGTTGATCGACATCTTGCCACTCTCGCTGTTGCGCGCGCGATTGACGTTGTCACTCGCCGAATACGGCCACATCGGCAACGGACGATTCACGGCGGTATTCGATTCCGACATGATGACGTCGGTGGACTCCTGGATGTAGTTGAAGTATCCGGCATGGGGGCGCTTGGCACGAATCAGGTCGCCGATGTCCGCCGCCACCTCGCGCGAGCAGATGAACATGAACCGCCCGTAGTCTTCGTCGGCCTTCTCCGGGATCGCTTTGTGAAACATCTCCCGGTATCTCCTCCGGCAGGCGTCGCAATGGCAGAGCCCCACGTAGTTTCCGCTGTAATCCCTGGACTGGTTGCCGAACATATTGAAGAACAATCCGTCCACGTCATATTTCTCCAGGCCTTCGGAGAGAATCCTCATGGCCTGATCGCGGTAGTAGCCGCCGTTGATGCAGGTCGAGTAGTAGCCGTTGTAGATGACCGGATCTCCGTCGGCCTTTCGGAAAAACCACTCCGGATGGGCGTCATAGACCGCCTTCGGCGTCTTGCTTAGATCGTATCGGCCCACCACCCGAATGCCGTGCGCGTGAGCCGCTTTGAGAGTCTCGCCGAATAGGTCGTATCCCGGCGGCAAGTATGCGCTCGCATAGTGAAATGGGACCCGGGTAGGGTAATAGGCTACGATGCCGCCCATCCCGAACAGCAGAGCGTTCGCTTTCATGTCCACGAGCCGGCCCATCAGGTGCCGGACATCCAGGGAGGCGTCCGTCTCACGCAAATTGGTCTGCACCAGGCGGACCGGCTCCCGCATCCACCAGCCCTCTTGGGCAGGCGTTATCGCGCTTAACGCAAGTAATCCAATGGTGAGTCTTCGCATCGAATTTCCCGTGCGAGCGTCTCGCACCGTGTCCCTGCTCCGGCCCGTAGTCCATCATTGCCCCGGGACCCGTTCGTTCATTTGCAGCCGCCGGACTCGCCGTGCGGTTTGTTCCGCTTCAACTCTTCGCAGCAAGGGATTTCCATTTTGGCTTCCTTGCCCCTTCGATTGTACACACCTGGACTAGCCGCCTCCGTCGAAGCCTTTATTATCCTTCCCCTTGTGAGCTGCTCCGGCGGTCCAGGAAGCGGCCCGCTCTTCTTCCTCCGGGGACGAAAGAGAACGCAGCATAGATTGCGCTCGAAGACCGCATCCGGAAGTGCACGTGCCGCGCGTGCCCTTGAACCCTGCGCGCCACCGTCGCAGCGGGCGCGGCGCAGATCGACGAGCCACGGCGCGCTGGGCCACGTCAGCCCCTTGCGCAGGGTTCGACGGCAAACGGCCAACTCCGCCACGCTCGCCGAAAACGCCGGCGCACGCGGGTCCATTCGAGCCGCCGCCTATTCTGGAAGCCGGGCGGCCTCGCGCGGCGCCGGTCGCAGGCCGCCGTGGGCGCGCTGTCGCTCATTCACCACGGAAGTTCCGAATCTTTTCTTGGACAGCTTACGCCTTTTGGCTCGACAATATACGGTAAAGCCGAGAAGGGCTAGATTCATGACAAAAGGCACTGTTTTGATCGCATGCCTCGCGCTGATGGCCGTGGCTCAGAGCCAGCCAGCGCCGGAACCGGGTTTACTGTTCTATCTTTCGTTTGACCACGGGCTTCAGGCCGACTATGCGGCCGGCGGCAACCCGGCGCCAAATTTCTGGAATGACGAGGTCAAGGTGCTCCCCGGCGGCCCCAAGGGGCCGTACCTCCAGTGCGGAGATCAAGAAGTGCTCTCCTACTGGGCTCCTGGTAACATCTATGCGCAACGCGGCACGCTCTCGTTCTACTGGCGCTCGCGCGACGCGGTCGGGCCGACGCCGTTTCCGGTGTTTCGCGTCGGTTATGGCGACCACTCCAGTTGGGATATGGTGTGGCTGCGCATCGACTACAACGGCAAGCCGGGGTTTGACGCCTTTGTTACCGACATCAACCTCGGGCGCACGCGCGTTTCGTTCGCCATGCCCACATTTCCCAAACCCGAGGAATGGGTGCACCTGGCGCTTTCCTGGGACGAAAACCGTGGCATTCGTTTCTACGTGAACGGCAAATTCGTGGCGGAGGCCGCGGCCACCGGCATGTTCAATGCCACCCTGGACCAGTTCGGGCCGCACTCCCGCGCGATCAACCCCGTACAGGTGCAGAGCGCGTACAATTTCGACCGTGGCGGCGACGTGGACGAAATTCGCATCTACGACCGCATGCTTTCCGACGACAACATCGCCGCTCTCTCGCGCAATCAGACGCCCCGCGACATTCCCGCGCTGGAACGAAGCCTGTCGTCGAAAGACTGGCAGCAGGAGTGGTGGTTCCGCTATGGCTGGAACCGTCCCGCCGACGTTCCCCCGCCGCTCGCGACGCGCTACACTACCGTCCGCAAAGTGGAAATCCACGACGCCTACGATCTGAAGCGGTGGTGGTGGAGGGCCACCGACGGCATCCGCGAGACCACCTGGCCGGGCGTATACAACCGCTCCCGGCTGCCCGGGCGCAACGACTATTTCCAACTCCCGGATTGGGACTGCTACGCGCTTTCCGGCAAAGTCATCACCTTCTTCATGCCGGAGGAACCCTGGAACCACCTGGAAATCTCGGGCGGCGCCTGGGGGAATATGACCCTGCTGGGCTACGACGTGGAGAAGGCGGCGAGCGTCGAGAAGAGCCTCTTCGAGCGTCCCAAAGGTCAGGAAAAAACCTTCCACCGGTTCGAAGAACCCGTCACCGGCCAGAAGATCCGCTTCACCAACGTGGAGCAGGAGACGCCCATCGGGGAACTTGCGGCTTATT
>Ga0187848_10002731_pt1 | contig 13531 bp, 9 predicted proteins | sample June2016WEW_4_40_FD_132424 | JGI IMG/M metagenome (GOLD analysis project Ga0187848, IMG submission 132424) | Peatland microbial communities from SPRUCE experiment site at the Marcell Experimental Forest, Minnesota, USA - June2016WEW_4_40 | ecosystem: Environmental > Terrestrial > Soil > Wetlands... | reverse complement strand
GGCGTGCGGCAGAGCCAATCGGCAGATGCGCGCCAGCGCCAGATGACGGAGGCCCTACAGAAGTTGGAGCAGCTCGCCAAACGCCAGCAGGAATTGGCCGAGCAGCAGCGGAGCGCCGCGCCGACGCCGCAACAGCGCTGGGAGCAGGAAATGCTGCGCCGCGAAGCCGAGCAACTCCAGCAGCAGATGCAGCGGCTCGCGCAGAACGCGCCCTTGAGCCGCGACGGCGAGCAGGGGCAATCGGGGCAAGCAGGGGCGTCCGGCCAAGCGGGCTCATCCGGCCAGGAGGCCCAACAGGGGCGCAACAGTCAGGGGCAGACGGGGCAGGGACAAGCCAACCAGCGCCTGCGCAACGCCGATGTCCAACAGTTGCGCCAAACCATTGACCGGTTGCAGCAGGCGCTCCAGGATATGCGCCAGGCGGCATCGTCGCAGCAGGCCGGGACGCCACAGGGTAAAGCCGAAGCGCACCGCGCCGCCGACCGCCTGCGCGAAGCCCAGCAGATGCTGGCCGGATTGCGCGACGCCCAATCGTCCGGTCAAGTGGGCGACATGGTGCGTCAGGCGGACGATCTGGCTCGCCGCCAGCAGGAGTTCGAAGGCCAGATGCGGCGCGCTTTCGGTCCGCAAGGCACAGGCCTCAACCGCAGCCAAGCCGAACAAATGGCGCAGGAGAAGGAAGGCGAAGTCGGCGATCTCAAGCGCCTGGAGCAACAGATGCAGGACTCGACGCGCGACCTGATGGGCACCCAGCGGCAGGTCGCTACCAAGCTGCGCGAGGCGCTCAGTGAAGTGCAGCAACAGGAGGTGGCGCGCGAGATGGAGCGCAACGCGGAATGGATCCGCCGCGGCCAGGGGGAAACCGCCGCTCTGTCCGAGGCGCAGACCACCGACGGATTGAATCAGCTTCGCGACCAATTGCACCAAGTCGAACAGGCGCTCGGCAAAGGCAACCAGGCCGCGTCGGGCCAGGATGACAAAGAGGTCGCACAGGCGCTGGACCAGGTGGAGCAGCTCCGCCGCCGGATGGAGCAACTGCAATCCCAAGTAGCTAACCGCGGCCAGCAACCGGGAACGCAAGGCCAGACAGAGCGGCCGGGCAGCTCACCACAAGGCGCGCCGGGCGGTGCGAGCGGCATCCAAGCGAACAACAGCGCAGACGGCGCTGGCGGCAACCGCGATCCAAATGCGCTCTGGCGGCCAGGTGGCAGCGTGGAGACCCCTCTGCGGCCGGAGGATCTCGAGAGCGGCTATCGCGGCGCTTTGCAGAGCCTGAGCCGTCTCGAGCAGCAACTCCGCGATGACCCCACGACGGCACGCGATATCCAAAGGTTGATGCACGACCTGCGCATTTTCGACACGCGTCATTTCGGCGACGATCCGCTGTTGAGCCAACGCATTCAGGCCGCGCTCGCCGGCGCCGAGCAGGTGGAGATGGAACTGCGCCGCAAGCTGGGCGATTCCACCGGCGGCGGCAGCGTCCGCAGTCCGGCCGGCGAGCGCGTGCCGCAAGGCTATCAGGACGCCGTAGCGGACTACTTCCGCAAACTTAGCAGGAGCAAGTAAAGCGGCGGCGATCATTCCGTCTGAACGTCTGCCTTCAGATATTGTGGACGGGTGGAAGATTGGCTTGATCCGCCAGTCGACCGGCTCCGCCCCGCGCCAACTCACTACAATAAATGCATGTCGAAGCTCACGGTTTCTTTTCTTGCACTGGCGGCGCTGGCGCGCGCTGAGGTTCATTCGCTCACGCTGCGCCAGACCATCGAACTCGCCCTCCGGCAGAATCCGGATGTAGCGCTGGTACGGTTGGATGAGCAAAAGGCGCGGGCCGCGGTTCGCGTCGCTCGCGACCCCTTCCTGCCTCACCTTACGGCCGGCAGCGGTATGGCATACACCAGCGGCTTCCCGATGAGCCTGGAGGGCTCGGCGCCCAGCGTCATGCAGGCTGTCGCGCAGCAGTTCCTCTTCAATCGGCCGCAGAGCCTGGACGTGGCCCGCGCAAAAGAGAACGCCCGCGGCGCCGCCATCGCCGTGGCCGGCAAACGCGACGAGGTGGTCTATCGCGCCGCTGCTCTCTATCTGGATGCCGAGCGCGCGGCGCGCATTGGAGCGCTGGCCCGCACCGCCATCGACCGCCAGCAGGCCGTGCTCGATTCCGTCCGTGCCCAGGTCGCGGAGGGGCGTGCCTTGCCCGTCGTCGAAAAACGGGCCGAGCTGGTGCTGGCTCGCGACCGCCAGGCAGCCGAGAGTGTGGACGATGAGCAAGCCGCTGCTGAGACCGATTTGGCCCTGGCGCTCGGCTTTCCCGCCGAAGACCGCGTCCGCGCGGTAGCCCAGGACCGGCCGGCTCCGCCCCTGCCGGCTACCGAGCAACAGGCCGCCGAAGCCGCCCTCGCCTCCAACAGCGAGCTGCGCCGGCTGGAGTCGCAGATCGCCGCGAAACAGCTAGAGCTGCGCGGCGCCGCGGCCGCCCGCCTCCCGCGCGCCGATCTGGTCGCCCAATATGCCATGCTCGCCAAGTTCAACAACTACGCCGAGTTTTTCAACCACTTCCAGCGCAACAACGGCGAAATCGGTGTGTCGTTTCAGGTGCCGCTGTTTGTGCCGGGAGTGAGATCGGCCAGGGATCAAGGCGAGGCCGATTTGAGCCGCTTGAAAATCGAGCTGGCCAACACGCGCAACCGCATTGTTTCCGATCTGGCCGAATCCCTGCGCTCGGCGCGGCGCGCGCAAACCGCCGCCGACGTAGCGCGGCTCGATCTCGAAGTTACCCGCGAGCAGCTTTCCGTCGACCTGGCGCAGTTTCAGGAAGGCCGCCAGACCATGCGCCAGGTGGACGAGGCCCGGCTGCTCGAAAACGACAAGTGGATCGCCTTTTACGACGCCCAATACGCACTCGAAAAGGCCCGCTGGAACGTGCTTCGCTTGAACGGTGGCCTGCTCGATTCTGCCGCCAAACTGCCCTGAGCCGGTGGCAACACCCTGCTACCGGATCACGAACAGGCGCGCTAGGCTGGTGAAGGATATGGGTAACCTGGCTTTCGTGTCGCTGCCGGAGTTGACGTTGGTTGGAGAGCTGTGGCTACACCTTCAGCTTCGGCCATCGCCTTTCCTGGATGATCCTGGGAGGCTTCGTGGCAGGCGTCGCCAGCCTGGTCGTGTTCCCGCTCGGAGCGCTGAAATAATGTGCCTGCGGTACACTCTTTCTTCGAGCCTGAAATGCAGCTAACCGGACAATCCATCATCGGCACGCGCCGCGCCACAGTTTCGGACGGCGTTTTTTTCGCAGTCAATGCGCGCACGGGCGAGCGGTTGGAGCCGCCTTTCCATCCGGCGGACGACTACGATCTGGATGAAGCGGTGGCGCTTGCCTCGGCGGCTTTTGCCGGCTATCGCGCCCTGCCGCGCGGTCGCCGCGCCGAATTCCTGCGCGAGATCGCGGCGCAGTTGGAGGCGCTCGGGCGAGCGCTCGTCGAGCGCGTGATGCTGGAAACGGCGCTGCCGGAAGCCCGCGTCCTCGGCGAGTTGGGCCGCACCGCCAACCAGCTCCGCTTTTTCGCCGGCATTGTCGAAGAGGGTTCCTGGGTGGACGCGCGCATCGACACCGCCGATCCCAACCGCAAGCCGGCGCCCAAGCCCGATCTGCGTTCGATGCTGCGCCCACTGGGTCCGTTGGCAGTGTTCTGCGCCAGCAACTTTCCGCTGGCGTTCTCCGTGGCCGGCGGCGACACGGCCTCGGCGCTGGCCGCCGGCAATCCGGTGGTCGTCAACGCCCACTTTTCTCACCCGGGCACGGCTGAGATGTGCGGCGCCGCCATCGCCGCCGCGGCGCATAGGACGCTGATGCCGGACGGCGTGTTTTCGCTGCTCTTCAGCCAGGATCATCGCGTCGGGCAGGCCCTGGTGGCGCACCCTCTCGTCAAGGCCGGTGCGTTTACCGGTTCGCGCAAGGGCGGTCTGGCGCTGGCTGAAATCGCGCGCTCGCGGCCGGAGCCCATTCCTTTTTATGCCGAAATGGGCAGCGTGAACCCGGTGTTCGTGCTGCCCCATGCGCTGGCCCAGCGCGGCGCGGCCATCGCCGCTGGCCTGCACGCATCGCTGACCCTGGGAGTGGGACAGTACTGCACCAATCCCGGTGTGGCGCTGTTCGAAGAGGGACCGGCCGGCGACGCGCTGGTGGCCGCGCTCGGCGAGAGAATCGAGACCACGCCGCAGGCGGCGATGTTGAACTCTGGAATTCTGGAAAACTACTGCCGTCTGGTGGAGGAGCGCGCGCGCGACGGACGCCTGCGCCTGGTTGCGCAAGCAGCCGGTGCGGCCGGCGCGGCGGCCTCGCTGTTCGAAACCGATGCCCACACTTTTCTGAGCAACCCGGAGCTGGCCGCCGAGGTGTTTGGGCCGGCTTCGCTGATGGTCCGCTACCGGACGCTCGATCAGGCGCTCGAAATCGCCGGAGCCATGGAAGGGAACCTCACCGCCACCATTCACATGGCTGCGGGCGATGAGGAAGCCGCGGCTCTCTTGGTAGCTGCGCTCGAAACGCGCGTCGGCCGGATCGTCTTCCAAGGCTATCCCACGGGCCTCGAGGTATGCCAGGCGATGGTTCATGGCGGCGCCTTTCCCGCCACCGCCGACGGCCGCACCACCTCGGTGGGCGGTCGCGCCATCGACCGTTTCGCGCGGCCCGTCTGTTTCCAGGACGCACCCGCCTCCCTGCTGCCCGAAGAACTGCGCGCCGGCAACCCGGCCGGTATCTGGCGCATCGTAAACGGCGAGCGGACGCGGGATTAGAACGGCGTTTTACGGCACCGGCCTCGGGCGGCTACCAACCAGCCTGCGACCGGTGCGACGGTGACCATCGGCGAAGCGCCGGGCGCCCGCATCGCCGACGGGGAATGCCGTGCCGGCGACGACTTCAATCGGCGGCGTGACCTCAAACACCGTCACCATCGCCGTTCCATAACGCCTGCCGCGGCACACGCGCTCCTGCATGCCCCACATGTGCCCAATGCGGGTCGGTTTAAAGAAGATCCTCGCGCTTCCGGCGCTCGAGAGCTTTGATCACCTCTCCGACTTGCTGCGCACGGTCGCGGCGGGTTACCAGCAGAGCGTCGGCAGTGTCGATCACGATCAGGTCGTCTACGCCGAGCAGCGCCACCGTCTTGCCGCGGGCGTCGACGAAGTTGCGGTGCGCATCCAGGCAAACCGACTCGCCAGCCATCACGTTGCCGTCACCGTCGCCGGGCAGCAGCTCATAGACCGCGTTCCAGCTTCCCACGTCGTTCCAGCCGAAATCCGCGGCCGCAATGCCGCGCACGTTGCTGGCTTTTTCCATCACCGCGTAGTCGATGGAAATGTTGTCGCACAAGGGAAAGGCCTCGTCCAGCGTGGCCGCGAACTGGCGCGAGCCGAAGCGGGGCAGGGAAGCCAGCAGGGTGGCTGTCTTGGGCAGGTGCTGCCGCAACTGGTCCAGCAGCACGCCGGCGCGCCAGAAGAACATCCCCGAGTTCCAATAGAAGTTGCCCGCCGCCAGGAAGCGTTTGGCTTGACCGAGCGCCGGCTTCTCGCGGAACCGCTTCACCGGAATGGGTTCGGACTTTCCGGCCTGGGCGCCACGCGGGAACTCGATATAGCCGTAGCCGGTTTCCGGCCAGCGCGGCCGAACGCCGACCACCATCAGGTGTCCGGCGGTCGCGCCCCGGAAAGCGGCTCGCACCACGCTGCGATACACCGCCGGGCGGGAGACCACGTGATCGGCGGGGAACACGCCCATTACGGCTTCCGGGTCGAACGAGCGCAGAATGTGCGCCGCCAGACCGATCGCCGGCGCCGTGTTGCGCTGCGCCGGTTCGGCCAGCACCTGGGCTTTGGGCACTTGAGGAAGCTGCGCCACGATGGCGTCGCGCAGGTAGTGGTTGGTCAGGATCCAGATGCGCTGGGGCGGAATCGCCGGCGCGAGGCGGTCCACCGTGGCCTGGATCAGCGATCGCTCGCCCACCACGTTCAGCACTTGTTTGGCGCAGCGCCTGCGGCTCCGCGGCCAGAAGCGCGTACCGCGGCCTCCGGCCAGGATCAATCCGTAACAGTGGCGGTTCATTCAGTTCAGCGGGTAACCGTGAATCAGGCGAAGAGTCCGGTTCCAACGCGTCTTGGTGGGAAAGTGTTCCACCAGATCCACCATGTGACGCCAGCTCAGGGTGGGGCCGATCAGCGCTTGGGTCGATGCGTCGTAAGACCAATAGACGAGCAGCGGCTTGCCGATGATATTGGCCCGCGGCACGAAGCCCCAGTAGCGGCTATCGAGCGAAGAGTCGCGGTTGTCGCCCATCGCAAAATAACAGTTGGGCGGGACTATGACCTCGCCGTTCCGCACGTGGTTCAACAGCATGTCTTGCGCAGCCGTTTCCACGTGCACGTTGGGTTCGTTGGGAAAGTTGTCGCGGTAGGACTCGACGTAGTGCATTTTGTGATAGACGTAGGGTTCCCGCACCGCTTTGCCGTTCAAAATGAGCTGCTTGTCGATCAGCCGGATGTGGTCGCCCGGCAGGCCGATGCAGCGTTTCACAAACGTCTGCTTGATGTCCACCGGATAACGGAACACGATGATGTCGCCGCGCTTGAGCTTGGTGTAGGGCAGAATGTACTTCGATACCGGTCCGGAGGGCGCGTAGGAGAGCTTGTCGACCAGCAGGTGGTCGCCGATCAGCAGCGTGTCTTCCATGCTGCCGGTGGGGATCACGAATGCCTGCACCAGCGAAGTGGTGCAGAACAGCAGCAGAATGACGGTGACGGTCCATTCCGCGATGAATCCGCGCTGCGCCGGCTCTGGCGGAGCCTGCACGAGCGGCGGTGGCTCTTGCACCGCGGCGGGGTCGAGTTCTTCCACAGTCTCTCATTGTACCCACAATCCCTGTTATCCTGTTCTGGCAGAGTCCGCCAACCAGGCATCCCGAGGTTACAGGTCTTGAGTATCACCGCTGCGCCCGCTTCCGCGAGTCCGAATTCCGTCGCACGGGAGCGCATGGTGTTGATGATGGCGGGCGCCACGCTGCTCAGCGCGGCGGCGCAGATCCTGATGAAAAAGGGGATGACCCATTTCAGCCTGAGCCTGCTGGCGATCATGACTAACTTGCCGCTGATTGCCGGGTACGCACTGTATGGTGTGTTCACACTATTGATGGTGCTGGCGCTGCGCGAGGGCGAGCTGTCGCTGATGTATCCGATCATCAGCCTGTCGTATGTGTGGGTCACCGCGCTTTCCTACTTCATCTTTCACGACACGCTCAGCCCGTTGAAGCTGGTGGGCATCGCCGGCATCATGGCGGGCGTGGCCATGCTTGGCCGGGGCGAGCGGCGGTGAATTCTACTCCTCTCAGTTCGATGCTGCTCGTGCTGTTCGCCTCCGTGGTGGGGAGCTTCGGCGCGGTGTTTCTAAAGCTGGGCGCGGTCCGGTTGACGGGGCTAATGAGCCTGCTGAACTGGCGGCTCGCGCTCGGGGTCGGCCTTTACCTGGGCTCCTCGGTGTTCTACGGCCTGGGAATCCGGCACGGGCAACTCTCCGTGTTGTTCCCCATGGTTGCCGTCGGATACATCTGGACCTTGTTGTGGTCCCGCCTCTTTTTCCACGAGCGGTTTACGGGTTCGAAGGTGATAGGGCTGAGCCTGGTGCTGGCTGGTGTCGTTTTGGTCGGCCTGGGCAGTTGAGCTCGCTCGAGCCGGAAGGCCGGTCCCGCACCCCCAGCCCGGCCTTCCACGAAACACTCTGCCGCCAGGGCGGCTGCCTGGCGTCACGCACGACTGCCGAAAACTCACCAAGGATCTTCGGCCGCGGATGGCGAGTTCTTCCTTGGCTTATGCCTGAGTAACCCGCCCGTTGCCGGGCATCTCCTGTGGAAGTGGGAGGTGACCTGGCACCGCAGATTTGCCCTGACAGCTTGGCTTGACCTTGACTTCAGTATCGGGAGCGGCTTTGACATGCCTACCGCTGTGATATAGGATATTGGGCGTTAATTGTCGGGAATCGTGATCTGCATGGGGCGAAGCGGTATTTGCTTCTGCCAAGGAGACGGACAGGAATGAATTCAGAAACTAATCCCCCGGCGGGCGAGAACTCCCGGCGGGACTTTTTGCAAAAAATCGGGACGCTGGCAGCGGCGTCGGGCGTGTTGGCGAAAGCCAGCACCGGTGCAGGCACCGACCCGCAGCCGAAGGTGCCCACGGTTGGTTTCGGCAAGTACCAGGTTTCCCGCCTGATTGTCGGCTCGAACACCATCGCCGGCGGGTCGCATCTGTCTAGTTTGGTCGATGTGGAGATGCGCGCGTGGAACACGCCCGAGCGGATTACGCAGGTCTTCAAGCGTTGTGAGGAACTGGGCATCAACTGCATGGAGGATGGAGCGAAGCGCATCCCCAAGTACAACCAGGAAAACGGCGGCAAGATGTTGTTCACCACGCGGAACACGGCGGGGCTGGACGAATCCATCAAGCCCGGGCGCGGAGCCAGGGAGATCGCCCAGGGCGGGTGTATCGCCATTCACCACGGAGGGGCGGGCGAGACCGGGACGGATGCGTGGTGGAGAAAAGGCAAGCTGGACCGGGTTCGGGAGTGGTGCAAATCGGTGCGGGATGCGGGCGTGCTGGTTGCCGTGACCAGCCACCGGCCGGAAGTGTTCGACATCATCGAGTCGCAGAACTGGGACGTGGATTACTACATGTGCTGCGTGTACAAGTACGGCCGCACCAAGGCGGAATGGGAGCAGGCATACGCGGCGAACCCGGGCATGGCGCCGGCGGAAGTCATTCACTGGCATGATGGTCCGAATTCGCATTACGGCGATGGGTCGCTTTTCGTGCGTGGCGACCCGCCGGAGATGTACAAGATAGTCAAGCAGACAAAGAAGCCGTGCTTTGTGTATAAGATTCTGGCCTCCGGCCGCCTGTGCGAGCGGGAGGAATACGTGGAGCAGGCATTCAAGGAGTGTTTCGCCAACATCAAGCCGACCGACGCGGTGGTGGTCGGGATGTACGACAAGCACATAGACCAGTACGCAGTCAACGCAGGGTACGTCCGAAAATACGGCTCGAACAGCGAAACATCGACCAGCGCAACGTAAGAGTCGGCGGCGGATGGCCCGCTTCAGCGAAGAAGGGAAGACGGGCCTCTCACATGGCGGCCCGCGGCATGGAAGCTGCCGGCTTGGCCGGTCATCATCTGAGGAAATGATAGGAAAGGAAGCCAGTAATCATGCTTAACAAGCGCACCTATGGAGTCATTGCCTCTGGAATCTCGGCGATTGCCGTGATGTTGTTGGCGCCGATCTTCGCCGATGACGGTCCCACGTTCATTCCGGACACAACCTTCAAGGGTTCGAGCCTCACGGGTTGGCACGTTCTGGGGCAGGCTGACTGGCGCGCACAGAGCGGGGAATTAGTCGGGACGGTGAAGCCGGGCGGGAACGGCGGCTGGCTGGTGCTGGATCGTTCTTATCAGGACGTCGGACTCTTTGCCAATTTCCGCTGTAGCGGCGGCTGCCGGACGGGCGTCTTGTTCCGTGCCGAAAAGACCCCGGAAGGCTTGCAGGGGATATACGTTTCGCTCAACGAGGGCGACGTGAAGGCGTACCGGTTGACGCTGGGTGCCGATGGGCAGGAACTGCAACGCGAGCCATTGCGGTCCGGCGGCGGGACCGCGCGGAATGGCCCTCCACCGAATGCGGCCGCGGCTGGCCGCGGCGGTGGCAGGAGTGGCGAAGGCCGCAATGTGGATGGGATGCCGCTTGATCCAAGCATAAAGCTGCCTCTGGCGCCCCCCACGCCTGGTCTGCGCCCAGGCGATTGGAACGAGTTCGAGATCTTCCTCGATGCCAACATCCAGGCGTTCCTGAACGATGTCGGCGTCCGTGAGCTGGCAGGCGCCGTGCCGGATGATGAGGTGGGACGCTACGGGCCGCTGGCGCTGTACGTCGGCGGCGCGGGAGAAGTGCGGTTCAAGGACATCGCGTACAAAGATCTGGGCGTGAGGGTTACCCCACCGGAGAAAGTTTCGAGCCACTTCCGGATGCAGCGCCTCAGCGAGTTCTACTACGGCTGGTCCGCTGCGGTGGCCGACTTCAACCACGACGGCATACTGGACATCGTAGCCGGTCCCTATATCTATTTCGGCCCCGATTATACGAAGTCGCGAGAAATCTACCCGGCGCGCGCATTTAGCCCGTCGCGGGAGTACGCCAACGAGTGCATGCAACAGTTCGCCGCCGACTTCACCGGCGATGGCTGGCCGGACGTTCTATGCGCCAACCTGGGTTCCCCTGTCTTCTTGTATGTCAACCCGAAAGGGGAATCGCGACACTGGGACAAATATCAGGTAATACCTAGAGTCCAGTGCGAGATTATGGAACTTAAGGACATCGACGGAGACGGGAAACCCGAGCTGATCTACATGGCCGATGGGTATGTGCGTTATGCCAAGCCCGACCCCGCCAATCCGACCGGACGGTGGATCGAGCACAATATCTCCGAGAAAGGTTACGCGACCCTTCACGGCATTGGGGTTGGCGACATCAACGGCGACGGACTCCCGGACGTCGTCAATGTGTTTGGCTGGTGGGAGCATCCGCCGGCCGGCAGCAATCAGGAGCCTTGGACGTACCATCCGCAGGCTTTCGGCCGTTGGGCTCGCTCCGGACCGGGGGGCGCCTTGATGGCGGTGTATGACGTCAACGGCGACGGTCTGAACGATGTGGTGACCAGCATGGGAGGCCACGATTTCGGCCTGGCGTGGTTTGAGCAGAAACGCGACGCAGCCGGCAAGATCTCTTTCGTCGAGCACACCATCATGAAGGATTACTCGACCGCGGCACAGAACGCCGGCGGCGTGACCTTCTCGCAACTGCACGGCCTGGCCTTTGCCGATATCGATGGAGACGGCGTGCCGGACATCATCGTGGGCAAGCGCTACTGGTCGCACCTGGATAATTATCACGATCCCGACCCTTACGGTCCGCCCGTTTTGTACTGGTACCGGACAGTTCGGAATCCGAAGGCTCCCGGGGGAGCGGAGTTTGTCCCAGAGCTGATCCACAACCGCTCGGGTGCGGGCTCCGAGTTGGTGGCGGTAGATTTGAACGGCGACGGCGCGGTAGACATCGTCACCGCGACCGACCGGGGCACGTTCATTTTTTGGGGCAAGCCGCGTACCGGGAAGAAAGCTCCTGCGCCCGCCCGCAAGTAGCGCGCCGGCGCATGGCCGGCGACGGGCACCGATCGCCGCGAAGGTTCACGAAGAGACGGTGAGAACGCAGGGGATGAGAAGGTGTCGAAGCATACGAGCCTCTGGTTTGGTTAGCGGTAGCGGTAGAGCTTCACCCGCTGGATTTTGCCATTGGGAATCACGCCGCCGCCCAGTCGAACGGATTTGTCCGAGTCGCTCTCATCGCCGTTCAGCCTGCGCATGGGAACCCATCGGCCGTCCACAAACTTGCCTTCTTCAATCGAGTCGATGGCGGCGATTGGAGGCCCCGGGGTGTTCGGAGCGAACCTGATGTTCACCGGGCCGCTTGAGGCGGCGATGTATTCATCGGGTCCCACCGCAATAAAGAGAGCGCCGGCGCGATCGGCAAGCCGGTTGGGCGCTGGTGCTGGCGCGGGCGCCGGTACGGCAGGCGTCCCGGGTGCCGCTTTGGGCGCCGGCATGGGGTCTCTCCCGCTGCGTGCGTAACTCACCGTCAGGATATAGTTGCCCAACGGAATCTTTTGCGGCGGTTCGTCAGCGATCACCACTGCGCCGGCCATCTTACCTTTTCCCTGGTTTTCGAGAATCAGGGGGGCAAGCTGTGCAATGGTGGCGTAGCTCCGTGCGAGAGGCAGGTCCGCCAATTCGATCCTGGTTCTGGAGGGACCCATGAAAATGAGATCGTCGACCGAATTAGGGCTGAACCGGCGTTCAAGCTCTTCCATAATGCCGGGTTCCAGAGTGAAAAAGAGTTCGTCGATCGCAAAGGGGCTAAAGCCGATGCCATCGTGCTGCCCCATGACGTAGAAGATATTGTAGTGGCCGGTGGCGTGAAAAGCCTCCGGGATGAACAAAGGAAAGTCCGGAGTGTGGTGGTACCAGTTGACCCAATCGGTGAAATTGATGGCGTGGAGGTCCGGCGAGCGGAAGTCGATGGCCGGCGCGCCCACCTTCCACAGGTCCGCTACGTGAGGCAACGGGCCGCCGCTGGGATACGTCCCCGGTGGCCGGTCCCCCATGGAGCACCAGGTGTTCACGTACATCGGCACCGGGTATTCAGCTTTGCCCGCGGCTGCCACCCGGCCAACGTAGCGAGCGTAATTCCAGGCCATGAAGATCTCATCGGTGTACGCGGCCCTGCCGAAGACCTGTTCCCAGGTCCCGGATGTCTTGCCTCCGGCTGCTTCCCACGCCTGGAGGAACTCCGGATACAGAGTTTCCTTGTGTCTGGTCATATAGTCCAGCAGCTCTTTCGGCACAGGTTCCGCGAAAGCCTTGTCCGCCGCCTCGCTCCGGTCACGCGAGTCGCCCAGTAGACCGACCTCGTTCTCCACCTGGATCATGATGACCCGGTGGCGGGAGTCCACTGTCTTGATGTGCCGCATGAGCGCGGCAAAGGCGCGGCTATCGGCATTGAGGTTCGCCGTGCTGAATGTGGACAGGGTATCGGTACTCGTGCCGTCCTTCCTCTGGGCGCGGGGGAACCGGTTTACATCGCCCTTGACCCAAATGGGAGGATAACTGGAGGCACCGTTCTTCCAGCTTGCGAACCACAGGAACGCCAGCCGCAAATTGTGGCTTTCGGCAGCGTGGATCTGAGCGTCCACCAGGGTGAAATCGAATTGGCCCTCTTTCGGTTCCAGCAACTCCCACTGGACGGCAGCAAGCACTGTGTTGAGGTGCAGCGCTACAAGTTTGGACCAGACCGGCTCCATGAATTCAAGACTGGAGGTAGTGGAGTTACGCAGTTCGCCCGCCAGCATCAGAAATGGCTTGCCGTCGACGATCATCTGTGTGGCAGTGCCTTGCTTCCGAAGATGCGCGATGGCCGCCGCAGCGGTGGTAGACGTCTGAGCGCTGGTTGCCATTGCAGCCAACGCGAACATGCTTACGAAACCACAGAGCCGGCGCATTCTCCTGCGTGCTTTGTACCATTGCGAGGACATTTGTACCCACTACTCCTTTTTGGTCTTCCGGCCAACGCCAGTATATCATAGGCCTTTCTCCACCCCGGCCGAAACCAGGTAGGCGTAGATGCCCTTGGTCGACACCAGCACCAACCCACTTAGTCACGGAGCAGATCCATTTTTCAATTTGTTCTCATTTCACCTCGGCGTATCAAAAGTTTCCACGGAAACCTGAGCTGAAAACGAAAATCCTGGTGTAGTGCGCCAACCCTGTCAAGCCATTTAACGATGTAACCCAAACCGGTCTCGGTTCAGCCAAATGAAAATGTAACCCAAGGGCGCGATAAGCACCCGAACAACGTGTACATCTCGATCCCGACCAAAGGGAGGG
>Ga0187848_10002729_pt1 | contig 13532 bp, 10 predicted proteins | sample June2016WEW_4_40_FD_132424 | JGI IMG/M metagenome (GOLD analysis project Ga0187848, IMG submission 132424) | Peatland microbial communities from SPRUCE experiment site at the Marcell Experimental Forest, Minnesota, USA - June2016WEW_4_40 | ecosystem: Environmental > Terrestrial > Soil >... | reverse complement strand
GGAGGCCACCAGCGGCATGAACTTGCCTCTGAAGGTCGGCCCGATGCTCTCGCTGGCCGACATTGCCGTGGTGACCAAGATCGACCGCGTATCGCAGGCCGAGCGCGAGGTGTTTCGGGCCCGAATTCAGGACGTGGCCCCCAACACGATGGTCCGCGAGGTGAACGCCCTGCACGGAATCGGCATCGATCCGCTGGTGACGGAGATCCTCGGCACCGGCGAAGTCGATGGGCCGCTCTTCCTCCGCGGCAATCCGCCCGTAGGCACGTGTACGATCTGCGTGGGCAAGAAGGAGATCGGCTGGCAGGCGCACTTCGGCGTGGTGCGGGCGTTGGAGAACCAGACGTTCTATCGGGGAGAATAGCCATGCCCGAGCGCATCTATTTCGATAATGCCGCCACCACCGCGCCCGATCCGCGCGTGCTGGACGCCATGCAGCCGTACCTGGCCAGGTTCTGGGGCAACCCTTCGAGCCTGTACGCCGAGGGGCGGCAGGCCCGCGAGGCGGTGGACCGCGCCAGGGCCCAGGTGGCCGGCCTGTTCGCCGCCGAGCCCGACGAGATCGTGTTCACCGGCAGCGGCACCGAGGCCGACAACCTGGCCCTGCAAGGCGCATTGCTGGCCGCCGGGGTCTCCGGCTCCCACCTGGTCACCAGCGCCATCGAGCATCCGGCCGTCCTGGCCTGTTGCCGCCAGTTGGAACGGTTGGGTCTGGCAGTGAGCGAGCTGCCGGTGGACGGCCAGGGGCTCGTCGATCCGGCCGACCTCGAAAAGGCGATTCGTCCCGAGACTCGCTTGGTTTCGATCATGGCGGCCAACAACGTGGTCGGCACGATCCAGCCGATTGCCGAGTTGGCCCAGATCGCCCGCCGCCGCGGCGTCCTCTTTCATACCGACGCGGTGCAGGCCGCCGGCAAGATCGCCTTCGATACGCGCACGCAGCCGATCGACTTGCTCTCGCTGTCGGGACACAAGCTGCACGGGCCGAAGGGCATCGGCGCCTTGTATGTCCGCGCGGGGGTTGAGCTGTGGCCGATCCTGCCGGGCGGGGGCCAGGAACGCGGCCGGCGCTCGGGTACGGAGAACGTGGCCGCGATCGCCGGGTTGGGCCAGGCGGCGGAGATCGCCGCGGCGGACCGGCCCGGCGAGGCCGCGCGGCTGGTCCGCATCCGCGACCACCTCATCGAGAGTATCCCGGCGAAGATCGACAACGCCTACTTGATCGGCCATCGCTGGCGCCGCCTGCCCGGACACATCTGCCTCGGCTTCGAGGGCATGGAAGGCGAGGCCATCAAGCTGCTCCTGGAACTGGACAAGGAGGGCATTGCCATTTCGTCGGGCAGCGCGTGCAGTGCGATCCACGCCGGCCAGCCCTCGCACGTCTTGGAGGCCCTGGGGTTCGACCCGCTCAAGGCGCGCGGCTCGTTGCGGATTTCGCTGGGGCGGTTCAACACGCTGGAAGAGGCCGAGCGGTTCTTGGAAGTGTTGCCCCGGGCCGTGGCCTCGCTGCGGCCCATCCGCCGCCTGGCGAAGGCGGGATGAGATCCATCATTACAATTACATCACGGCGGCTCCAAGGAGGAATATCGTGGTGCAGGCAGTAAATAATATCGAACTTCCCGGGCTCGATTGCGGCATGTGCGGGTATCGGACCTGCGACGAGCTGCGCGAGCGATTGACTTCCAAGCCGGACTTGCTGCGGCGGTGCATTCATCTCTCGGAGGACCGGGTGGGATCGGAACCCGAGTCGCTGCCGGTAGTTGCGCCGAGCTGCCAGGAAGCGTGCCCGCCGTCCTGCGGCGTGTGCGCCAGGCCGGCGCGGGACACTCCCCGTCGCCCGGAGCAGTTGCCCTGGCACGACAGCCTCGGCCGCGAGTTCGATTTCTACCTGGAGCACTTTCCCGAGGAACCCGGCCCGCGCGAGATCATCCTGCCGCACAACCCGCTCCTCACGCGGGAGATGGACATTCAGGTGGGCGACATTCTCATTGGCCGTCCGCTGGGCATGTCGTGCGGTTGCCCGATCACCCACTGCGGCGTCGCCATGGAGGTCGATCGGCGCACGGGCGTCATCGTGTGGTGCGTGACCGGCCCGCTGGGTCCGCGGCAGAAGGGCTTCAAGGACCTTGGCTACTACATTGCCGAAGGTTACGAGGGCTTGGTCAACGAAGCCCGCTGCGAGCTGAAGGTGGGCATGCGCTACTATTTCCAGCCGCGAATGTGCATGCTCCAGTGGCGCCACAGCGGACTGGTGAACTACCTCAGCCGCAATCAGAAGGCCTACCAAGTGCGGGTGGAAGGGCTGTGGATCGGGTAGACGTGCCCTGCTGTTGACGTTCGCACGTCCGGCAGGGAAAATGGGGCCGTTGGCGACGTCGGGCGTATCCGGCCGCCAACCATCTGTCCTGCCGTCTGCTCAATAGGGAGGGCCCCATGAGACGCCATTCGTCCACTTGGCTTGCAGCCATTCTGTGTGCCGTTGCGGCTCCCGGTGCCGGAATCTGCGAGGACTCGTCCGCCGTGCCCTTGCCCGCGGGCGTGAAGGCGGTCTGGGACGTCGGCCGGGCGTATCGCGAGGCGACAGCCACGCGCGAGCGGATCTCGCTCAACGGGTTGTGGCTGTGGCAGCCGGCCGAGAACCAGGCGGATCGGGTGCCGGCCGGCCAATGGGGCTATTTCAAGGTCCCCGGGTGCTGGCCGGGAATCAGCGACTACATGCAGAAGGACAGCCAGACGCTCTTCGCCCATCCAAGCTGGCAGGGCGCGAAGCTCGCGGCCGTCACCGCCGCCTGGTACCAGCGGCAGATCAGCGTGCCGCCCGAGTGGGCCGGCCGCCGGGTGGCCCTCTCCCTGGAATACCTGAATTCGAGCGCGGCCGTGTACGTGGACGGCCGCAAGGCGGGCGACATCCAGTTTCCCGCGGGCGAGGTGGACCTTACCGCGCTCTGCCCGCCCGGCGGCAAACACGCTCTCAGCCTGCTGGTCGTCGCCAAGCCGCTGCACGAAGTGATGCTCATGTTCAACGACACCAACGCGGTCAAGCGGGGGCGAGGCCAGGTGACGCGGCGCGGCCTGTGCGGCGACGTTTACCTGGTGAGCACGCCCGCCGGCCCGCGGATCGGCGACGTGAAGGTGGACACCTCGGTCCGCCGGGGCGAGATCACGTTGAGCGCGGCCCTGGCGAGCCTGGCCCCCGATGCCCGGTACACGCTGCGGGCGGTCATCACGGACAAGGGGCGCACGGTCAAGGAGTTCACCAGCAAGGCGTTCCAAGCGGACGGCCTCGAAGATGGCCGCATCGCCGTGACGGAGAAATGGAAGCCCGAGAAGCTCTGGGACGTCCATACGCCCGGGAACACCTACGAGGCGGCCGTCTCGCTGGTGGAGGGCGGCAGCAAGGTCCTGGACGCCGCCGCTGCGGTGCGTTTCGGGTTCCGCGAGTTCTGGATCGACGGCCGGGATTTCTACCTCAACGGCACCCGCATCTTCCTTTCCGCGCTGCCGCTGGACAATGCCCAGGTGAGCGCCGCGGCGGCCGGCTACGAGGGGGCGAAGGAGACCATGCTGCGGCTGAAGCAGATCGGCATCAACTTCGTCTACACCCACAACTACGGCTGCGAGCCGGGGGCCCACCTCGGCTTCGAGGAGATCCTGCGGGCCGCCGACGACGTGGGCATGCTCGTGTCCTTTTCCCAGCCGCACTTCGCCCAATACGACTGGACCATGCCCGCCGCAGCCGAGAAAAACGGCTACGCGCACCATGCGCGGTTCTACGTCCGCGCGGCCGGCAGCCACCCGTCGGTGGTCTTCTACTCCATGAGCCACAACTCCACCGGGTACGACGAGGACATGAACCCGGACATGATCGACGGCATCCACAGTGCCCGCAGCCAGTGGGCCGCCAACAACGTCAAGCGCGCCCTGCTGGCCGAAGCGATCGTCAGCCGCCTCGATCCGGGCCGGATCGTGTATCACCACTCCTCGGGCAACCTGAGCTCGATGCACACGAGCAACTTCTACACCAACATGGCCCCGGCCCAGGAGCTCGACGACTGGTTCGAGCACTGGGCCACCACGGGCGTGAAGCCCATGTTCACCTGCGAATACATGGTGCCCTGCACCTGGGACTGGACGATGTATCGCGGCTGGTACAAGGGCGTCCGCACCTGGGGCAACGCCGCGGTGCCCTGGGAGTTCTGTGTCGCCGAGTGGAGCTCGCAGTTCCTCGGCGACCGGGCCTACCGCATCAGCGAGGCGGAGAAGAAGAATCTCCGCTGGGAGGCCGGGCAGTTCCGCGCCGGCCGGCTCTGGCATCGCTGGGATTATCCTTGCCAGGTCGGCTCGCACGTGTTCGACAGCCAGCACGAGATCATCGGCCGATACCTGGCCGAGAATTGGCGTGCCTTTCGCACCTGGGGCGTGTCGGCCATCTCCCCGTGGGAACACGACTTCTTCTGGAGCCTCCGCCCCGGGGTGGACAAGGGCCGCAAGGAACTCAAGGTCGACTGGGACGGCCTGCAGCGGCCGGGATTCAGCCCGGACTACATCGGCCCGCAGTACGAGCGCTGGGACATGGCCTTCGAGCGGTCCGACTGGGTCCCGACGGCCGACGGGCAGGCCATCTTGCGAAACAATATGCCGCTCTTGGCCTACATCGGCGGCAAGCCCGGGGCCTTCACGAGCAAAGACCACAACTTCTATCCGGGCGAAACCGTCGAAAAGCAACTCATCATCATCAACAACTCCCGCGAGACGGTCACCGCCGAATACATGTGCTCGCTCTTGTTCCGCGCGCTGCAACCCGGCGACTCTCTATACCAAAGCAGGGCATCCGTCGCGACGGGCCAACAGAAGCGCATTCCGCTGGATTTCGCGATACCGGGAATGCTGGCGCCGGGGAGCTTCGCAATCACCGCCGCCGTCGGCTTCGACCGCGGCGAACTGCAAAAGGGCCGCCGCTATGCCCTCCTCAGCAACCCCGGGGTGCAGCCGGACCGCTTCACCATCCATGTGCTCCCGCGCCCGGCCGCTCCGAAGGTGACCGCTAAGATCGCCCTCTTCGATCCAAAGGGCGAGACCGCCAACCTGCTGACCGGGATGAAAGTCGAGTCCACGCCGGTCCAGGCCGGCGCGGACCTGGCGGGGTACGACATCCTCGTTGTGGGCAAGGGGGCGCTCGGCACGGATGGGCCGGGCCCGGATGTCGGCCGCGTCCGCGACGGGTTGAAAGTCGTACTGTTCGAGCAGACCGCGGAGGTGCTGGAGAAGCGGCTCGGCTTCCGTGTGACCGAGTACGGCCTGCGGCAGGTCTTCCCGCGCGTGGCGGATCATCCCCTGCTGGCCGGCATGGACCCGGAGAACCTCCGCGATTGGCGGGGCGAAGCCACGATTCTGCCGCCGCGGCTGAAATACACCACCAGCCGCACGTTCGGCGGGCCGGCCGTCCGCTGGTGCGACATCGAAGTGCCGCGGGTCTGGCGGTGCGGCAATCGCGGCAACGTGGCCTCGGTGTTGATCGAGAAGCCGGCCCGCGGCGACTTCCTGCCGATCGTTGACGGCGGCTACAGCTTGCAGTACAGCCCGCTCCTGGAATACCGCGAGGGCAAGGGAGTGCTCTTGCTCTGCCAAATGGACGTGACCGGCCGTTCCGAGCAGGATCCGGCGGCCGAGACGCTGGCGCGAAATCTGTTGCAGTACGTCGCCGCCTGGAAACCGGCCCCGCGCCGCCGGGCGATCTACGCCGGCGACCCCGCCGGCAAGCAGCATCTTGAGTTTGCCGGCATCCCCGTAGAATCCTATGCGGGAGGAAAGCTGTCCGGCGACCAGGTGCTCGTCGTGGGAGCAGGCGGGGGGCAGAAGCTGGCCGACAACGCGGCGGCCGTCGCCGACTTCCTGACCTCGGGCGGCAACGTGCTGGCCCTCGGCCTTGACGAAGCCGAAGCCAACGCCTTCTTACCCTTTAGAGTCACCATGAAGAAAGCGGAGCACATTGCCGCGTTCTTCGAGCCGGCCAAGGGAAACTCGCTCTTGGCCGGCGTGGGTCCGGCCGACGTACACAACCGCGCCCCGCGGGAGATGCCCCTGGTGTCGGCGGGGGCCACCGTGGTCGGCGACGGCGTGCTGGCCAAGGCGGACGGCGCAAACGTGGTCTTCTGCCAGTTCCCACCCTACGCCGTGAGCCGCGTCGAGGGGGTGCGGCACGAGCCGCAGAACCTGCGGCGGACCTACCGCCGCACTTCATTCCAACTGGCGCGGCTCTTGGCGAACATGGGCGTTGCCGCCCCGACGCCGCTCTTGGCCCGCTTCAGCAGCCCGCTGACGGCGACCAAGCCGGAGAAGCGCTGGCTGGATGCGTTCTATCTCGATCAGCCCGAGGAGTGGGACGATCCGTACCGCTTTTTCCGCTGGTAACGTCCAGGCCATGTTCACCATCAAGATCTGCGGCGTCACGTCGAGCGAGGACGCCCGGGCGGTTGCCCGGGCGGGCGGCGACGCCGTCGGAGTGAATTTCTATCCCGCCAGCCCCCGCTGCGTGACGCTTCAGCAGGCCCGGGCGATCCTGGCGGCCGTGCCGCCGGGCATCGTCAAGGTGGGGGTGTTCGTAGATGCAGAGACGGCCCCCATGTGCCGGGCCTTCGACGAGCTGGGCCTGGACCTGTTGCAGCTCCACGGCAATGAGCCGCCGGAGCGACTGGCCGAGCTGGGCGGGCGGCCCGTGATGAAGGCCTTTCGGCTGGGCCCGGCCGGGCTGGAGCCCGTGGCCCGATACCTCCAGGAGTGCCGGCAGTTGCAATGCCTGCCGCGGCTCGTGTTGTTGGACGCCCAGGTGCCGGGGGCTTACGGCGGGACGGGCCAGGTCGGCGACTGGGCGGCCGCCGCGCGTTACCGCCGCGAGATCGGCTCGCCGGCGATGGTGCTGGCCGGCGGGCTGCACCCGGACAACGTGGCCGCGGCGATCCGCGCGGCCGGGGCCAGGGCCGTGGACGTGGCCAGCGGCGTCGAGCAAAGTCCGGGCCGCAAAGACCCGGCCGCCGTGGCCGCCTTCGTCCGCGCCGCCCGGGAAGCCTTTCAGCGGTAGGGTGGGTCGAGCGAAGCGAGCCCCACCAGGAACAGGGCGAAGTGCCGTTGGTGGGGCTCGCCGACCACCGCCGACCATGCTGCGCACGGTGCCCGGTCGGTGCCCGTCGACCCACCCTACAATGCTCCCGCGCCGAACCCTATAGCGCGTGCCGGGGCTGGCCTTGCCAACTCTCCGGCCGGCGGCTATCATGCCGGGATATTCGAATCCACGCGTTAGAAAGGAATGGTTTGCCGTGTCGCAGGTCGAGACGAAGTTGCCGTACAAGGTCGCCGACATGTCGCTGGCCGCTTGGGGCCGCAAGGAAATCTCGCTGGCCGAGAACGAGATGCCGGGCCTGATGGCCTTGCGGAAGAAACATGCCGCCGCCCGGCCGCTGGCCGGGGCGCACCTGGCCGGCTGCCTGCACATGACCATCCAGACCGCCGTGCTGATCGAGACCTTCCTGGAGCTGGGGGCCGAGGTCCAGTGGAGCAGTTGCAACAAGTTCTCCACCCAGGACCACGCCGCCGCCGCCATGGCCCAGCGCGGCGTGCCCGTCTACGCCTGGAAAGGCGAAACCGACCGCGAGTACGACTGGTGCATCGAGCAGACCCTGATCTTCCCCGACGGCGGGCAACTCGACCTGATCGTCGACGACGGCGGCGACCTGACGGCCATGGTCCACGGCGAGAAATACCGGCACCTGTTGCCCGGCATCCGCGGCCTGTCCGAAGAGACCACCACCGGCGTACACCGCCTGTACCAGATGCACGAGCGCGGCGAGCTGGCCGTCCCCGCGATCAACGTCAACGACTCGGTCACCAAGAGCAAGTTCGACAACCTCTACGGCTGCCGCGAGTCGCTGGCCGACGGCATCAAGCGGGCGACCGACATCATGGTGGCCGGCAAGGTCGTCGTCTTGTGCGGCTACGGCGACGTGGGCAAGGGCTGCGCCCAGTCGATGCGGGCCTACGGCGCGCGGGTCCTGATCACCGAGATCGACCCGATCTGCGCCCTGCAGGCCGCCATGGAAGGCTACGAAGTGACCACCATGGACGAGGCCTGCGCCCGCGGCAACATCTTCATCACCGCCACCGGCTGCCGCGACGTGATCCTCGGCCGCCACATGGAGAAAATGCCCCACGACGCCATCGTCTGCAACATCGGGCACTTCGACCTGGAGATCGACGTGGCGTGGCTCGGCGGCCGCAAGGACGTCAAGCGGACCAACATCAAGCCGCTGGTGGACCGCTACGTCTTTCCCGACGGCCACGCGATCATCCTCCTGGCCGAGGGGCGGCTGGTGAACCTGGGCTGCGCGACCGGCCACCCGTCGTTCGTCATGTCCAACTCGTTCAGCAACCAGGTGCTCGCCCAACTGGCCCTGTGGACCGAGCCGGAGAAGTATCCGCTGGGCGTACACTGCCTGCCCAAAAAGCTGGACGAGGAGGTGGCGCGGCTGCACCTCGAGCAGTTGGGCGTGAAGCTCACCCGGCTCACGCCCGGCCAGGCCGCCTACCTCGGCATCGCGGCCGACGGGCCGTTCAAGCCGGAATACTACAGGTACTAGAAAGAAAGTAGGGTGGGTCGAGCGCAGCGAGCCCCACCACAAGAATTCTGCCGAAAAATGGTGGGGCTCACCGGCCGTGCGAAAGCGCCGTCTCATCATTGGCCTGGCAGTTTTCGTCGCGGCCGCAGTCGCCTGGTTTTTCGCCGTCGACTGGTCGGTGTTCGAAGAGGAGTGTCCCGATTGCGGGTACGGCAAATGGGTGGAGCAGTACCGCGTTTTCGGCTTTCCTGTCCATGAGCGCACGAAAGAAGAGCCCGCGCTGCGCCAGCGAGTGGCGGCTGACCTGGGTGTTCCCTGCGAACATCCCGGCCTTGTCCGCTGGCACAAGTATCGGTTGCGGGGGCTGTGCTATCGCGGACCGCCCTGGATCAGCGGGATAACGCGTCTTTGGGCGGATGATTCGTGGTACGATGATTCCGCCCGTGCCCGGCTCCGCGTTATGGCCGAGGCGAATCCCGAACTTGGACCCGACTTCGAGCGGCGTGTCCTCCGTGAGCACGACTGGGACTATTGGCACAAGATCGTTGAGCAGATTGGGCCCAAGAAGTAGGGCCGGGCGACCGTCCCTCCCGCGACAGAACCCAGCTTGAACCAGTTGTTGCTGCCCCGGTATAATTGGGTTGCGGTGCTTGCTTGGCCTTTCTGGGAGGCGAATACGATGAACGCGGAAACGATTCGCGAATGGTTGAATCGGCGGCCGTTCGAGCTGTTCGAGCTGCGGCTTTCCAAGGGCGAAGCCTATCAGGTCCGACACCCGGAAGTCCTGGCCAATGGCAGGGGCCGCATTGCGATTTTCGACCCCGAGACCGACCACTTCGTTCACGTTGCCTTGATTCACATCAACAGCATTCAGGCCCTGCAAACGGCGTAGACTCCGCCTCCCGTTCGTCTTTTCGAGGCAAGAACGCCCCATGACCTCCCGCGAGCGCGTCCTGGCGGCCTTGGCCCACGAAGCGACGGACCGCGTGCCGCGACTCTTGTACGAAGAGGCCATCGGCTACACGCCCTCGGTGGAGCGCCTATTGCGCGGCAAGTGCGCCCCCGCCGAGCCGCGCGACTATTTCGCCATGGACGTCACACGAGTGATCGAAAATCCCACCCGGCTGCCGGCCGCCCGTTTCGCCGCCTGGCTCGGTCCGCGTGCCGAGGAGGCGCTCCTCTCCGGGCAAGTCGATGAGTGGGGCGTCTGGTGGCGGCAGGGCGGCTTCCACCATTTCGCCCGCGCGGAATCGCCCCTGAAGAACCTCCGGCAACGGCGCGAGCTCGCGGCCTATCCCTGGCCCGACCTGGACCAGCCCTATCGCTTCGAGGGGCTCCGGCAGCGGGTCGAGGCGTTACACGGCCGCGGCTTTGCGGTGGCCGCGTTCGCCGGATCGATCTTCGAGCAGGCCTGGTATCTCCGCGGGATGCAAGAGCTGCTCGTGGACATGGTCGAAACGCCGCAAATGGCGCATGACCTCCTCGGGCGGACCGCAGCCTTCCAGCGCCGGGCCGCCACCGAGTTCGCCAGGGCCGGCGTGGACATCGTGATCACCGGCGATGACGTGGCCACGCAGCGCGGCCTGATGATGCGGATCGACATGTGGCGGGCGTTTTTGAAACCGCTCCAGGCGGCCACCGTCCGCGCCGTCAAGGAGGCCAACCCCGCCGCCGCGGTGTTCTACCATTGCGACGGCAACGTGGAGGCCCTGATCCCGGACCTCATCGAGACCGGCATCGACATCCTCAATCCGATCCAGCCCGAGTGCATGGACCCGGCGGCGGTCAAGGAGCGGTACGGCGGGCGGCTTTCGTTCTGGGGCACGGTGAGCGTGCAGCGGACCATGTCGCGGGGCACGCCGGACGACGTCCGCGCGGAGGTCCGCCGGCGGATTCGGACGGCCGGCCGCGGCGGGGGCCTGATCCTCGCCCCGGCCCACGTGTTGGCCCCCGAAGTGCCCTGGGAGAACATCACCGCCTTCTTCGAGGCCGCCGACGCCGAGCCGGTCCCGGGTTAGGGCCGGCGAATCAATAAGTCCCGCAAGAATTGTAGCAGGCACCGGGCACCATGCTGCGCATGGTGCCCGGTGCGGCCTGCATTGCGGCCGCCGGAAAACGCTGCCGCACACGAGGCAAGGTGGAGATTGACTCGGCGGCTGACGGCATTCATGCCTCCTACGCGGTCGCTCTCCCTGAATATCAGTGACCCGTTTTCTGGCCCCCCCGTCTTCTGGCCCGTTTTCTGGCCTTGTCCCGTTTTCCGGCCCTCGCCCAAGCTTCTTGGCACAATCCCCGAATTCTCTCGCCGCGGGTGCTCCGTAGAGCCCCAGCCGCCTGTCCGACGATCATACCGACCGTCGTTTCGTTCCCGTCATGTTCTTCACGGTGCCATGTGTTCCGACGGTTTTCATGGCCTCGGCCGCGTCGCGCATGTCGCCCTGCGGCACCTGAAGGACCTTCTGCGCCTTGCCGCTGGCCTTGAGCCGCCTCGCGGCCTTCTCAAGCGCGGGCTGCGAACCGCTGCGTTCAATCTCGGTGGCCCGTTTCGACGTTGCGGCGTCAAGTCGCCGCCCCCCGGAGAGGGGCACTTCAGTTCCGCCGCGGCGGCCGGCCGCGGCCCCCTTGGCGCGTTTGTGGCTCTGCGACTCGCTCATGTCTTGCTCTCCCTTCTGCTTTTTCGAGAATAAATGGTCTGGAAAAGGTGGCAGCCACCAAGTCGAGGAAAGTGATAGGAAGCCCCGTCGAACATCTGCCACCCCAATTACCCAGATTTGGCGGCTGCGACCTTTTGTCTTTCAGATTTGGTGGCTGTGACCTTTTGTCTTTCGACTCCATCAGGGTCGGAAGTCCAACGCCGCCTGAATCCTCTCTGGAGATCGCAACCTCCCTGCCTTCTTCGCAATCCGATCAATTGCCATCCTGACGATCTTGCCCCGGCGTCGCATAAGGCGCGCCGCCTTTTTCATCTCGTTTTCCACGAGCAGGAGGTACCTTGGAAAGAATCTCTCCGTAACCACGTCGATGTGGTAATCCACTTCCTCACCCTCGCGGATGGCCGATTGTCGGAAATGGATGTGCTGGGTGCTGCTTACCCGAAGGGATCGCGGGCGTTGCCTTACGTCGAGGAGGCTACCCTGGACCAGCAGAACCGGATAGTAGAACTGAAGATTGACGTTCTCGTGTTCACCAAATAACCAGCTTTGAAAGTGTTTCTTCGAGTAGAAGTCCAGTGCATCGCAGAGCTTTACGAAGGACGAAAAATCTGAATCCTCATGGTGCGCCATCCATTCACCAGAATTCTTCTTCCTCTGAAAGCAACAGAACTGCGTCGCCAGCCGGCCCGCGCACCAGTGGTGGTAGGTCTCCATGCGCAGAAACCCTGATAGCATTTCCCAAGAGCCGCCGACTGCTCCCCGCGGGATTTTCACCGGAAGACCAGATACCTTAATGTGCTCGCGGTGGAGGGCATTAACAAGCGGGTCCCTTGTCAGGAAGGCTAGCGGTTGAGGGTTGTTGCTGCATTCGACGAGAATCACATCCCAAACGAGGTCCAGTCGCTCCGGCCCCCCTTGGCGCGCGGAAATCGCAAACAGGTCGATCTCGCGTGACTTGCCAGTGGCCGGGTCCGAGTACGTGGAATTGGCATCCACGTAATACCCAGCCCGGCGTAGGACACCTTCAACTCTGCTTTCTACCAGGTATCCCGAACGTCCGAGGGCTTCCTTGACCTCCGGAATCGAGATCTGGCTACTGCAAGTGCTCATTCTTCGTTCCCCCGGGGCGCACAAATGGCCTGCAAACGGGGTCGGGCCTGGAAGTGGGGGGCCTGGAAGTGCGAAGCCAACCCCCGCCACCCCCAATATAGCGGCCCTCCGCGGGGCGCCAAGGCGGTTGGTTGCCAATCCCTTCCCCAAACAAACTGGCCCGATTTCCGCTATTGAACAAATGTCCACACTCCGCTATCATGGAGGGCGTGAGAGCCAAACCCAAAACCCGGCGGGCAAGCAGGAAGACGGCGGCGGCCGGCAAGGCCCGCCCTTCGGAACGGCCCGCCGCCAGGCCCCGCCCGGTCGTCGCGGTCCCCGCCCGGCCGGCCCCGCGGGCCGAGGCAATCCCTCGGCTGCCTGCCCCGGATGAAGGGGGCGGAGAGGAGGAACGAATTGGAAAATCACAAGAGCGCTGACCAACACGCGCACGCCGCCATGGCCCTGTTGGCGGCCCGGCCGGATCTGTTCGCGCGGCAAGGATCGGTCGTGGCCTCGTGGCGCCGTCGCGGGACGCGAATCTCGTTCCCACGCTCGCGTGGGAACGCACTCCGCGTGGGAACGCACTGAGCGGACGCTCCGCATCCCCGGGGCCGCGCCGCGATGACCGGGCAAGGCGCGGCTGGGAAAGGCCGCGGAGCGGCCACCCCGGCGTTCCCACGGCGACCACGCTGCGCATGATGCCCGGTGGGAACGAGAAGAGTTGTAGGCGGCACATGCCGTGTGCCGGATTCCGCACACGGCGTGTGCGGCCTACATTGGGTGGTAGGCAGGGTCGCGCCTTGATACAATGCACTTGAATGTAAATGGGAAACCTTGCTCGCAACGTCGGCCGGGTTGGGATGCGAGTGCTGGCCTGCGGGCTCTTGGCGATGGGTCTTGGGCTTCGCGCCGGCCCGGCCGCCGCCGGCGCGCCGGAAAACAGGACCGACTGCTACGGCGATCCGCTGCCGCCGGGGCCATGCGTCGATGAAGTCCACGGCGTCGATCGAGGTCAGAATGTCGATCCGGTTCGGCGCCGCCCCGATCTGGAATACGATGTCGGGAGACTTAAGATCCTCCACCGTCAGGCGGCTCAAGGGGGCTCGAAACCGCTCCAGCGCCCGCCAGACCCTCTCCGCATTTGCGTCCGACCGCCGGATCCAGATATCCAGGTCGC
>Ga0187848_10002728_pt1 | contig 13533 bp, 9 predicted proteins | sample June2016WEW_4_40_FD_132424 | JGI IMG/M metagenome (GOLD analysis project Ga0187848, IMG submission 132424) | Peatland microbial communities from SPRUCE experiment site at the Marcell Experimental Forest, Minnesota, USA - June2016WEW_4_40 | ecosystem: Environmental > Terrestrial > Soil > Wetlands... | reverse complement strand
GTGAAGGCGCCGCGGATAGAAAAGGCGGAACGGAGGCGAAAAGGTGATGGCGACCAAATTTGGGGAATACAGGCGGTTCGCTGCGGCACCGACCGATACAGGTTACTTGGATATGGTGGCTTGTACCTCCCGTCCCCCAGGCGGTGGGGCGGCCGCCATCTGGGCACGCCCCGCCGGGCCGCGGTCGTGCATGTTCCCGGTGGCCGTGGCGTTCTTGGCGCCGCAGAGGTCGGGAAAGGGGTAGGGCGAATGCGAATCAAGCTCCTCGAACTCAAGAACTTTCGGACCTTCGGGCACGTCGTGCTGGAAGGGTTGCCCGACCTTCTTGCTTTCGTCTCCCCGAACGGTCGGGGCAAATCGAGTATCCTCGAAGCTATCGCTGGTGCACATGACCTAATCGTGCCGTACCACCAGGACAATTATGGGTTTCACGAGCAGTGGCAGCAAAGGCACGTGCCGGTCTGGCCGGCGCATCTGGCCCTCCCGGTGAAACTTGGCGAACGGCGCGCCGAGATAAACATCGAGATTGAGGCCACTGGCCAGGAAATCCGGTACTTGGCCGCAGCGCAAATCCAGCAGACGGTTGGCAGAGCACGTTTTGTCATCGAAGATGGCACACGCATCACCTCCCTGCACGCGGACGAGGCGATAAAGCGACTCTTTCAGTACCACAATCCCAGTGAGGGGATCGGGTTTATCGACTACATACGGCCCGTCAGGTTTTATCTTCACCAGCAACTGGGGAACTTCGCCGCGGAAATGCGGGATGACCGGACGAGGCAGCTTTTCATGGAGTTTCAGCAGCCGTGTAACCAAAATAACAAGTTCTCATCCCTGAAGAGCTTTGTCGTCAGTACCCAGTTGGACGACTTCGCGCACGAACAGGTGACCGGGGAGAAACGCGACACTCTAGCATTGTTCCGAGATGTTTTCGACCACTTCTTCGCCCCAAAGCGGTTCGTTGGCTACCGAAGCTCTGCGGCTTCGGGGACGCCCCAGGTCGTCGTCGAATCGCCCTTCGGAAGCCACGACACGGACCACTTGAGTGACGGCGAGAAAGAGATCCTCCACATTTTTGCCCATTTCTACCGCTTTCGGCACCTTTCCAACGTCGTTCTGTGGGACACGCCGGAGCTTCATCTTAATGCCGCCCTCGAGTCACGCCTTTGCCATGCGCTGCAGAGAATAGCCCCAAACAATCAGACCTGGATTGCCACCCATAGCCTCGAGCTGATCAACTCGGTGCCGATCAGCAACATCTTCGTCATTCAGCAGGATGGCAACACTGCGAGGATCGAGCGGGCGTCGGGGGAGGAGCGACGAAGTCGTGTCAAGATTTATCAAGAGCTGGGTGCGCAGGTTGGTCTCCAGCTCGTCTCCGCAGTGGTCGTGTTCCTCGAAGGGAAAGAGGCCCAGTCCGACAAGCGCCTCCTTGATCGCCTGGTTGCACCGAGAGTGCCGGGCGCTAATTTCGTGGCAGGAGGGTCGTGCGAGAACATTCTTGCTGTCGGAACTAGGGCGAACGCCCTTTTGCAGGCCGCGTGTACGAATGGGGATTTCCTGGCCCTGGTTGATAGGGACTACAGGACTGACAGTGAACTGGGCGACACGGTCAAGAAGTACAGGGGCCGCGTGTTCGTCTGGAACTGCCACGAGGTCGAGAACTTGTTTCTTGATCCCCAAATTGTGTTCGAGACCCTCAAGTTTCTTGACCGGACAGACGGGTGCAAATCCCCCGACGACGTCCGGGAGGCCCTGAAGGCCGCTGCCTGCAGCCTGCGGGAATGGATCGCCGCCGACTGGGTTGCGTGGGAGTTCGATAGACGCTTTCAACCGCCGTCACGGCACATCGGGGGGCAAGACCCCGCCGGCTCGCTGGCCAAGTATACGGCGAAGCTTCAGGAGACCGTAACCGAGGCAACTGATCCCGCAAAGGTCAGCCAACAGTTCCAGGCAAAGTTGGTCGAGGTGGACCGATTGATTGCGGCGAACCAGTGGCCCATGCGCCTCCCGGGGAAGCAGATACTGGCCAAGTTCCTCGGACAGTACCCAGGTTTGGCTCCTGAGGACTTCGTTAGGGCGGCGGCAAGCGTCGTGCTGGAGAGGAAGATGTCGGTGCCTGAGTTGGACCGTTTGGTTCAGACTATTCGGGAGGCACCCACCGGGCTTGGAAGTCGCTGAGGTCAGATCATGTTCCTCCAATGTCGTCACGCGGGCTGCATCTCACGGAGCTTCAGGTGCCAACTGGCTTGGCGGGTGGCCCCGAATTCTTGTCAGTCGGGGCCGAGACACGTTCGATCCCACACTTCATTTGGTGGGTACGCACGATGCGTGGCAGAACCGAGGCGACAGAGATGCCGACGCCCGAAGGCGAGCCATTTCCCTGGCGATGCCCGGAGTGCGGGAAGGGGGAAGTGCGGCCCGCCTCGGTCCGCCATAGTTCGCAAATCAAGCACGACGGCCGGCTGTACACGGTTGAGATTCCCGCCCTCCTCGTACCCCGGTGCGACGCCTCTGGCGAGTTGGTCTTCGACAACGACGCGGACGCCCAGATCGCCCGGGCGGTGCGAGAGCAACTCGGCCTGCCTGTGGTGGACAGCGGGGGTCAGGGCGCAGCTTGCCCATAAGGCGCCTCTGTTGCCCATACCCATTTGCCGGACTTGAAATCGGGCCGGGCGATCCGCTATGATCCGGCGGTCGGGGTCTCTCTCCCGCGAGAGCCTACCCGGTGGCGTTTATTGACAACATGGCATTCAAGACTCCCTAAAGGAGGGGACCCTTCATGGAGTCTCGACAAGGAACCGGTCGACCATGCCCGCCAGCCGAGGAGCGCAGTTCCGGAAAACCGCAAGAATGATGACCAACAAACGGTGTCGGAGCGACGGTTGATAACAGGGAGCGGCGCCGGGGGTCATGGCGACGGTAGGCAACTACTCCACCGCGATCGACACGCCCACCAGCGGCGCGAGCTCGATGGTGTCGCTGTAGCCGGTCTGGCCGGGGGCGATGGCGACGTTCTGCTTCACCACCGCGGTGCCCTCGCCGTCGGCGCGGGAGATGGCCAGCTTGCGGGCCCTGCCGACGGCGGGGAAGGCCAGTTGGACGCGAACATTCATGCGGCTGAAGTTCAGTCCCCGGGTGTAGTCCTTGTAACCGCTGCCGTCGTAGGCCCAGTCGTAGTACAGGACGAGGCAGAGCTTGTCGCCGTTGCGGGCCGCGTCGGCCCAGACGTGGCCGGCCAGCCCCGGGCCGGCGTCTTTCGTGAGCAGCGTCTTCTCGACGGCCGCCCGCCGGCCGCGGAAATCGCGAAACAGCCAGTAGGCGTCGTAGGCATCGTGCATCGGCGCGCCCTGGGCGTGCTGCTTATCCCAGCCGCACCAGAGCATGCCGAACATGTAGATCGGCTCGGCGTACTGCCCCAGGCGGTAATGGAGCAGGCCGGTGCAGTGCTCGCGGCGGACGGCCTCGAAGAACCGCTTGACCATGTAGTCGTGCTTCACCCGGCCGCAGATCCAGAAGTCGCACTCGGTGATGATGAATTCGAGCTTGTCGAAGCCCTTCCGCCGGGCGTACTCGTAGACCTGGTCTTCGCGGGCCAGGCAGGTTTCGCCGGTCCAGCCGTAGGGATGGCGGCTGATCCAGTCGGCGTACTTCAGCCCGCCGTGGTCGATGAACATCTCCGCATAGGGCACCTCATAGCCGCCCAGGCAGCCGATGCGGACGCCGGGGTAGTCGCGGTGGATCCGCTCGGCGACGGTGCGGATGAGCTTCACGTAGGCATCGACGTTCTTGCCGTTCACACCCGGCTCGTTGCAGATTTCCAGGTACTTGAGGTTCGGGCGGTAGGCGGGGCTGGCGCCCTTGCCGCCGTTGGCGTGCTCGACGATGGCCGCCACCTGGTCAGCGAAGTCGCGGAGCGCCTGGTCGGTGGGGTTTTGCCAGTTGAGTTTCATCCACTTGCCCGGGACGTAGGTCGGCCAAGCGACCAGGGCCAGCGGCTCGAGGCCGAGGCGGCGGATTTCCGCCATCTGCCGGTCCATGTCCTGGTAGTTGTACTTGCCCCGCTCGGGCTCGAAGTCGTCGCCGCCCACGGAGAAGCGGCTGAAACCGCCTTGCGGATGGAGCGCCTGGAAGTTCGCCAGCGCCTCGCCTTCAAGCGGGGCCAGTCCCGGGCAGTCGTGGGCCGCGTGGATGCTGAAGATGCCGGTGTTGATCTTGCCCAGCGTTTGGGAGTAGTCCGCCTTGACCGACACCTCGGCCACGGCATCCCGCAGGCCGGCCTTGGCGGCCGTGGAGTTCTCTGCGGCCCAAGCCAACAGTTGGGCGTAATACTTGCCGAAGTCGGGCCAGCGGTCCCAGTCGGCGCGGAACTTGTCGGCCAGCTCATCGTTGGCCCAAATGGCCGACGAACACACCGCCCGGCCTTTCCCCAGTTGCCAGGCCACGAGGATCGGCTCGCCGCGGGGTGTCTTCAAGAGGGTCACGGCGGCGGGCTTTGGGAGAATCCGGAAAGCGGCCGCAAGCCGCGGGGCCCGGGACCAGTCGATGCCCGCCACCGCCGGATGGCCGGCCTTGGCGGCCACGGGCACGAAGTCGGCCTCCGGCAGATCGCTCTTGCCGCTGTTGGCCATCCAGTCGTCCTGGATCGTCAAGTTGCCGCTGGGGAAAGTGATGGGCAGGGCCTGCTGGAACCCCGTGCCGTTGAGCATCGCCGTGTGCCACTTGTAGCTGGCACAGTAGATGAAACCGCCGCCGCGCTTTACGAAATCGCCGATCGCCTCGTGGAACCTGGAGGAGAGCCCCCAGCCGTAGACGTCGCCCATCACGAGCACGTCGAACTGGCTGAGGTAATCCGCGTCGATGTACTCCTGGCCGATGTAGTTGGTCACGTCGGTGAACTCGAACCGGCCGGGGGCGGCCGCGCGGACCCTGTCGGCGATGAACCGGCCGCGATAGAGGTCCTTCTTGCCCATCACCACGTCCTGGTACCAGGCCTGGCTCTTCCAGTCGCCGCTGACCAGGAGCACCTTGACGGTCTTGCCCGCGGCGGCCGCCGCCGATCGGCAACAAGGTGCGAGCACCATCGACAGGAATATCGCGGCCGCGATCGTCATCCGCTGCATGTGCCGGCCTTTCGGGGGCTGGGGTTGCTCGGGGGGCTTTCTCGCCGGGCATTCTCGGGGCCCGGCGTGCCGATTATCGTCGATGCCGCGCAGCCCTGCAACTTCCAGTCGATCCGATGGAGCGGCCGGAGCGCTCCGGGCACGTTGTCAACCCAGGGGATGTCGATCTGCGGTTCCGCCCCGAATGCCCGGCGATGGGCCGGCACCAGAACCGGCAGCCACGGCCTGGAGCGCTTGCGCCGCACACGGAGTACGTTGGGCGGTACGGCCCTGACGGGGCACCCAGAAGACGCCCGGCGTGATTTGCCGGCCGCACCACGCCCTTCATTCCCCAGGGCGTGCCACCCGGATTCATCGACTTTGTTCGACGCGGGCCGTTAGAGGCCGAGGAAGTCCAGCGACGCGAAAAGCCGGTCCCTGGCCTGCTGCTCGTACTGGGAGGCCGCCGGCAACCCATACTGGGTCCCGGGGACTGCTGCCGAGACCGCAGCGGTTTGCAACGGGCTGAAGTACCCCGTCCTCTGCGACGAACCCGCATTGGCCGAATTCGCGGATGTGTTGTAAGTCACCGTGAAGGCCGACGTTGTCCCGGTGTTGGTCAAGCCCGAGGTGGAATCCTCGAGCCCCGAGCCGGTGCTCATGTTGATGGCGGCCGCCCGCCAGGCGGAGTCGTTGATGGGGCCCGTCGTCCCGTCGATCGTGGCCGACGCGTTGGTAAAGGCGACCGTGCCGAAGTTCGCCAAGGGCAGGACCCCGGAGTTGGACGACGGCGCCTCGACAATCCACTCCGCCGACGACCGCTGGGCTTGGGCATAGCCCTGATAGGTGACGAAGCTCTGGCTGCCGTCGGTGATCGACAGTTGGAACTCCCCCTTGTATTGGCCCGAAGTCTCATACACGACCGACGCCGAGACCGTGTCGCCCGGGTTGATCGTCATGTTGATGGTGACCGGGTAGGCCGGGTAAATCTCGTACCAGGCCGAATACTGCGGTACGCCGCCAACCACGTCCTCTTCCGTGCCGAGCTGCTCGACCGAGTTGGAGCTAAAACCGTCGATCCCCACCCACACGGACGAATACGTAACGCCGCGGCCGGAGCCCGTCACTTTGGGCACCGTCCAGGTGCCGCTGACGGCGGTCACCGAGCCGGACTGGGGACTGTTGAGGTTCGTCTCTGCGGCGTACCCGGACCAGTTGCTGCTGGTGGTCGTCGTGACGCCGGACGTGGGCGGAGTCGGCGTCGTGGGTGTCGTCGGCGTTGTGGGTGTCGTCGGCGTCGTGGGCTGAGCCGCTGCGACAGTTGGCCACCATGTGAGGCTGGGGCCGCTTCCATCGGCGACCGTCAGGCTCTGCTGACCGGATAGCTGGAAGGTCACCGAAAACGTAGCGGTGCCCTGCGAGAGGGTCACGCTTTGGTTGACGGACTTATCGGAGCTTGTCACGCTCAGGGTGTCCCCGCTGGATGCCACTTGGCCCAGGCCGTTCACGGCGATCACCTGGATCGTCGCCGCCACGCCGGCTTGGACGCTTCGCGGCACGATAAGGTCCAATTGGGTCACCGTGGCCGGATTCACGACGCTAGCGACCGCCGAGGCGGTAAGCTTGGCGGCCGAGTCGGTGGCGGTGACCAGGTCCTGGCCCGTCGTGTCGAAAGTCACCTGAACCCAACCGATACCCCCCTGGAGAGTTACGTTCTGGCTGGCGACGGTCGTATCGGCGCTCGCCACGCTCACGGTGTCCGCGCACGACTGGACCACGCGGCCTTGGGCGTTGACGACGGCCACCTCCGCCTGCACGGGCGAGTTGAGAGCGACGCCCTGCGGCAGGATCAACACCAATTGGGTGGCGGGCCCGCTGGGCGGGGGCGCGCCGTGACTCCAGTGGCCGCCGCTCAACAGCGCCCGGATTTCCAAGTGCTCCAACCGAAGCCGGCGACCGCCGCTGGCAGACTGCCTCTCGCCAGCCGGAGTCCGTCGGGGACGGAGGGCCTTCCGGCTCGCTTTGCGTGAAAGCCAATTCGAGAACATGATTCACCTCTCTGTGTCCGCGTGAAATAAACGCGAGATGAGAATCGCGTGCGACCCCGCCGCCCTGCGGGATCAGCACTGGCCCTGTCGCATTCCCTCTCCATTCCCACAAGATGATTAACGAGGCCCCGCCGCGTTTATTGCAAATCGCCCGCTAGAATCCGTGCAATTTGCAACAAATCGCGCGTAGCCCCGCCTTCGCATCGCCTCTCCACCCTGTAGACTCCATCCCCCAGCCGCTGCCCTGTTCTGAGGATGGGAGCGGAGCCCCACGAATACACACTAATTTACCACTTCTGCTAGGTATCGTCAAGCAAGGCCGACATGTTTCACAAGGCCAGCAGAATCCAAGGGAGCCGGTGGGCCGTGGGGGTGGCAAAGGTGGGAATGACAAGCAGGGTGGGTAAGATGAATGGCAGCGTGTGCGGGGAGAGTGGAATGGTACTAAAGGGTGGGAATGGACCATGCGGAAGTGGCGGAAAGGATGGAATGGCGTAAACGGTACGTAGGGAGGGCCGAGACGCCTGATCCCACCGCCACGACCCCGCCGACCCCGCCGACCCGCTACGCGGGTGCCCCGGGGTGCCCCGGGTTACCCCGACCGCCCACTGCCACCGCCTCAGGGCAGCTTGTGTCCCAGCTTGTCGCGCTTGGTGGCGATGTAGCGGGCGTTGTGCTCGTGGATGGGGCCGATGATCGGCACCTGGTCGATCACCTCCAGGTCGAACCCGCCGTAGATGAAGGCGTCGGTCTTCTTGGGGTTGTTGGTCAAGAGGCGGATCTTCGAGAGTCCGAGGTCCTTGAGGATCTGGATGCCGACGCCGTAGTCGCGGCTGTCGGCCGGGTGGCCGAGGGCGAGGTTTGCCTCGACCGTGTCCAGGCCCTGGTCCTGGAGTCTGTAGGCTTTGATCTTTTCGACCAGGCCGATTCCGCGGCCTTCCTGGGGCAGATAGACGAGCACGCCGACCCCCTCCTGGCTGATCATCTCCAGGGCCAGCCGGAGCTGATCGCCGCAATCGCAGCGGAGCGAGGCCAGCAGATCGCCGGTAAAGCAGGAGGAATGGAGCCGCACGAGCGGGGCGGCCGCCTTCTCCGGCTCGCCGAACACGAAGGCAATCGGCTCCTGGTCCTCGTAGCGGACGCTGTAGGCGATGACGCGGCCGGGGCCGAAGCGGGTCGGCAGGTCCGCCTCGTCGACGCGGTCGACGAGTTTCTCCCGCTGGCGGCGGTAGCGGATGAGCTCCTCGATGGTGATGATCTCCAGATGGTGCTGCTGGGCCAACTGGTAGAGTTGCTCGCGGGGGGCGCGGTCGCCGGCGGCGTCGAGGATTTCGCACAGGACGCCGGCGGGCCGCAGGCCGGCCATCCGCGCCAGGTCGACGGCCGCTTCGGTGTGCCCCGCCCGGCGCAGCACCCCCCCCTCTTTCGCCATCAAGGGGAACATGTGCCCCGGCCGGACGAAATCGCTCGGCTTGCTGGCGGGGTCCGCGATGGCCAGGATCGTGGTCGCCCGCTCCTGGGCCGTAATCCCCGTGCGGCTGCTGCGATGATCGATCGGCACAGTGAAATTCGTGCCCAGCGGAGCGGTGTTCTCATCCACCATGAGGGGAAGATCGAGCCGTTGGCACACGTCGGGCAGGACCGGCATGCAGAGCTGGCCGCGGCCGTGGGTGATCATGAAGTTCACCAGCTCCGGGGTCACCTTTTCCGCCGCGCAGATGTAGTCTCCTTCGTTCTCGCGGTCCTCGGCATCCATCACGATGACGATCCGGCCGCCGGTGATGGCCTCTACCGCCGCCTCGATGCTCGATAACCGGTGCGACACGCCACGCCTCTCCATTTCAGGCCAAGCTCTTCGGCCTTGTCGGAATTGTACGCCCGCGGATATTCATCCGCGGTTATCGAGTTCATTATAGGCCGGCGGGCCGGCGTTGTCAGGGAAGCCGCCGGGCGTGCCGTAGTTCCATCCGGGGGTCGGGCCGCCGCTCGGCAAACGGCAAGGTGGGGAGGCTTTTACACGGGGAGCGGTCATAGCGATTGTCTCGATTTTTCCGATTCTTCTGCCGATAACGAGTCCTAGGCCCGATTCCACAACCCGTTTTGAAAGCAGGGGACAGGCACTTTTTGTGCAAGGCGCCCCCTTTCTCAGGTTGTGCGGCCGGGACACCGTGCGCCGGCCCAGTGGGGGGCGGCATTTTCAGGGGGGCGGCCGATCGGCTGCTCCAATGTGCCTTCGGGCGCGCGCAGAAGGAGACGTGCAAACATGATCCGACGTATGATCGTACTGGGGCTGGGCTGCGGCCTGCTGGTAGCCTCGGCCGGCTGTTGTGGGTTCTGGCAGGGGCCCTTGTTTGGCCATCCCTGCGGGATGTGCGGTTGCGGCCCGTGCTGCGACGACGACTGCGGCCCGTGCTGCGGTTCGGCCTGCGGACCGATGGCGGATCACTGCTGCGGAAAGCGTTGCCAGGATTGTCGTCCTGGCTGCGGCGACTGCGGCCCCTGCGGACCGTGTTGCGGCGCGCCCTGTGGTCCATGCTGCGGGAGCCCGTGCGGTCCATGCTGCGGCGCACCCTGCGGCCCGTGTTGCGGGAGCCCGTGTGGTCCATGCTGCGGTAGCCCGTGTGGCCCGTGCTGCGGTAGCCCTTGCGGCCCGTGTTGCGGGAGCCCCTGCGGCGCGCCCTGCGGCCCATGTTGCGGAAGTCCCTGCGGTCCATGCTGCGGTGGCCCCTGCGACCCGTGTGGCTGCTGCAACTCTTGCGGTTGCTGTGGCTGCTACGGCCCGCTGTGGTGGTTCCACCCCCTGGAGTGGGTCAAAGGCATGTTCCGCTGCCCTTGCCGGTGCGGCCCCGGTTGCGGCGAGTGCTACGCCGGTGAATGGCAAAGCGATCCGCCGGACTGCATGGACCCCTGCGACGGTCATGGAAACTGGACGGGAAGGGGATGCTCGCGGTGCAACAATGGGCCGGGCTATTCTCACGGCCCGCTGCCGCCCGCGGCCATCAATCCGGAGATGGTGCCCGGCGATGCCGAGCCGATGCCCGCCGGCAAACCCACGCCGGCTCCCCGGCCGCCGCAGGCCACGCGGACGGGATACGGATACCCCAACGGGTACGCGGGCGGCTACCCGTACGGATACGGATCCGGCTACGGCTACGGATACGGACCGGGATACGGGTATACCCAACGCTAGAGCCGCACAGGGAAATGCCGTGAAATGCGCAAGGCCCGCGGAGCGATGTCCGCGGGCTTCTCTCTTGCGCCGCTTTGGGGGCGAAGGCTCCCCGATCGGGGCTCGGCCCTCAGCGGCCGTCGTCGTACTTGCCGAAGACCATGCGGCCGGCGCTGGTCTGCAACATGCTGGTCACGGAGACGGTGACCTGTTGGCCGACGCGGTCCCGGCCCGACTCGACCACCACCATCGTGCCGTCCTCGAGGTAGCCGACCCCCTGGCCCGCCTCCTCTCCCGGCTTGACGATGCGGACGGAGACGTGCTCGCCGGGCAGGAACGTGGGTTTGAGGGCGTTGGCCACGTCGTTGAGGTTGAGCACTTCGACGTCGTGGAGCCGGGCGACCTTGTTCAGGTTGTAATCGTTGGTGACCAGCCGGCCCTTGAGGTGCTTGGCCAGGGCCACGAGCTTCAGGTCCACCGGCTGCCCGGCGAATTGCGGCAGATCGCGGTCGAAGATCTGCAGGTCGACCTTGGCGTTGGCGCGGAGCCGGGCGAGGATGTCCAGCCCGCGCCGGCCGCGGCTGCGGCGGAGCCGGTCGGCACTGTCGGCAATGCCCTGCAACTCGCTGATGACGAACTTGGGCATGATCAACTGGCCGTCGAGCACCTGCGTCTCCACCACGTCGGCGATCCGCCCGTCGATGATCACGCTCGTGTCGAGGATGCAGGGCTTGCTGCCCTTGAGTTCCCGGGCGAACTCCACGTAGGGGATAATGAAGCGGAAATCGTCCTTGGTCTGCAAGAGGAGACTGATGCAGACGTAGCAGAACACCACGCCCAGGACCAGCCCGAGGGCGTTGTTCAGCCGCTCGTTGGCGACCGTCGCCAACAGGGGGCGGAGGACCAGGCCGGCGATATAGGCCATGAAGACCCCCACGAGCAGGCCGAAGTAGACCGAGGAGATCACGTCCAGCGACTTGCGGCGGATGGCGATGTCCAGGCCGATGACGCCCAGGGCCAGCAGCAGCAGCCCGCCGAGCACGCCCCACGGGCTCCACTCGGAGCCGGGGGGGATGTAGCCGGCGGTGATGAACAGCACGCCCGTCCCCGCCGCCGCCAGGATGAAGATCGAGCGGAGAATGATCAGGACCATGGCTGCATTATAATTTCTTGCCGCGGAGAACGGAAGCTAGGGGCGAAAAGCCGGCGGCTCGGCAACCGCTCGTCTCCCGGGCGGTACGACAGCCTTGCCCCCCCCAGGCCGGTGGTGTCGGGTGTCGTCGACCGCCTCCAGTGAATGCCGCGGTTCTTGTCAACGGGCCTGCAAGCTGCCCGGTGGGCGGGGTAGAATAAGTTATCCCTCAAGATGGAGCACAGCCCATGCGGATGAAGCTGCGCGACTACACTGCCCGGTTTCCGGGGCGTCCCGAACCTGTGCCGGCAGAGCATGCCGGAGAGTGGGTCGCTTGGAACGAGGACTGCACCGGAATTCTGGCCCATGGCATACGGATGGACGAGGTCCGCCAACAGGCCGTCGCACGGGGCTGTATGCGCCCCGTTCTCCAAAAAGTCCCCCGCGGGCCGTATGTATATGTAGGGGGCGCATGAGATCGCCTTGTCTTACGCGCACGTGGAGCTGGAACCTGTCCAGGGAGAGGAGTTCACAGCCCATCATGAAAGTGGTTCCACTGAGTGAAGCAAAGGCCAACCTGAGCCGCTATGGCCGGCTATGCCACAACGAGCCGGTGATCGTCACCGTCAACGGCACGCCGGCCTTTCAGCTTGCCCCGCTGGACGCGGATGACGACCTGATCGACAGCCTCTTGGAGCACAATCCGAACTTCCGGAAAACGCTCGAAAAGAGGCTGACGGAGAGGTCTCTCTCCTTGAAGGACGCACGCAAGCGGTTGTAAACCTTCGGCTTTGGGGGGAGGGAAGTGGATAGGCGAAAGCGCCGGTCAAACCCGGGCGGTGTTCGGGGACGCGCACCAACTACGGTTGTTCGACTGATCCAGGCGGACGACAGCCCACGAGAATCCACCGAGTCCTACGTAAATTATCAATGTCGGTTCGCGTCCCCCGAATTAGCCTGAATCTGCCGAAGGCCTTGGCCGATTTTGTGACCGTGGGAAGCAAGGTCGCGAGGGCATTTTAGTGAGCGTGCGTCTTGCTGTCCTGACTGTTCTTACCTCGGCTGCCGTCGCCGCTTGTGCAGTTGCCGGCACTGCCGAAGCGATCGGCCCCGGCGCCGACGCGGCCGGGAGCTGGGTAGGGCCCGTCGCGCCGCGCCTTAGCTCTTCGGGCGACCGGCTCGTGATGGGAGCGGGGCCGCGGCACATGTTGGTCTGGGACACCGTGAGGGAGCGGCAGGCACAGCTTCTGGACACCGGGCCGCCGACGGCAAGGTCTGCGCCGTGGGGTTCTGCCGAAATGATAGGGCGATTTGGGCGGCCCGTTCCGACGGCGAGGTTCTCTTGTCGCCGCTTGAAGGGCCGGCAAAACCGGAGCGATTCTCAGCGAGGCGGTCCATTAGCACCGCGCTGGTGAGCCCCGGCGTGTCGTGGTTGTTCTCAGTCGACAACCGTGGGGGGGCCTGTCGCCAATATGAGATCGAGAAGATGCGTGAGGTGCGGGTGCTTCCGGAGCCCGTGCTCGCTTATGACGTCGTCGCCCTCAGCGGCTCGGGCGACAAGATCATGTTGGGCGGGAATGAGGGGGCGGGGGTATGGAAGACGGAAACAGGAGAGAAGGTGTGGCAACTCGGGCTCGACGGCCTGACCACCAAGCCGCTGGCGTTCAGCCCCGACGACCGCTACTTGCTGACCTGGGTCATGACCGACGACGGGGACGAGTTCCTTAAATTGATCGAGGGCGCTACCGGCAAGGCGGTGTGGGCTCTCAAGACAGAGGAAATCGTGGTGTGCGCTTGCTTCGCCGGGGACGGTAAGTCATTTGCAATCGGCCGGTCATGTGCGGACAGTTGCTACGATGACTGCGTCGAGCTTTGGAGCACCTCGGAGCACCGCCCGATCCAGACCTGGCGGATAAAGCCAGACAAAGACCCCAGGACGGGGCCGATGATTCTCAGGGTTAGCCCATGTTTGACAGGTCTCGTTGTAAGTCCTTGCGGCGCAAGGGCTGAATTTTCTGTTGGTCACTACATCGTCGTTTCTTCCCCCCCTGGAGGGGCAGGAGGGCGTGTGTCGGAAAGCTT
>Ga0187848_10002726_pt1 | contig 13546 bp, 11 predicted proteins | sample June2016WEW_4_40_FD_132424 | JGI IMG/M metagenome (GOLD analysis project Ga0187848, IMG submission 132424) | Peatland microbial communities from SPRUCE experiment site at the Marcell Experimental Forest, Minnesota, USA - June2016WEW_4_40 | ecosystem: Environmental > Terrestrial > Soil >... | reverse complement strand
TCAATCCAACTGAATACCACCGTGCTCGCGGCGATGCCCAGTCCGAGCGTGATCACAGCCACGGCCGCGAAACCAGGGGCGGCACGCAGGACTCGCCAAGCAAAACGCAGATCCCTCAGAATGTTAGCCATGTTGTCCCATTCGGAGCCACCCGTTGCGACTCGCATGCCAGGGGTGAATCGCGATTAGCCCGGAATCCTAAGGCAGCGATTCTCTCGGGTCAAGCCCTGATCGGGCCCCTCGCGTCGACGGCGGACAAATTGCCCTTGTAGGATGTCCACCAACTCCTCGCCTATTGGCAGGCAACTAAGTTGCCATCCGCATCCAAGTTGTAACAAGCTGCGATTAAAGGGAGTGGGACCCGCTTTCGCACTGTCTTCGCTTCTGAATCGTCCGATTGTGGGATTGTGCCATGCCAATAGCGAACAGCATGAAAGGCATATTTGTCCTTCGTCCATGTCGAATGGCGTGAGTTCGCCTCAGGAAGGGAACTTGCCGGCCGGTTGCTTCCGGGCGCTAAATGTCAGAATGGAGCCAGATACGTCAGGTTGGAAATCCTCAAAACCTGAATCAATCAGGTACTTCTCGATCTCAGGCAATTCGAAGACATGCAGGCCGTGATCCCTGCGCATCCGCGCGCGCACCTGGCGATATCTCAGGACACCGCCGCGACCCGCGGTGAAAGTGAAGACGGCAAGAACCGCTCCCGGCTTCATGACGCGAGCCATCTCGCGCAGAGCAGTCAGCGTATCCGTAAAGAGATGAAGCGAGCCACAGCAGAGCGTGGCGTCGAAGAACCCGTCGGCGAACGGAAGGGCCTCCACTCGAGCACGGGCGAAATTCATGCCGGTGATGCCTTCCTTTGCCGTGTAGGCTGCGCCTTGGCGAAGCATTCCCATGGAGACGTCGATCCCGAACACTTGCTTCGACGGCGAGGCGATCCGCCGGCCAAACGTGCCGGGCCCGCAAGCGATGTCCAGCACCCGGCCCTTCACCGCTTCAACCTTTCCGGCCACCGTGCTGATCAGTTGAGCAAAAGACCGGCTGCGAAATCCACCGAATACCTTCAGGACGACCGGATACCACAACTTCGTTTCGTAAATCCGCGCAATCTGATCGATAAAGCGCATTCTGCGGAGTTCGGGGTCGGCGCTTCGGGATAGTTCTTCGAGAACGAAATCCGGGATACCCTGCCGCATTGGATAGGCTTTGGAACAGGTGGGACAGCGGAGAGCGCCGTCCAATTGCATCAAGTGACTCTTACAAGCAGGGCATACGTAGACTTCGAGTTCGCTGAGCGTGACGGCGTTCATCCATCTCAAACCTCCGAGCGACGCGCCTGGAAGTGAGGATCGGCGACGTTCGCCATTCCCACCCTTATAGCCTCAGTGGCCAGGTCGGTGAATTGAAGGACCTGCGCGGCGCCGGAGAGAGGCAGCCGCCCGCCGATCGCCAGCTTGGCGATCCCATGCACCATGGACCAGGCCAGCAGCGCCAGGGGTAGCCCGGCGCCCTTCGGCAAGCAGCCCGCCGCCTGGCACTCCTGGATGCAGCGGACGAGCGTGCCGAAAGCCCGTTCCCCGGCGGCGTGAGTTTGCTGGTAGGCCGCGAAATGCCAGGGAGCGTCGAACATGACGGTGAAGTGCTGGGGGTGACGGAGGGCGAACTGCACGTATCCGCGGCCGCTGAACTGGAGCCTCTCGAGGGGACTTGAGCCGGCGGCGGCGGCGCGCAGCATGGAATCCGTCAAGCGGTCAAAGCCCTGGGCGGCGACGGCCGCCAGCAACTCCTCCTTGTCGCGGAAATGCCGATACGGAGCGTTGTGGGAAACTCCGGCGCGGCGCGCCACCTCGCGCAAGGTGAAGGCGCTGGGACCGATTTCGCGGATCAAAGCGAGGGAAGCTTCGAGCAAGGCGCGTTTGAGGTTCCCGTGGTGGTAGGGACGTGGTTTCTTCATAGGAAGGGATTATAGAGGAAAGATGTTGACAAGCGCAACATTATTAACGGATAATGTGGCCAGCGTCAACATTCGAGAGGCTGCACCGCTTTGGGAGGTGATTTCATGGCAAGGACTACCGTCGGCTCTTCCTACAAGCAGACCACGCTCCGGGACGACTGGGACGCGATCGTGATTGGCTCGGGCATGGGCGGGCTGGCCACTGCCGCGCTCCTGGCGCGCTACGGCCGCAAGCGGGTTCTGGTGCTGGAGCGCCACTACGTAGCGGGAGGCTTTACCCATGCCTTTCACCGGCCTGGCTACGAATGGGATGTGGGGGTCCACTACATCGGCCAAGTGCAGACCCCGGGCTCCCCGCTGCGCGCCGCCTTTGACAACCTCAGCGACGGCCGCCTCCAGTGGAGCCCCATGCCGGAGGTGTACGATCGAGTGCGGATCGGGGACGGCGAGTACGAATTCCCGGCCGGACGCGAGCGCTTTCGCGAAAACCTCATATCCTATTTCCCTGCCGAGGTCTCTGCTATCGACCGCTATCTCCGGGCCGTGCAGTCATGTGTCCGCAGGGGCAACGCGTACTATGCCGAGAAGGCTTTGCCCCGTCCGATCGCGCGCCTGGCAGGAGCACTCCTGCAAGCTCCCTTCTTGCGCTGGGCGCGACGCACCACGGCGGAAGTGCTGGGCGAGTTGGGGATGAGCCGGGATCTCAAGGCGGTCCTGACCGCGCAGTGGGGCGATTACGGTCTACCCCCTGCGGAAAGCAGCTTTGCTGCGCACGCCACCATCGCTGAACACTATTTCGAGGGCGCGAGTTTCCCCGTCGGAGGAGCGCCAAGCATCGCGGCGAGTATTGCGCCGGCCATCGAAGCCGCCGGCGGCCGGATTGTATTCAGCGCCGAGGTTCGTGAGATTCTCCTTGACAGCGCCCAACACGCCGCCGGCGTCCGCATGCAAGACGGCCGCGAGTTTCGAGCACCCATTGTCGTAAGCGATGCGGGAGCGTGGAATACGTTCGCTTCGCTGCTGCCGCCCGGAGCCCCAGGCGTTGCTTCAGCTCTCAAAGAACTGCGCGGCTTGCCGCCCTCGAAGGCGCACCTCTGCTTGTATGTGGGTGTGCAGGGAAGTGCGGCGGAGTTAGGACTGACCGGAACGAACCTCTGGGTCCACCCCACGCCCGATCACGAAGCCAACTTGACTCGCTTCGCGCAGGACCCCGCCGCCCCTTTGCCGTTCATGTTCATCTCGTCTCCTTCCGCGAAGGATCCGAACTTCGAGCGGCGGCATCCCGGCTGCAGTACCCTGGAAGTGATCACTCCCGCACCTTACGACTGGTTCGCGACCTGGGAAGACACTCGCTGGAAACACCGGGGCCAGGATTACGACGAGTTCAAGCAGAGCCTGGCCGACCGCCTGCGTCGCGGCTTGGAGGAACACGTGCCAGGGATCCGCGGGAAAATCGAAATCGCGGAATTGTCTACACCGCTTACCACGCGCCACTTCATGAATTATCAGCGTGGCGAGATTTATGGGGTCAGTGCGGTTCCAAAGCGGTTTCAACTGCGTTGCCTGACGCCGCGAACCGCCGTACGGAATCTCTATCTGACGGGCCAGGACGTGGCCATGCTGGGCGTTTCAGGAGCGCTCTTCGGCGGAGCCGTGGCGGCTTCAGCCGTCTTGGGCCGAAACCTCGTGTCAACGCTCACGAAACCGCTCTGGGCCAGCAAGGCGGCGGCCTAGTTCAGGCTGAAAGCATACCTCTCAGGAAACCTGTCCTCTGTGCAAGCCGACTGCCGTACGCTGCTCGGCTCGACGTGACGCCGTGAACCTCTCAAGGCCGGATTTATGATGCAAGCCATTCGAACTCAGCTTGACAATGACGCGGCCAAGCGTCACGCATGGGCTCGGGCCTCAGCGGCGACCATCTCCTCACATTAGGCGGAAAGGACGTTACAGATGCGTTCTCGCATTTACAGCAATCGCAGGGAAATCTCATGGCCGATGGCATCGCAGGGCTCACGACGTTAACGTTGCTGGCCACTGCCTCGGCGAGAGAGTTTCGCGACCTATTCACTGGGAAGTGAAAAGGGGATTTCGTTACAGTTCACTAATTAGATGCTTTTTCTGCACCAAAAGCAGGTGTTGTCTGGGTCGGCTTCTGTAACTTGCTTATTCTGCAGTGGTTATGGTACGCCAGGGGTGATTCGAACACCCGACCCCTTGCTTCGTAGTCATGCGCGCTGCCGAAAAATCTACCCGAATTCCTCCACCGCATCGAGATCTCGCGGCCGACCTTGCTCAAGATGGACAGGAGTTTACTCCTGTCTGCGCATGGTCCGTTTCCGTGAATGAGTCCCGAGTCTCGACCGTCTGGACTATTAAGTACTTTCCGCAGAGCTTATTGCAACGACACCACTCCGACGGCCGTGCCACGCTTCGGCCCATCGTTCTCCAGCAGAGTGGAAAAGCGGTCGTGACATCTCGCAAGCGGAACTATGTGGTCGCACCGGCGGAGTTTTAGCACAGTCGCACCAAATTAACTGGGTTGTCGCACAGTTTCGCTTCTCTCTAGCGTACAACCTGGGCTACATTAATTGTAAGTTATTGATGCGCTGCGGGATATGGTGGACCTGGAGAGGTTCGAACTCTCGACCTCATGACTGCCAGGAAACCAACCACTTTGCATTCTATCCATCCTTTCACATGTTTTTCATGGCCTTAGACCAATTCGGGGCGTCTGCTTTCGCTCAAATTAGCCCCCCCTTTGGGGCCAGTAGATTGAATTCTGGAACATTTTTGGAACAGTTGGTTTGGACCTCCCGATGAAATCCGATTACCGTCTCGTCGCATCGCTCCTGAGTGCTCGGGAATAAATTCGCACAATGCAGCGTCCGGCTGAGTAATCTTCCGGCTACTACTCTCGACGGCGAGCACTGCCATTATTGAGGTATAGTCAGTGGATTTGGATCTTGCCTCGATCCAGACCGCGAAGAGTTCCTTCGATGTCTCTTAGGGTTTCAAGCATCCCCTTCGCCTCATAATTCCGCGCTTCAAGCTCTTCGGTGAAATCAGGGTCGGAAGGATACAGGAACTCGACGTAATCTCGTTCGTCCAGGTCCAGGATGAACTGGCGGACGTTCTCGAGGCTCACCTGCGTCCGGCCTTCGAGAAGGGCAATAATCTCAGCTCTCGTATTCGTTTCGTTTCGCGTATTCACTCTCCTTCCGATGCGACCTCAGGCGAATCGGCTGCCTCGCCCAGCCGCGCCTTTAAGGCTCGAAGCCAGACGCGCGGATTCGATCCGTGAACGACGCGCCCTAGGAATCCCAGCCGGTCCGCCACGTTTGCACGATTCTGTCGGATTGCCTCCTTCGTGGCGGCGACGTAAACAGCCAGGAAGGCTTCGATGCTCTGTGGCTTGGAAAACAGGTACGTCGCATGACCCAATTGCGGTGTCTCAACCGCGATCGATCTGGGGAGATCGAAGATATACTCGCCGCGGAAGAGGTAGAGCCGACGCGCCCGCCGGCCGAGCTGCTGGTAGAAGAACTCATCGTAATCGGGCTGCCAGCTGATCTGAGCGACGTCGAAGTCTCCGGGCAAACCAAGGTCCCAACAGAGGCTGCTTAGTTGTTCCCTTTCCATTGGCTCACGCTCGATCCGCGCACGAATTTGGCGCAAGGCGTCCGAAAACTGGCCAAACTGATGGTAGCTCTTGCGGGCTGCTTCAATCTGCTCAGCGATGTTGGCGGGAACCTTCACGTGGATGCGGCTCGGCAAAGCGGTCTCCCACTTATTCAGGCTCCATTGACCGTTCCGGCGCTGGTACATGCCCGTCTGGACGAAGGTTCCCTGTAACTCGACCTTGGCTCCCAGCAGGTGTCGCCACCGGTTCCAGGAGGCATCCCAAATGATCGTCATGGCGGAATGGTCGAGTGTGACTTCGAGCTTCCGCCGGACATCACGGTAAACGGCATGATCATCGTAGAAGTCAAAATTCCGTAGCGGCGCGTGGAACCGGCGCTCCTGTAGTTCGGGCTGAAAATGCAGGATTTGGCTCGCGAAGAACGTCTGCCCATCCCGCGAGCAATCTCCAGCGACGAGAATCGACCCGAAACCCCCATACGGGAAGAGCGCCGGCGCCGCGGAGTCCTTGAGCAGCGAGTCGTAACAAGCCCTCAATTCAGGTTGCGCCAGGATGTTGAAGGCGCGCTCTAGGGTAGCACTGTCACCATTACGTGTGGCAGCAGCGCGGAGCTCTAATTGCCTGAGCCTGAAGGCAACTCGCAACTCAGCAAGCGAGGCGGTGGGAGTGATCCGAAGAACGTCATACAGGCTCGTCTGGCGTTCCCAGCGCTGGCGACGGGTGCTGCCGTAAAAGTAATCGCGGACTACCTCGCACGGCAGGTGAATGTAGGAAATGCCCAGCCCGTCTTGTGAAGCTTCTGCCCGGACGTAAAGCCGGTCCCGTCTATCGGCTTTGGGCTGCGCAGCAAAACTGATGGGAGCCTGGTAGAGGTCACGACTCCGCCCGGAGAACGAGGACTTGTGGACGTAGATCTCGGAACCTACTTCGGCGGAGTCGCTGGGCAGAGGGAAGTTAACCTCATCCCCCGACTGAATGAGGGTTCCCAGGAAGTTGGAGAGTAGGACGCTGCCACCCTTATTGAAGTGGCAGACCGTCTTTTCGCCTTCACGCTTAGTGCCGGAGACCACACGGCGCAGGATCACTTCGGCGCTCTCATTTGAAGATCGAATGGCCGCTTCCATATCGAGAGCAGAATAACCAGCCGGTTCGTTTCCGTCAAATGACCCCTGGATTCTGGCCCTGGAACCAAGTATGAGGGCCGGAACTTCTAATAAATCCAATTCGAAAGGAGATGGCGGGACAGTAAGGGGGCTTTAAGCGGCCATTTTATGAGTCCGGCCAAAACACCTTGTCACTTTACCCATAATTTGGCCGCATCCGGAACCATAACCTGGCCGCCAGGGTCTACATCTCCTTTCCTTTCAGCGGGGGTCTCCTGTGCTTCGAAGGTCTCCTGGAAGCATAACTTGGCCGGGAGTACAAAATGGAACCATAATGTGGCCAAGAATGTGAACGTACGAGTTACAACCCTGGACATATCGCAGCTTGTGCCCTCGACTTAGCCCCGGCTGAAGGGGAAGTGACGTTCGCCCTTTCATCTATGGTGCGAGCTTCCTGGAGGGAACCGAACCGCAATTTGCCTGAACGGCTCCCTACAGAAAGGGCTTGACATTCGTATGTGCGATGTAGTACGCATATACACATGCGAAGCGAAACGACAGACGATATACGGCAGTGGTTCCGGGAAGCTATGCAGAGCCTTTGGCCCGTCGCCGAAGGCTCGCTTTCTCTACGCAGATGCCCGTGCATTCGTCCGAACTGCCCGGCGTGTGCCAAGGGAGAGGGACACTCCAGCCACGTCCTTTATGGGCGCCAAGGCAAGAAACGCTTGTCGATTTATGTCCCTGAAAACCTGGTACCCGCGATTCAGGCTGCCCTGGAGAACGGACGACGATTGCAGCAGTTAATGAACGAGGCTGGCTTACGGTACGTGCGCGCCCTCAAGCAAGGGCGCACCGACAATCGTGGGAAAGACCGACGCGCAGGCAGGCGCAAGAGATAACACGAGGTGGAAGTCGGTGCTGAGCGAAGACGAACTGCGGCTTTGGTTGGAGCGTTCAAGCTTGCCGGAGCCGGCCCGAGCTTTGATTCACCGGGTGCGATGTTCGGAGCCGAGTCGACATGTCGGTGGCGGGCGGGGCAACGTCAGCGGTCGATATCCGAGCAAGAAGATGGGAGTCACGATTCAGTTTGAAAGCCATCGTGTTGAGCTGGCCGCGATTTATGAGATGGAGCACGACCGGGAAGTCCTGGAATACTACGACCAGCCACCTCCCATCCGACTCGAATACAAGAGTGCAAAGGGAAGACATCTGGCGGTATTGCATACACCTGATTATTTTGTCATTCGCCTTACCTCGGCGGGATGGGAAGAATGCAAGACTGACCAGGAACTCAGCGAGCTGACCGAGAAGAGTCCGAACCGCTACCGTTCTGAGAACGGCTGCTGGCGCTGCCCGCCGGGAGAGGTCTATGCCGCTGCGCTGGGCCTCAACTATGGGGTTCGATCTTCAGGAAGTATCAACTGGATTTTTCAGAGGAACATACAGTTTCTTGAAGATTACTTCGCCATTGATGCGGCACCATCTCCTGCCATCGCCGAAAGAATCCAGGCTTACGTGCGGGCAACGCCGGGGATTGTTTTACGAGAATTATTCCAGGCGGCCGAGAGTTTCGCTACGCCGGATGATGTTTATGGGCTTATCGCCAGCGACCACCTTCGTGTCGATCTGCGGGCAGTACCGCTGTCCGAACCTGACCGGGTTCCGGTCTTCCCCGACGCTTGGGCGGTTCCACTGCAACAGACCGGCGGGCCACCCGCGTCGGCCGTTACTTCTCCCAGTTGCTCACTGCGTGTGGGCAGGACACTAAAATGGGATGGACGAATTTGGAGGATCGTAAATGTCGGGGAGAAGGTCGTCGGTCTATTGGGCGATGACCAGGTTTTGAACGAACTACCGTTAGATACGATTGGGCGGCTGGTTAAGGCGGGGCGGATCACCGAAGTGAACCTCGCTCCCGCTTCCGATTTCCGTGCCGGGGTCTGGGATCGCTTGTCGAAGGCCAGTGAGGCAGATCTCCAGGAATGCAACGAGCGCGTCGGTGCAGTTGTCCGGTTTCTTGGCGGCGAGGGGCAGCCGCCCGAACGCCCAGCACCATCCCGCACTCTGCGGCGTTGGGTAGCGGCGTATCGGAACGCGGAGCGCACTCTGGGTTGTGGCTACCTGGGCCTGTTGCCTCGGGACACCCAGCGCGGGAACCGCACCGTCAAGTTGCCCAACGAGGCACGGACGCTGATGGCCGAATTCATCGAAAAGGATTACGAAACCCTGAAGCAGAAGACAAAGACCGCTTCCTGGCTAGCACTGAGGCTCGCATGTGAAAAACAGGGCATCGCGACACCCAGTTATAAGACTTTCAGCTTAGCGATTCGTCATCGCCCACGCTACAGCCAGGTTTTGAAGCGATCTGGTCATCGCGCTGCTTATCAACATGAAGCTTTCCATTGGGAGCTGAATCTGACAACGCCGCGTCACGGTGATCGGCCCTTCGAGATTGGGCATATTGATCACACCGAGCTGGACATCGAATGCGTGTGTTCTCTGACCGGAAGGGTTCTCGGGCGTCCTTGGATGACCCTGCTCACGGATGCTTTCTCAAGGCGCATCCTTGCCTTCTACCTGACTTTCGACCCACCCAGCTACCGTTCCTGCATGATGGTGTTGCGCGAATGCGTCTATCGACGGGCCCGCTTGCCCCAAGTGCTGGTGGTGGATGGAGGCTGTGAGTTCCAAAGTACTTACTTCGAGACGCTGTTGGCACGCTACGAATGCACGAAGAAGACACGGCCGCCGGCCAAGGCGCGCTTCGGATCCGTGTGTGAGCGCCTGTTTGGCACTACGAACACTCAATTCCTTTACAACCTTCAAGGCAACACCCAGCTCACACGAAACGTTCGGCAGGTTACCAAGAGTGTCAACCCCAAGCGTCTTGCCGCGTGGTCCTTCGAGGAGCTTCACAAACGGCTGACCCAATATCTCTGCGAGATCTATGACTGTTGCGACCATCCTGCCCTGAGTCGGACGCCTCGAGAAGCCTATGAGGCGGGGTTGGCCCAGAGCGGCCAACGGTTTCATCGCATCATCCCGTACGACCGTGAATTCTTAATTTATACTCTGCCGGCTCCTGCACGAGGGACCGCCAAGATCATCCCGGGACAGGGGTTCAAGGTGAACTACCTTTATTATTGGTGCGACCTGTTCCGCGACCCCCTGGTGGAGAAAACACAGGCAGCCGTACGTTACGATCCTTTCGATGCTGGCAGTGCCTTCGCTTTCGTGCAGAACCGGTGGGTGGAGTGTCACTCGGAATATTACGCAGTTTTTCAGGGTCGCTCCGAGCGAGAGGTGATGCTGGCTAGCCATGAGCTGCGAAAGCGCCGGCAGAATCACACTCAGCGGTTCCCGGTGACCGCCCGCAGGCTGGCGGAGTTCCTGGAATCAGTGGAAGCCGAAGAGAAGCTCCTGGTGCAGCGGCTCGGCGATATGGAAGTCAGGCGAGTGCGCTCGGGCCTCGGCACAATTTCCGAACGAGGCCCCCAGAACGCGCTCACTAATTTACGCGGGCAATCGGGCAGCCCAGAAGCAGCAACCGCTCCTGGGGAAGAACATCTTCAGGCTTGCGAAACTTACGGGGAATTGTGACCGCATCGGCACACACCACGACCGACGTCTCCCAGGATCCTGTCGCCACACAACTTCGCCATTTCCAGAAGGTGACTATCGCTCACCCCCGGTTGGTCGCTGTCAAGGACCGGTTGATGAATGCGATCGAAGGAGCGGCTCCCGGTTCGCTGATTCTTGTCCTCGGCCCTGCGGGAGTCGGCAAGACTACACTGCGGCTCAAGGTGGAACAGTCACTGACGAAAGGAATGCTTGCGACCTTGGAATCCAGTCCGGGCCGGCTGCCCTTTGTGAGCGTCGAGGCGGTGGCCTCGGTCACCGGCAATTTCAGCTGGCGGGACCACTTTACTCGAGTACTGAGGGATATGAACGAGCCGCTGGTGGAATCCAAGCTCCGTATCGATGCCTTCTGTGCAGAAAGGGATTGGAAAGGGCAATTTACTTCCGGCCCTCGGGCCGCTGGCCTGGAGCTTCAGTATGCGGTGGAGCAGGCCTTGCGTTATCGAAGCCCGGTCGCTGTCTTCGTCGATGAGGCCCAACACTTGGCTCGGATCGCTTCGGGCCGGAAGCTATCCGATCAATTGGACGTGATCAAGTCCATCGCTAACCGAACGCACACTGTCCATGTTCTCATCGGCACCTATGAACTTCTTCCTTTCCGAAACCTCAGCGGTCAGCTCAGCAGGCGCAGCGTGGACATTCACTTCCCTCGCTACGCGGCAGAGAGTCGGGAAGACCTTCAAATCTTCAAAAACGTGTTGTTGACCTTCCAAAATCAACTGCCGCTGCCCGACGGGTTTGATTTGGTAAGTGGGTGGGATTTCATGTATGAGCGCTCTGCCGGCTGTGTGGGCATTCTCAAGGAGTGGCTCATGAGGGCGGCAGTGGAGGCAATCAAAGGCGGTGAGCGGTCCATCCTTCGCAAACACCTGGAGAATACGGCGCTGTCGATAGGTCAGTGCGAGAAGATCGTGACGGAGGCCCGGGAAGGCGAAATGAGGTTGACCGACGGTCCGCAATCGCACTCGCGATTGCGAAGCCTCCTAGGTCTGGGAGCGACCTTGCTGGAGAGACCTCAGGGCTGTGAAGGGGAGAACACATCTTCGAGTGCGAAAAAGAGGCGCGCCGGTCAGAGGTACCCTAAACGGGATACGGTCGGTCGATGGAAGACAGCCTGTGCGTGACCAGATGACATATGAGGCTTGGGTTCTTGACCTGCCCACGCTGCGGCCGCGGACCTATCTCTACCATCTTGAGCCGATCGGTGTGGGCACTCCCTTCGTGGAGAGCTTAACCAGTTATATTGGTCGTCTCGCGGCAGCCCATGCCGTCTCGATGGGCACCCTGTCAACGAAGGAGTTTTGGCCCCGCGTGTCGAGAGTCCAAGGAACAGGTCACTACCCTGGAAATACTCCACCCTATTCCACTTTTCTTTACGATGCCCATATATTGAACGGCATAGGCAGGTGCACGGAGCGGTGGGTGCCGATGCTCGAGGCCCTCACGGGTCAACCGAATCTTCACCTACTAACGGTGCTCAGTTGGAAGCAGGTTATCTCTGAGCAAGGTCTGCTGCGTGGGCGGAAGGCTTGGTGTCCGGCATGCTACGCAGAATGGGCTGCTTCACAACACGCTGTTTACGAACCTCTTCTGTGGGCGTTGGCGGCAGTCTCAGTTTGTCCCCGGCATGGCGCACGTCTGCTAGAAGTCTGCCCCTGTTGTCGGCTGGGGTCGGGGGTTCTTTCCGGACGGTGGCGTGCTGGCTACTGTTCACGATGCCGCCAGTGGTTGGGCAGCGACCGTCCTCGCCTGGAATCAGGCGGAGAGGACGAAAGATATCGCCTCTGGGTCGCTGAGGATATCGGAGCCATGCTGGTGCGCGCCGCTTCCTTTGTCCATCCGCCACGAGCAGATGCCTTCAGGGAGAATCTCCGAGCCTGTATCAACGATCTCGCTGATGGGAATTATAGTGCGTTGGCACGAGCTGTTGGCCTGCATGAATCCTGTGTTCGCCGCTGGTTATGTCAAGGTATACCAGAGATTAACTCCCTCATGAAGGTTTGTTTGCGACTAGGCATTCCGTCCGAACGTTTTCTGACCGAACGCTTGAGCGCCGTGGAGCCTCATTGGGCGCGTGCTCGGGAAATCGTAAGACAGAGTGGGTTGCTTGGTCCCCGACGGCCGGGCCAAGCCGAGGTGCGACGTGAGCTGCAAAGGGCCTTACGTTCGGCATCTCCGCCCGCGTTGGACGATCTGGCCCTGCAACTTGGATTCAAGCATGCGGGCGCTCTTCGCCGGCGTGACCGTAACATGTGCGCTCAAATCACTAAGCGACGCGCTGAGATTCGAGCCCGGCGGGGATCTCCGACATGCCTGCCCAGCCCCTTGCCTTCGAAACAGCGAATAGGGAAGCGGCTGGAAGCGGCCCTCACTGAGCACCCACCTCCATCGGTACCTGCCATCGCACAGCAATTCGGATTCAAATACGTCTCGAGCCTTTACCAACGCTTCCCTGTTCTCTGTCGCAAACTCGCTGCCACCCGCCGCGAGCATGAGCGTCGCCGAAAGCTCCGGATTGGCGCAGCCCTCCGGGCCGCTTTGATCGAGGAGCCACCACCCACTTTGAAGCAGGTGGCGCACCGGCTGGGATACAGGGCGATCAGTTCCTTTCGCCACTCCTTCTCATCTCTTTGTAGAGCGCTCGCAGTTCATGTCCGAAATCACTGTCAGCAGCGGAAGAATCAAATACGTGCAGCCTTAAAGGTGGCGTTGGAGGAAGATCCTCCTCCGTTGATGCAGACTGTCGCAAGGAGCTTGGGTTTAGCTCGTAGCTATCTGGCCGCATTATTCCCTCGCCTGTGGCAGCGACTGGGAGCTCGGTCAAGAGAATACCGAATGCAGGAAGCCGAGAAGAAGCGCCAGATGTTGCGGCAGGAGGCTCGTGAAATCGCGCAGGCACTCCTCAAAACAGGAACTCCCCCGACACGCCGACTGGTGGGTTCAATGATTGCGCGATCTCCCATCAAGACCAGTCACCTCATCGCCAAAGAAATCCGGAAGGTAATAGAAGAAGTCCAGAAACTGCGGGCAGGATCTTAGGTCGACCGAGCATTCCGGCTTCGCGTTTCCCATCCCTCAAGCTAAACCGCGAAAATCGACATTTCAGGCGGATATCCCGGCGAAAGGAGAGATTGGAACCATAAAGTGGCCAAAGTGGCCATTTTATGGTTCCAGTCACACACCTATGTTGAATAAAGTGATGCT
>Ga0187848_10002725_pt1 | contig 13552 bp, 10 predicted proteins | sample June2016WEW_4_40_FD_132424 | JGI IMG/M metagenome (GOLD analysis project Ga0187848, IMG submission 132424) | Peatland microbial communities from SPRUCE experiment site at the Marcell Experimental Forest, Minnesota, USA - June2016WEW_4_40 | ecosystem: Environmental > Terrestrial > Soil >... | reverse complement strand
CTCTCCCCACTTCGTGGGGCGAGGGAATTGGCAAATCGCATGGTGGTGGTATCAAGATGCGCCCTTGGCGGGGGGATGAGACGTTTTGGCCTTGCCCGCGGTTGGAGGGAGACATAATTTCAGGGCCGTCCACGCAGGTTTGACGGGCGAAAAGAGCGAAGGCCCGTGGCGCGGAATTTTCTGTGAAGACATCGCCGAAACTTTTCAGGGGATTTGGCAAAGGGGCCGGCGCCATCCTTCTGGTCGCGCTGGCGGTGGAAGCGGGGTCCGCGCCCGGCGGCGATTGGTCCGGCTGGAAACCGATGGCCGAAGGCGGAGCGGTCGTGGAAATCGCGCCGGACACCGTTGCGCCCCTGGATGGGCCAAAGACAAATTCATGGCGGCTGACGGTCAAGAATACCGGCCATCGGGCCGGCATGGTCAGCGGTGAAACCGGAGAAGCAACCGTGCAGGCGGGGCAATGGTATGATCTGTCGTTTTATGCCTCGACCGAGGCCGGCAAGCATTTCGCGCTGACGGTTTCGCTGGAAAGCGCGGACGGAAAGACGGTCGGGGCGCGGGCCACCCTGCCCGAGGTCGGCGGTCGGTGGACCGAATACCATCTGGCGCTGCAGGCCCGTCAAGCCGCGCCCCAATGCCGGATGGTGATCACCCTGGCCGAGACGGGAACGGTCCGGCTCGGCGTCATTACGCTGGTTCCCCGGAAAAACCTTTAGAAACCAAGGCCATGATTAGAAAATTCTGTGGCAGGGCGGGCATCGTTGTCATCGGGTTAGTATTGACGATGTGGCCGCGTCCGGCGGTGTTGCCGGTGTCCGCGCAAACGCCGCCGGGCGGCGCGCCGGGGACAAATTCCGCGGTGGCGTCGCCGCTGGCGCCGTTCGTCATCCAGAATGTCGCGGTGCATGACCCGTCCACCATTGTGAAATGCAAGGACGAGTTTTGGGTTTTTTATACCGGACGCGGCGTGCCGTGCTATCACTCAAAAGACCTGGTGAAATGGGAGCGGGGGCCGGCGGTCTTCACCAATGCGCCGGGCTGGGTGGCGGAAAAGGTGCCGGCCAACCGGCGGCTGGATTATTGGGCGCCGGACGTGGCGCGGGTGGGGGACCGGTATTTTCTGTATTACTCGGCGTCGAGTTTCGGGAAGAACACCTCCGGGATCGGGCTGGCGACGAACCCCACGCTGGACCCCGGCGACCCGGCCTATCATTGGACGGATGAGGGGCTGGTGATCGCGTCCGGCCCGAAGGATGATTACAACACGATAGACCCGGCCATCTTCCATGACGCCGACGGGAGTCTGTGGCTGTCGTTCGGCTCGTTTTGGAGCGGCATCCGGCTGATCCAACTGGATCGGGACAGCGGCAAGCGGATCACGCCGGATTATCCGGTGTTGTCGCTGGCGCATTACGACTCGATAGAGGCGTCCTATCTTTACCAGCGGGGCGGCTATTATTATTTGTTTGTGGATTGGGGGATGTGCTGCCGCGGGGCGAACAGCACCTACAACATCCGCCTGGGGCGGAGCCGGCAGATCACGGGGCCGTATCTGGACAAGGAGGGAGTGAACATGCTGGACGGAGGGGGCAGCCTGTTTCTGGACACGACGGGGCCGCTGGTCGGGCCGGGCCACGCCGGGATAATAGTTGACAACGGCACGAACTGGTTCAGTTGCCATTTTGAAGCCGACGGGAGGGGGCGGCGCGGATCGGTGCTGGCCATTCTGCCGCTGCGTTGGAAGGCCGACGGCTGGCCGGAACTGGACACGAAGGCGGCGAAATAATCCCACCATGAATCAGCCTCCAGCCGGATTTAGTTTTCAACAGGCCGCCCGGAACGCCCTCTTGCGGGCCGGATTCAAGCCGGATTTTCCCGCGCCCGTCCTGGCGCAGGTGAAGGCGTTGCCGGATAGTCCTCCCGCCCCGTCCGGCGGTGATTTGCGCGATCGGCTTTGGTCGAGCATTGACAACCCCGACTCGCGCGATCTGGACCAGGTGGAATGGGCGGAACGGCTGCCCGATGGCAACATCCGGGTGCTGGTGGGCGTCGCGGACGTGGATGCGGTGGTGAAGAGCGGCACGCCGGCCGATCTGCACGCCCGGGACAACGCCACGTCGGTCTATACCGGCGGGCCGGTTTTTTCCATGCTGCCGGAAAGGCTTTCCACGGATTTGACCTCGCTGCGTCAAGATGAAGACCGGGCGGCGCTGATCATGGAGTTTGTGATGGACGCGGAAGGGGAGGTCAAGTGCGCGGACGTCCGCACGGCGAGGTTGCGCAACAAGGCGCGGTTGAATTACGACCAAGCGGGCCAGTGGCTGGACGGAAAGGCCGGGGCTCCCTGTGAAGGCGCCGCCCCGGCGGGCCTGTGCGAACAATTGCGCTTGCAGCAGGAGGCCAGCCAGCGCTTGAAGCGGTTCCGCGAGGAACGCGGCGCGCTGACGCTGGGCGACGTGGAAAGCGTGCCCATCGTGGTGGACGACCAGGTGCAGCGGTTCGCGATTTTGCAGGAGAATTCGGCGCGGGACATCATCGAAAGTTTCATGATAGCGGCCAACGTGGCCATGGCGCGGTTTCTGCGGGAGCGGAATTCGCCCTGTCTGCGGCGGGTGGTGCGGACGCCCAAACGCTGGGACCGCATCCAGGAAATCGCCGGGCAACTGGGCTTCAAATTGCCGGCGGATCCCGACCCGAAGGCGCTGGGGGAATTTTTGGAGCAAAGGAGGCAGGCCGATGCGATCCGTTTTCCCGAGTTGTCGCTGGCGATTTTGAAATCGCTGGGACCGGGGGTATATGTGGTGGAACGGCCGGGAACGGAGCACGAAGGGCATTTCGGACTGGCGCTCAACGATTACTCGCATTCCACGGCGCCGAACCGGCGCTACGCGGATTTGGCGATGCAACGGCTGTTGAAGGCGAGCCTGAGCGGCGGCGCGGCGCCATATACGGAAGCCGAGCTGTCCGGTCTGGCCGATCACTGCACGGAGCGGGAGTCTGCGGCGCGGAAGGTGGAACGGTTCATGAAAAAGGTGGCGGCGGCGGCGATGCTGGCTTCGCAAATCGGGCAGGATTTTGAGGCGATTGTCACCGGCGCCTCGGAGAAGGGAACCTACGCGCGGTTGCTGAAGGTGCCGGCGGAAGGCCGGATTGTCCGTGGCGAAAGGGGGCTGGATGTGGGCGAGACAACCCGGGTGCGCCTGCTGGGGGTGAACGCGGAGCGTGGATTTATTGATTTCGAGCGCATCGCGGGTTAGAAGCGCGCGGTGAGGGCGACGCCCCAGGTTTCCGGATCGCCGGGCTGGAGGATCAAGGAACTGAAGCCGGAGGCGGAAGCGGGGCCGGCGCCAAAGTTTTGGGCGTTGCTGAAGTAATGGCGGTCGAAAACATTTCGAGCGAACAAACAAGCTTCAAAATTCCTGGTCTGGAAACCAATCTGCAGGTTGACCAGTTCATAGGAATCTTGCACGGTTGGCCCGGCCAGAGGGGCGCCGGTGTCGTCCAGGTGATAGCGTCCGATGCCAATGACGTCGCCGCGAACATAGGTGCGCCATGGAAGGCGATACGTGGCGGACAAATCGGCGGTAAATTCAGGGACGAAGCTGATGGGGTGGCCGGCGAGTTGGACGGGGAGGCCGCTGCTGGTGTCAAGAAAATTTTCGTAAGTGGCGCAAGTGTAACCGGCCGCGGCGCTCAACTCCAGGTCTTCCACCGGTTTGGCGGTGAGTTCCAGTTCCGCCCCGTAGCTGACGGCGCGATGGGCATTGAGCAGGCTGGCGATGAGGGGGTCCAGAGGCGAGACCCTGATGACCTGACAGCCCCTGGTGTCGGTGTAAAACAAGGCCGCCCGGGTGGTGTATTTGTTGTCGTCACACGAGTTTTTGAGGCCCAATTCGTACTGCCAGGATCTGGCGGGCTGATAGGCATTATTGTTGATGAAGGAATTGAACCCGCCGCTCTGATAACCCTGAGCGACGCTGGCGTAGATTTCAGTTTGGGGCGTGAAATGCCAGGCGGCGGCAAACTTGGGCTGCACGGCGGAGAAGTCGGCGGAGGAATTAACGGGGGCCGGGCCGCCCAACGGGTTGACCACCGAGCCGTGGATGGACCGGTCGTCAAAAGTGGCGCGGAGTCCGGCGGTTAAATCCAGTTTTTCAAAGAGCGTGTAAGTGCCCTGTCCAAACCCGGCATAGGTTTGCCCGTCGGAATCGGTCACGCTGGGCGTGCCGCCGACGTAGCCGGAATCGGCGCGGAGGTCGTTGTCCAGGAAATAGAAGCCGGCCAGCCATTTGAAGGTGTCGGCGGTGTCGGGAGATTTCACGTGGAGCTCCTCGCCCCATTGTTCGAGGCGCGGCCGGGTGAAGCCTTCGGCGATGGGAAGGGCGGAAAAATCAAAGTCTTGCAACAGATTCTGCTTCCAATCCCGGTGGGTGGCGACCGAGGAGATGAGGGCCGGGCCGGTGTCGTAGGAAATTTTGAGGGCCTGATTGTCATCGGCGGCGTTGACGAAGCCGTCCACATTGCGATTGACGGCGAAGGGGCTGGGATCGGGCGGGACCGGCGGGGCCGGCGGAGCGGCAAAGGTAAAAGGGCCGGGGCGGTAGGTGGGGACAAATCCGTCATGGAACCGTTCCCCCGTCGCGGTGAAGGCGATTTTCCACGGTTCGCCGGGCGTCCAAATCAGTTCGGCCCGGCCGCTGAGTGTATCCTGCGTGTCCGGGTAATCATGGAGGAAGAGGTTGTGGACGTAGCCATCGCGAAAGCCGTAAAGGCCGGACAGATTCAAATAGAGTTGATTGTTGATGAGCGCGCCGCCGGCGCCGAGTTGATAACTCTGCGCGTTGTAATCGCCAAAACTGAGCGTGCCGGAGCCGTGCCAGTCGTTGCCGGGTTGCCTGGTGGTGATGTTCATGACGCCGCCCATGCCGCTGGCCCCATAAAGAGTTCCCTGCTCGCCGCGGGCGAACTGAATGCCGGCCACGTCGTAGAGCGGCATGGCCCGGGAATTGAGATCGAAATAGGGAACATCGTCCACGTACATGCCGAGGACCGGTTCGCCGACGCCGAAACTGTTTTCGCGCAAGCCGCGGATGGAGAACTTGGGGGTGCGGTCGTCATTGGCGCCGAACACCGTGAGATTGGGCGTCTGGGCGGACAAGTCGCGGACGGAAGTGATTTCGCCAGGGCGCACCTCCTCGCCGGAGACCAGGGTGGTGGCGCTGCTGTCGGCCTGGGGAATGGGGGCGATGGAGACGCCTTCGACGGTGACGGGGGGCAATTGGCGGGTCTCGTTGGTGGGTTGGGCCGCGAGGGAAAAGAGGCCGAGATGAAGCAAGCCGGCCAGGGCGGCGGTCTTGAGATATTTCATTTTATTGACGTGTCCTGCTTGAAACGCGCGGATAAAACCAGCCCGGCGCGGGAATTGCAATGAATTTTTTGGCTTGATTTGGCCTGATTGGAATGGCTCATGTTTTTTGATGAATCATGCCGGATAATTTCGCCCTGCTGAACGAGCCGCGCCGGCCCTGGCTGGATGCGGCGTTGCTGAAACAAAAGTTTCTCGCCCTTTCGTCTGAAATTCACCCCGACCGCGCGCACGAGGCGGGGGAAGCGGCACGGGAGGCCGCGACGCGCTGTTTTGCGGAGCTGAACGCGGCCTGGCAATGCCTGCGGGAACCGAAGGAGCGGCTGGGACATTTGCTGGAATTGGAATTGGGGGCGCGGCCCGCGGACGCGCAGGATGTGCCGGCGGCGGCGATGGATTTGTTTTTTGAAACGGGCCGGATTTGCCGGGAGGCGGACGCGTTTTTGGCGGCGAAAGGGAAAACCAGCTCGCCAGTGGTCAAGGCGCAAATGTTCGGGCGGGGAATGGAACTGGCCGGACAGTTGAACGGGCTGCAGCAAGTCATCCAACGGCGGCGGGAGGAGTTGCTGGCGGAGCTGCCGGGTCTGAATGCGGCGTGGGAGGCGGCGCCGGCGGAGGGGACGGCGGAGCGGGCGGCGGCGCTGCCGTTGGAGTCGCTGGAGCGGGTGTACCGGATGTTGAGCTACATCGCGCGCTGGTCCGGACAAATCGAGGAACGGGTGGTGCGGCTTTCGTTTTGAGCCGCAGGCGGGCAGTCAAGATATAAGGATTATTACTTGAATGTTTGGCAGGGACGTGGTTAACTAACTTTGAAGAGAGAAAGCCCTCGACTTAAGGAGAGACGCATCATGCGCGCAACAGAATTATTTGCCGGCAGGCCCGTCCATTTCCTGGTGCAGCCTAAACATCTTTTCCTTGCAGCGCTCATGCTGTTGCCGGCGGCGGCGGTTCCCAACGGCTCGGCGCAAGATGCGGCGCAGTTGATTTCCACCCATTCCAGCGCGCTGCCTTTGCCCGCCGGGGGCAACGGCGACTCGGTGGACCCGCAAATCAGCCCGGATGGACGGTTTGTGCTGTTTAACAGCACGGCGGGGAATTTGGCGCCGAATACGGGCGGGCAGTTGTGTTCCCAAGTTTATCTGCGCGACCGCGCCAGCAATACGACGACGCTGGTGAGCGTCAATCTCAATGGTTTTGGCGGGAACGGGAATTCGAGTTACGGGGGGATGACGCCGGACGGGCGCTATGTGGTGTTCACGAGCGATGCGAGCGATTTGGCGGCCGGAGAAACGAATAGATTCAGCGAGATATTTGTGCGGGACATGGCCGCCGGGACGACGGTGCTGGCGAGCGTGTCCACCGGCGGGGTGGAAGGGAACGGAGTATCCAGTCATCCGGTGATGACGCCGGACGGGCGTTACGTGGCCTTCATCAGCACGGCGGGCAATCTGGCCGGTGGAGGCCAGGATAATCCTGACATTTTCCTGCGCGATCTGGCGGGGCAGACGACCGTGGCGATGAGCACGGCCGCCATCGGTTCCTCGTCCGGGGCAGCGATTTCCAGTCTTACGATCACGCCGAACGGGAGATATGTGGCGTTTGTCAGCACGGCGCTGAACTTGGTATCCGGCGTGACGCAAGCCGGGGGCGAAGTCTATGTGCGCGACTTTACTGGGGGCGGGATCATTTGGGCGAGCAGCAATGCCACGACCACGGCCAAAGCGATTTTGGGAGGAAGCGCCACGCCGTCCTCCGAACACCCGGTCATCAGCGACGACGGGACGTGGGTGGCCTTCAAGACGGGGTCAAATAGCGTGTCGGGCGGCCGGGCCGTGATTTTTGAATATAACACCGGTTCGGCGGCGCTGACGACGGTTTATACCAACGGGATATACGCGCTGCCGTGGAGCGACGATTTTTATGGGCCGGAAATGACGCCGGACGGACGGTTCCTAGCATTCACGTCGGGAGAACAGGGGACCAACATTTATGGCAGCATCCGCCTTTGGGATTCCCAAACCGGCACCAATGCGCTGGTCAGCACGAATGGCAGCGGGGTGTATTCGGCCAACACCCTGGCGCAGGCGGCGTCGGTCACGCCGGACGGACATTATGTGGTGTTCCTGAGCAACGCGGGGGATTTGACGGGCAACACGGTTTCCAACGGCTCGCATATTTTCCGGCGCGACATGCCGGGAGGAAGCATGACGCTGGTGGATGTGGATACCAACGGGGCTGGCTCGACCGATTTCACGGGGACGTGCCCAAGTATCAGCAGCAACGGCCAGTTCATCGCCTTTTCCGGGCCGGATGGCGGACTGGTACCGTTGGACTTTAACGGCGCGAATGATGTGTTTGTAAGGGACGCGACCGGCGGGACGACGCAATTGATTTCGCAACGCAATCCATCCGTGCCGACACGGTCAGGCGACCGGTACAGTTCGGAAGGTCCGCTTTCGATCAGCGCGGATGGGCGCTGGGTGGCGTTTGCCAGCTACGCCAATGATCTGGTGGCAAATGACACGAACAACGCGCGGGATGTTTTTGTGTGCGACCGCTGGAGCGGAAGCAACATTTTGGTGAGCGCCGGGCAAAGCGGAGGTTGCGCGCTGGGAGGGGACTCGATGACACCGGTGATCAGCAGCAACGGGCAATATGTGGTGTTTGTCAGCGCGGCGACGAATCTGACCTCGGGCAATGTGATTACCAATGCCGGCACTTACAACGTTTATCGGCGAGACCTTCAGGCCCAGACGACGGTGCTGGTGAGCGTGAGCACCAATGGGGTGACGACGGGGGACAACGACTCGACCGGCCCGGTGATCAGCCAGGATGGACGGTATGTGGCGTTTCTGAGCAGGGCGCGCAACCTGGCGGCGGGGCTGACCGGAAGCGGGCCGAGCACGTTCTGGTACGATCTGACCGGGGGGACATCGCTCTCCCTTACCGGAACGTCGATCTCATACATTGCTCCGACGATGAGCGCGAACGGACGTTATATTGCTTACGGCAACGCATCAGGACAGGTGCTAGTTTGGGACACGCAGGTGGGGACAAATATTTCCACCAACACAGCCAATACCGCGGCGATCAGTCCCGACGGGTCACGCTTGCTTTACCAGTACATCGGCACGTCCACTGCCAGGGTCCAGGACTTGGTCCACGGAACGAACCTGCTCACCGTCACCGGCGCGCCAGTGATCCGAAGCCCCGGGGTTTGGAGCGGGGACGGGCGGTTTGTCGCGGCGGTTACCTCTGTGGCGCTATCGGGACTGGACGGCAATAATACGAACGACGTTTATCTGGCCGATCTGCTTGCCGGGACGAACATTCTCGTCAGCGTGAATTCGAGTCTGACGGGGAGCGGGAATGCCGCGTCCGATTCGCCGGCGGCGAGTTGGGACGGGCGGTACGTGATCTTTCGCAGTTTTTCCACCAATCTTGTCGCCGGGCACACCAACGCGCCCGACCTGTATCTCTACGACCGCGTCAGTGGCACGAACCGCCTTTTGACTCTGGAGCGACCGGCATCGGACTGGATGCAGCGGCCGTCCAAAACGGTGATGAGTGTGGATGTCAGTTCGGCGGTGTTCCAAAGCTATGGCTCCGGACTGGGTCTGGGCCATGTCAGCCGGTTGCAGGACGTGTTCGCCGCCCTCCTGCCGCCCGCCGCGAACGCTGACAGCGACGGAGACGGCATCCCGGACTGGTGGATGATCCAGTATTTTGGGCATATCACCGGCCAGGCCGGCGACCAGTCGCTGGCGCAGGACGATCCGAACGGCACGGGCATGACGACGTTGCAGGATTATATTGCGGGCACGAACCCGACTGATCCCACGTCGGTTTTCCAAGTTTTGGTGGCGCCGCCCGGCTCGTCCGGCGGGAACGTGACGCTGGTTTGGACCGCGGTGGCGGGGCGGAGCTACTCTGTGCAATTTAAGGACAGTCTGGATGATCCGCTCTGGCACGCCTTGGGCGGCACTCCGACGATTAACGGCAACCAGGGAGAATTTGCCGTGCCGACCGACAAGGCGAGCCGGTATTACAGGATCGTGGTGCAATAACGAGTCCAGCGCGGCGAGGCGCCTCCTTACCAGAAGAAGTAAGGAACACCACCGTCGCCTGCCCTGGGCAGCATGTTGGTGAAATTCCGCCACTCGACATGGCCGTCGAGCATGCCGACATTGCCGCCGAGAGGGATCGAATCGTTCAAATGGGGACTGAGATGATGTTTTGTGTAACCACCGGGGACGTCCACCCAATTGTAGGTGAGCATCGCGGCGTTAAGGGCGGGACCCGCCGGCGGAGGGACGCCATTCCCCGGGGTCAGGGTCGCGTCCGCCACAAGTGGGCGCGAGGCCGGTGTGACCGGATAATATGTGCCCAAATTGTTAACCCGCTGCATGGTCAAAGTGGCATTGATATTCGTGGAAAACAAATAGCTTCCCACCGGGGTCGTCCACATAGTGGAGACGCCTGGGACCGTGGTGGCATAACCGAGGACGCCGAACGTGCCTCCGAAATTGAAGAGGTTCCAATTATCCTGTTCCGTAAAACGCACAGATGTTCCCGGACAATATAAGGAGGTCCATTTCAGGCCGGTGTTTGTGACAAGGAAAATGTAAGCCTCCGGGGCGTCCCAAGCCCAATTGCCACCGTTAATGGTGGGAAGGTTGTCCTGGTTTTCGCCGCCATAGATTTGCAGGGCCAGGTCGTACTGCTCCAAATTGGCGGCGCACTGGGCGATGGTGGTTTTCCCGGTGACCCGGCCCAGGGAGGGCAGGGCCATGACGGCCAGCAACGTCAGAACGGCCAGAAGGACCACAAGATCAACCCGAGTGAGCGCGGAGTTGTCCGATTGAGGACGATGAAGCTTTTGGCTCATTTTCATAGCACTCCTTTTGTTGATTCATATTCTACTCAATTGGCTCCGCCAAAGCAAGAGGATTCGGCCAGCGGTTTCAAGCTCAGGCCTGCGGGGAAACGCGGCGTGGGAAGCAGCGCCGGCGGCGGGTTCGGCGGGACGGGCGGCGACGCTGCCGCTGGCGGCGTTGGAGCGGGGCTATGGGATGTTGAGCTACATCGGGCGCTGGACCAGGCAAATCGAGGAACGGGTGGCGCAGCTTTCGTTTTGACAGGGGCTATGAATTTTCTGGAAACCTCCTCTCCCCGGCCCTCTCCTCCACAGGTATGTGGAGGAGAGGGAGAAGAAGCGCGGCGTTTCAAGCTTGCCGGGGAGGGGCTTAAATGAGAGGAAATGGGACGAGATTGCATGAATGAAGGTCTTTTTAGGCGGCATAGGATGAGGCTGCGCGCGGCGGGGCTGGTTTTGCTGGCGCTGGCGGCCGCCCAGGCGGCGCTCCAGGCGCAAACGACCTGGCAGGAGGAGTTGGGCAAAATGCCGCTGACGAACCGCGTGGCGGAACTGAACCGCTCGAATTGTGTGGCGGTGATGCTGGGCTCGTTTCGGCGCAATCCGGCGGTGAAGGGGTTGATTTTCATGCCGGGAGCCACGGATGAGTTTTATTTCTTCCGGCGCGCGCGCGCCCGGCTGACCAACAGTTCGCCCACGCTGCTGGACGCGGTGGCGGCGCTGACGAACCAGACTTACATCCGCGCCACGGTGCGGGCGCCTTTTCTGCTGTTGCACACGGCGGAAGATCCGCTGGAGCCGATCGAGGTGGTGTTGGACGCGAAGGCGGCCGACGCGGCGAGGCGGCACAAATTCGCCCGGGAGGCGCTCTATAATGACCGCGATTGGGATTACATGGAGCACCTGCTGGGGTTCTATCTCAACACCACGATGATTCCGAGGCCAAGGTCGCCTGACTCGAATCATTTCTTCCGCAACAGTTTTGCCGCGTTCGACCTGAACGGCTGGGAAGCGCTGGAGGCGTCGGCGCTGGCGGGGAAAACGAAATTTACAGTCAAGAAGAGGTCCATTGTTTTTGAGGGGGACGCGCGGGAATTGGGCAAGCCGCCCATGGATGGGTTTTCCCTGATGCCGCATTGAAGGAAGTGGGGAATGCAGAGTGGGGAGTGCAGCGTGTAAAGTCAAAAAAAGTCCCCGGCCGCGGGATGGCCGCGGACGGGGATTGGGGACGGGGCGAATCGGATTGGGCGCAGCGTCAATTACTGGTCATCCGGAGGCGGGCCGCCACCGCCAGGGCCATCCGGGCCGCCAGGACCACGGCCACCGGGACCACCAGGTCCACCTGGGCCGCCGAAGCCACCGGGGCCGCCCCGGCGCATCGGCGGGCCGAGCAAATCTTCCGGGGTCAAGGTGGTGGCGCCATTTTTGAGGAGTGTTTTCAAGGCGGCGGGAGCGTTGGCGATTTCGTTGGCATCAATCACGCCGTCGTGATTGGTGTCCAGCGCGAGGAAAACCGGCGGCAACGGGCGGCGTGCGCCCGGCCCGCCTTGCCGGCCCGGGGGCGGTCCGCCATTACCCCCCTGGCCCCCGGGGCCGGGGCCGTTATCCTGTTGGGCGATGATCACCCAGGTTGAAGCGCCGAGCGCCAACATGGCCAGAACTGCTTTTGTCATTGTCTTCATATTTTGATTCCTTTCGTTGATTCGTTGTTTTGCGTGTTTGTCAAAGGCTGCTCCGACCACCGCGCGGGAGACGCCGAGGTCGAAACAGAAAATTCGGTGGCCGGATAAAACCGCACTGGGAGCCGTGCGCGGCAATAGGCGGCGGGGGCCCTTTTGCCGGAGCGGCTGGAAGGGGAGAGGAGCATGAGCAGGAAGGGGGGGCCGGCGTTTTTCAGAGGCAGCATTTGAATCTTCATGCTGCCACGATACATCAGTGAACCTTAAGGGGACGTTAAGGCTGAAATTTATTTGAAAAAAGTTTTTGGGGCGTTCTTCATGCAAACTTAAGGTTGGTTGTGAGAGAGTGACGGCGGGGCGGGGAGGTGTTAAAGTTCCCGCCGCCCGATGACGCATGAGAATTCTAATTGTGGAAGATGAGCCGGATTTGCTCCGCAGCCTGGCGCAAGCGTTGCAGGAGGAGGGCTACGCCGTGGACACCGCCGCGGAGGGCGAAACGGGGCTGTTCAACGCGCAAAATTATGACTACGACGCGGTGGTGCTGGACGTGATGCTGCCCAAGGTGGACGGCTGGGAGATCTTGCGGCGGCTGCGCAAAACCAAAAAGACGCCGGTGCTGATGCTGACGGCGCGCGACCAGCCCAAAGACCGGGTGCGCGGACTGGACACGGGCGCGGACGATTACGTGGTCAAGCCGTTCGACCTGGCGGAATTGTTCGCGCGGCTGCGGGCGCTGATCCGGCGGAGCGCGGGCCGGACGAGCAACGTATTGACGGCGGGGGACGTTGTGATTGACACGGGGGCGCGGCAGGTTTTGCGGGGCGGGCGGGAAGTGGCGCTGACGGCGCGGGAGTACGCGCTGGTGGAGTATCTGGCGCTGCACCAGGGCGAAGTGGTCACGCGCACGACGCTCTACGAGCATTTGTTCGACGAAAACGAAAGCACGCTGTCCAACTTGCTGGACGTGCATGTTTCCAACATCCGCAAGAAGCTGGGGGCGGACTTCATCATCACGCGGCGCGGGCACGGCTACTGCGTGGGAGGCGGGGCATGATTTTCCGGTCCATCCGCTGGCGGCTGCAGCTTTGGTACGGCCTGGTTTTCCTGGCGCTGCTGGCGGGGTTTGGGTTGACGGCGTATGCCTTGCTGCGCAACGACCAGCTTCGCCACCTGGACGAGGAATTTCTGAGGCGGATGGGGCCGGTCTCCAACTCCTTGCGTCCACTGCGGGGCGGGCCGGGGCCGGACGGCCCCCGCATGGGCCGGGGCGGGCGGCGGGGTGACCGGGGTGATCGGGGCGGCCGGGGCGGTGACTTTCCAAACGGCGGACCACCGGAGGAGGGGATGTTTCCAGGCCCGGGCGAGCCGGGATTTCAATTTCATCTTCCATCGGAGCAGGCGGCGATGTTTGGCAGCGAGAGCAATTCTTTTTATTATGTGGTCTGGGCGCGGGACGGCAAGGAACTGGCGCGGTCGGTGGCCGCGCCGCCCGAGGTGCCGCGGCCGGAGGACACCCGGGCGCCGCAAGGACCGCCGGAGTGGCGAATGCGCGGAGTGTTCCGGGAGTTTTGGCATCCCACGCCCGGCGGGGAAATGGTGCTGGTGGGACGTTCGATCGCGGAGGACCTGGCG
>Ga0187848_10002720_pt1 | contig 13577 bp, 17 predicted proteins | sample June2016WEW_4_40_FD_132424 | JGI IMG/M metagenome (GOLD analysis project Ga0187848, IMG submission 132424) | Peatland microbial communities from SPRUCE experiment site at the Marcell Experimental Forest, Minnesota, USA - June2016WEW_4_40 | ecosystem: Environmental > Terrestrial > Soil >... | reverse complement strand
GTCGCTGAAGAGTTGATGTTGAGGAACTGCTCGGGGTAACCAGAGAGCCTGTCGCCGAGCACTCCGGCCGCCTGGAACTGGGCGTAGTACGTCGTGGAGATCCCCTCTTCTGCCGCGCTGTAGTAGTTCCCGGCCGTGCCCACCTCGATGTAGCAGATGACGTGGGCGCCAAGCGCGTGCAGTGCTGAGACCGTCGAGGCAGGGTTCTCGATGCCGTCGATGTCGTAGATGACCGGATCATCGCCCGGCGGCGTGTCTCCGTTATAGGCGGTGACACCGGTGCCCATGTCGGTTGCGCTGCTCAGATTAAGGGGGTGACCTAGTTCCCACTGCCAGGGCTGGTCGCCCACTGGAGGAATCCAGCGAGGGGAATTTGTCGGCTGAGTCGTGGTAGTCGGCGCCTGCGTAGTTGTGGTCGTGGTCGTCGTGGTCGGCTTCGTCGGCTTCGTCGGCTTCGTCGCACCTACGGAGCCGACACCCAACCCGAACAGCGTCACGCCCATCATCATCAAGCTCGCTGCACAGGCCGTGAGCACTGTCCGTGTTCGAAAAATTCTCATAGCTGACATCTCCCCCTGGCGAGTGAACTTCCCTTGGGATGGCACCCTATACCTCCCCCACAGAACCTGCCCGGGAGCGCGCCATAATCCAGGTCACGAGGTCGAGGAGGCTAGCGAATCGAAAATGACCGCTAACTGCTCGGACGGCGTCTCCTCTGGCTAGCCCATTCGGCCACTCTCACGGCTAGCCTCTTGGGCTTCTTTTGGGCGCCAACCTGCGTGTCGTCTTTGCCACGTTCGGTCCTAGTCGGAGATCCGGGACGTCGGCACTCCGACGCAAATCCCAACTCTCTCTCCTCCTACGGTGAGCGACATAACGTCTCATCTGGGTCCTCGAGCCGGAGGCTTGACGTGACCAGCGGCCGCGCCAGATCGAGGCCTTTGTTGTCAAGAGGCATTCCGTGTTTTCTTGGCGATAGGCGCTGACGCCGTGTGCGAGCGGCAGCGGCCTGTAGCGGTACCCCAACCCCGCTCGGGTCGGCGCCAGTCGGGACCACGTTCCCCACGTCCAGCCTCCCAGTGGGGACCTCCTACGTCGAGGCCATCTACCAAGGCGCATCCAGCCCCACCTGCGCCTTGGCTGCTAGCACCTCCAACGTCGTCACCCAGGTCCAGGGCACCTGGATGGTGACACCGGTCCTCTCGGGCAGCATGCGGCCCGGACTCTCGGTCGGAGGTGTCGTCATCAGCCAACGTGTCCCCGTGGACAGCCTCCATGTGCGGGACGTGATCGTCTTCAGCGACCCGTACAAGCCCTCCGAGCAGATCGTGCACCGCATCGTCCGCATCCCAAGGGCCCCGACGGGAAGCTCTTGTTCAACACCCAGGACGATGCGAACCCGGTCCGAGACCCGTGGACCCTGACGATAGAGGAGGCCCATGTCTACCGGGCACGCTGGTCGGTCCCCCTCCTCGGCTATGTGGACAACTCCTATCAGAACCACCGTGGCTACTACCTGCTCGGGGCTGGCATCGTCTTGATACTGATCGCTATAGCCACGGTCCTTGAGGCACGCCAGGGCCGACGCCGACGACATTCACGGCGAGCTGTCCGGCTCCTGCGGTGATACGCCAAGATGGGACCCAGTGAACGAGTTCTTGGTCAGCTACCTGGACGCCATCGACGAACTCAAGATGCGGACCGCTGGTGGTGACCCAACTCAGCTCTCAGCGAGTTACGGCTCTAGATTCAGTCCATCGCGCGGTGGACGCCTGGCGACGATGTGGAAGAACACCGGGCCGTGATTCTGATCGGCAGCGTTCAATGGGTGACCAAGCTGATCGAAGAGCGCCACCAGTGACATCCCAGCGACATCGAGTTCCTCGGCGGTTGCAGCGGTGGTAGTCCAATGGACAACGAGACCTGATCCCGTGCCGGTCAATGGGCCATGTGCCCAAGAGCCGTGATCGTCGACCTCGTCGCGCAGGCGCCACCACCGGACCCAGCGTCCTGTAGTTCCCCGAACATCGAGGCCGAACCCGATCAACCAAAGTAGGCCCCGCTTCAGCGTGGCTACGTCCGGTCGGGCGGTCCTCACCACGCGCCACGGGCGGTCACGGAAAATAGGTCCGTTCTTGTTGGTCGTCGAATAGACAAAATACCCATCCGCCGCGAGGACTCGGCAGATCTCGGAGAGCACGATCGCCCGATGGTCGTGGGAGACGGTGTCGATACCATTGAAGGAGAACATCACCAAGGCGAACTGCCCGTCAGCGAAACGGGTCAAGTCTCGCGCGTCACCGACCTCCACGTCGCGGTCAGGGTACAAGCTGCGGCACTGCTCGACCATCGTCGGGGAGAAGTCGATCGCACGGTAGTCGTCGCTCAGGAGGGTGAGAAGCGACACGGTGCGACCGCGACCGACACCGATGTCCAGGATCGCGCCGCCTCGAACGTGGGTGGCCACAAGACTGACTGCCGCTTGCTCACCTCGGTCCAACCAGCAGCCATTGGATTCGAGCTTGGCACTGGGCGCACCGGCCAGATAGAAGCTCTTGTTGGATTCTTCCGCCGATCGCCCGACCTTGGAGATCATCGTCGCGTTCCCGTTGATAGCAATGCCCGAACGCACTCATGCGCTGCATACAGGGTCGTCCACATTGTCGCTATGCACTCATGATACGCCTTGGTCCTAGTGGGAAAGGGTCCCAGACCTCACGATGAGGTCACCAGCGTTCGTATCCTCGTCGTGAGGCAGGTGGTCATACTGAGGTCCTGTCCAAACCCTCCGAAACGGTCCACCATTGCCTTGGCTCCTTCCTGCTCGGGACTGGCATCATCTTGATACTGATCTCTATCGCCGCCACCCTTGAAGCGCGCCACCCCGACAACGCCGACACTCTCGCCGGGCTGCTCGGGTTCCATGATGAACCCGTTCTGATGGACGAGGATGGACTCGCTGAACGACTTGCTGGCCAGCTACCGGGATGCCATCGACGAGCTGCTCCTGGAGTACCTCGACGATGATGACGAGCCGAAGCTGGACGCCGTCCAGCGCATGCGCTTCTCCACGAGCGCCCTGCTAGCAGGGTCGATCACCCCGGACCACGTAGTGGAGGACTGGCCGGACTGGTTCCAACTGGCCCCCGCCCTTCGTGGCCACCTACGGCACCGAGGAGCTACAGGAGCTGGAGGGAGCGGCAAAGTTCCTTGAAGCGATCGAGGAGCAAGACGACGTCGCTCTCACCGAGGCCGAACTGGCCTGCCTGAGAGCGCTTGAGGCGTGGCTCGACATGTACCCCGAGATGCGGACAACCGAGGAGTAGACACGTTCTCAGCCTTCTGGGAAGGCCCGATCGATGGCCTCGATCAGGTCCGCATCCGAGAGGTGCAGGTACCGGCTCGTGGTCGCGATGTTGGAATGGCCCATCAGGCGCTGGACGACGTGGATGTCCTCGCCCCTGCTCACGAGGCTCGTCGCATAGCTGTGGCGCCACTGGTGAGGGAAGTGGCGACCGGCCACGCCCGCCGAGGCCCGGCCTCTTTTGTTAGGTTCTGCAGCGCCCGACGTGCCTAGCGACCGGAGGAGCTTCTGTTGCCCCTTGGGTTGGCGAAGAGATGCGGGGACTCCGGGAGCTTGAGCCTCATCTTCGAGGTACTCACCGAGCGCAACCGCCAGAACGTGAGGAATCGGGACTATCCGAGGCTTGCGGCCCTTTCCTACGAGCGAGATCCGTCGAGCCTCAAGATCGACGTCCGAGGTGCGAAGGTTCACCAGTTCGCCCACTCGCAGGCCGGTGTAGCGCAAGGTGAGGAGGAGCACCCGACCCACCTGCCAACGAAGACCGGGTTGTACAGAGGCCCACTCGATGATGGCGTCGGCCTCGGGATCTGTGTAGAACTCCAACCTTGGCCGGACGGGACTCGGGAGCGTCACCAAAGCGGCGGGGTTCTCCTCGCTCAGGCCCTCGGCGACGAGGAAACGGTAGAAGCTGCGGAGAGCGAACAGGGCGGTGGAGCGGGTGATCGGAGCGAGACCTCGATTGGCCTCCTGAAGCAACCAGGCTCTCACCTGGAACTTGCTCACGTCGCTCAAGGCAAACCGATGGGTAGGCGACCGCAAAGTAGCGCAGGAACGCCTTCACATGTACGACATAGGTGTCCACTGTCGCCGGCGTCCGGCCCTCCAGGAGCTGGAGGTGCGTCGTGTATGCATCGAGAAGAGCGGTCTCGTCGCTCACCTCGCCGTCGTTGACACGGGTCCTGGTACGCGCGGCAAGCCCCGAGGCGTCAAAGCTCTCTCGATCTACCGTTGGTCCTCCTCATCGATCCTGGCGTTGCCACCGTGCTCGGTCAGCTCGTGCGGGCACTGAGGGAACTACGGCGGCGCGAAAGTCCTGGTCGCAGAACGCTGCAGAGATGATGAAGCAGATCGCTGCAGAGATGATGAAATCGTCGGCGCGGGGTGAGGTAGCGGCTACTGGCCAAGCTCGACCTCCTGGTCCTCGACGAGCTCGGCTACGTGCCCGCCTCCAAGGTCGGCGCCGAGCTGCTCCTCGACGTCATCTCGACCGCCTACGAACGCACGAGCCTGATCGTGACCAGGTGGCCCGATCAGCAGTCGTCAACGATGCCAGCGGACCCCTCAGCCGCAGGGCTAGTCGAGCAGTGTGCCCAGCCTCCAGAAACGTCCGGCCAGCTCACAACCAGGCTCACACCCCGGTCGGAGTGGAGTCATCGCTCGTCGCACTCCCCTTCCGGGCAGGTTGGCGGGGTCAGAATCCATCTCCACTACCTCATCAGGTCTTGAGCCAACTGAAAAGCGCTGCCGGCGAGCGCCACCGCGCCTGCTTGCAACAGAAGGCCACCTAAACCGCGAAGAGCGGCACTGACTGCCTTCGGCTTGGGGCTTGGCGATTTGATTTGAGCCTCGATGGTTGCCAACTCGGCGTCGAACACGGCCCTGTCCTCGTCATGGACGGTTACCTCGTTCAGTTCGCGGGCTCGTTGAATCTCAGCCAGGAGTGCCTCAACCTGGCGAAGCTCTTCCACTGACAGAACAACGGTCACTCTTGGGGTCTCGCGCTCTTCATCCTCAACCGACTCGACCCCGGCAGAACTTATGCCGATCTGTCCGCCAACAGCACGCCACTCCGCCAGATGATGATCAACGAGCCACTGGGCCACTTTGGCCTGCTCATCGATATTCTCGATGCCGACTGATTCGGCTATGACACGGAAGTCCAGCATCGATGTGCTCGGGGACTCCGCGGTGGCGTAGTACAGCGCGTGCAGGAACTGACGCCATAGCTGGCCCCGAACCGCAACGCTAGACACTTGTGCCTCCCTCGAAAGCCCATTCCCCCACACATGTCACGCGGGCCGGAACTGACAGCCCACGCACCTTCTGGCCGCTCCCTCTCAACTACAGCTCCACCAGCACCACAGCGCGCAATCTCACTCGCTCTCACTAGACCCGAACCATTAGCGCCGTCAGCCTGAGTATCGGCCTCTGCCTGGCCGCGCTTGAGCGTGACGAATCAAGCGCTGGTCAGTCACCTACGTTCCACTCTGACGCTGAAGCTCGGCTGGTCGCCTGCGAGTGGCGGCAATAGGTCCGACAACAACCGCTCTGCCGTGATTTTGGTGCTAACCAGACTGGTTGGCCGAATCTGTGTCCACCCGTCGTCGTCTTTGACGTAGCTCGTCGTTCGGCCAGGCTTGGTCGTCAAGTGGATTACGTAGCCGGTGTTCTTCATTGCGGACTCCTTGGCCGTACCTTGCTGGCTTCTACGCGCTTCGGGAAGCGCCCCTGCCGACGGTCTGGTGATGCCACCTTGCGTCACGCTTCGTCCGATGCCCTGCTTCGGTGAGCACCGTGGCGATTTCGCGGAGGCTAGCCCAGTCAGGTTCCAGCATCGCCATCCGTGCGGATGATGAGGGAGGTACGGCGGTGGCAGCGCCGTTCTGCTGCAATGCCACGGTCCTGACGCGCAACGGCCCCCCGGCCGGACCGGGGCATGCCCGCTGCAGTAGGTCCTCGGGAGCGTCCCAAGGAGGGAAGGACACCGACGGCGAGCCTCACCTCGGCTCACTCCCACGCCGTCGTCGCCGAGGCGACAGACAACCTTGGCAACACCGGCAACTTCGGCAACACCGGGACCTCCTCGACGGTGGACTTCAGCTGCACGACCGGGCGAAGCTGCTGGTGGTTCGGGAAGGGCCCGAGATCTCCGCTGCCTCCGAGCCGGGTCATCTCGAGGTCCGGCACTCTCAGTTCAATGGTGGTCGTGGCAACCAAGGGACACAGTTCGCGCGCGAAGAGTAGTCAGTTTCACCGATTCGTAACGGAGTGCTGTGCTCCGTTGCAGAGTCCCTGTAGGTCGCACATTTACACAATCCCCATTGACTAGCTGGAGCATTCGCTCCATAGTGGGTGACGCCGTTGCGGGGACGTCAGACCGGTCCGTTGGGGACGAACTTGACTCTGGTGCGAGGGGCTGCCGAGTTGTCCGGAAAGAGATTCCAGCACCGCAGGCCGGCAGACCTAGGCCCGCGCTTCATCGCAAGGCTGGGGCTGAGCGTGCGGCAACGCCGGTGCTTGCTCGCGGCAGCCGACGCGCTGGCGTGGCCGGTCGGGCTGACGGCCGGAACCATTCTTCGCTACGACCTGTCGTTCCACATCCCACGACCGCTCGGTCTAGCCGCCACCGCCGGCATCGCCGCCGTCGCTCAGCTACTCATCGGTACGGCGCGCGGCCTCTACCGGGGACGCTGGCGGATCGCCAGCTTCGAGGGCGTCGGCGTACTTGCCAGCTGCTGTTTTTTCATCGCCGCCGGCCTGTCGCTGCTGAACCTGTTTGACGGCCACCTCGTGCCGGAGAGTGTGCCGATCATCGGTGGCACCGCGACGCTCATCCTCATGCTCTCTGGTCGCTACGCCGCGCGCCTTGTTCTCGAGCTGCACCGCCGGCCCCGCGGCGAGGCTTGCACGCGGCTGTTGGTCTTCGGAGCGGGTCAGGCCGCCGAAGAGGTCGTCGCGACCATGCTCCGCAATCCGGAGAGCCCGTACTTGCCCGTGGCGCTGCTGGACGATGACCCTGCGAAGCGTCATCTGTCGATCATGGGCGTTCCCGTAGTGGGCGACCGCAGGGACATGGCATCGGCAAGCAAGCGCTTCGAAGTCGACACCTTGCTCATTGCGATCCGCTCGGGATCGAACACCCTCCACCGTGAGTTGTCCGATCTCGCGACCGAGGCGGGGCTGACAGTGAAGGTGCTGCCGTCACTCCGCGAGGTAATCGAGGGATCGGCGAAGCCGTCGGACATACGCCAGCTCACTTTGCAGGACCTTCTTGGAAGGAGAGAAATCCGTACTGATGTCTCGGCCGCGGCGAGCTATGTCACCGGCCGGCGAGTGCTCGTCACCGGCGCCGGTGGCTCCATCGGCTCCGAGCTCTGTCGGCAGATTCACCGCTCCCAGCCCGCCGAGTTGATCATGCTCGACCGCGACGAGACCGCGTTGCACGCGTTGCAGCTGTCCATCGAGGGTCGAGCTCTCCTCGATTCTCCAAGTCTCGTCCTCCTCGACATCCGCGACCGCACCGGGATTGAGTCGTTGTTCGTCGAACGACGGCCTGAGGTCGTCTTCCACGCCGCCGCGTTGAAGCATCTCTCGATGCTCGAGCACCACCCGGGCGAAGCGGTCAAGACAAACGTCTTGGGAACGCTCAATATGCTCGAGGCGTCGCTGCGTCACGGCGTCGAGCGCTTCGTCAACATCTCGACGGACAAGGCGGTCGATCCCTGCTCCGTGCTGGGCTACTCGAAGCGGATCTGCGAGCGCCTCACGGCGGCAGCTGGAGCCTCCTCTGCCGATGGTACCTACCTCAGCGTGCGTTTCGGTAACGTGCTCGGGAGCCGTGGCTCCGTCTTTCACACGTTCACGGCCCAGATCGCCTGCAAAGGGCCGGTCACCGTCACGGACCCCGACGTGCGCCGATACTTCATGACCATCGAGGAAGCGATTCAACTCGTGATCCACGCCGGGGCGTTGGGCGCTTCGGGCGAAGCCCTTGTGCTCGACATGGGCGAACCGGTGCTCGTCGCCGAAATGGCTCGGCGCATGATCGCCGAGGCTGACCACCCGATTGACATCGTCTATACGGGGCTTCGGCAAGGGGAGAAACTGAACGAGGTGTTGTTCAGCGAAGAAGAGCATGACTGGCGGCCTTACCACGCGCTGATCTCGCACGTCGTGGTGCCACCGCTTCATCCCGGACGCATCGGTTCGCTCGATCCGTTCGCGCCCCCGGATGTCCTCGTGCCACAGATTCGACAGCTCTGCCGTTCGAGCGGTCTCCGCACTGGCGACTGGCCAGATGTGCTCGACGTCGCCCGACTAGCGTTCGAAGACGTCGCCGCGCGCCTCGCTCAACGACTGCCGGGCACCGGTCCGCTTCGAACCGCCACGAGCACTGGCGACAGCTACCATGCCCGACATCGCGGCCAGCATCGCCGCGGTAGCGACCGTAACGCGGTCGACTCCTGCCCCGCGTGCTCACCCGCCGCCCCGCCGGTGACCGGGTCTTCGATATTCACTGCCGCCACTGCCACAACCGGATTCGCCTCCGATTAACCTCAATCCAGCTCGACGAGGAACGTGACGATGACCGTGACCGCTAGCCACTCGGCGACATTTCCCGAAGAAGGAACGCAATCTCCGCCCAACGTCGCACCCGACGAGATCGAGGCCGGCTTCGCACCATCTCCCCGCGATTCAGTCGTCTCCACACGGTTGGACGACGACTTGTTGATCGTCGACGGCAGCACTGGACGGATCCACGTGCTGAACTCGACCGCCGCGCTCGTGTGGGAGTGCTTCGACGGCGACGTCACTCTTGACGAACTCGCCGCCGATCTGGCCGAAGCCTTCCACGCCCCACTCGAGGCGGTGAGAGCCGACACCGTCGAGATGACGCGCGAGCTTGGTCGACTCGGACTTCTCGCCGGGGTCTCTCCACCCATGGCGGAGGCGTCGCCGATGGCCGGCCTGTTAGAGGTGGGCGACGAGGTGGACTCGTTTCAGGTGATCGCCTCCGACGGCAGCGACGTGCTACTCCCGCCCCCGGGCAGACAGGAGGCGCTGCTCGTGAACTGGAGTCCGTTCTGCGGTTACTGCGCCAAGATCGGGGCTGATCTCGCGCGGTGCCGACCTGCTCTCGACGAACGGGGTATCGCCTTGGTGCTGCTCACTGTGGGCACGGCCGACGACAACGATCTCACGCTCGCGCCGCATGGGTTGAGCGACGCGGCGTTCTACCGCCGCGAGCCTGATGACTCCGATGCAGGGGCGCCTCGCGACCCCTTCGGCTCGCTCGGGACCCCCGTGGCGTACCTCCTCGACTCGGAAGGTCGCGTCAAAGAGCCACTCGCATACGGCTCGGTGGAAGTCCTGGCGCTCGCCCGCGAGACGGCGGGGCTGCCTCCGGTAACAGTCGACGAAGCGGTCGGTTCGGCGGGACGCGGTGATGGGGACGAGTCAAGCGGCTCTCCCCGAAAGAGCCTCCCTGCTGCCGGCGGTGTGTGCGGACCGGCGGCCGGACAGGCAGGGAAGAAGCCACGGCAGTGGGCCTTCACGTCTGCCTATGCGATCGGCGAGTTCCATGTCGGCATCCGTGCCGACTCACTTGGAACGGACGATCTCCTCGCCCGGGCCTTCGGCTCCTACAGGCTCGCGGATTCCACGCCCGCTCCCGACAACTTTTCCGTCGTGCTTGGAGAGAACTCCGGAACCGGGACCAAGGCCCTCAGCCTCCTCCTCGCGGCGGACACCACCGTGTTGCGGAGCCGGTCGCCACGTCGGATACTTCGAGCTCTCAGCGCACGCCTCTCGGCCCTGCTCGAGGGAGATTCCGAGGGTCTGCTCCGCACCACGAACGTGGCCGTCCTCGTCGGCGATCAGGCAGTGCTACTCCCGCCGATCGCCTTGTACTGGATGGACTACCTCCAGGCAAGGCTCGCTCGGCTCGGTGTGCGACTGAGCGACGAGCCTCACGCCCTCGTCGATCCTGACAAGCGCGAGCTCGTCATTCCTGAGCCGCGGATCGAGATCGCTCCGGAGGTGCTGGCCAAGCTCGGCACGCCTTCACCGTCGCGCACTGAGCTGCCACCGCTGGAGCCCGGGCGCTACCCGCTCGGCGTGTGGACCTTCGAAGAAGAGCCGTCCAGGCATTCGGCCACGCCGACCCGGGCGAACGCGGTCGCAGGGATCCTCCCTGCCGTGAGCGGCTCCCCCGAGCTGCTCGGAGAGCTGATCGCCGCCGTTGCACGAATCCTCGAGAAGACTCGGGCCGTCGCCCTGCGGTCGAGCTCGCAACAAGAGCTGATGAGGAGCATCGAGGACCGACTGCTCGGGTGAACACATGACCGCGTTTCGTGATACTCGAGCCATCGTTTCGGTCCGTGAGCGCGCCAGCGTCGCGTTTCTCGCGACGCCGCCCTCGCTGCAGCGCACAGCGCTGCACGCGCTCGGCAAACTCGCCGAGACGAACCTGCCGCCACTCCGAGTTGGCGAGGAGGCTCTAGATCACCTCTCCGAGGTCCACCTGGACGACTTTCGCCGGGTTGCCGCCGCGCGGCCCGAGCTCGACCTGGACCGGTGGCCGAGCTTCGCGAGCGGTGCCGGCCTCCCACAGCGACGGTGAACATCCCAGCCGCCACCTGGATCGGCCTCATCGTGGGGCTGTTCCTCCTGGTGTTCGTCGTCCCGGCCGTCGCGCGATCGGTCGCCCGCCTGGATCAGGACGCGAGAACCTTCCCCCTCGTCATGGCCTCAGGCGCGTTAAAGCTCGCCGCGGCGCCCCTGTGGATCTACGTGAACGACCACTACTACAGCGGCGTTGCCGACGCGTACGGCTACAGCAGACTCGGCGCCCAGGTGGCCGCCCAGATCCGCAACGGCGACTTCTCCTTCCACGTGGGACGGCTCATCGGCGATGGAGCGACCTCGATCATCACCGGGATCATCTACACCGTCATCGGCTCCAACGTCCTCGGCGGCTTCTTCGTCTTCGCGTTCTTGGCGTTCGTGAGCCTCGTGTTGTTCTACCGGGCCTTCCGCGTCGCGTTGCCAGACGGAGATCACCGGCGCTACGCCAAACTGGTCTTCTTCTTCCCGTCGCTCCTCTTCTGGACCTCCGCCATAGGAAAAGACGCGCTGATCTCCCTCGGGCTCGGTCTGGGCGCGCTCGGCGCGGCGAGAATCCTCGCCCGAGCACGGGGCGGCTTCGTGCTCCTGGGGATCGGCCTTTGCCTGACGGCCCTGATCCGACCTCACGTCGCCCTGATGCTCTTCGCAGCGCTTGCTGTCGCTTACCTGGTCAGCAAGTCCAAGACAGCATCTCCGCTCACCCCGCTGGCGAAGCTGCTCGGCGCGGTGGTCCTCGTCGTGGGCGGCCTCGTCCTGGCCAAGTTGACGGCGCACTTCTTCGGACTCCAAAGCCTCAGCGTGGCCTCGATTCAGCAGGTGCTCAACACGAACGCGATCAACACAGGCGCCCTGGCTGGAACGCAGGGCTCGAGAGTCGCCGCGTCGGTCTCGCTGTCTCCGGCCAGCATCCCCAAGGACATCTATTACGTCCTCATCCGGCCTTTGCCCTTCCAAGCCCATGGCCTGACGCAGCTCGCGAGCTCGCTCGAGAACGCGTTCCTCGTGGTCCTGTTCATCGCTTCTTGGCGGCGGCTCGCCTCGGCGTTCAAGGCCATGCGACGCCATCCGTACCTTCTTCTCGCTGCGCTCTATTCGCTGGTGTGGATCATCCTGTTCGCGAGCATCGGGAACCTCGGGATCCTGGTGAGAGAACGGACGTCACTACTGCCGCTGCTGTTGGTCCTCGTGAGCTGGCCGGCGGCCACCAGGGCGCGGGAGACCTCACTGAGCACCCTCAAGGAGCGCGCTGGTAGTCAACCGCTTCGCGGCGCCGAGAGCACCTCGCGGAACCTTGTCGGCTAGCTGGTCAAATGGCACGCACTCCCTCGACGGCGTCGGCGGTGCGACCACGAAGCGCGTCCCGTCGATCCGGACGACACAGGCCCGCCGTCCGGTCGATCACCAACGCCCTCGCCGTGCTTATGGTTTGGACCGCTTGGGGCGTCCGTGACGATGAAGGCAACCGTCAGGCGGGGCCGGTGTCGACAAGGCGCACGGGAGGGGATTGCGGGCACTGATGGCGTCGACTCCCAATGCGGTAAACCAAGCACCTTCCCATCGAACACGGGGCTGCCGAGTAGTCACGACCGCGCTGACGGCACGAGTGCTGTTGGCCAACCAACTGCGATCCTTGAACGACGTGGACTGGACCGTGGTGAGCGGTGACCCCTACGACGATCCCCCCGACGGCGTGGCGGTGGAGGTCGTCCCCGTCCGCCGGGAGTTCGCCTTCTCCGACTTCGTTTCCTTCGTCGGTTTGTGGCGGTACTTGCGTCGCCAGCGATTCGACTTCGTGCAGACCCACACGCCCAAGGCATCGTTTCTGGGCCTGCCCGCCGCCCGACTGGCGGGCAGCCCTGCCATCTATACGATTCACGGAGCGCTCTATTTCGAGGGCAACAGCCGAATGGCGAATGTCCTGGGCTGGTGCTTCGAGCGCTGGTGCTGCACCTGGGCGGATCGGGTACTGGTGCAGAGTCGTGAGGACGAACACGTGCTACCCGCGACACGGATCTGCCCGCGCCGCAAGCTGAACTACATAGGCAACGGGATCGTGATGGATCGATTCCTCGCCCCGGTGTCGCCGGTGCTGCATTCGGAACGCCTCATCGTCATGATGGTCAGCCGATTGGTGTTCGAAAAGGGGTGCGCCGACTTCCTCCGCCTTGCCGCGTCGTTGGCCGGTCGGGCCGACTTCGTGCATGTCGGCCCGTTCGAGCACGACCAGAGCGACGCCCTGTCCAAAGAGGAGGTGGCCGCGGCCTCGGAGGCCGGCGTCGTGACGTTCGTCGGTGCCGTCGAGGACGTCCGCTCCTACCTGGCCTCCGCAACCGTGGTCGTCCTCCCTTCGTATCGAGAGGGCATCCCCCGTGTGGCCATCGAGGCCGCGGCCATGGGGCGACCGGTCGCCGCCTACGACATCCGTGGAGTGCGTGAGGTCATCGATCCGCAACTGGGTCTACTGGCTCCGCGTGGCAACCAGCTGGCGCTGACCAGCATCGTCGAGGAGCTATTGAAGGATCCCAATCGGTGCTCCGAACTCGGAGACCGTTGCCGCCAGTGGGTGGTTCCCCGCTTCTCCGAGGACCAGGTTGTTGATCGTCTTCGCGCCACCTACGCCGCTATGGCGAGTCACGCAGCGTGACAACCGAGGTCTGCCTGACCGTCGATGTCGAGGACTGGTACGACGGAATGGCTGTCCTGGGCGAGCCGATTGCTCGTCCTAGGGGTGCGCGCAGCGGACTGTCGGGTCTGGCGTCGCTACTCGGATCAGCCCGGGACAAGTCCACGGTGACGCTGTTCGTCGTGGGCAACTACGCCGCTACTGTGCGCCCCGAACTTGCCGATCTTGTCGCCTGTGGTCACG
>Ga0187848_10002719_pt1 | contig 13580 bp, 9 predicted proteins | sample June2016WEW_4_40_FD_132424 | JGI IMG/M metagenome (GOLD analysis project Ga0187848, IMG submission 132424) | Peatland microbial communities from SPRUCE experiment site at the Marcell Experimental Forest, Minnesota, USA - June2016WEW_4_40 | ecosystem: Environmental > Terrestrial > Soil > Wetlands... | reverse complement strand
CCTCAGTTATTTTCCCTATAAATTCCATAACCTGTTCCATTTGCTGAGCCTCAACACTTATGAGCAGAGTTGCAAGTGCGTCATAGCCGAAAAGACCAAAATTCATCTGAGTTGTTGCTCCCTTAATTATCCCTTTTTTTTCCATCGCCCTGTAACGTTTCCAAACTTTGTTTTCTGACACTCCACATTCTCTTGCCATTTTATAATAGCCTGTCCGCCCATCTTCTAGCAGATTTTTAAGTATTTTTGAGTCAAGCTCATTGATTTTAGGCACGCAAATTTCCCTTTTGTAAAGCTTGTGCTAATTTTTGAGATTTAAAATTTCTTGTTTTCTCTAAATATTTTAGGTAAAAATGCGAATTTATCTGTTTTTTGGAATTTGACGGCCAGATAACTTTGTTTAAAAAGTCGATATATATTGGCGCGGGGTTGGCCATTTTTTTCGTACTCTCACTATTTCCATATCAATTTTCAATATTCCCTGAATTTTTCCAAGCTCTTCTTGAATTGAAAGCAATTGCTCTACATCCTGTATCATTGCCCATATTTGTAAGTCGTAGTCTCCTGTTGTTTTCATGATGCTTATGATGTCAGGTATCTTGCTGATTTTCTCAATAATTAATAATGAATTTTCTTGCGAGGTGATAGTGAAAAAAAGGCATAAAGCTTGATAGCCAATTTTGATAGGGTTAATTTGAATTGTAACTTTTAATACACTGTTTTGCCTTAATTTTTCATATCTTCTTTTAGCACTATCGGCTGAGATTCCTATTTCTCTACCAAGTGTCTCCATGGACACCCGTCCGTTCTCAGAGAGTTTATCAGCCATTTTTTGGTCTATCTGATCGATAACCATGGTTTGAGGATTGCTTTTTTTCTGAGTTTCCGTCTGATAATTAATTGCTCCCAAGACATTTTTCTTGTTGCCAGAGGTTATTGACAAGTTCTCGTTCATTTCTTTTACATCTGTCCAGATTGCAGTTTTCATTTCTAAGACCGAAAAATGCCTTTTGATTTCGTCTTTGATCTCGTTCAATTGTTCAAGCGTTTTAAGGGTTGTAACAACATCTATGTTCCCCTTGACTCCCCTATTATAAAAGGAATAAACCCCTGGCATTTTTTGTAAGTAGCCGATAAGTTGATCTGCTTGTTGCGAGTCAACATTGATTAAGATGTGTGCTACTGCTTTGTAACCAAAACTCTTGTAATTAATGTGTATTGTCGCGCCAGTAATTATGCCAATTTCTTCCATCTTGTTATAATTTTCCTTGACAATTTCTTTTGTCAAACCTATTTTTTTCGCAATGTCACTATCACTTTTGCGACCATCCGCTAACAACTCTGTGAGAATTTTTGCCTGCACCACGGTAACTTGCTCGGTTAAGACTAATATCCCTCGTTGAGGTTCATGGTATTTTTCTTTATATTTAAATTCATCGCAGTACACATTTGCATTTTGCGGTTTATTGTTAGCGAATCTTGTTATGATTTTAGGACTTATGTTATCGCCTTTTATTTGTAAAAAAGGCAATTTTATTTGATATTTTTATAAATTTTGCAAAGTCTTAAATAATAAAAAAGGGATTGGTCATTCATCGAAAAGGAGAAAAAAACAAAATGTCAAATATAAAAAGGGCAATTTTCAAAAACAAAACAGGAGCTATTGCAATCGTAGCGCTATTAATATTTTCAATGTCAGCTTCAACGATGCTAATGCCGACCGCTAAAGCAGCAGCAGTTACTTTTCCAACTCACGCCTACATCAATGTTTCACCTAACCCCGTCGGCGTCGGGCAGCGAGAAGAAGTTATCATTTGGCTTAACATTTTACTTCCAGGAACGTTAACAAGCAATAACATTCGATTCTCAAATTACACACTCACTATTACGCCACCCAATGGCACGGTGATATCATATACATGGACTGTGGTTCCGGATCCAACGTCAGCGGCGGATTATTACTTCACTCCTACTCAAGCAGGCACGTACACACTTAACTTCACTTTCGCAGGGATGAAATACAACTTCCCACCAACCATGACAATGTTTGGGCCTAATTACGCATACATAGGCGATTATTACGCACCCAGCTCTGCGTCAACAACACTCACTGTTCAGCAATCACCGATTTCCAACTACCCAACAACTCCCCTTCCTACAATGTACTGGACACGACCAATATACGCCTACAACACTAACTGGTACACGGTTTCATCAAACTGGCTGGGTGACCTCGCACCAGGATACACAGGATTCACTGGCACATACAATGCTGGAGGCAACGGAGAACAATTAGCTGGAGCAGGAGACGTTGTAGGTTCACTCACCAGCCACGTAATGTGGACTAAGCCTTTGGATAGCGGCGGAGTTGTCGGAGGAAACCAAACGGCAATCGTGGGAGACACATACTTCGAAGGCTCTGCATACAATCAAAGATACACCAACCCGATAATAGTTGACGGCGTACTCGTCTACACTGAACCAGTATCATTCGCAGGCGTTCCCGGCAGTCTGAGCGGCAGCGCTTATGGACCAACCGTCGGCGTTAACTTGCAAACAGGACAGCAACTCTGGAGCGATCCAGGCATCCCTGCAATTTCGTTCGCCTACGTTTATGACGTTCAAGACCCCAACCAACACGGAGTTTATCCACCAATACTCTTCTCGGTTAGTAGTGGAGCTGGAGGAGAGACATGGAAGGCTTATGATGCATTCACGGGAGACTACATGTTCACAACAAAGGGCATTCCCACAGGCTCAACTTACACGACTATGCTCGGTCCTGAAGGTGAATATCTGATAATCAGCTTAGTAAACTACGGTAACACTACGAATCCAAACTGGTATCTGCAAGAATGGAACTCATCAAGACTGTGGGGCGCTAACTATAACGGCGCATCAACATCGCCACCCGTAATCCCGCCAGTAAGTAACGAAGGTGGTTATAATCTGACAGGCGGCTGGACAGGAGGATATGTCGGCCCCAGTTATGCCCCAACTTATGTTCCAAGCATGTATGACTATAACGTTTCAGTGCCATACCTAAACGCTTTACCATCTCCAATTACACTAGTCGGAGGTATCTACGGCAACATACTACTTTGCTACAGCGGCACTTTACCCTCAATAGGAAATGCCTTGTTCTTTGGTGGACTAAGCGACACTCCCTACACATACGTCGGAATTAACATCAACGAACAATCAGGACTCGGTGCAGAAGTGTGGCACAATCAAGTGACCCCTCCAGCAGATAACATCACTGTTCTAGAGGCTGGAATTGATCCAGTAAACCGTGTCTTCGTTGAAAACTACAGGGAAACTAACAATTTCGTAGGCTACAGTTTGGAAACAGGCGCGAAGCTTTGGGGTCCAACAGCACCTCAAGGAAACCTTGACTACTACGGCAGCCCAGCATCAGGCAGTTTAGCTAACGCATTTGGTTACGGAAAGATGTACAGCAGCGCATACACCGGAATCGTTTACTGCTACGACACCCTAACTGGCAACCTACTGTGGACATACGGTAACGGCGGCTCAGGCAACAGCACCAACTCTGGTCTTGAAACTCCATTCGCAAACTATCCGACCTTCGTTAACGCTATCGGCAGCGGAGCAGTGTACATTGTTACTACTGAACACACGCCTGAATCACCACTTTTCAAGGGCGGATTTTCACGAGCGATTAACGCTACAACAGGGAAACAAATCTGGACGATTTCAGACTACACCGGTGAATTCGAGACCTTCAGTTACGCTGCAGCAGACGGCTACAACACATGGTTCAATGGTTATGATGCGCAAATCTACACTGTAGGCAGAGGACCCACCGCCACCACTGTTACCGCACCTAACATTGGCGTAACAACTGCCACACCAATAACGATCACAGGTACAGTAATGGATATTTCCGCAGGCACAAAGCAAAATGAGCAGGCCGCTGACTTTCCAAATGGAGTTCCAGTCGCGTCTGATGCTAGCATGGCGGCGTGGATGGGTTACGTTTACCAGCAGCAACCAGAGCCACTCAACTTTACAGGCGTTCCAGTACAAATTGCGGTCTTAGACTCTAACGGAAACCACTATTCCGTTGGTACTGCCACAACTGATGAATATGGCACTTACAGTCTTACATGGACTCCTTCTATCTCAGGCAACTTCACTGTTTACGCTACTTTCGCTGGCACCAACGGCTACTGGCCATCATCTGCAGACACGCACTTATTTGCTAGTTCCAAGGCAGCACCCACTACAGCACCAACAGCTACACCGACATCTGTCGCTGACCTGTACTTTGTTCCCGCAATCGCAGGCTTGTTCGTTTTGATCATCGTAGTCGCTATAGTACTAGCTCTATTAATGCTTAGGAAACGAGCATAAAGTGAAGCATATGAACACAACTCTATTTTCCCCTTTTTTAGTCTTAAAAAAAACAAAGTATGGGCGAAAAAAACATGGGGGCTGAGAAGGCTCTGGTCAAATTCACAAAAAACAAAGCCTTTAGCAAGCTTTGGCATTTTTCTTTTCCTTAAGTGTTCCAGAGCCTCAGCAAACCCTAAATATTCTAAAAAACGTCACCAATTTCTCATTGTCTTTTTTAGAAAAGATGCTTAGCTTTTCCAAGCGGCGACGGGAGAGGGAATTCGAACCCCAATTCACCATAAATAAAGGAACAGTTTAGCTTCGAAACCTGCCAATGCGAGAGCGTTTTGATCTTTCTTTTTTGTCATTTTGTTGATTCTCAATCAGCATTCCGCTTCTCTTGTTTAGCTGGAAACAGCATCTTCATTGAGCTAACAAGGTTAGCATTAGAATTTTTCGAGATGCTGTTCAAACTGCTTTCTGTCCATTAAACATTGAGGGCAAACACAACTTAATGGCAGATCTTTGGTGGCGCATGACTCGTTATATTTGCAGTCTGAACATGGAAAGTCTTTTCCACAGCGCGTACAACTTTGGAGAAAAACTACTTCACTATTTAGAATGCCGGCGATTATATCCATAAGCTTTTCAATATTATTGCAGCTTTTAATGGAAAAGACGCCTTGTTCACGATTATAGTCTAAGCCTAAATGCATTAAGAGAATAAATTTTTCTTTCTCAATCCTCGGAAGCTTGAACGCCTTCTTATTTAAAACTGCCACCGTTTTCCGCTTCCTTCTTAATACTTGTTCATTTTCATTAGGAAATCAACTTCTTCAGGGGTGAACTTAAACCAAGAAGCTATAGGGCTTGATTTTTGGTTTTGTAGAATACTCTTGACGAATGGAACGAAATCATGTTTAGCTGTTTCATGGGAAACATGGCATTGAGCTCCAATTTTTCCGCATATACCGTCTAGCATTGTTCTTTTGCCTTTAGTCCAAAACAAAGTAATAATCCTGATAGGCGGCGAAATAAATTGAAAGGACTTGTATGATTCAGGAGCAACCGAGGCTGCTTCAGATAAAGCGTTGAAGAAGTACTTTAAGAGATGCCAGTGTTCAGTTCCAATTCTTCCTCGGAAAACATCGGCTTGCGAAACAAAATCGTAGGCGGCAGCAAGCTCCCCTGGGTTCGTGTACCGTCTCGGGAGGTTGTCGCTTACTGAAAGCAGAAAATCATCATAGTCAACGCTTGAGCGGCTAAGTAAACTTGATGCTTCCACAATTGATTTTGATGAGAAAAATCCTCTTAGCGTTTCGTCCATGCTGATGTCTTTATTTCTTGAACTCAACATCATGGTGTCTTGAAGGGTGAGGACGCGGTTTTCTTCGCTTATGCTTTGCAGGTCGTTTATGGCTGACCGTACGTCGCCTTTGCTGTTTTGAGCGATTTTCTCGAGCGCCTCAAACTCCGCTTTCACATGCTCTAGCAAGCAAATCTTCTGCAATAGTGCAATGATAAGCGGTATTCGAATTTGCTGGAAACGTATCAGTACGCAAACTTTCTTTAGTGGTCTTAGCTTGTCTATGTCAGGATCGTTTGCCGCCATTATAACTGGCACTCGGGATTCTTCAACGATTTTTATTATCGCGCTTACTCCGCCTCTGTCCTCGTTGCCTGCAATGCCGTCAACCTCATCTAGGAAAAGAAGGTTGCCTTTGCTTGCAGTTGAGAAAGTGTCTAAAGCAATAAAGGAAGTGGCTGGTTTAGCAATTTCATTAATCGCTTTTTCAGATCTTGTGTCACTTGCGTTCATTTCAATAACTATGAACCCAAACTCTTTTGCGGTGGCGTTGACCAGTGCTGTTTTCCCCACGCCAGGTGGTCCGTAAAGTAAAACTGCCTTTTTACTTCGCCGCTTACTTTTCAGCCACTCGATAAACGTAGCTTTCGCTTCTTCATTGCCGATTATGTCTTCTATCTTTTTTGGGCGGTACTTTTCAACCCATAAAAGATCATTTCTCAATAGGTTTCCCCTATAGCTTTACCGAATTTTGCGAATTGCGCAAGCAACGCGCTTAACTGGATATCGCTGTTGGCGCCTTGTGTTAAGCGGTAATCATACTCGCCGATGACGTTTGATAGGTCGGCTTTTTGTTCAGGCGTAAGATCTGACATTTTAAATATCTCGCGCTGCACCTGGCGTATTATTTCCGAGCCTGAAAAACCGTAAGACCCCATTATTTCATACATCGTTTTTCTTGCTTCAATAAAGTCGCCGAATAATGCTTTCCTAATCATTTTTTGAACTTGCATTGGGCTGGCTTCCCCGATGACTAGCAAGACTATCTTCTCGTCTATCAACCCGTCCTTGTACGCTGCAGCTGTCTGCAAAGCATTTATGGCGTGTCTAAGGTCGCCTTCTGAATAATCAACTATTCTTTCAGCTGCTTCAGGCAACAGGTTAACTTTTTCTTTTTTGGCTATACACTGAAGCTGGTCTTTCATCGCTTGCTTATCTAGCCTTGAAAACCGGAATATGGCGCAGCGGCTCTGTATTGGCTCAATTATCTTGCTCGATTGGTTACATATCAGAATGAACCTGGATGTGCGCGAGCTGGTTTCCATTATTCTTCTCAGCGCTGTCTGCGCAGGACCAGTCATCTGATCACACTCATCCAGAATAATTAGCGCAAACGGCACATTGCCAAAACCTGAACGGCTGTAACGTGAAAAATCCTTGACTCTTTCACGCACTGTATCTATGCCTCTTTCATCAGATGCATTAAGCTCAAGTGTGAAACTTTTCCAATTTGGACCAAAAAGCTCATGCGCAATACACAACGCAAGGGTCGTTTTCCCAGTGCCCGGTATCCCTGCGAACATCAAGTGAGGCATCGTTTTCGGGTTTCTCATGAAAGCTTTAAGGCTTTCAACGATGTCATGTAAGTCCACGACTTCGTTTAAGTTTTTTGGGCGATACTTTTCAACCCACATAAGCGCTTCTTCATTAACTGCCATTAAGGTAACCTTCAACACAAATATACAATAACGTGTTTTAATTTACTAAATTAACTTTTCCCTAGCCACTTAACTGTAATCTGGCAAAAATGCAGATCGGTTAGCCGATTTTGCTTCCCTCAACAATATCCTTCTCAGGCACAAGCACACTGATGTTTCCTTCACTATCCTCTGCCGCTAATATCATACATTGCGATTCAACGCCGGCTAACACGCGCCTTTGAAGATTCAGGAGGAAAACGCATTTTTTGCCCACCAATTCCTCAGGCGTATAATACTTAAGTAAACCTGCAACTGCCTGCCTTTTTTCCGAACCAAAATCAACAATTATTTTGATTAGTTTTTTTGAATTGGGAATTGGGGTTGTTTCAATTATTTTTCCTACGCGTAAGTCAAGTTTTTGGAATTCAGCAAATGATATTTCTTCAGCCAAATACTTCACGCTCTAGCCATAGTTTAATTTTCAGCGATATTTACTTTGCTTTCCAAAAGCTTGCTTCTTTCTTTAGTCGCTAACTTGTGAGCTTGCAGTAGCGGTTCGGGAATTCGGCTTCTAGCACAGTGCTTAACGATTTTGACGGCTGTTTCAAGAGACACCATGTGACCAATGCTCACATAGATAGGCTTGACACCTTGCTTTGTAGTCACGACGGCACCGATGACTTCGCCCTTATCAACCAAAAAGTTTTCCCCATCACTCTCCGCTGGCGTACCTATCAACCTGCTTTTTGCAGCGCCGATAGTCGGTTTTCCAATTGCAAGTCCAAGGTGGCTAGCAAATCCGCACCTATACGGATGCGCGATTCCCTGTGCGTCAACAAGAAAAACATCGGGCAGAAGCTTCAACTTATTTATCGCTGCCATCGCAGGAGGAATTTCTCTAAAAGACAGCAAAGTTGGAATATACGGTATCCTAACTTGGCAGATTGCAACTTGTTTTTCCAAAAGCTTCAGCGATTCATAATCTAAAACCGCTATCGCGCCGACGGCAATATTGCCAATGTATGAAACATCAACGCCTGCAATGGTTCTAATTTTTGGCGGTAACTTATCTTTCAAAATAATTTTCTGTGATAAACAAAGTTGTGTCTTGCGTGCTTTTTTTACTGAGAAACTCTTCATTAACTTGTGGGGTTTACTCAAATGTTAACCTTTTTAGTTTTACGTTTGGTAGTGCCACGTTTTGCTGGCTGAAATTTCTTTAAGTAATCTTCAAGGGATTTTCTGCGAATTTCAAGTGTCACATCGCCGCGTGTGGTTTCGATTATTCTTCTTGCAATGTCAGATTTATGCCTGAGTCCTGGAACAAGCATGTAAGCCTCGTCAAGAGCCAATAACTGGATGAACACTTGGTCCATGATTTCTAGGCATTCTTCGCCTTTTTTAACGTCGCCTTCACGTAAATTGTCAAGTGCTAAGCGCCTGTATTCACCTATGACGTCTGCTAAACCAAGCGCATAATCAACGGAAGGCACATTAATTTCAGCCGGCGTTACAAAACGCGATTCCTTAACTAGAATCAAAAATATGCGTGCTTCTGAATATTCCTGAAGCGCTGCACTAAACATGCCTCCGTAAATAATCTCAGGATACTCTTTAGATAAAACCTGAAGGCTCGAAATTTTCTCTTTAGCGTTCTTTATGAAATTTTCGGCCTCAGCATATTTTTTCTGGTGAATCAGAAGTATAGATTGTTTGGAAAGGCTTGTTGCTTTCCGAATGCTTTCGTGTGTTTCTTCGCGAATTTTGTTTTTTTGCATGAGCTCGTTTTTTACTTCTTGAAGAATAATCTCTAAAGAGGACAAACTAATCATCTATTAGAATGGATGCTGGGTTATTTATTTCAATTTCCTAAAAATTTTAAAAATTATATGGCTGTTGAGAGCTGGTCCATTTCTCAATTAGGACTTTCCCGTCCCACATAGTAAAGCTTACTTTGACGAATATTGAGTCGACTACTTTAAATGGAAACACACTATCTGCATCACTTATGGAATCCGCACTTGCAATATATTTCTATTGACCGTTAAAAGCAGCCTTTTGAGTTAGTGTCTCTTTGACTTTTCTTGACTTTTCTTAACTTTTCTTGACTTTTCTTAACTTTTCTTGACTTTATTTGACTTTTATTGACGTATTTTGACGTTTCTTGACTCAACCTGCAAATAATTCAAACCCTAAAGTAAAAAAACAACCCAAAACAAGCTTTTCAGAAAGGGCGTGCTAAAAGCACAATTACAACAACGTAGACTAAAAACCCAGCTAAAAACACGTCTAACACTAAATGCGGCTAGTTGGTTGTAAACTGAATGGGCTTCTGTAGCCTGCTTAATAGTACAACTCTGCTTTCTTGTGCTTCATTAATAACCTTGTACCCGGTCTTCTCAGCTAACTGCCCCGCAAAATCCTTAACTTCGCTGTGCAAAGGCATGTTCTCAAAGCCCAAGCGAAGAGTTGAAAAACCAATGTGCATGTACGCTTTTACTTCAATGTACGTGGGATTGGCTTTTTCAACAATTTTAGCGTATTCATCTATATGGTTCATGTTGTGCTCTTTTACAAGTGTCATGCGAATTACTGTGGGGCAATGGAAACTCTGCATTAAATCAAGCGTCTCGTTTAATTTTGTCCAAGCGCTGAGAAATTGAGGACGGCAAACCCGCGTGTATGCCTGCTCGTTTGGTGCGCATACCGAAATGTAGAGTTGGCTCGGTTCTTGGCTTAGTTTTGAAAGCTTAGCTGGCAAAGTGCCGTTGGAAACAAGAAAAGTGGTGAAACCTTTTTGATGAAATGCCTGAATCAACTCTCCGAGCGGCTCGTAAAGCGTCGGTTCACCTGTTAAACTTATCGCCACATGCTTAGGCGTTAGGGCTTCTTGAAATTTGCGCCAGTTTGTTTTTGGGTTTCCCTTGTATCCACTTAAAATTTTTTCTTGCGCGTTAAGACTTCCCTGAATAATTTCTTCTGGTGAGTCTACCCTTGGCATTTTCATCTCATCCCAAGTAACCTGCAAATCTCCGCTTTGAGCTCTCCAACAAAACAAGCACTGTTGAGTGCAATAGTAAAGGGAAGGCGACATTTGAATGCACCTATGCGATTTTATCCCGTAAAACTTCTGTTTATAACACGGTCTATCATTAACTATAGATTCATAAAGCCACTTACACCTTTTAACAGCTGAATGGCTGCCTACCAAATGATATTTTTGCTTCTTTAAAGCGCCTAAAAGCGTGGCTGCAGTGTTTTTTTCCAAGCTTTCACCGAAATTTGTTCATACTTTGAATCTTCTTTCCCTTAAAAACCCCGCTGCATAAAATGAATTTTTGGATTGAAATCAGATTTTTTCAAGGTGCTTTAGCCCGTTCAGGATTTCTATCCAACGATTAAATGGCAAAGTTTAAAATCAACTCTTAGTTAAATCATCAGTCATTACAGATGTGGATGGCTATCTATCGGGGAGCAGAGTGGTTTGAATAAAAAAATTGTTGCAGTTACCCTCTTAGTCTTAATGTCCTTAGCCTTTGCGCTTATACCTCTCACAATGATCTTTGGGCAAAGCCTAGGCGTAGGCATTATACTGGTAACTCCAAGCGGCTTAAGTGGAACTGTGGGTTCGGCTGTAAATGTTGAAGGAACCATTGACGTCAGCTACGGACCTTACCAGGTAACATTTGGAAATAATGTTGTTGCCAAGGGCACTGCTGAAGGATATTACGTTAATGCAAACTTCTCTGTGCCACAGACCCCAGCGGGCAGTTACCCAATAGTACTTTCAGACCTCACAGCCGACATAAACTCTTCGAACACTCCTGAATCATTTCAAGTTACAATTGGATACGTCATAAACGCAATCCCTTCACAAGCACAAGAAGGGCGCAGTGTAGTATTGAATGTCAGTGTCACTGGAGGGTCTCCGAGCACTGTCTACGCTGCAAATGTTACCGTTGTACTTCCAAGTCCTCTTAACACAGAATATTCAAAAATAGTGCCACTGGGAACCTCTAGCAACAAGGGAACTGCAAATGCGCAAATCACTTTTCCAAGCAGTAGCTTCCCATCAAATGGTACCACCGATTATGCCGGTTTCTACACTGTTTACTTTAACCAGACTGCCTCTTTGGCGCAAAATAAATTTACAATTAATATCCTTAATTCAATCACATATCATAGAGGGCAAACGGCAGCAATAGTGGCGGTAGATTACCAACCGAATGAGGCTGCAACACTTAGTATCACTAGCGTTGCAACCGGTGCAAGTCTCGAATCTGAGTCACTAACAGCTTCGGCTGATGGCACTATCAGTACGACATGGGTGGTTCCCTCCAATGCTGCAATTGGAGATTATACTGTAACAATAACCACTCAAGGCACTCAGAAAGCGATACTTGACTCAGAGATCTTTTCGATTCCTGGATACTCTATTCAAGTTGAAACAGTAAACTTAGCCAATGAGGCAGTTCCTTCCGTACAGGTTCAAGCCCTAGATAAATCCAGCAACAAAGTTTATAATAGTACCAGCGGGCTTTACGGGGTAGCCAACTTAAATCTTGAGTTAGGTCCTCAAGTTTTGACTGCATTTTGGAAAGGTGTTAACGTTGGAGAACTCTCAATAACTGTCACAGGAAATGGCACTTTCACCCTCCCCTGTCAATTAACTGATCTTACAATAAAAGTTCAAAACGAAAACGGGATTTCAATGCCGTTTGTGAATTTAAACATTACATATCAATATCAACCGACAAACGGATCTAAGCAAACTGGAAGCACTTCAGGCGAAACAGGCCCTTCAGGAACCTACACATTAAATTCAACACTAACTGGAATAAGCTATACTATACTTGCTTCACTATATAGTCAAGTTTTTAATTCTGGAAACGACACCTTTACCAATATTCCTGCACAGTCACTATCAGAAGTAGTGATAACATGTCCAAACGAAGCATTAACAATTAATGTAGTTGGTTATAATAAAGCTGCAATCCCTAGTGCCGGCATAGAACTCGATGAATTAACAAATGGCTTATTCTATACTGCTACAACAAACAGCTCAGGCTCAGTCACCAGCCAAGTCACTTTTGGAATGTACAGACTACAAATCTATAAAGACAACATTCTAATCAACGAAACAAACATCCAAGCCTTCGGCGCAAGCCAACAACAAATTATTTGCAATCTCTACGGTATTCAAGTATCAGTATCAGTTGTTGACTTCTTCGGTACGCCTATTTCAAACGCTAATGTCACATTAAATGGGCCGGGGACAGAGCGGCTCTCAGCTATGACTCAAGGCGACGGAACTGCCACTTTCAATAATGTTGTTGGTGGTGATATGCAGATAGTAGCGTTTGCTCAAGGAGCACAAAATAGTTATCAAGCTGTAACTCTATCCGTTGATAAGCCAACTTCAGTTCAGATAAAAATTGGGTATATCTTGCTCGGATCACTCATGATACCAGTAAGTTTACTCATAACCATAATCATAATATTAGTTGCCATAATTCTGCTCGCAACCTTTGAAATCTACAAGCGAAAAAAAGGTAAACAATCACATCTAAGCTAAATATCAATTTCATCCTTGATAAGAAAAAAGTTTATATGGCTTCCAAATAACATTAAGAAACTATAAAGACAAAACATCATAACATATTTTGATTTGACAATTGAGGTGTATCTATTGGCTCAATCAAAAGCTTGTTCTCCAACGTGCCCTTCTTTTAAGTGCAGCCAAAACTCTATCTTCTACCGACGAGACTCCATTTGGTGTAAACAGACCGAAGAAATGTGCAATGTCGTAAACTGCACCTATTCCATGTGCCTAAAAAGACGGTTGTTGCCACAAGGAGTATGCGGCGAAACCGTCAAACGCAAAACCGTTGAAAAAGACCTTGACGACGATTTCTTGGCTGAATCAATAAAACTTAGAGGGAAAGCTTTGCGCAAACTCGGAGATAAAGAAATCTATTAAAATAAACTAAAAACCAAAAATGAGTTACTCGTGCTAAAAATACGAGTATCCCCATTCTTATTTTGATTGAACACGTTTAACTACTGGAGGTTTAACTTTTTTCAGAATCCTATAGCCGCAGATGATGCATTTGGTCTCTCCGCCACGCAGCTCTAATTCTTCGGATGGCACTCTTGCCCCGCATCTCATGCATTCATAAACAATTCCTGACTTTTCCATTAGAAACGCCTCTCCT
>Ga0187848_10002709_pt1 | contig 13626 bp, 12 predicted proteins | sample June2016WEW_4_40_FD_132424 | JGI IMG/M metagenome (GOLD analysis project Ga0187848, IMG submission 132424) | Peatland microbial communities from SPRUCE experiment site at the Marcell Experimental Forest, Minnesota, USA - June2016WEW_4_40 | ecosystem: Environmental > Terrestrial > Soil >... | reverse complement strand
ATGCACAAATTCCCCAACAGCCCTATCGCCGCCCTGGCCCCAAAACCGGCCGCAACGACCGATGCCCCTGCGGCAGCGGCAAGAAATTCAAACAATGTTGCCTCAACAAACCCCAAACCGCCGCCGCCTGATAAAACCCGCGCGGCGAAATCGCTCCGTAGCAGTGGGACAGGCCATCGTTTTGTGTGGCTTGTGCCGATAGCCAACGCTGTATTTTGTTGCGAATCTGGGTTTCCGTCCAACGTGCTTTCGGTTTACTGAGATCCACGGACAGCCGGCGCAGATATTGCAGGACCTTGCTGACACCAGTCGTTACACGATGCAGTTGTTCGCCCGCTCGCGCGCTGGCCAAATCCTATTGCGGCGCCCCGGCAGCCACCGGCAGCACCACATGTGACGGCATCTCCGGTGTGCTGTAGACTCTCTCGGTCGCCGCCACAAAATCTTCCGCCACGGCTTGGTAAATACCGGGCACAAACTTCTGCGGATTCCGGTCAATCAGCGGAAACCAGGTGGATTGCACCTGGACCATGATCCGATGTCCTTTCAAAAAGACATGATCGTGGTCGCGCATCGGGAAATCCCAGGCCGTGGCCACACCCGGCTGCAGCGCTTCCGGCTTCTCAAAGCTTTTCAAATACCGTCCGCGCCGCACCTCCATCGCAATCGGCAGTTGGTAGCCGTTCAGAGACTGCCCATATTGCCCAGGCGCCGGTCCCGTGTCCGGGTTCCATGCGTTCTTCTGCGCATTTTCCGGATACACGTCGATCAGTTTCACGACAAAATCGCCGTCGGTGCCGGAGGTGGACGCGTACAACTTGGCGGCGATCTCCCCGGTTACTACCAGATCCTTCTCGAGCGGGGCGCTCAGATAGCTCAATACATCCGGCCGGTGATCGACAAAGCGCTGGTCATCCACCTCCCACGCCCGCCAGTCCCCCGCCGGATAGGTTGGCGATATCGGACGCTTGCGATAGGGCACCGGATTCGCCGGATCGGAAACATATTCCCGGTAAGGCCTGCCTGTCTTCGGCGGCTCAAAGTTCAATGTCCCGTCGGATTGAAGATACAGGTTCGCCGCCTTTGTCCCGGCAGGCGGCCAGGCTGCGTGAGTGTGCCATGTGTTCGACCCGGTCTGGAATGTCTTCGCCTGCCATCGAAACTTGTCCCCCTGCCCGTGGAGGTAATACCGGAAGAACGGCGCTTCGATCTCTTCCCGGAACTCCTTCGCCGTGTCGTGTCCGCCATAGCCGATCAGCCCGATATTCTCCGCCTTGGCGGCTTGCCATTGCCCGTGCAGCCATGGTCCGGCAACCATGAAATTGGTATGGCCGGGGTCCTTCTCCGCCGCATGCCGGAAGATTTGCCACGGACCCCACGGGTCTTCCTGATCCCAAAAACCGGCTACATTCAGGTTCGGCACCGTCGACGCGTGCAACTGCCGCACCCAGGCTTCCCGCTTCCAGAAGGCGTCGTAGTCCGGGTGCGCCACATTCGAATTCCAGTAGGGAATCGAATCATGCAGATATTTCGCATTGAGATTCGCCACCGGACCAACGTCTAAGTACCACTGATAAGTGTCGTAAGTCGAAAAGTCGAAGTGCGTATTCTTGTTTTTGTCCGCCTGCTCATAGACGGCATATTCGAAGTTGTAGCTGAGCCGCAACGCCCCGTAGCGATGGTCGTCGTCGTTCATCCACTGATCCACCGGCGAAGCCTGCTCACTCACTGCCTTCAGCGCCGGGTGGGGCTGCAATAGCGTCAACCCGGCGGTGAGTCCGTCGTACGAAACGCCGTAAATCCCCACGCGGCCGTTGTTCGACGGCACATTCTTCACCAGCCAGTCGATGGTGTCGTAAGCGTCCGTGGTCTCATTTACAGCTTTCGGATTCGTTAAGTCGACTTGCGATGAGAGCTCGAACACTCCCTCGGACTTGAATCGGCCCCGCAGGTTCTGGATTACGAAGATATACCCATCCTCAGCCAATTCCCGCAGATTCGCGGGCATCTCTTCGGGAGCTTTGTCGGGCACTCCATAAGGCGTGCGTCGCAACAGAATTGGCAGGGGGCCTTTCTGATTCACCGGCGTCAAAATCACCGTCTGCAGATGGACGCCGTCCCGCATCGGAATCATCGCTTCCCGATGCAGGAACGGCGATTCCGCCCACGCCTGGGCCGCCAGCATAACTGCCGCAACCCATGCGATTCGTGACTTGCCGTGCGTCTGGAAATTCATCGCAGCGAGTCCGCCGGGCCCCATTTCGGAAACACGATGGGTAAGGCCTTCTCGTCGGTGAACATGCACCGGGCGTTGTGGCCGCACTCCGGGATGACGACTGCGTCCTGGTGTGCTCCGAGCTTCTGGTTGACGAACTTGCTGAAGGCCAGGCCGCGCGCCAAGCGGGTGGGTCCCTGAGCCATGGCGGAGCAGGAACCGTCGAAGCCGCCGAGTGGAAGGATGTCCAGTTCGCCCACCAGGTAGGTGGTGGGGCGCGAGGCAAGCTGTTTTTTCAGTTGATCGTCAGTGAGCCGGGCCGTATAACCGCTGCGGTGCTCGAAGCCGTACGGCCACTGATCGTAAGTGGTGCAATTGCGGCCGTCGCCGAAGGGGCGAAACACTGCCCCGCCCGGCGTCTCGCTATCCGATCCACCGCGGCCGCCGCGCCCTCCCCGCCCGGCCGTCAATTCAGGCACATATCCGGGAGCGCCGGCTTGAACGGGCCAATCGGAAGCCGTAGGGCGAGTGTTGTCGGGATAGGCATAACTGGAGGGGTTGGCCACGACATAGCTGACCGGCACGCCCAGTGTTTCGTGCACCTGGTTGGCCATCTCGTAGCGGTTGACGAACTGGCCGCCGGCCGAGTGTCCGGCCACCACGATGTGCTTCAGGTTGGGGAAGATTTCCTTGCGCGCCAGCTTGCGCAGCACTTCGTCGATGAAATCGAACGAGGTCAGCTTATCGTTGCTGGAAGCCGTGCCGCCGGAGCGCCAACTGTCGCCGCCGCAACTGTAACTCACTTCATTCGCGGCCAGTTTGTCCTGGCAACCGCGATCGTTGGAGGCAATTCGCGGGGCGATCACCACGGTATCCTCGAGGGCGTTGCCCAGAAAGGCCGAGGCGAGGGCATTGCGGTAATAGTTGTCGGCGTCGCGATTGGTGCCGTGGATCATGACCAACGCGCGAGTGATCTGCTCGTTGCGCACGTCCAGAGAGTAAGTGCGGTAAATCATCGACCGCCACGGGCCGCCGGCAAACGTCACCCACTCGGTGCATGCGGAAGTGACCGAGATGCACGGTGTCGCCGCGAAGGCCGGAGCCAGCCCGAGCACAAGTAGAAACAAGGATATGGACATTGTGGATACGATACAACGATCGAGGGGCAATTTGTCAACCGCTCCCCGCGGCCGCGCGTTTCCGAGCCGCGGGGAGCGTCTATAAAGCGGCGCGCCTACTTCGCGAACATGGGAAGATTCGTCATCGGGGAAGGCAGACCGTCCACGGTGTGGTCTTCCATCATCTCGACCCGCATCCCGTCGGGGTCGAACAGATTGCACTGTTTCTTGTGGTTCTTGCCGACATGAACTTCCATCGGCCGTTTGTAATCCTTGCTCGCCGGATTGGCTTTCAGCTTGGCGACCGCCGTCTCCATATCGGGCACTTCAAGGGCAATGTGGAAGATTGTGCCGTACCTCTCCGGCGTGGGGGGCGGGCCCAGCATGAATTCGACGTAATCGCATCCTTCGGGAACCATCAGGTTGGCGTAGCTCACGGTCTTTCCGTTCGCGGTGCCCCGCCAGAATTCCCGGAAGCCGAGAACGTCCATGTAATAACGCGCCGTTTCGGGTTTCGAGACGTAGAACCCCACGTGCAGCATGCGCTTCGAAATGCGATTGTCGGACATGTCTTTTCCCACATCCTGCATGCTCTTGCCGTCCGGCGTGTATTGGGTTACGTCGATGTGATTGCCGTCGGGATCCGTCAGCCCTGTTCCCATATTCCCGATTCGTCCCTTCGCGGCGGGCTTATCCGAGGCCGGATAGCCTTTGGACTTCACGTAGAGGCGAAGAGCATCGGCATCGTCGGTTTCGAGCGCCAGGTGCACGAATCGAGGTTGGTCGGGACTTTGTTCGGGAGAGAGCTCGATGTACTGGCGGTCATTGATCTTAATGAACGCCATCACCAGCTTGCCGTCGGTTACGATGTCGAACGGCTCGCTGTAGCCGAGAAAATCCTTATAGAAATGGCGGGAAGCCTCGATGTCGTGCACTCGAAAATCGACGTGCGGCATGGCGACGATCCGCGGGCGAGCGGGCTGCTGCTGAGCAACCAACAACGTGGCGCCCGCGAGCAAAAGCGTTACTTTCAAACTTATTGCGTTTCGCATCTCAATTCACTCTTTCGCCGGCGCTTCAGAAAGTGCTGTTCCAATAGGCGTGCTGTCCGACATAGCGGTCGTCCGGCAAGTTCTTTAGAATGGCATGTTTCACCTCTAGAGGGTTCATGCCTCCCTGGGTCTTGAAAAGTATCTCGCCATTCATGCCGATCAGAACGGTAAAGGGGACACCGCCGCTCCACTCCGGCCCAAATGCCTTTACGGCTTCGGCGGAGTCGTTGGTACTCCACAGCAGATTTCTGTTGATGGCATGCTGCTCTTTCAAAAAGTCGAGCACGAACTTCTTCTCGTCCGGCGCATTGATGCTTACCGTGACGATGTCCAGCGCCCGCTTCGCATACTGGCGCACCATCTTCTGTAACTCAGGAAACTCGGTTGTGCAGGGTGCGCACCAGGTAGCCCAGAAATTGATGAGCAGAAGCTTGCCGGCGCCGCGGTTCTGGCGCAGCGCGGTGAGTTGATCGGCCGTGACCATGTCCACGGTTACCGGTTTTTCATTGCCTTCGGCAGTCTCAGCCTTGGCGCCGACTTCTTTGTAGGCCCACTTAGTAGAACAGCCCATCGCGGGCGTGTTCGCAACCAGGACTGGTTTCCCGGCCAGTAACGCGTCGATGGCGTCGCGGGCTTCGTGTTTGGTGACCAGCTCTTCGCGGGGGTTGTTGTCGATTCGGCCTTGATAGCGCAGTATCCGCTGCTGGTCGAAAATGAACGCGTGGGGCGTGGCGGTGGGCCCGTACTTTAGGGCAACCGCCTGTGTGTCGCCGTCGTATAAGTACGGAAAGTTGAAGTGCCGGTAAGCGGCGCGGAGCTTCATCTCCGGGAACGTGTCGCTCAGGTCGGTATGCCCGAGTTCGCTCAAGTGAATAGCTTTCGGATCGTTCCCCATGATCGCCACCACGTCTACGTCCCTATCCTTATAGTCCGACGTGAGGTCCTTAGTGCGGTGCTCGTACATTCCGGCAATCGGACAGTGGTCGCAGGTGAAGACGATGACCAGCACTTTGGCCGGCGCGTAATCCTTGAGACTGTGCATTTTGTCGTCGATGCCGCGCAGATTGAAATCGGGAGCCGGCGAGCCGACTCTGAGAATGGGTGGGACATCGGCGGCGGCGGGAAGATTGTCGTCTTGCGCCCAGCCGGTTTGGCTCGAGAGAAGCGCAACGCCGAGCAATGCGATCGAACACATCGCCCGCGCCGCAAAAATATGAGTTACGTTACTAGACATCGCTATCCTCTTTTTCGTTCCATTTTCTTCACCGCTCCCTCACGGTCGCGGCTCGGAAACACCCTCTATTCAGCCAAGCTCGAAACATCCCAATCCCCATATGGCTGCCGCCGGATTCCTCGCTTCACGGTGTCGGCAAGCCAACACGAGTACGCCGCCCCGAGGGCGAAAATCCACGGCACCGAGTAAAAAGCCAGCCACCAGGCAAGCGATTCGTTGCCGCCCCATCCTTGCCAGAGCGTCAGCGCCGACCGCGTCAGAGCATAAGCGGCAATCCATTGCATCACCATGGCGAGACGCCCGCCCCCCATCTGCATCGACAGGCTGTGCAGCAGCAATCCGACGGCGCCGATGGCGATCAATAATCCCAGGCCAAACACTTGCAGAAACGCAATTTCACCCTGGCCCGAGTGAGAAAGACTGATGTGACTGCTGGAGGCCCAGACTACCAACGCGGCAATGACGGCGATCCCCCGGAAATCCTCCCAGCGCAGACGAAAGCCAACCAGAAGACGGTACACTCCCCACCAGATCGCCAGAGTGCCGGCGAGCACACAAATCAAAGCCAGTAACTGAATACTTTGCGAAATAAAGTAAACCCGTTCCCGCGGCCCGATCGCCTTCCCCAATAGCGGATTCAGCGCCAGGTGGCGAAATATGGATAGAAAGCAATTGCCCCCCAGGGCAAGCCACCCAAGACCCACAGGAGATGTTTTCGGATAGAGCGCCGCGACGCGCCGGCAGGAGTCCAAGCCAATGACGTAGGCCGCCACGCACGAAGCTTCGCCAACAATACCCGGCAGGTCATTCGCGGGTCCGCTTACGCCCCGCGCGAAAAGAAAGAGCGCAATGCCGGCCATCGCGCAAACCGTTACCGCCGTGGGAGTGAGGCCGAGACGCGCCATTAGTTGCCCACCGCCCAAATCAATTCGCCGGCCGCGCGGCCGCAAATCTCCGTGGTGAGAGAGGAAAGCCGCCGCAGAAACACCAGCCACTTTTGCTCGTTCGGCTTGGCGCCGCCTGGAATTTCCGCGTGGGTTTCAGCGGCTCGGATGATTCCAACGGCCGTATTGGAACCGCAGAGCAATGCCAGCACCCATCGCACCCGCCAGAGCCGCTCCTGGACTTGTTGGGGATTGACCACCGCGGCGCCGTCTCGCAGCACCGCCAGGATGCTTTCACGGGACGGCGCGGAAATCGCCCCGGACTCCCCGATCGCTTTTAGAACCTTCCCACACTCGATGCGGAGACGCTGGTCCACTTGCCGGAACTCCGCCAGGCGCGAAGAACAATCCGCGCAGACCGCCAGGTGCGCCTCAACTGCCTGTCGCTCCCTCGGCGCCAGGCCGTTATCCAGATAATCGGTCCACTCGGTGTCTGAGATCCTACAACTCATCGTTTCCGTTCCCTGCTGACGATTCGAAACCGGGCCGCCAGCTTCTGCTTGATGTGGTGCAATTTCCATTTGACGGTGCCCATGGGAAGCTCAAGCGCTTCGGAAATCGCTTGATACTCGAGCTCGTCCATGTAGCGCATCAGGCAGATCTCCCGCTCATCTTCGTTCAGAACCTCGATCCAATCGAACAATTCCGATTCGACCGGCGCCTGAAATTGCGCTGCCGCGAGACCCAACTCCCGTTCCCGGCCATTCTTGCCGGTCAGACTTTCCGTCGGTATGGTCTGTTTTCGCACCTGCTGCAGGAAGGCGTTTCTGGCCACGCGATAAAGCCACCCGGTAATGCATAGATTGTTGCGCACTTCGCTCGACCGCCGGTACAGCGTCAGCAGGACATCTTGCGCCAACTCTTCGGCTGTGAAGGAATCGAGGCCCCGCACGAGGAAATAGCGCGAGAGAGGACGGCAAAGCGATCCGTACACGGGGACAAAAGCCTCCTCGCTCGGACTCCGAAGGAACTCTCCGATAGCGTCGTCTTCCCGGACGTCCCGCAATGGTGCCAGCTATCGCCCCCTCCATCTAGTCTACGTTGTTAAAGATGCGTTGCAGGGGGCGGAATGTTTGCGGGGGGCGAGGTTTTTCTCGCTGGTTTCTCGCCCGGCTCCAAGGTGTGGCGCGGGAAACCGCGTGGGACAGACGATCGTTTTTCGTGGTCTGTCGAGCGGTTGGCCTGGCGAGGGCCCGACAGACCACGGAAAATGATGGTCTGTCCCACCTACGCCTCCCGCAGCGCCCGTTCGAATCCCGGTAGCGACCTTTCCAGGTCTTCGCTCGGGATGGTGAGCGACAGGCGCATGAATCCGCCGCGGCCGAAGCCAGAGCCGGGAACCGCCAGGATGCCTTCTTTTTGCAGGCGGCGGATGAAGGCGACATCGTCGGCGAGGGGCGTGCGCGGGAAACAGTAGAACGAGCCCTGCGGGCGCGGCGCATCGTACCCCATGGCGGTGAGCGCGCCGCAGAGCCGATTGCGCTTGGCCTGGTAGCCGGCCACTTCCACCGTCACGTCCGGCACTTCCGCCACCACCCACTGCCAGATGGCGGGCGCGTTGATGTAGCCCAGAATGCGATTGGTGAAGGTGCAAGCGCCGCGCAGGGCCGCGACCTCGGCGAGCCGCGGCGACAGCGCCAGGTACCCGATGCGTTCGCCTGCCACGGCCATGGCTTTCGACCATGACCACGCCAGCGCCGAGCGCTCGATGACGCGCAGGGTTTCCGGCTGCTCGAGGGAATCGAACACCAGCGGACGGTAGGGTTCGTCGCTGATCGCGATCACCGGGTCGCGCACGATTTCGTTCAATTCGCGCAGCACGGCTTCGGGGTAGATTCGGCCGGTGGGGTTGTTGGGCGAGTTGAGGATGATGGCTTTGGTGCGCGGCGTGATGGCCGCGGCGATTCGTCCCGCGTCCGGCAGGAAGCTATCGTCGGTCTCGACCGGCACCACGCGTCCGGCGTGATTTTCGATATAGAAACGATACTCGGGGAAGTATGGGTTGAGGACGATCACTTCGTCGCCCGGATCGAGAATCGCTTTGAGCAGCGTGTTAATGGCTCCGGCGGCGCCGACCGTCATCAGCACATCGTCCGCGGTGAACCCGAGCCCGGTGCGTTGGGCCAGACGCCGCGCCATGACCTGCCGCACGGCGGGAAATCCGGCGTTGGGCATGTAGCCATGGCTGCGCGGGCGGTTCTCCGCCACCACGCGCCGCAGGGCCGCGATGACGGCTTCCGGCGGTTCCACATCCGGATTGCCAAGCGTGAAATCGAAGACGTTTTCCGCGCCGCGCTCCTGGCGCAGGCGGATTCCTTCTTCGAACATGCGCCGGATCCACGACGCGCGTTCCATCTGGTCTTGAATTGTATTGGCGACGCTCACGCGTGAATCCGAGCCCCGAGCTCCACGTCTTCCACCACGTTGACGCCGGCGGCGCGGAGGCGCCCGATGGCGGCGTCGGGCTGGTCGAAACGGAAAATCAGCACGGCCTTGTCCTCGCGCCCGAAAGTGAACGCATACATGTACTCGATGTTGATGCCGCTCCCTTCGAACAGCTCGAGCAGCCCCGCGAGGCCGCCGGGGCGGTCCGCCACCTCCACCGCCACCACTTCGGCCACGTTCACCAGATACCCGGCTTGTTCGAGGATCTTGCGGCTCTGTTCCCAATCGGACACGATCAGGCGCAGCAAACCGAATTGCTGGGTATCGGCCAGCGTAAGCGTGTGAATGCCAATGCCCGCTTCGGCCAGGACACGCAGGGGCTGGATCATCTGGCCGGGCTTGTTTTCAAGGAACAGGGACAGTTGATGGATCTTCATGCCGCACCTCACTGGTCAAGTTTCTTCGGTCGATCAGGCGCGTGGCCTTGCCCTCGCTGCGCTGAATACTGCGCGGCGCGGCGAGTGTGATTTCCACTTTCAGCCCGAGGGCGTGCTCCACTGCGTAGGCCAGGCGTTGGCGCAGTGCTTCGAGCGAGCCAATTTTGTCGCTGACGAGATCCGGGGTCACTTCCACCTGCACTTCCATCTCATCCAGCCCCTTGTGGCGCGTCAGCAGGATTTGGTAATGCGGCAGCGCGCCTTCGACCGCCAGCAGCGCCGCTTCGATTTGCGAGGGGAAGACGTTCACGCCGCGGATGATGAACATGTCGTCGCTGCGGCGCGCGATGCGGCCCATACGGCGGACGGTGCGCCCGCACGGGCAGGGCTCGGCGGCGAGCGCCGTGATGTCGCGCGTCCGGTAGCGGATCATCGGCATGGCCTGCTTGCTGAGCGTGGTCAGCACCAGCTCGCCCTCTTCGCCATCCGGCATCACGCGGCCGGTCTCGGGGTCGATCACCTCCGGGTAGAAATGATCCTCGAAAATATGCAGGCCGCGGTGATAGGGGCATTCGATGGCGACGCCCGGCCCGATGATTTCCGAGAGGCCGTAAATATCGAACGCCTGGATGCCGCCCTCGATTTCGATGTGGCGCCGCATCGATTCGGTCCACGGCTCGGCGCCGAAGATGCCGACCCGCAGCGGCAGATCGCGCATGCGGACGCCCAGCTCCGCAGCGCGCTCGATGAGGTGAATGAAATAACTCGGCGTGCAGCAGATGGCGGTGACCCGAAAATCTTTCAGCACCATGATCTGGCGATCGGTGTTGCCGCCGGAGACCGGAATCACGGTGGCGCCCAGCGCTTCAGCGCCGTAGTGCGCGCCCAGCCCGCCGGTGAACAAGCCGTAGCCGTATGCGTTCTGCAGCACGTCGCCGTGGTTCAGCCCGCAGGCCGCGAAGGCGCGCACCATCACGCTGGTCCAGACTTCCAGATCCTGCCGCGTATAGGCGACCACGATCGGCTTGCCGGTGGTGCCGCTCGAAGCGTGTATGCGGACCACGTCTTCGATGGGGCTGGCGAAGAGTCCGAACGGGTAGGTGTCGCGCAGATCGGCTTTGGCGGTGAAGGGCAGGTGCTCGATATCGGCGAGAGTATGGAGCCCGCCGGGCGAAAAGTTGCGCTCGTCGAGGCGGCGGCGGAACAGCTCTACGCGATCGTAGGCGCGCCGTACCACGGCCCGCAGCCGCTCCAATTGCAAATGGCGCATCTGCGCGGGCGGTACGTAGTCGGGCGCGCTGGCCGGATGGAAAGCGCCGCCGGGTTCGCTCCGATTCATGGGCGCAACCTCATTGTGGCAACCCCGCCGCCGCTTCGCGGCCCTTCTGAAATGCCGCCAGGTTCATGGCGTGAACTTTCTCCGGCAGGTTGGCGCGAATCGCGGTCAGCCACCGCTCTTCCGGCAAATCGAGAAACGCGCTCAGCGCGCCGATCAGCGCCACGTTCAGGCATTTCTTGCTGCGCAGCGTATGCTCGTCGACCAAGTCCGGCGGGATCAGCGTGCCGCCGGAGCGGAGCTGCCAGAGGTTGTTGGTCACCTCACTGGCGGCCAGCACGACCAGGAAATCGGCCCCGCCGGAAGGCACCATCGGGCTGAAAACTTCCCGGCCGAAACGGACGTCGCTGGTGACCGAACCGCCGCGCTGGCTCATACCGTGGATCTCGCTCTTCTTCACGTCGAGCCCGGAGCGGAAGGCGGCGTCGGCGACAATATCGGACGCTTTCAACGCGCCCTGGCCGCCCAGCCCGGCGATGACCACGTTGGTCACGTCATTCTTCGAGCGCAAGGCATGCCTCCCGTTGGAGAGCCTGTTCGTAGCTCTTGATCTTGGCGGTGGCCAGCAGGCAATCGCGGCGCGCGACGATGACGCGAACCGCGCCCGACGCTAACGCCTCTTGCACCAGCTCTTGGAACTTTGCCGGGTCGACGGTAGGGTCGACCACCACGGGGGCCGCTATTCCAAGCGATTCTATCAGGCGCTCGATGACGACTTTACCGGCGCGGCGATGATCGAGCGAACGGCCCGTGCCGGGATGCTCCTGCATGCCGGTCATGGCGGTTGTGCCATTGTCGAGAATGATGGTCAAGTGGCCGGTCGGGGGCGGATTGTAGACCGCTTCCACCAGGCCCGTGATGCCGCTGTGGAGGAAGGTGCTGTCGCCGATGACGCTTACCACGCGCCGCGCTTCTTCCGGGGGCAGGACCTGGCGCAACCCCAGGCCGACGGTGATTCCGGCGCCCATGCACACGCACGTATCGAGCGCGTTGAACGGCGGCAGCACGCCCAGCGTGTAGCAGCCAATGTCGCCCGCCACGATACAATTGAGATCCCGTAAGGCCGTGAACACGCTGCGATGCGGGCAGCCGGGGCACAATTCGGGCGGCTTGCCTGACGGTAACTTCGCTTCCGGTGCAGAGTCGCCCTTCAAGATGCGGCGCACGCGATCGACGTTCAGCTCGCCGAACCGGAACATGGCCGGCTTGGATTCGACGGCGATGCCCGCGGCGCGCACTGCATCGGCCAGGTACGGATCGCCTTCCTCGACCACTATCGTTGGGCTATGCGCGCGCGCGAACGCCTGGATTGCCGCCAGCGGCAGCGGATGCGTCATGCCGAGCTTCAGCACGGGCGCTTCGGGTTCCGCTTCGCGCACGTGCATGTAGGAGATGCCGGAGGTGACGATGCCGCGCGCGCCGGCGCCCGCGCCCTCAATCACGCGATTCGGACCCTCGGTCTCGTTCCACTGGGCGATGGCTTCGAGCTTCTCGCGCAGCCGCACATGCGATGGCCGCGCGTAGGCGGGAATCATCACGCGATGCGCCACGTTGCGCGCGAAATGCGGGTCGGGCGGCGCGGCGAGTTGCGGCCGCGGCCGCACCACCGTGTACGAATGGCAGATGCGCGTGGTCATGCGCAGCAGCACGGGAATGTGCCAGCGCTCGGAGATTTCTATTGCGAGCAGCGTGAAATCGTAGGCTTCCTGCGAATCGGCCGGCTCCAGCATGGGCACGCCCGCGGCCACGGCGTAGCGCCGGTTGTCCTGTTCATTCTGGCTGGAGGCCATGCCCGGATCGTCGGCCGAAACGACCACTAGCGCGCCCTCGACGCCGGTGTACGCTGCCGTGAAAAGCGGATCGGCGGCCACATTCAGGCCGACGTGCTTCATGGTGCAGATGGCGCGAGCGCCCGCGAATGCCGCGCCGATGGCCACCTCGAGCGCGACTTTCTCATTGGGAGACCACTGCGCCCGGCCGCCCAGCTCCGAAAAAGCTTCCAGAATCTCCGTGGAAGGCGTGCCCGGGTATCCCGTGCCCAGCTTGACGTGGCCGTCGCGCGCGGCCAGCGCCACCGCTTCATCGCCGCTCAACAACATCCGTTCCGATTGCATGCAACTCTCCAAAAACCTCTACCACGGCGGAAGGATGAGGCGGCCCCGGCGGGCGCGGCGGCTCGCGGGGGAGGAAGCCCGATTGTAGCGCCGGGCAGGGAGAGCGGCAAATGGGGGTGTGGAGCGGTTTCTACAAGCGTTGCGGGAGTCCTCATCGAAGAAAGGCCGACCGGGGGGTCGGCCGCAGACCTGGAGGTCCGCCCCACCAAGACAAGGCGGATTTCCGGGACTTTAGTCCCCGTTTTGATCTGCAAGTTGTTGATTCTTGGTTAAGAAGCCGGGACTTAGTCCCGGTTTTGTTTTTTAGGCGATCTCCGCGGAATGGAAAAGCATGGGACTAGACAGCCGCGCGGTCGCCGAAAAGCATGCGACATTAACCTCGACACTGGACATGTCAGTTCTGATCCCCGTACCAGCGCCAGTAGCGCAACCACGCTTCGGGCGGATCGCCGGCAATTGGCAATACCATGGTCAAGCCTCCTCACTCATTCGGATCTCGCGGATGTGGCGGGTCGCGTTCTCCTTCGGCTCCGCGGCCGGCGCGGGTACGATTCGTTGGTCCAACATCGCTGTCTCCCGACTTGACGGTACAATGCGGGCAGACAGCGGCCGGGCGGCAATGCTTGTAAGCGATTGCGGGGATTGGGAGAATTTTTTCGAAAAGCTGTCGACCCACTTGCAGAACTCGCAACAGAAACCTTCCGCACTGTTCGTATTCCGTCCGGGGCGACGATTTTTTGGAGCCCCAATTGCTGTCAGGGGCTGTGAGTGCGTGAAATCGCCACACCACT
>Ga0187848_10002707_pt1 | contig 13629 bp, 7 predicted proteins | sample June2016WEW_4_40_FD_132424 | JGI IMG/M metagenome (GOLD analysis project Ga0187848, IMG submission 132424) | Peatland microbial communities from SPRUCE experiment site at the Marcell Experimental Forest, Minnesota, USA - June2016WEW_4_40 | ecosystem: Environmental > Terrestrial > Soil > Wetlands... | reverse complement strand
GGCTTCGCCTTTGGCGAGGGATTGCCAGATCCATTCCGCGGCGCCCAGGTCTGCGAAGCGAGGGGACAACCGAAAGGCGGCCCGCCGCATGGCCAGATTCAGATCGGGGTGCCTGATCCGCTCCACAGCCTCGGAGAATGCCTGGCGCTGGTATGGCGCGACCATGCCGATGCCGAAATGCGTCACTACCTGCGCGGCGGCGGTTTGCGGGCTGCCCATCACCAGGATCGGCGCGTGAGATGTAGCGAGGATATATGGAATGCGGCTGGGAAAGCTCAATTGCGCGATAAACCGCCGGTCATCGGTCTCCTCGAGAGTTCCGGAAGGCAGCACCACGAATGGAGCTTGGCGGAGAATTTCGACTAATGTATCATCGGGATGGGGCCCTTGCTGCGGCACAATGCCATCGCGCGCCAGATCCTCGGCGCTGCAGGAAAGCCAGCGGAATTCGCTGTTGTTATACCAACGCAGGGTGACGCCGGATCCGCGCACGGTTGCGCGCAGCGATTCGAGCCAGTGTTGGCCCCAGATGTTGCCCAGGATGACGGGCTGCCTTTCGCGTAACGCCTGTTCGGGAAGTTGGTTGAGTTCCTTCGGGATGAGGCGGGCCGGCGCCACCGGAGGCATGAACCATATCTTGTGGCCGTATTTCGCCTCGTAGCCGGCACACATCTGCGCCGAAATGGCCAGCCGCAAAGAGGACTTTGCCAGCAGCTCCGTCATGACCGGATCGGAAATACCATCCGAGCAGAGATTCTGATCGTCCATCAGAAAGGTGCAGAGCGGGACTCCGAACGCCTCCTTCAGCGCAATGGCGGTGAGGGCGTCGTCCGGGAAATAAGGAACACAGAGAACACGCTGGATGGTGGCGCCGCGCAGGCCTGCCAGAACATTCCAGATCGTTATGTCCCGGGAAACGTCGCCGTGCGAAATGCAAACATGCATGGCTCCGAAGTCCTGACGCCCGCCATAGTAGTTCCTGGAACGGATGGATACAACGTTCTTGTATTGCCCGAACAGCCGCTGCAAGAGTACGCCGACGCCGTGGTGTTCGTTGATTTCAATGTGACCTACGATCGCGTCGGCGTCCTGCGGGGGCGCATACACAGTGCGGGCGAGCTGCCCGCCGCCGGTCAAAGCGAGCAGTTTATCCGCCAAGGCTTGGTTTCGGAGCCGGATTTCTTCGAAATGGGGGGACATGGACGCGTGCGCTGCAAACCTTTCCTAATCGGGGGCGGTAGCCAGTGCCGGGCAGGAGTGGAGATCGATGGCGGCATCGTATCCGGAGAACAGTTCTTCGAACCGGCGGTCCGCCGGGACTCCTCGTTCGATGGATTGCGCCAGCCAGTCCGTAATCCCCCGGTCCGAGAGCGCGGGAGCGATCCTGGCAGCCGCCTGGCGCATGCGCCGCTGCGCCTCGGGTTGACTCATACGGTCCATGGCGGCGGAAACCGCGGACGCGTCGTAGGGCACAACTTCGCCCAATCCAAAATGAGCGACGAAGCGTGCGCCGCAGGTGCGCGGGCTTCCCACAACTAACACCGGCGTATGGGAAGTGGCTATGGCGAACAGGATACGTCCCGGCAGACTGAGCCAGGCGACCCCTGTATTGGATTCGATCTCGTCCAGTGCGCCGACGGGAACGATGATGAAAGGGTAGTTAGTAAGTTCGCGGGCTAACCGGTCCTCCGGAATGATCCCGTGTGCCGTAATCCCGGCCCCGGCAAGACTCCGCGGCGATAGATCGAGCCATGGCGACTTATTGTTCCCAAACCAGTCGATGCTGCAATCGCACTTGCTCAGAACGGCGCACAGCCGGTCGTACCAGGTTTGATACCAGAAGCTTCCGATCAGCGCGCCTCTACGGGTTCCATCGGATACCGTTGGGGGTGGGGTGACGTCCGCCGGTACCAGAGGCGCGGGAACGATCGCCGGCAGAACGTAGAAAGGCAACCCGTACTTCTGTTCATAGGCGGCCTTTAATTCCGGATGAGTTGCCAGGCGTAGCGAAGACCGTTCGAGCAACTCTCGCACGAGCGCGTCGGGGATGTTGCGGCTGGCGACATTCTGATCGTCCATCAGATAAACGCACAGCTTCGCTCCGAAGCACTCCTGGATGGCGATGGAGGTGTAGAATTCGTCGGCCAGATAGGGAACGCACAGGACCGTGCGGACGTTGCGGCTGCGCAGGACGCTGAGGACATTATAGAAGAACTCGGCCCGCGTGCGGCCGCCGGGCGAGAGGCAAACGCTCCAGTCGCCGAAATCGTGAACGCCCCAATCGTTGCGCGCGCGAATCGAGAAGACATTTGGCCAGCCCTGGCAGACCCTTTTCACCAGGGGCCCCGTTCCGTGCAGATTGGTTACCTCGTTGGCCGTGACCACCACGTGCACCGGCGCCGCGGGATCGGGGTCGGCGCCGGGAGATGTGGTAATCGCGAATTCAGATGGAGGTTTTTGTGCGGCAGGGTTGCGGCCGCCGCCCAGAACCAGATAGGACAAGCGGTCCCGTAAGGTCTTGTTCAGATCGAAGACGGCGTCGAGCATATCTCAGGCGGCCAGGTCACCTAAGTGTACCACCACACCTGGCGGACGATTCCCGCCTCGCGAAGCGAGCTCCTGCAAAGGCCAGTGAGGACCAATCTTCATTTCTTGAGGAGCAGCAGGCAGGACGGCGGAGGGGACGCATCCAGTTCGGCTTTCCCATCCACGACTCTCGCCCGGTAGGCGTTGGCGAATGCAACGTCGACAAGCACGATGACGTCATAGTCGTTTGCGGAAATCGGCGCTCCGGGACGCGCTTCCGGCTCAAGTTCGTACGGCGCATTTTCGAAGTGGAAGCGCTGCGGATAACGAAATGCGCCTTGGAACGGCCCCAACTCACACAAATACCGCACAGTCGGCGCGGCGTTAGGCTGAACAAAGAACCTGAGCTCCCTGGCGTTGGGTAAACTGGCAAGAGTCTTGAATTGGGAAGCTGTCGTTTCATAATATGGACGCTCCACATTCGCCGCCGCCTTCAATTGCATTGACCAGCCGGCCGCGAAGCATGCAGCCGCGGCGATAGCCACGGCCCTCCAGGGCCAGTTTGCGGCCTTATTGCAGAGACAGATGCTTGCGGCCACGATAGTCATGGCCAGACAGCACGCGGAAAGCGACTGGTAGCCTATGGACCAGCGGGTATGCATTGCCCACGGCAACATGCCAGCCAGGGAAGCCAGGGCGGTGAAGGTCACCGACAATGCGCAAAACACGGCCGTTCGCCCGACCAGAGAACGGAGAGCGGTAAGAGAGCGGGGGCCCAGCCAGAAGAAAAGCGGAGCGCCCACAAGAAAGACCGTAATCGGAAGAGCGTCCAGCCCAAGCAGGTTTTCACGGAGCAGGGAAAGCTGCGCCGCCGCGCTTTTGCCACGCAACAGGAAAGGCTCGCAGTATGCAGGCGCTTGACGCCCCGGGTAGCGGGTAAAGAGCAGATACGCGGCTGCCGCCATGATCGCAAGCGGCGCGCCAAATCGCAAAGCTCGCAGGACTGCGGCGCGGAAAGGCAAAAGTGGGAGCAGCGCGGTGAGACATGCCGCGGCGCCGAAGATGAAGGCGGAATAACGCGATGCCGCCAACAGGGCCCCGGCACAGCCCATAGCGATCACCGCCCGGTCCCGGCGCTCCCCGGTTAGCCAGCAGGGCAGGAAAAACAGAAACGCGACTGCACAAGCTTCCATGCTGTAAGGACGGACCTCCGTCGCATAATGGAGCAGCATCGGAAACCCCAGTGGAATGGATCCAGCCAAGGCTGCGAAAATGGGGTTGGCTCCGCAGCGCAGCGCGGATAAAACAACCACGACCGGCATCAGCAGCAAAAAAAGGAACGGCAAGCTCCGAAGCGCGAGCGGCGAAAATCCGAACGCACTCATCCAAAAGCGCAACAAAACCGTAAAAGCGTGCGGATCGTAAATCATTGAGCGCCCGAATCTGAGCATGCCTCCCCAACCTCCGGGGGGAGCGAGGGGGGGGCTATAGTGATTCAGTCCTAGCGATACAAAGACCTGTCCCGACTCATCAAACCACAGATTAGGTGAGGCGAGGTGTCTCGATGCGACAAACGCGAGAGGCAGGCCGATCATAGCCAAAGCCACGATTACCGCGATGGTATATGTGGCGACAGATCCCGGCGCGGACCGGTCGCCGCGGATAGGCCCGCTCTTGACGCGGCGGCTGGCGGCACGGCCTTCTTCGACGGCTTCAATCGGGCAGACGTCGGATGCGAGCATGCGATCGACAGCCTCTTTGACGAGTTGGCCGGCATCCTTCCCGGTGCGGGCGGCAAGACGTTGGAGCCGGGCTTCCTTATCGGGAGAGAAATGGACTTCCGTAGCTCCTCCTTCAGATGCCGAAGGGTCATTTTAGCACCGCGGACTTTTCCATGATCTTCGCTGGACCTTCCCGGATCTCGGAAGTTCAAGAACCCGGGGGACCTGTCCCTGGTCATTCGTGGCTCGAATGTGAATTCTTCACAGGTTCTCAGTAAGCGGCGTATCTGGACTTCCGCCACGCGTTGCAGGTATCGCTGGTCGCCGCTAGGAGCAGCTTTTCGACCGGCAGTCGAACTGAAATACACCTAGCTCGTAGAAACCGGCGCCAAATCGGGCAACGGGCTGAAAGCTCCGATTCTCGAACGGGTTATAGGTCGATCCAGGGCGCTTGCGCTCGGCATCGTCGCGGAAGAAAGCGATATCGGCGCGCGATATACAGATAACTCCTGCGTGGCCGTCGACCAAAGAACGGTCCAGCCAGTTAGGAGAGGTTCGCCATCGCGCGCACCAGATGCGCATGTTACGGCCCTTCTTCGCAAAATCCGGGACCTGAACGCCCTCATTTTCGATCCATTCGAGAAAACCGTCGTCACTGAGAGCTAAATACGACACTAGAAGATACGTATCGCGAGGCACGTTCTTCGATAACCAGCCGTTCATTTCCTCGATCTGGTCTGTGCGGGATTGTGAGATCGCAAGGTAATCGTCCTCGTGTTGCAGCCTGGCCGCACATGCCCAGACCACGGCGGCGGACACCAATAAAACCACCGCAACGGCTACAAGACGCGTATGGTGAAATCGCTGGAGCAGCCAGGAGCCTGCCGCTCCCACCGGTGCAGCCGCCACGAAGCAGAGGAACGGCAGCCAGGGGATAACGTGATGCGGCCAGAGCTTCATGTGCAAGGGATGCGCGCAGAAGCAGAGCGCGGCGCCGCCCGCGAATGCCAGAGGAACGGGCCGGCGCCGCCATAGAATCATCGCGAATCCGGCGAAAACGAGCGCCTGTGTCCAGCGCTCCGGGAAGGCGGTGGTGAAGTAGTACGCGGTCACCTTCCACCAACTGGCAATCGGCCCGAGGCTCAAGAGTCCTGCGTCGGTCCAATCCGAGTAGAACTGAATGCTCCGGAGTTGGTATTTGCCGCGCCAGAGGAACTCCGGATTAGACAGAACGAACCCCGCGATGAAGCCCATGGCCGCCAGTAGAGTAAATGGATTGACCGCCGGCCAGATCCGGCGCCGTACTCGCGGGAAGCCGTGCGCAAGCAGGATCACCAATGCCCCTAATCCAAGCAGCAGCCACAACTCCGCGACAAAGGCTTTCGCGCCCGGGTACTGCGCCGGACCGGCCGCGGTTGTGAGCATCATCGTATTGGTAAGGCCGCTTGCGGCAACTAATTCAATTTTGAAGGCGAGAGTCACCAGGCCGCCGGCCACCAGCAGCGCGCCGAGCGTGCCCGATACCCAGTACAAAGCGCTGTATCGGGACCCTTCCAGAACCGGCAGTTTCTTCCGGTCCTGAAGAAAGAAAATGATCAGGATCACCGGAAAACCGACCAGCGCAAAATGGTAGCGCGCGGCCATCGCTGCTCCCGCCAGTACGCCCGCCCAACCGTAAATCGCCGGCGTACCCCTCCACCGCGAATACAGAACGATCCAAATCGCGGCAAGGCACAGTACCAGGCCCAGGGATTCGGTGCGTACGAAATAGCTGTACTGAACGAAAATGGGCAAGGAAGCGAACAAAAGAGCGGCCACGATTCCGCTCAGTGCGCCGGCGCACCGGCGAAACAGATCGTAGGCAAGGGCTGCCGCGCCGACATACAGACCCAGGGTTAGCATTCGCATCAGGGTAAACACGCCCTGTGCATTTGCAAAAACAAAGTCGCTTGGACTGCCGCTCCCCGTTACGCGGAACAGCCGCTCCCCAACCCACCATAGAACCGTCAGAACGCTTGTGAGAGACATGAACGGCGTCCCCGGGATATCAAAAAAGGTTTGCGAGGGGTCGAGCCGCAGTTGCCGAACCGCCTCGTAGTAGATAACAAGCTCGTCAGTGTTAAACCACCATGGCAGGAACAATGCCGCCCAGACCCGATGGATTATCCAGATCAGCACTGAGCCGAGGCACATCCAACCGGCGGCGACAACCGCCGCACGCTGCCACGGTTTGTCGGCTTCGGGAGGCTCCTGGTCCAAGATGTCCATTAGCGATACCCCATTCCGAATCACCAGGGACCGCCAGGCATCACGGGAGCTACCCTTTCAAGGAAGGACCGTTTCAGGAAGAAGGCATCGCAACCGGATAATCGATGGATCCCATCGTAAAACCGGTGGCCAAGCTCGACAAGGTGGAAGTCATGGCGATCCAAGAGCGTTCCCAACTCGGTTATTAGCGGAGTCCGCCGCCCATATCCCCGGGTAAACCACGTCTCGGCAAATACAACCTCTGCCCGCTCCAGGCAGCGTTTCGCCTGGCTGAGGACGGCCACCTCGGCGCCTTGAACATCCAGCTTGATCAGATCGGGAAGCGCTAAGCCGTGATCATGAACATATCGATCGAGGGTGAATTGAGGAACACTCCTGCGCGTTTGATACTCCGGATGTCCTCCCATGTCCAAGGTCGTGCTGCTGAATCCATCCGCATGAATGCGCATCGTAACGCGCTTGCATTTAGCGCCTAATGCCACCTCATGGAGCGTAAGACTCGGGCGCCATCGCATTTGCCACTCCAGGCCCCGCGCAAAGTCTTCATTCAGTTTGGCGAGTGGCTCGAACATGTGAAACGCAGCCTGAGGGAAAACGTCATTCACCAAAGCTGACCACGTACCATTAGAGGCCCCAATATCGAAGATTGTCGCCGGAGAGAAGCCAGCCCTGGCCAGCAACGTAAATACCTTGACCTCATGTGCCGCAAAGTCCTCTGTGCCGCCCACACCGCCCCCTTTGGGATTCGGGCAAAACGCCCAGCGAGCCTGCCAGGCACCCTCGGCCACCTCTGCCCGGCAAGGACCGCGGGATGCAACGAAAAGTAAGTGTAGCAGACTCCCAGGAAAGCGGCTGGCGATGGGTGTGTTGGTTCAGCCTGAAATGGAGAGAGGGCGCTCTCGGTTAGTGAGTATTCCGCCCCTTCGGGGCGCGGATTTTCAAGGCATAAGGGTCTACCGATCCGATGTGGTCTTGGAAGAGCGCAGAAAGTTGACAGCTCTCTTTTCCGCCGGGTTCAGGCAAGGTCGTAGCGATCAAGGTTCATCACCTTGTTCCACGCAGCCACGAAGTCCCTCACAAACGCCTCCTTCGAGTCGTTACATGCATAGACTTCCGCGATTGCTCGGAGCTGGGAGTTCGAACCGAAGACAAGGTCGACACGGGTGCCGGTCCACTTGATTTCGCCCGTCGCGCGGTCGCGCCCCTCATACACGCCTTCGGATGTAGAGGAAGGCTGCCACTTCGTATTCATGTCGAGCAGGTTGACGAAGAAATCATTCGTAAGCGTCTCGGGCCGGTTGGTAAAAACACCGTGTTCGGAATGCCCCAAGTTTGCATTCAGGGCGCGCATGCCGCCGACGAGAACCGTCATCTCGGGGGCGGTCAGCGTCAGCAATTGCGCCCGATCCACTAGCAGCTCCTCCGCCGGTCTTTGGTGTTCCCTCCGGAGGTAGTTGCGGAAACCGTCTGCGGTCGGCTCCAGTACGGCGAATGAATGCACATCGGTCTGCTCCTGCGAAGCATCCGTGCGCCCTGGCGAGAAGGGAACCCTCACATCGTGGCCGGCCTTTTTCGCAGCTGCCTCGACGGCTGCGCAGCCGCCCAGAACGATCAGGTCGGCAAGCGAGACCTTCTTCCCTCCGGACTGCGAGCTATTGAAATCCTTCTGGATCGCCTCCAGCTTCTGAAGGACCTTCGCGAGTTCGACCGGCTGGTTGACCTCCCAATCCTTTTGCGGCGCGAGGCGAATGCGTGCCCCGTTGGCGCCGCCGCGCTTGTCGCCGCCGCGGAACGTTGCCGCAGACGCCCAGGCCGCCGTTACCAGTTGGGAGATCGACAGTCCGGATGCGAGGATCTTGGCCTTCAGGGCGGCAATGTCCTGCTCGCCGATCAGTTCATGATCCACAGCCGGAACGGGGTCCTGCCACAGCAGCGGCTCCGCGGGAACGAGCGGGCCAAGGTACCGCGAAACAGGCCCCATGTCGCGGTGCGTCAGCTTGAACCAAGCCTTGGCGAACGCGTCGGCGAATGCCTGCGGGTTCTGCTGGAAATGCTTCGAAATCTTCGCGTAGATCGGGTCCACCTTCAGTGCGAGGTCCGTCGTAAACATCATCGGGGCGTGCTTCTTCGACGGATCGTGGGCGTCCGGCACGGTGCCCGCTGCGGATGCGTCCTTGGGCGTCCATTGTTGAGCGCCGGCGGGACTCTTGGTGAGCTCCCATTCATAGCCGAACAGGTTGTCGAAGTAGTTGCGGTCCCACTTCACCGGGTTGGTGGTCCATGCTCCCTCCAACCCGCTGCTGATGGTATCAACGCCTTTGCCGCTGCCAAAGGTGTTTTTCCAGCCGAGGCCTTGCTCTTCGATAGCAGCACCCTCGGGTTCGGGACCGACATACTTGATCGGATCGGCAGCGCCGTGGGCTTTGCCGAACGTGTGTCCGCCGGCGATGAGGGCCACCGTCTCCTCGTCATTCATCGCCATACGGGCGAACGTCTCGCGGATATCCCGTACCGCAGCGGCCGGATCCGGCTTTCCGTTGGGCCCTTCCGGATTCACGTAAATCAGGCCCATTTGAACGGCGCCAAGCGGATTCTCGAGCTGACGATCGCCGCCGTAGCGCTCGTCCGCCAGCCACTTGCCCTCCGGCCCCCAGTAGATGTCCTCTTCGGGCTCCCAGATGTCCTCGCGCCCGCCGCCGAAACCGAAGGTCTTGAGTCCCATCGACTCCAAGGCGACGTTACCAGCGAGAATCATGAGGTCGGCCCAGGAGATTTTCCGGCCATACTTCTGCTTGATCGGCCAGAGCAACCGGCGCGCCTTGTCGAGGCTCACGTTGTCCGGCCAACTGTTGAGGGGCGCAAATCGCTGTGCCCCGGAACCCGCGCCGCCTCGGCCATCGGCGATACGGTACGTGCCTGCGCTATGCCACGCCATACGGATGAAGAACGGCCCATAGTGGCCGTAGTCCGCGGGCCACCAGTCCTGCGATGCCGTCATCAAGGCATTGAGGTCCTTGATCACGGCATCCAAATCGAGGCTCTTGAATTCTTCCGCATAATTGAACTCCTTGTCCATAGGATCGGACAGGGGGGAGTGCTGGTGCAGGATCTTCAGGTTCAGTTGATTCGGCCACCAACCGGCATTCGTCGTGGCCCCAGCCGCCGTGTGTCTGCGAGCGCCGGCCGATACCGGGCACTTGCTTTCCGTTGACAAGTCTTGCTCCCGATTTTCGGGGACAGGCGCCCCCGTTGCAGTGGTGAGTTTTTGCTCCATAATGATCCTCTTCCTTTGAATTAGTCAAAAAAACGTGACGGACTAAGAACCTATCTTGGCTTTCCCATTCGGACAATCGCCGCCGGCCGCGTCGCGATCAACACGCCTACGGCAGTTAACCGGAAGCTTTCCGCGGAGCGCACTTCGTGCAGAGCCCCCTGAAAATGAGTTCGCACTCGCGAACAATCCGCCTACCGAGGGAACCCGAGGCCGGCCTAGGCACGTCGTACCACTCAATGTCCTCAACATTGCCGCAGCGGTCGCAGATGAAGTGGTGATGCCGCATACCTTTCGCATCGAATCGCGCGGCGCGGCCCTCCACCGCCACTTCACGCACCAAACCCGCATGCACCAAGTCCCGCAGATTGTTATAAGTCGTGGCCCTTGAAGAGCGCGGGTCCACCCGATTCACGGCTTCGAAGACTTCCACAGCCGTGGGATGCCTGTTGTGTTCCATCAAGAATGCCATCACGGCGTAGCGCTGCGGAGTGCACCGCAACCCGCTGCCTTCCAGGGACCGTTTAATCGCCTCGGGGCCCATGAAGGATCTAGATTATATCTAATGTAATATTTTGTCAAGACTTGTACTTTTGGTTGCTACTGCGGCCGAGGTTCCCCACGCCGGTTTGAGCGGCATTCCGCTGTTCGTGGAGCCGTTCTTTGCCGCACTGCCGCCCAAGCATCGGCTGGCTCGAGCCAGCGTTGTGAGAGAAGAGGACCTGGTGGGCGACCTGCTGGTACTGGCGGACGCGAGGCGCTGCCGCAGCGCCCCGCCTCAGCGGGAAACCGAGATCATCGCGCCGGCCGGGGTGCTTGCGCCGCCATACGTAGCCACCACCCCGTTGTCGCCGTTGCCGGCCGAGAGCGGCACCGTCACGTTGAACTGGTACAGGCCCGGGCTGACCACGCCGGCGTAGATCACCGTCGCCTGGCTTCCGCCGATGGTGATTACCGGCAGGTTCGGCAGCGCGCTCTGTTGCGTCGACGAGCCTGCCGTCAGAGCCGACCCGGGCATGCCGAAACCGGCCCCGTAAAGGACGATGGTTTCCCCCGGTTGCGCCGGAGTGAAGGTGTAGCCCGGTACGGACATGGATGCCGGCCCCACCAGGCTGTTGTCGCCGTGCAGCGCCGCGATGTAAGGGCCCGATCCGAATTGCAGGAACGCCGGGGCCACGGCTTCGAGGTTCACCGTGAAGGGAGCGCTGGTGTTCGACCCGTTGGTCAGCGTCACCTGCACCGGCCCGGTGGTGGAATCGAGCGGCGTCAGCACGTTCACCTGGGTGGCGCTGACGTAATAAATATAAGCCGGCTTGCCGTTTACGCTTACGCTGACGCCGTCAAGCGCGGTGGGCATCTTGCCCGAAGCGAATTCGGGAGCGTTGCTCCAGGTGTCGCCGCCCGCGGAGACACTCGCGGGCGCCAGGCCGGTGCCGTGGATTTCAATCCAGGTGTTCTGGGCGATATTCGTGCCGCCGGCTACCACGTTGATCTCGGCGATGTTGACTGGGTTGCCGGACGGAGGCGTGCTGATAAACGCGGCCGTCACGCTCCGCGGCGCACTCATCGCCAGCGGCTGCGGATTGGCGTTCCCCGTCAAGTCTCCGCTCCAATTGCTGAATTGGTAGCCCGCGTTGGCCTTGGCGGTCAACTGGACCTGCGTTCCACTGTTGTAGTAGCCATCCGTTGAGGCGGGGCTTGCGCTCACCGTTCCGCCGGCCGCCGGCGATGCGCTGGCCGCCAACTGGTATTGGGTGCCAAAACTCGCAATGTAGGTGGTGGCCGTCGAAGAAGCCGTGATCGAGTGGCTCGGGCCGCCGCCATCCGACCAGTTTGTGAACGCGTAGCGCGTGCTTCCGGTTCCCTGGGGCGAGCTCGCGCCGATGCTGTGAGTGGCCCCGGCGGCCCAATCGAACCCTTGCGGAGCCGTCAGGCTGGCGCCGTCCACGCTGATCGCGAGACCAACCGGATTGGTCGCCACCGCCACGGGAAGTTGCAGCTTGGCCACGAACGCGTTGGACGAGCCCTTGTTGGAGGCCTGATAGGGCGACGCGGTGGGGAAGTCCTTCGACGTGGTAAATCCCGCTACGTACGCCGCGCCGGCCCCGTCTACGGCAACGTAGGTGCTGATCTCGTCTCCCGATCCACCCAGGTAGGTGGAGAACGCGAGCACATTGCCCGCGGGCCCCAGCTTGGTCACAAAGACGTCCTCGCCGCCCCGGTTCTGTGCCTGAAAAGGCGATTGAGTGGGAAAGTTGAGCGAAGTGGTGTAGCCCGACACATAGGCCGCGCCCGCCGCGTCTACCGCGACGCCATACGGCTCCTCGTCTCCGCTGCCGCCCAGGTAGGTGGAGTACTCCAGAGCGTTGCCCGCCGGCGAAAGCTTGGCGACGAAAACATCCAGGCTTCCTCCGGAGGTTGTCTGGAAAGCCGATACCGTGGTTAAAGACTGGGAGCGTGTCGATCCGGTGATATAAGCCGCGCCGGAACCGTCTACCGCGACGCCTTCCGACTGGTCGCTGGTTTGGGCGTTCATGGCGAGGCCCAGGTAAGTGGAGTAGACCAGCGTGCTGCCGTTCTGCCCTAACTTGGCGACGAAGGGAGCGCAGCCGCCTAGGTACTGTTTCTCGTAAGGCGACTGGAGGGGAAAATCGGTGGACTCCGTGCACCCCGCCACATAAGCCGATCCCGATCCATCCACCGCGATATTGAAGCCTATATCCAGATTGCTGCCGCCCAGGTAGGTGGAGTAATCCAGGGCTTTGCCCGAAGGCGCCAGTTTGGCCACGAATGCGTCCGTGCCGCCCTTGTACGCGCTTTGGTAGGCCGACTGGGTGGGGAAATTCGCCGACGCCGTGTAGCCGGTGACGTAGGCCGATCCCGCCCCGTCCACAACAAGGCAGTAGCCCTCATCCTCGCCGCTTCCGCCCAGATAGGTGGAGTAGACCAGGGCGTTCCCCGAAGGCGCCAGTTTGGCCACGAATGCGTCCGTGTCGCCGCTGTAACTGCTCTGGTAGGCCGATTGGGTGGGGAAGTCGCCGGAGGTCGTGGACCCCGTGACGTACGCCGAAAACGCGCCGTCCACGGCGATCTCCTCGGGTTCATCGTCTCCCTTGCCGCCCAGGTAGGTGGAGTAAAGAAGGGTATTGCCTGCCGCGGAGAACTTGCTTACGAAGACATCGGTATCGCCCGCATACGTGGTCTGGTACGCCGACTGCGTGGGGAAGTTCGCCGAGTCCGTGTCGCCCGCGACATAGGCCGCGCCGTTGGCGTCGACCGCGATCGAGTCGGCATTGTCGTCGCCGCTGCCGCCCAGGTAGGTCGAGTACACCAGCAGGACCGGATCGATCACCAGCGGCCGGCCGCGGTCGTAACGCGCCAGTGCCAACGTCACGCGCCGGTCGCGGCCGACCACGTACCGCGCCGCCACTTCCACGCGCCGCCCGCCGGTTTCCTGGTAAACGCGCGGGCGTTTCTGCACCAGCTCGCCCAGCCGCGTCCCCAGCACCAGGTCTCCGTCCGCGTTCCGGCCAATCCGGTCTACGCCGTCCCAGGCCAGCTCGATCCGCCGCGGGTCCGCGCCCGGCGCCACCACCAGGTCATATTCCAACTGCCCGCCGTTGCCGTAGCACAGCATGTCGATGCCCGGATAAACACCGTTGTAGCGAATACGCGCGTAGTGGGGGATATCGGTCCGCCACTTGGCCGGGTCGTTGCCGATGAAGTAGTTGCTGACGCCGGGCAGCTTCTCGAGGCCGGCGGTTTGGGGAACGGCGCCGCCTGTCAGTTTCATGCGGACGACCTGGTGCTCCGCTGCTGACCGGGCATGCCGGTGGCGCGGCC
>Ga0187848_10002706_pt1 | contig 13630 bp, 15 predicted proteins | sample June2016WEW_4_40_FD_132424 | JGI IMG/M metagenome (GOLD analysis project Ga0187848, IMG submission 132424) | Peatland microbial communities from SPRUCE experiment site at the Marcell Experimental Forest, Minnesota, USA - June2016WEW_4_40 | ecosystem: Environmental > Terrestrial > Soil >... | reverse complement strand
CTTTCACCTCCTCCCGCCCGAGGAGCAGCACAAGAAAGAGAAAGCGTAACGCACTACCACGCCTTGCTGATGCCGGGCGTGGCGCAGGGGTACACGCCGTCGGGACCGGGCTTGGTCTTCGGCTGGGCGTCCCAGGTACACTCGGCGGGGGACAGGTCCAGCGTGGAGGCCAAGGCCGTCTCCCACTCGACCATCTGCCCGGAGTAGGTGGCCATGCGGCCAAGGATGGCCGTCATGGTCGATTCCGCGGCCGAATCGGCCTCGTTGTAAGGCCCGCCGGCCTCGAGGGCGGCCACCAGATCGTCCATTTCCACCTGGTGGCCGTCGGCGGTGCGTTTCCATTTCAAGGGCTGGCGGCCGTCGACGTGGAGCTCGCTCTGGCCGTGGCCGTCGATGCTCGCATAGCCCTTGGTGCCGTGGGCGTGCTGCGAGAAGCTGTCCCAGCAATTCGGGATCTGGCGGCAGCAACTGAACATCCGCGCGCCGCCGGCGTACTCGAATTCCACGGCGTGGTGGTCGAAGATCTCGCCGATGCCCGGCTGGAAGCGGACCTGCCGCCCGCCCAGGCCGTTGGCCCGCACCGGGTGGGCCCGCTGGATCCAGTTCCCCACGTCGATGTCGTGTACGTGTTGCTCGGCGATGTGATCGCCGCTGAGCCAGACGAAGTGGTACCAGTTGTACACCTGATACTGCATCTCGGTCTGGCCGGGCTTCCGCGGGCGGTTCCAGATGCCGCTGGTGTTGAAATAGACCCGCAGGAATTTCACCGTGCCGATCAGCCCGTCGTGAATCCGCTTGACGACCTCGATATGCTTCGTCTCGTGCCGCAGGTGATGCCCCACGGCCACGGCCAGCTTCTTCTGCTTGGCCGCGCCGTTGGCGGCCATGATCCGGCGGACGCCGGGCGAATCGGTGGCCACGGGCTTTTCCATGAACACGTGCTTGCCGGCCTTCACCGCCGCCTCGAAGTGCGCGGGACGGAAACCGGGCGGAGAGCACAAGAGCACCAGGTCCACGCCGCAGTCGATCGCCTGCTGATAGCTCCCCAGGCCGGCGAATTGCCGCTCGGCGGGCACGTCGACACGATCCTTGTGGCGCGCCGCCAGGCTTTTCACGGCCGCAGCCACGCGATCCGGAAAGGCGTCGGCCACGGCCACGAGCTTGACGTTGGCCTTGGTCTCGAGGATGTTCAAGGCCGCCCCCGTGCCGCGGCCGCCGGCGCCGACCAGGGCGACGCGGAGCACGTCGCTGCCCCCGGCGTGGGCCCCGCGCGCCACACTCAACCCGGCGGCCGCCGCTACCCCAGCCAGCGCCGAGCGCTTGAGAAAATCGCGGCGGGACGCGGCCCCCGACAACGCGGCGAGGGGATACCTGTTCTGCTTGTTTCCCATGGGTTCATTCCTCCTTCCAGATTCCCGGTTTCGTGCATGTTACCAAGGCGCCGCTCCCGAGTCCAGTAGTAGGGCGCTGGGGCGTGGGAAAACGTTGTTTAGCGGGCGGGCTTGCCCGCCGTGTTGCCCGGCCCGCCCGCGAAACGAACCCGAGATCACTTGGTGTTGCTTGACAGCAGGCACTTGGGCAATCACGATGTTGGTATGGTGGACGCCTGCCGGACCATGCCGATCGCCCTTGATTTGCCGCCCTCCGCCGCCAGTCGTCGTCGCCTGCTGGTGGCGGCGTTGGCGATCCTCGTCTGCCTGGGACCGCGGGCGGCATGGGCGGCGGAAAAGACCTCGGGCTACCAGGCGGCCCTCGAGTCGATCCGCGCCGCCGACCTCCTGGCGCCCGTCCGCGACCTGGCCGACAAAGCCCTGGAAGGCCGCGAGGCGGGCACGCCCGGCGGCCACGCTGCCGGCGACTACCTCGTCGCCCGGCTGGCCAAACTCCATCTGGCGCCGGCCGGCACGCAGGATTACTTCCAGCCGTTCCAGGCGGGATTCCGCAACATCCTGGCCCTCCTGCCCGGCAGCGATCCGCAACAGAAAGCCTACTACGTGCTGATCGGCGCCCATTACGATCACTTGGGCCACGGCCTGCGGCGCAAGCCCGGGGACCCGCCCGGCCCGATCTACCCCGGCGCCGACGACAATGCCAGCGGCAGCTCCGGCGTGCTGGCGGTGGCCCGGGCGCTGGCGCTTCTGCCCGAGGCGCCGCGGCGGTCGGTCCTGCTGGTGTGGTGGGACGGCGAGGAGAAGGGCCTGTTGGGATCGAGGCACTGGACCGCCCACCCCACCGTGCCGTTGGACCACCTGGCGGCCGCCGTCAACCTGGACATGATCGGCGCCTTGAGGCAGAACCGCCTCGAGGTCCTCGGCACGCGGAGCGGCTACGGCCTCCGCCGGGCAATGGCCGAGCAGAACCGCGACAGCGGCCTGGTGCTGGACTTCGGCTGGACGATGCGGGCCAACGCCGACCACTTCTCCTTCTTCCAGCGCGGCGTGCCGGTGGTGTTCTTCAACACGGGCCTGCACGAGCGCTACCACCAGCCCACGGACGACGCGGCCCACGTGGACGCGGAAGGGATGATGCGGGTGGCGCGGTTCGCATTTGCCGTGACCTGCGACCTGGCCAACCAGCCCGCGGCGCCCCGCTTCCGCGCGGCGGCCGGCCACGAAACCGAGGAAGACCGGCGGCGGCTGGCCCAGCCCGACCCCTCGCCCGTCCGGCCGGGCGATCCCCCCCTGCGGCTGGGAATCGCCTGGCGGCTGGACGAGGCGGAGCCCGGCACGATCATCGTCAGCCACGTGGTGGGCGGCTCGCCGGCCGCGGCCGCCGGGTTGCGGGTGGGCGACCGCATCTTGCAGATCGGCGGCCGTGACTTCGCCGACGATGCCGCCTTCGCCAAGCTGGCCGCAACCCTGCCCGGCCCCTTGCAACTGCTGGTCGAGCACGCCGGACAGTTTCAGGTCCTCGTCCTGCGATTCCCCGCCGAAGCGGCCACGAGGAAACGCGCGGCGTAAGTCGCGTCGGCCTCCGGGCCACATGGAATGGAAGCCCGAATCGCAAGCGAAGAATGTGTTTAGGTCCCTCGCTTGCGATTCCGGCTTGTATCAGGACTCGGGTTTTTTCTTGGCAGTGTGCTGGGACGAGAACCCGGTTTGGCTTTGACTCGGGGGGGCTGGTTTGCTAGACTCCGGCCCCTTACGGAGTCCATGCCCCCACTTCCGGGGAATGGACCGCCTGCGCGGTGGCCATGCGACGTGGCGGCGCGGGGGTGAGGGGTCTTGCGAAGCAAAGGAGCGACGCATGAAGCGTCTCGGGATCGCGCTAGTAGCTGCGGCGACCTGCCTGCCGGCGGGCTGTTGTCATTGTTGCTACGAACCGCCGCCGCCGCCGTACTACTGCCAGCCGTGCGTGCCGACCTGCATGCCCGCGGTCATGTCGGCCGCGCCCTGCACGACATGCACGCCCGCACCCTGCACGTCATGCACGCCGTCGCCCACGCCCGCCTACCTCCGCCCGACGGTGGCCTCGCCGCCGCCGGCCGTGCCATACACCGCGCCGGCCGCGCCGTACGGTGTGGGTCCCTCTGCGGGGACATCATCCTACGGCACGTCAACGGGGGCGTCGCCCTACGGCACGCCAACCTACACGGCCCCGCCGGCCAGCACCGCCCCGTCGACGCCGCGGTAGGCCGGTCAGACGATCTTTCCCGGGAAGCGGATGTCGCCGTCCTTGGGCAGCTTGATGTCGCCGGTCTCGAAGTCTTCGGCGGTGGGGCGGAGCTGGTACTTGTAGAACTTGCCGCTGGGGTCGTCGAACATCTCGCTCCAGGTGATCCGCTGGCCGGTGTAGGCCGACTCGCGTCCCAGCACGGCCGCCCCGGTGGCCCAGGCTACGTTCTGGGCCTCGCTCAGCTCCTGCTCCTTGAGGATCGCATACAGCAGGTGGGCGTGCTCGGCCACGTAGCCCCCGCCCGGGTATCCCACCGCTTCGTAGGGGTCCTTGCCGTCGAGCTTGAAGCCGTGCGGCTTCTGCTTCTCGAAGGTGAAGTCCTCGCCGATCCAGTCCCAGCAGCCGGCCACCTGGCGGCACATGCTGTGAATGTGGATGTTTCCGGGGTACTCCAGGTCGATGCTGAAGAAGTCGTACATGTTGCCGGCCACCCGGTGTACGCGGTAGCCGAAGCCGCCGGCGCTGGTGGGATGCGAGCCGCAGAACCAGTTGGCGATGTCCAGGTTGTGGACGTGCTGCTCGCAGATGTGGTCGCCCGACATTTCCAGCCAGATCTGCCAGGGGCGGCAGAGCTGGTCGGGGCCCTTGGGGTTGATGGGCGTGTTGGTGAAGATGCCGCCCATGTTCCAGGCGACGCGGCCGGCCAGCACGCGGCCCAGGGCCCCTTCCTTGATCTCCATTGCCCGCTGGACGTAGCCCTGCTCGTGGCGGCGCTGCGTGCCGGCGACGACGCACAGGTGCTTCTTCTTGGCCTCCTCGCCGGCCGCCACGACGCGGCGGACGCCGGGGGGATCCACTGCCACCGGCTTCTCGAAGAAGACGTGCTTGCCCGCCCGGATGGCAGCCTCCAGGTGCAACGGGCGGAAGACGGGGGGCGTGGCCATCAACACGATGTCCGGCCCGGCCTCGATGGCCCCCTTGTAGGCGGTGGCCCCGCCGAAGCAGCGGTTCTCGGGCAGATCGAAACGCTTGCCCGTCCCCACCGCATGCCCCTTGAACCAGTCGGCCGTGGCGACCACCTGGATCGTGATGTTCATGCCCAACTTCTCGTTGAGGGCCTTGGCTGCTTCGAGATGGTTGCCCAGGGCCCCGTTGCCGCGCCCGCCGCAGCCGATCAGGGCGACCTTGATGACGCGCTTCGGCTCCTGGGCCAGCACATTCACCAACGGCACGCTGCCGGCGGCGGCCCCGGCCGCCAGGGCCGAGGCCTTCAAGAAATCACGACGCGAACGGAAAACGGAAGGCAGGTGTTTCTCGGGCATAGTAGGACAACTCCTGTGCGGTTGGAAGGAAGGACCCCAGGTGGGAAAACAGTGGGCAGGGGGCAGGTCGCAAACAGCCGCGGATGCGTATCCGCGGACTGTCCCTAGGGTAGTCCATCCCCGGGGCGGTTGCAAGCCTGGCGATTTGCCCTGGGGACTTGCGAAGCCGCAAGCGGCCTCAGCCCCGGCCGGCAAACCCGCTGGCGCGGCCGAAGAGCTTCTCGCGGGTCGCCCAGAGCCCGGCGGAAGGCGTGGGAATGAAGAACACCCGCTCGCCGTCGGGCATGTCGTTCCAGCCCGGCTGCATCCGCTCCGGCGGATATTTCGCCAGCATCGCGTCCAGGTCGGCATGGCCGAAACAGACGCCCTCCATCTCCTCGCGCGACAAGCCGCGCTGGGCATAGACGATCCGGAACCGCCCTTCCGAGGAACCGTGGATGAGGTGGGCCGTGCCGTGGGCGAAGTCCTGCAAGAGCGGGTCGTTGCGGTAGGCTTCCATCACCCGCGGCGTGCCGCAGTAGCCGTACTTGCGGATCAGGGTGTCCACCTCCGGCTGCTCGCCGAAGCGTTTCAACCCGGGGGCCAGGATCACCAGCTCGCCGCCGTCGGCCAGGGCCATCCGCGTGCGGTAGATCGCCTTGTTGGCCACCCAGGTGCTGAAGAACTCGTCCCCCTGCATCAGGCACACGATCTTGCGGATCGGCTCGTCGAGGATCGTGATGTTCTCCCGGCGGGACTGGCGGGCCGCCGCCAGATACGTCTCCAGATCGTCGCCGACGTAGACGCCGGTGTGTACCAGCGCGCCCTGTTGGTTGCGGGCCATGACGACCTGCACGTACAGGTCCGGCAGGCGGCCGAGCAGCTCTTCTTCGGCCTTGTTGAAACACGCGCGGACCGGCGTGACCAGCGTGCCGAGGTTGTTCTCGATTCCGCAGCAGGCGGCGGCCATGTGCGCCGCGCAGATCGTCTCCTTGCCGCCCAGCCCGATGAAATAGTTCTTGTTGTGGTTGGCGAACCCCAGCACCTCGTGCGGCACGACGTGGCCGACGTTGATCACCAGGTCCCACGGCTCCTCCAGGAGCTGCCGGTTCAGGACGACGGGGATGGCCCAGTCGGCGGCGCCGCCGCTGGCCTCCCGCACGAAGCCGGCCGGGATCTCCCCGAGGCGGACGCAGTCGCCCCGCCAATCGTGGGCGTGGATCCGCTCCTCGGGAATGGAGCCGAACATGCGGCGGTTTTCGTCGGGCGCGTGGGGCACGTGCTGCCCGAGCGTCGGAATCACGTGGACCTCGGCTTCCTCCGCCAGCAGGTGGTAGAGCACTTCGGTCAGCCGGCCCGAGCCGCTGTGCGCCCGGGTGATGTCGGGCGGCAGCAGCAAGACCCGCCGCGGCCGCCGGCAGAGCCGCTTCCGCGCCTCCTCCACCGTGGCGGCCATCAACTGCTCCAGCCGCTCCCCGGAGATCCGCTGCGACTTTTCCGTGAACCAAGGCATGGCAATCCTCCCCCTTCAGGATAGCCAGGATAGCATACCGGCGGCCGGCGCAGAATGGGTGCGAAGCCGCAAGCGGCTATGGGTGCGAGGTCGCAAGCGGCGAAACGTCAGCCGTAATCGTTCATCCCCAATCCCTTGCGCCGCATCGCGCGGACGTGGCACAGCAGGCAGGGCATCAAGACCAGGCCGCCGCACCCCGGGCAGCGCCGCGGCGGCCCCACCGGCGGCAGAAAGTCGTCCGAAACGTCCCGCCGGCCCAGGCCGTCGGGCCGCTTGCCCTGGGCAATCGCATTGACCGTCCCGCGGCTGACGCCCAGCCGCCGGGCGATCTTCCGCTGGGATACCGCCCCCTCGGCCAGCAGGTGGCGAATCTCCTGGACCACGGTCTGGGCGATCATCGCTCGTCCTCCCGCTCGGAGGGCTGTTGGTCGATCCAGAAATCGCCGTAGGCGGGCTCGGGTTCGTCGGTCTCTTCGTCCAGGGCGAAGACTTCCCACAGATCGTCGTAGTTGGGCACGGGGCACCTCCTTCCTAGCGAGCGTGACATGTACATACGTACACTATCACGAACCGGCGAAATGTGCAAGGCCGAATCGGACACTCATTGCCGCTTTGTGCCTGCACAAACCTGGAAGGTAGCAACCCCCAGGGCGAGAACCGCCGGGACGAGGTGCCGCGGCAACGGGAGGCGCCGTAAATCCAGTCTCAGGCCGCCTCGGACGTTGTCTTGACGTCGGCCAGGGATCGATTGTACTGGAGGGCCTCGATCAATTCGGCCAGGGTGAGCGTCCGGTTCTCCAGCTCCAGCGGAATCTCCATGCCCGGGTCGCACACCACATCGACCGTCCCGTCCTCGCCGATCAACTCGTCCAGCTCGCGGAGCAGGCCGTCCTGGACCGCCTGACGGACGAGGTGACCCCGCGTGGCCGAGATCTCGGTGGCCCGGTCGGCGAGGCTGTCGGCCGCCCGCTTCGCCAGCGCCGGCAGGTACTCGCTGGGAATCTCGATAACCTTGGGAACATAAATCTTCACTTGCATGGTACTTTGGCTCCTATGCCGCGAACGGCTGAGAACGACGCGAACCTTATCCACGTGACAACGGTTTGTGCCATTTCCAACCGCGCAGCGTGTAAAACAGGCATACGCGGGCCCATACACGACCTGTCGTCCGCGGGAAAACAGGCACACTGCGGCGCATATACGACGTATCGGCATTCCGGTTGTAACGATTACACCGATTTTTCCAGGGATTCGACGATCACGGCCACAATCCGGCGGCTGTCGAACTGCCTGGCGGCCGCTCGGGCCACCGCTTGGCGGTCGAGCCGGTGACATCGTTCGATGGCCCCAGAGCACGCCTCCGGCTCAAAGCGGTCCAGCACGACACCCGTCGAGCCATCTTCCACGAACGGCGCCCCCCTCGGTATGCCAACCGTCGGGCAACCCGCCAGGAGGAGTTCCGCCAGGGCCAGCGGTCCCCGATCGTCGTCCGAAAAATACAGGCAGCACCGCGACCGCCGTGCCGCCTCGAAAAACTTCTCCTGCCGATAGCGCCCGTAACGGATTCGCACCTGCCGGGGCCAGAGCCGTGAAAGCCGCTCGACCGCCTCGCGGCATACGCCCGATTTCTCGTAGATCAGCAGGTCGTACTCGGCCGCCAGCGGGCCGGCGGGCCGGGGGTCGATCGGGTAGGGCCAGACCACGATCGCTGCACGATTGGCCGGTCCGCGGTGTTGGTCGATCAGGTCCCGATACCACGCCGACTCGGTGAACAGCAGCCGGCAGCTTGCCGCGCGGCAGATTTCCCGCTCGGCCTCCATGCGGCACGGATGGCGGCTGTCGGCAAAGAGGATGTTCGGGCCGACCACCAACGGCTGGCCGGTCGTGGCACACAGGGCGGCCGGCTCGCGGTCCTCCCAACTCCAGAACCAAGGGACCTCGCCCTGGCGGAGCGGGCCTCCGATTTGCAGCCAAGCCGGCGCCCACTGGCGAAGTGCCCGCTGGAGTGCGAACTGACCGTTGCCCGGCCCCCGGCCGGTCGGCTGCCGGACCTCGCGGATGAGACGGACGGTGTGCATGAGGGGAGGGGGATTGGGGATTAGGGATTAGGGATTGGGGATTAGGGATTAGAAGTTGGGCACTTGAAATCTGAGCCGCTTGCGGCTTCGCACGCCTCCTTCAAAACATCCTTGGGCGGACGCCCGGCACGATTCGCGGCCTTAGAAGGTCGATAGCCGGTGGATCGGAAATCACCAGCTCGGTCTTCTCGGCCCGGACGCGGCCCAGCCGTTGATAACCGTCGGGGCCCATGCCCGACAGGTGGGACCCGCCGTCCCAAGCGTAAACGTAGAAGGGAGCGAAGCCCAGCGCGGCGGGGTCGGCCTGGCTGGCGCCGGCTTGGGTGAAGCGGCGGCCGAGGCCCTGGTCCTCGCCGTTGTCCATTCTTGGGTAGCCGCCCACCGCGTCGAACAGACTTCGCTGGTAGGCCCAGCCGCCGTGGAACAGGCCGCCCGTGCGGTGCTGCGTCAGGCGGCCGTCGGGCTGCGGGTGCAGGACCAGCGAGGGGCGGGACCAGGCCGCGCGCCCCAGCGCCGCCGCCGAGGCGGAGAGGGCCCACGGCAAGTACAAGTCGTCGTCGTCCCAGACGGCCAGGGCGTCGGCGTCCTGGGCCAAAGCGGCCGCCGCATTTCGTTTTTCGCCGAGGGTAGGGAACCGCCGCGCGGTGGAGACCAGCCGCCAGCCGTCGCCCCCCTGGCTCTCGTATTGCCCGGCGTCGTCCAACACGACCAGCTCCCGTTGGGCCGCCGGGTAATCCTGCCGCAGGAAGCAGCGGACCATGTGGCCGAGTTGCCGCGGACGCAGGTAAGTAACGCAGATGGCGGCGATTTTCATCTGAGCGGTAGGGGTGAGGGGACAGAGAAAAGCCCTCCGACGGCGTCGGGGGGTTGAGGTGACTCTCATGGCGACGCCAGGGATTCAAGAAGTTCTTGCCAAGCTCGGGTCAGGCCGGCCGGCTCGGCCAGGTCGTCCAACAGTGCCTCTCTGGCCTGCCGGGCGATCGCCAGGCGATGCGGCTCGTCGTAGGCCAGCCGCGCGGTGTAGTAGGCCGTTTCGTCGTCGCCCGAGCACAGATAACCGTTCTGGCCGTGGCGGAGCATTTCCGTCCAGCCGCCCTCGGCCGGGACCACCAGCGGCACGCCGGCGGCCATGGCCTCCAGGCCGACGCGGGGCCAGTTCTCCAGCGCCTCGCCGCCGCCGGGAACCATGGCGTGAAGGGTCGGCAAGAAGCCCGCCGGGGCGAGCGAGCCGGCGGGAAAACACTCGGCCCAAGACGGCACCGGCCCCAGCCGGGACTCGATCGCCGCACTCCATCCCAGCACGCGGGCTTGCAGCGGATGCGGCACCCGGGCATACACCTGCCACAGGTTCCGGGGGAACTTCTCCGGCTCGGCCCGGCTGATCCGCCCCACCACGAAGGCCTCGCCGGCGGCGTGCGGCCGCGGCGCCGGGGGGAACTCTCCGGCGTCGATGACGCCGTGAATGACCCGCCCCGCGGACTCTGAAAAACCCCAGCGTCGCAACTGCGGCACGAGCTGGTCCCGCTGGTAACAACTCTGGAACACGTGCCGGTCGAACGTGCCCACCCGCGCGTACAGCAGCCGCTCGGCCGGGAAGAGCCAGTTCATGCACGAGACCCACACCGTCTTGCAGCCCAGCTCGCGAAGCCGCCCGCCGCAGGCGAGGAAGTGGGCGTTGCACATCCCCAGCACCACGGCCCCGGCCAGGCCGTCCAGCGTGTGCAGGGTTTCCGGGCTGGACGGGGCGGTTCGGCAGCCCAAGGCGTCCAGCCGGGCTTGCCAGCGCGGATCGGCCTTCCAGGTCGGCACGAGGGTCACCTCGATTCCCGAGCGCCGCCAGAGCTTCACCGTGTGCCAGAGCTCGGTGTTGGCGCCGCCGACGTCACCGGGATAGCCGAGTATGAAGAGACGCATGGATTAAGGATGAAGGAGAAAGGATGAAGGAGAAAGGATGAAGGATGAAGGATGAAGGGGAAGGTGAAGCGTTTTGGCGCTTCATCCTTCATCCTTTCTCCTTTGTTCTTGCCCACCGCTGACATGGCTCGACCGTGCGCCCGGGCGCCGCCACCAGGGCCCAAAACCACGCGCGGCAGGGGACGTAGCGCGCGGAGAAGCTCCGGCAGCCCATGCCGCGGAACTCGCCGCAGGCGCGGCACACCGCCAACCGGGCCTCGATCTCGGGCAGGCCGATCCCGAGCTGGTGATTCGCCACCGCCTGGGTGAGCTCGGTTTGGAGGGCGCGGGCCGCCAGGACCTCCGGCGCCTCCGGCGGCCCGCAGTGCCGCCGGGCCGTGCCCACGGGCAGCGTCCGGCGGCCGTGCGGATCGCAGGCCCGGCAGTGCCAGCGGGCGCCGATGGGGCTGAGGCGGCAAAACATGGCGGAAGAGTGACTGGTGACTGGTGACTGGTGACTGGTGGCCAGCGGCTCGCCACCGGCCACTCGCCACTACGAACTCAATTGGCACGTCGCCCCGGGCTCGCAGCTCAGCCCCCCGGCCGATAGCGGGATGGCCAAGTCCGCAAAGCTCGTGCAGTCGTAGGGTTCGGTTTGGCCCGCTTCCACCAGGAGGAACTGGACGCCCTGCCAGCCGTGCGTATTGCCCACCGTCACGAAGATTGCCCGCTGGCCGGTCACGCCGGAATAGTTCCAGTAGACCGTCAAGTCGATCACGAGCGTGCCGCCGAGGCAAATCGTCACGTCGGGGAAACTGCCGAGGTAACCCTGCGCGCTCTGCCAGACCTCGGTGATCGGCCATTGGGTTTCCTGGCAGTCGCCGCTCTTCTCCAGCACCCAGCTCCCGTTGGCGTTTTCGCAATCGTCCCAGCACGAGCCGAAAGCCCTGTTCACTAGTTCGATCGCCAGGGTCAGCTCGTCGGGGTAGACGCCGTTTGCGCACGCCTGGCAGAGGTGACAGCAGGCCGCGCAGGGCTGGAAGCGGAAGGGTCGGGTCGGGAGGGTCATTGGTCAGTTGTCAGTTGTCAGTTGCCACGGACCACGGACCACGGACTACTGACAGGCGGCGCCTGTCACCCACCACTTCTGGTCCTGCGGGAAGTACTCGACTTTTACCTTGGTCAGGTTCGGCAGGTTGGTCCCGCTGGCCAACAGCCAATCGTAGGCGGTGACGTTCAAGCCGGGATAACCGCCGCCCCACCACAACGCGACCGTCGCGGAGCCGCCCGAATCGAGCTCTGCTTGCAGCGTTCCCCAGCAGGCCACGTGGTACGGCGGACCGCCGACGACCTCCCAGCGGCCGCTCTGCCGGTCGAAAAGGCACAGCACGCGATCCCCAGGGCCGACTCCCGGCGGGCCGACCCCGTAGCCGTTCTGGTTGCGAGGCCCGAGCGGCAGCCAGATCGTCTCTTGGCGGGCATCGTCGGGGACGGCGTAACTTCGCACCGCGGCCCCGAGATAGGTCGCGTCCGTCGTTTGCTGCTGGTACCACCAGACCCGCTGGGCCTGCGCCGACGGGGTCGGATCGCGGTCGAAATGGTCGCTGGGCGCGGTCGAGAGGTCCGGATAGCTGACCGGGCCGATCAGCTCGAACAGGGCGAGCCGGGTTTCCGGCGGCCCGTAAAACGCCACGCCCGCCGTCCCGTATTGCGACTGGCCGGGGGTGCCGGGGCACGACAAGGCGTTCACCTGCCCGATGAGCAGGTTCTGCCGCGCGGCGCTCAGGCGGTCGCCGGGCTCAACGCGATCGAGGTTCATGGCAGCTACTCGCCGGAGAGAAACAGTGGGCTGAAATCGACCGTGCGGTACATCCCGTTGCCCGCGTCGTCGACCAGCCGGTCCCAATGGGTCTGGTCGGTGGAATCCGGGCGGTAAGAGTGGTTCCATCCGTAGCTGAGCTGGCTCTGGTCGTCGTCGAGGACCTTGATGGTCTTTTCGCGGAAGACGTAAGTGAGCCGCCATCCGAACTGGGGCTGCTGGAGGTCGTCCAGCCCGGTGAACTGCCAGCCGGCCTTGGCGCCGTCGAAGAGCACGGTTTCGGCGGCCGCGCCCAGGAACGTTGCCGCGTTGACGGCACCGATGCACTCGCTGATGGCCGACCAGGGCGGGTTGACCACGCGGTGCCACGTCACGCAGTGCTCGATGATCGGCACGCGGAGCGTGGGTACAGCGTCAGGGGTGACGGGGAGCGTGCCGTCCGACTGCCACACCAGTTGGTGGCCCGGCAACGCCATGTATTCCCCCCCGAAATCCATGCGGTACGTCAGCAGCGTGCCGTCCGGGGCTTGAGGCAAGCGGGCCTGCCCGCCGCCCAGCAGGGCGTAGTCCACCACGACCTCGACGAACTGGCCGCTGTAACTGTTCAGGTCGGAGGTCACGTCATCGAAGGTTCCCTGGTCGTCCGGCCTCTTTTCGAACGGCTCGATCCGCACGCTGGTGGCCAGCACGCCCGGCTGGTTGGGATATCCGGCCTGGGCCGGTCCGCCAAGCTGGCTGAGGCCCACCAGGGCCGCCAGGACCGCCCCGCGGTCCTCGTAGGCGCATAGCAGCCGCCGCTGGGCCTTCATCCCGTGGGAGTCGTAGCTTTCCACCGGCGACCCGGCGAGCTCCTTGAAGGCAACGGTCATGGCTTTCTCCCTCCGTTATTTTCTCACGGCTCGAAGACGGTTCCCGCCAGGGCCGGCTGCCGCTGGAGGTGCTGATTGGTTTTGCGTTGCTCGGCCAGTTGGTCGCGGGCGATGCGGATCTGCTCGAGTTGCTGGCTCTCGGTGGCCGCGCCTTGGGCGAGGCCCCGCAGCGGCGCCAGGCCGGCCGACGGGAGCGAGCCTCGAGACGCGAGGCCCTCTGGGCCCGCGGCACGCAACCCGGCGGCGGCGGATGGAGCCGGTTGCATTGTGCCGCTGGCAACCCCCGCATGTTGTGGAATGGAAGCCTTGAAATCACGTGGCGTCGTGGATGCCGGCTTAACAACGCAACCGGCTGCGGCGGATGGGGGACCGTGACCCGCCACGTCCACAGGGGATCGTCCCATGTCGCGCGTTTCACGCGACTCGGGCAGCGCGCAAGACCCGGGACCGTGCTGGGTGGCGCGATCATCGAGGTGGTGGCCGGGGGCCTCGATCTCCTGGAGCATCTGCTCGATCCATTGTCGGCGCTGGTCGCGCTTCCG
>Ga0187848_10002705_pt1 | contig 13639 bp, 7 predicted proteins | sample June2016WEW_4_40_FD_132424 | JGI IMG/M metagenome (GOLD analysis project Ga0187848, IMG submission 132424) | Peatland microbial communities from SPRUCE experiment site at the Marcell Experimental Forest, Minnesota, USA - June2016WEW_4_40 | ecosystem: Environmental > Terrestrial > Soil > Wetlands... | reverse complement strand
TATGATATAGAAAAAATCAATTTTGTTTTTGTTTTTCTATCATGCCCATCATGTCTTTCTACGCTTACAAAGCAGTCAAACACAGACGCATAGCGCTCTTAACCATTAATGATTGGCCGACTGATTGGCAGCACTTGAAAAGTCTTGCTGCTGAATGCTCCGTTAAAGCATACCAGGAATACAAAGTGACTGCTGTACTTATGACGCTGGAGCTGCATTTGCCAGGCAAATTTACCAAAGCAACTAAGCCTGGCAGCTACCGGGAGATCCGCGTTCGATATCGACGTGAAGTCGAATGGTCCGGGCGGTTGCGTTATAACCCGAAAACTACTGAAACTACTGTGGACCAGTGCTCTTTTGGACCTCATCTATGGCCACTGGCCAGCGACTACTACGAGGAAAGAGGCATCAAATACCGTTCTCCCTCACTTATTCCTAAGGCGCTGCCGGCGCCAGGAGATCCCAAGGCCTTGCTTATGGACCCAAGCGGCGTAAGATACGCAGATTACTCCAGGCAGCCGGAAGGTCCCTACACCTTTAGCGAAAAAACCCCGAAAAAACGAAGCCAATATGACCAAATCAGCGAAAGCATCTATTTACCTGAAGAATTCCAAATCAGAGAAGACGAAGAAAACAACGGCTAATTCACTGACGTTTATAGTTTTCGTTCTCAATTTCACCTCTAACAACAAATTTTTATGGAATTAACTGTTCTTAGAGTAATCGTTACATTCTATTGTTCTTCTTCGCAACTTCAAAGAAACTGTTGAATCGGTCAGTGTCTCGACTGGCTCGCATAGTGAATACAGCTTTGTCAGTTGAAGCCCACTATTTTATCGCTAATTTGCTTTACTTGTGGTTCAGAGTAGTTCTGTCTCGTTTCTTTAATTGCCATCCGCGTGCCCTCACAAATTAACGCTGTTGGCTCAATTTCTTTGGCTTTTTCAATAAAGTTTTCTGTAAGGCCTTTTCTTGGACCATGCCTCCTAAGGTCCAGGTGTAAACAACTGCCCTTTCAGAGGTGTGGATGATGAAGCCATAGGCGGCTGGAATCGAGTGGTCAACCGCAATTGGTTCAATGGTTAAGTTACCGATCTTGATTTTGTGCCCTGTCCTAAACTTATTGCAAGTATACTCGCCATAATCCGCAAAGTAACCTGTCTCCTCCATGGACTCCATGAACAGCTTGGTTCCAACACCCATGCAAACAGGAATAGCAGGGTCTAAGAATTCGATGTGAGTTATGTGGTCAAAGTGAGCGTGTGAAAGAAAAACACAGTTTATTTGAAAGGAAATAGGCTTCGGAACTGAAAAAATGAACCGCCCCTTCTATAATAGACTGACGTTTAGTGGTGGCCAAATACACTTCTTTTCTATTGCTGCTGAAGAAATAAAAGGTTTGATTTTATTAGGCTCAATTTTATCCACCCTCTTTAGCTTAAGATAGTATTCTTTTGCCAGGCAGCAGTAATTGTGACGCACGATTTTGGATAGAAAAAGCGGGTTTTTTGTAATTATCCATGTGTTCCAATATTCTGGAATCTCCTCATTGAATAAAGGATCGCAAAGTAAGTTGTAATGATCTAGAAGTCCCTCGTTCCTTAGCGCTATGTAAGTAGCTTCTTGTCCTATCTGAAGATCACGATCGATGGTACTGCCACAGAATCCTTCTTCGCAACTCTTATTGAAAGCATAGAACGGTCTGTCTAACTCCTTCATCTCATTTACCATATACGCTTTGAATTCAGCTTCACTTGATTGTACTCTTTGAAGTATTGTGAACCCGTTTTTCGAAAGGAACCCCGCAGTGATTAGCTCTCCCTTTGTGGCATCATAATGTGTTGACTCAATATCCATTATAGAACCGTTCATAGGTGTATTTCATTCAATCTTTATCTTTTTCATTGAATCACCACCTTAATACTTAAGCAAGCAAAAGTAGAACGCTCAAAGGAACTATTACATAATTTCTTCCTGTTTCTAGCTGAGTCTTCGATGTCAAAATTCCACAAGTATGCGAACAACCAGTTTTTATGAAGTCATAAATTCCGTTTGCATCATCTCGTTGAACATTATCCGAATATTTCACTTCAATGGGCAGATATTTGTTTTCTATGTTAATTACAAAATCTACTTCTCTTTTTTTGCCTTTCCAATAAAAAACGAAGTTTGAAGGGTCAAACAAAGAACTTGGATGCATTTTAAACGTGAACCGTGAAAGATGATTGCTCACCATACATTCCACCAGTTTACTTTTCTTCTCGTTCGAACCCATAAATTCGTTTGAAAAGTCGAATGCCCTCTTTCCGTAAATCCAACCTCTGATAGCGTGAAATATAAACGGGTCTTGAAGGTAGATTTTCTTATTGCTGATATAATCAGGTGAGCATTTTTCTACGTCTAATTGATAATGATAATTGATAACGAAACTGTCTTTCAAGATTTGAGCGTACGCTTCTGCCGTCTTAGAATCTTTGACATCTGTTCCAGTTTTCAGGTCATTCCAACTAACCTGAGAAGAATGAACCTCAAAAATCCTTCTAAGTATTTGCCTAGCATAATGTTCATCATATTTCCATCTTACAATGTCTCTCACGACAAGACCTACATAGTCATTATAAGTCCCCTCAGATATTTTCCCGTTTGAAACATATTGGTTAATTGCGACAGCTATACCGCCAGTCATCATGTACTGATCGAGCATGGCATCAAGTTCTTTCGCAAACATTGCTAGTCTTTCTATTTCGTCAGGTATCCTTCCACATGCCAGCTCAACGAACATTTTTTCCCGATTTTCTTGAGACAATAACCAAAGATTCCTAAGTTCGTTTGACAACTTAGGGTTAAGCGTTTCAACATATTCTGCAAATTTGGCTGAAAGCAAAATTCTGTCTGGAGAACCGTACTTGAGGTTTTCAATTTTGCCTCTTCTACCTGCAAGTGATTCCGACCCTTTCCTAAGGTCGATGCTATGAGAACCAGTTAAAAGAACCGTGGATTCTCTGAATTTTCCAGCATCAATGAGTATTTTAACAGCTTTTTGCCATTCAACCAACATTGATATTTCGTCAATGAAAAGGTAAGCCCACTCCCCTTGCCTGCGTTTCTTAGTTAAGTACGTATCAATAGCTGTTATGAGTTGCTTCGGCGTTTCTACTGCGTCACAGGGAAAAAAGAGAATGTTATCTGGAGTTACTCCTTCGTTCAGAAGTTTTCTTATTCTTAGTTTAACCAGAGTTGTTTTTCCAACCCTCCTAGGGCCTCTAAGGATGTAAAGCACTTCTTCTTTCTCGAAAGTTTCGCCTAACCTTGGCTTCCACTTAAAATTTGAGTTTGACCAATTTTCTATATTGGGATCGTTAGGCGGGAACTTGCCTGTTTTCCACCATTCATTCCATTCAGCTATTTCGCTTATACTCATGTTGGAAATTGTCATGTTTGGAATATATTCCGAACCTGTTTATAAAGTCTTTCGGAATCTATTCCTAACAACGATTAGAGTTAAGTTACTACCACTATTAAAAATAAGGAAGCTTATTTGCCCTACGCTGGGAATGTTGGGAAGACCAGTTGACAGAGGAATCAGACAGCATGTTCAGAGACTTAATGTAAACCATGAAGAAAGTGCGAGACAGTTTTGTGGTGTTGTAAGAAAGCTCGGGCATTTTGGCCACTTTAGAAGCAACCACGTGCACCACTAGCAAAATATCTTATACGCGAATTGCTTAGAAGAGTTGTTATCTTAAATAACATGCGGATTGAGACTGCATGCTTATCGTAAATGGCAGCGAGGAAAAAATATGAAAATAGAAGAAGTCAAACCCGGCGTCCACATTACGGGGTCGAAGTGGCCAGAAACCGTAGAGGTCAACAAAGTTGAAAACTTTGGCAATCACTTACGGTTAATCGGTGCAACCAAATCTGGCAGGCATGTTGACCAAGTTATTTCAATAGCTGAGTTGAATAATATCAGGATTGTTCAGGTCGGAGTCGATTTTAGCACTGAAAGCAGTAAGGCATTCTTGGCTTTAGAGACCATTCGGTATCGATTTGCCTCTTTATACGATCCGTTATTGGCAATGAACACCTCAAAAGTGGACCCGCTTCCTCACCAAATAGAAGCCGTCTACGGGTATGTTTTGAAATTGCCACGAATTAGATTTTTAATTGCAGACGATCCGGGTGCGGGCAAAACAATCATGGCAGGCTTAATCATTAAGGAACTTAAGCTCAGAAAGATAGCCAAAAGGTTTTTGCTTGTTGTTCCAGGTCATCTGAGAGACCAATGGTTGCGCGAGATGAAAGATAGATTTGAAGAATCATTCACTTTTGTTGATAGAAACTACATGGATGCGCATTATGCCGAAAACGTTTGGGAGAAGGAGAATCAGATTATTACTTCGATTGACTTTGCGAAACAGGAGGAAATACTTCCGGCGATAAGCTCTGCTTTCTTTGATTTCATATTGGTAGATGAAGCTCACAAAATGAGTGCTTACCGCTACGGAGAGAAAACTTCCAAAACTGATAGGTATGAGCTTGGCGAAGTTCTTTCTAAGATAACTGAGCATTTTCTGTTTCTTACTGCAACGCCTCATAAGGGTGATCCTGAAAACTTTAGACTTCTGTTGGATTTGTTGGAACCTGGTTTTTTTGCTGATTCCAAGATGCTTTCAGAGTCCATAGAGAATAAAGATAACCCGCTTTTTATTAGACGAATAAAGGAAGATCTTAAAGATTTTGAAGGAAAGCCTTTGTTTTTGCCTCGTCATGTTAAGACTATTGCTTTCAATCTCTCCAAGGAAGAGAAGCTTCTCTATAACAACGTTTCAGAATATGTTAATGAACAATATAACAAGGCTCTTGTCAAGGATAGAAGGCGAAATGTAGCCTTTGCTCTGATAATTCTGCAAAGGCGAATCGCTTCTAGCACTTTTGCTCTTTTTAAATCTCTTGTTCGCCGAAAAGAAAAACTACAAGGACTATTGGATACTGCAGCTAGCGGGGATATGCCGCAATCCAATTCCTTTTTTGATATTGAAGAAACCGAAGATGAAGATGAAGAGGATAGATGGAAAGAAGAAGCCCTCTGGGAAACGTTGAGTGTTGCTGAAAATCGGCAGGAACTGCAACACGAAATTGACACCCTTGGTGGTCTCATTGAGCAAGCAAAAGCTGTGATTGAAAGCGAAAATGAAGTTAAACTGCAACAACTGAAAGGGACAATGCAGGACCTACAACGAAGTTCTCCTGGAGAAAAGGTGCTTATTTTCACTGAGTCAAAAGATACTTTAGAGTACCTTGAGAAGCGAATACGCTCATGGGGTTATTCAATTAATGTAATTCACGGAGGAATGAGTCTTGAGGACAGAGTCACTGCTGAGCGGATCTTTAAGAATGAAACTCAAATTATGGTTGCGACTGAGGCAGCAGGTGAAGGAATAAATCTTCAGTTCTGCCATCTTATGGTAAATTATGACCTCCCTTGGAATCCCAATAGGCTAGAGCAGCGGATGGGCAGAATACACAGATATGGGCAAACAAAAGAAGTCTTTATTTTCAATCTTGTTGCAGCCGATACTCGCGAAGGCCAAGTTTTGAAAAAGCTCTTTGAAAAACTTGACGAGATCCGAGAAGTGATGAATAGCGACAAAGTGTTTGATGTCATAAGTGAAGTTCTCTACGGGAAAGATTTGTCACTTTTACTTTTGGATGCCGCTGCCAGCGCGCGCAGTATGGAAGAAATACTAAAGGAACTCGATGTGCACGTTGACGCCGATTACATAAGTAAGGTTAAGGAGAATCTTGGCGAGAGCCTTGCCACAAAATACATTGATTATACGCGCATAAGAGAGATGGCAGAAAAAGCTCGAGAACACAGGCTAATCCCAGAGTACACTCGCTCGTTTTTCAATAAAGCTTTCCTCAAAGCAGGAGGTTCTTTGCGAGAAAGAAAGGATGGGTTTATCGTTATTGACTCAGTGCCTTATGAAATTAGAAGCATAGCGGGAGAAGATACTTTCAGAAGAAGGTACGGATATCTCCTAAGAGCGTATCCAAAAATTACTTTTGACAAAGATCTCGCATTCAAAAATTCCGATGCAGAATTCGTCTCTTTTGGTCACCCACTTTTTGAAGCAATGCTTGACTGGGTTGAGAAATCTTTTTCCAGTGACTTGATGAAAGGGTCAACCTTTGTTGATCCCTCGGGCAGTCTTTCAGGGCACCTTCTATTTTACGAAGGCGAAATAACAGATGGAACGGGAGAAATTGCAGGGAGAAAACTATTTACCTACCATGTTAACGACAAAAACGAAGTAAAATGCATATCCTCCGCAATCCTGTGGGACTTAGCTGAATCTCCATGCACTACACAACTTTCCAGTGAAGAAACAAATGTTGAGAGACTGAAAAACTCCGTTTTCCAGGCATCCGTTGAAGAACTTGAGAAATATCTGTCTCAGCTTCAAGAAGAACGGGAACGCCAAGCTCAAATCAAGATCAAATACGGCGTAAAATCCCTTGACAAATTGGTTGTAAAACTCGATGGCGATCTCATCGCATTGATCGATAGAAAAGTTAAAGGCGAAAACGTTGACCTTGCGATGAGAAACAAGGAAGAACAAAAGAAAAAGTACGAAGAGGCAAAAAAAGAGTTAGAAGATATTTTGGAAAAAGAAAGAAACCTCACAATGAGTACGCCAAAATTTGTAGGAATAGTTCGTGTAATCTCTAGTCCTCACGTTGAAGATGCCATGAAGACCGATAAGGAAATAGAAAGAATCGGCATGGAATTAGCAATGAAATATGAAGTTGGCGAAGGGCGATTCCCTGAAAATGTTGAATCCGAGGACCTAGGATTCGACATTAGATCAAGAGACATAAACGGCAAAGTAGTACGGTACATTGAGGTAAAAGCGCGTGCTCAAACGGGTGCTGTAGCTCTAACCCAAAATGAATGGTTCAAAGCCCAAAGACTTAACAAAGATTACTACCTCTACGCCATCATGAATGCAGGCTCTAACAAACCGACTCTATTCACAGTCAATGATCCAGTTACTAACCTTACAGCCATCGAAAGAATTGAAGCTGTACGGTTTATGATTACCGCTGAAGAGCTCTTGCTCAAAGGACTAAGAAAAGAAAATTGAGAAAAAGGCATTGAATATGGTCGAACCCGCTAAATTAGGAAGAAGGTTCTTAGAAGATAGCTTCCCAATAAAAGAAGTAAGTATAGAATCGGCAAAAGAAAAGATGATCCGGCATGGACATATTTCAACATTGCATATGTGGTGGGCACGGAGACCTTTATCGGCGTCCAGAACAATAAACTACGCCGCTTTAATCTCCACGTGTGAATTTGACCAAATGGCGGAGACTACAAATTTTCTAATTGAATTATCAAAATGGAAGAATTCACAAAACCCCAATATTTTAAGAAAAGCTAGAATTGATATTCTAAACGAAAATGGCAATGTACCCCCCAGGGTTCTTGATCCTTTTTCGGGAGGTGGGTCTTTACCTCTTGAAGCTTTGCGGTTGGGCTGTGAGACTTACGCAAGCGATTATAATCCAGTAGCGACGTTGATACTAAAATGTACTTTGGAGTATCCACAGAAGTTTTCATATGCTCCAAAAAACACCGATGCAAGTTCGTCTTCGGTACTTAATATTGAAAAGGAAAATCGGCTGGTAAGTGACGTAGAAAAATGGGGAGCATGGGTGTTAGATGAGGCGAGAAAAGAGATAGGTGACTTTTATCCAATAGATACTGAAGGACAAATCCAAGTCAGCTACATTTGGGCTCGGACTGTACCTTGCCAAAATCCTTCTTGTGGTGCTAAAATTCCACTAATGCGACAATACTGGCTAGCAAGAAAACCAAATAAAAAAGTTGCTCTTTATCCATACGTTTCCGAAAAAGAAGTTTTATTCAAGATTGTCGGATCAGGCTATGAGCCTATGCCCGAGTCATTTAACCCTGAAAAAGGAACGGTTCTCAAAGCGATCGCTACTTGCCCAGTCTGCGGGTCAACGATGGATTCAAGTAGTCTCAAAAAATTGTTTAAAGAAGGAAAATCAGGACAAAAACAAGTTGCAGTCGTGCTTCATACCGAAGGAACTTCAGGCAAGAAGTATCGTATCGTAACAGTGGACGACGAGAATACCTTCAAGAAATCGGAACTATTTCTGGAAGAAAAGAGGAAATGTCTTGAGAAAGAGTGGGGTATTAATCCTGTTCCTGACGAGCTTACCCCAGAAGGGAAAGGAAGGGGTGCAGAAAGAGCTTTTTCATTAAGAGGCTTCAATCTAAATGAATGGGGAGATCTTTTCAACTCACGCCAAAAGCTCGCGCTTATTGTTCTCTCGAGTGAAATTAGAGAAGCATATAAAATAATTTCAATAGAGACAAAGGATCCTGTTTACGCTAAAGTCATTACAACTTACCTGGCAATGGCGTTGGATCGGCTTGCTGATCATAATTCAAACATTCAAAGGTGGGCAAATACCCGAGAAACTGTAAGTGGAACATTCACAAGAGCTGTTTTACAGATTGTTTGGGATTACGTGGAAGCAAATCCATTTAGTGGTTCGACCGGAGATTGGCAAGGTGGCATAGATTGGATAACTAGAGCAATCAAGCATTGCACTTTGTCTGCATTTTCATCTATTGCCGTTAACCAGAATAGCGCTACAGACTTGCCGTATCCCAACTCTTATTTTGACGCTGTGTTTACAGATCCACCGTATTATGATAATGTTCCGTACTCTTATCTATCTGACTTTTTCTATGTTTGGCTCAAGAGAACTATTGGACAACTTTATCCTGAACTTTTTTCAACACCTTTAACTCCAAAATCTAAAGAAATTGTAGCGTACTCAAACGGGATAGATGGGTGGACAGGAGGGAAAGCCTTCTTTGAAGAAATGTTAAAGAAATCGTTTATTGAAATAAATCGTGTCCTAAAGCCAAACGGAATAGCAGTAATAGTATATGCACATAAATCAACCGCGGGATGGGAAAGTCTGGTAAATTCGTTGCTGGACTCGGGGCTTGTCATTACTGCGGCTTGGCCAATCCATACCGAAATGGGTGCTCGATTGAGAGCAATGAACTCAGCAGCATTAAGTTCATCAATTTACATAGTCGCAAGAAAACTTCAAAAAGTCAAGATAGGTATCTACAAAGATGTGAAGGAAGAGTTGCAAGACTTCCTTTGTAAAAAAATGGATCTTTTGTGGAAAGAAGGTGTATCTGGTGCAGACTTTCTTATTTCGGCTATTGGTGCATCTGTCATGGTTTTTGGAAAATACGAGCAAATATTAAGAGAAAATTCTGTTGTTCGTGCTGATGTGATGCTCGAAGATGTGCGAAGGATTGTTACAGACTATGCAGTAAAACAGGTTTTGCATAACGGGTTTGCTGCGGAAATATCTAACTTGACTAGGTTCTATTTGCTTTGGAGATGGTCTTATGGTGGAGCAATACTTCCATTTGACGATGCCAGAAAGCTGTCCCAAAGTACTTTGGTGGATTTGTCTCATGAATGGAGTAAACCTAATGGTGTTATAAGAAAACAGAAAGAGAATGTTTGCTTACTAGGTCCACAAGATCGAAATCTGGAAGAAATAAAATCTTTAGAGAAAAAAGACTTAGTTGATGTGTTGCATATGGCGCTTTTATTATGGCAAAAAGGTGACCGAGAGGCGCTGGTCGATCTGCTCTCGGAAACAGGTCTCGGCAACAAAGACTCATTTTATAGAGTGGCTCAAGCCATTTCGGAAACTCTTCCGAAAGAAAGCCAAGAAAAGAAGTTAATCGAAGGTTTCCTAGCTGGGAAAGAGCGATTAAGTTCTGAAACAAAGAAAATTAATGTACAAAAGAGGTTGTTTGAATGAAAAACACTGGAAAATTAAGATCGTTCCATACTATAGCCGTTCCCCACAAAGATGTTCTCGACGGCAACTTAACTATGGATGTTTTTGCTGCTGATTTATGGGAAGTACATATGGGGCGGGCTCCGGCAGATTATCGTGATTCTGAAGCGTTCTTTAATCGCACATATTTGACTCAAGGTCTAAGCGATCTCTTGAGTGTTGTCGAGAAACGAATTCGTGGAAACGGGGGAGACCCCGTGATTCAGCTTCAGACACCCTTTGGAGGCGGAAAAACACACGCCTTAATTGCACTATATCATAAATCGAAAGAGTGGCAAGCCAAAAGAGTTGTTATAGTGGGTACCGCTCTTCACCTTGAAGAGAAAACTGGAGAAACTATTTGGGGAGAAATCGAAAAACAACTCACTGGGAGCATAACAAAGTTTGGGAGCTTGGTTTCTCCTGGAAAAGAAGCATTCAGACAACTGCTTGAAACTAACCAGCCGCTTCTAATCCTAATAGACGAGTTGCTCCAATACGTTACCAAAGCATCTGGCACAAAAGTAGAGCAATCAACCTTAGCATCTCAAACAATTGCATTCATGCAAGAACTTGTGGAAATCCCTAGTACATTGGAAAAAACTTGCCTCATAGTAACTTTGCCATCTAGCATAATGGAACATTACGATGAAAACGCTGAACGTGCATTCCAACAACTGCAAAAGGTTTCAGGCAGGGTCGAAAAAGTCTACACGCCGGTCCAAGACGAAGAAATCACTAAAGTCATAAAACGACGCTTATTCTCATCATTAAACGAAGGAGAAATCAGAAACAATGTATCTGCGTTCTTAACATACGCCGAAAACGAAGGCATCCTCCCAGCAGGCGTAGAATTTACCGATTACCGCGACCAATTCATTGACTCATACCCTTTCATGCCTGAAGTAGTAGATGTTCTCTACAAAAGATGGGGCAGCCTAACCACATTCCAAAGAACAAGAGGTGTCCTGCGACTACTTGCACTAGTTATTAATTCACTCAAAAGCAGCTACAAACCCTACATTTCACTAGCAGACTTTGATTTAGACAACAGCGAAATACGAAGAGAACTAGTAAAACATATCGGCAACGAGTACGACAGCGTAATTGCATCCGACATAACAAGCCCCAACTCAGGATCGAAAATAGTAGATAACGAATTAGGGAAAGCCTACCAAGGACTTAAACTAAGCACAAGATCCTCGACAACAATATTTCTCTACTCGTTCTCAGGTTCACAAGACAAAGGCACCTACCTTACAGAGATAAAACGATTAGCAACAACTCTAGATAACCCTTCAAGTGCAGTCGCCGAAGCTGTAGACAGACAAAGAAAACAACTCTTCTTCTTGCAAAGCCAAAATGAAAAATACTATTTCTCAAACAAGCCTAACTTAAACCGAATCCTGCTAACAAAAATGGAAAACGTAAAAGAACAACAAATAATCGAACTGCAACATACGCTAATAGAACAGCAGATCTCAGGAAAGAAATTAAAAACCATTCTATACCCCAAAGAATCAAAGGACATCGCTGAAAGCGAAGACCTAAAACTCGTCATATTCAACCAATCCATAAAAGCAAGCAGCCTCCAAGAAAAAATGAAAGAGTTTGTAGAAAACAAAGGCGAGTCACCCCGAGTTTACAGAAACACAATCCTCTTCCTAACGGCATTAGAAAACCAACGAGAAACCTTCGACCAAATTACCCGAAGAAGACTAGCTTATGACATGATAATCAAAGACGCCGCCCTAAACCTATCAGCCGAAGACCGAAAAAACATCACAGACACTATGAGAAAAGAGGATGAAGCCCTAAAAGGTCAAGTAAAAATGCTATATCGTTTGGTCTACGTCCCAGCCAAAGGTGACACTTTCAAAGCGATAGACCTTGGAATCCCGACTTACGGCGAAAAGAAAAGCCTAGACGAATCCGTTTATGACCAACTCCGAAATGAGGGAGAAATATCTGAGAAAATATCGGCAGCAGTTTTGGCAAGCAAATATCTGAGCGACAGAAAATGTGCAAAAACAAAACAAATCTACGACTCACTTCTGAGAACTCCGGGCGAAGAAAGACCAAGCAGCAGAGACGCGGTAGAATACGGCATCAGAGAAGGCATAAGACAAGGCGTTTTCGGATTGGGGATAATTGTTGGTGAAGAGATTACTTGTAGATATTTCCCAGGTGAAATGACGCCAGATATTACGTTTGAAGAAAACGAAGTAATAGTAGACGAAAAAGAATGCAGGACTATAAAAAATAAGCTTGAAACCATAAGTCAGCCTGACAAATATGGAAAAAGGGAAATTGGCGGAACAACACCAGAAGCAGGATCCTTCACAAGCGCTTCCGCCCCATCAATAAGTAATGAAATTCCAGAAATTCAGATTACAATCGAGATCCCGCGAGGGCAAGTATCTCAAATAATGGGTCTAATGAACTTCCTCCAGCAAAAATACCAAAGACTTAGTCTCCAGATAGTAGCAACGGATGGCACAATGTCTGACGGAGAACTCTCAGATCACATCAAAGAAACTTTGAAACAATTAGGAATTAATCCTGAAAAAGCAATCACCGTCAAAAAATAGGTTTCCCAGTGGATTCCAGCGATCGTTGAAGAATATTCAAGCGGATAGAATAAACGCAAGAAGTATTGGCAAAAAATCCCCAGTTTTAGCGTCGCTTCTATTCAAAAATTAGGAAGGAAAACATGAGAGGATTGAAACCTATTTTTCATAATACATTCGTCTTTAGAGGATAAGCTTCGTTTAGAGGTTTTGTATCAATTTTTTCTTCCCAAACTCTCTCGAATAGTTCCCTAGCAGATTTAACTAAATCTGGATGTCTAGTGAGTATTCCAGCGTTAATTTTGTCTTCGCTCAATCCCTCTTTGTTAAAATCAAACGTTCCTAACAACAGAACCCCATTACTGTCTGTATTTAGGTCACGATCACTATAGCCTATAAAAAGTCGTGTGTGGATTCTATCGTTTACTCTAATTTCAATGCCCTTTTCCTGCATCTTTCTAAGAGCGTTCAGATTAAGTCTATCTTGGCGCTGATCAGTTTTCAGTTCGGGAGTGATTAGCCTAATTTTGCAATCTTTGTATCCTTCTAAATGTTGTAAAAGTACCTTTCCTATACCTTCAGAAAAATACCCAATAATGTCAAAAAAATTGCATTGTCTAACTGAATACTGATAGTCATATTCGGTTTTATTTCCTTTGAGATGATTTATAAAGTTACTAAAGCGCTGATCATCCATAAAAACTACGTTAAATTTCCCTAATCCATTATTAGCTACTTCCAGTTTTGAGCGAAATTCTTCCCAATACTTTGAGGGGAATTCTTCCTGATTCATACCAATACTTCCCGTTAAGGTTATTTCACTGTTATGCAGATTTAAGATTTATCATGTATAGCCCCTAGTACCGTCACTAAAGCCTAAGAGGCTTCTTTATCGTCACTTTTCCCAATGAAGAAACAGAAAAAAAGAGAGAGAAATTAGTCCGGGACCGGAATACTCTTCAGAAGCCCTTCTTTTTCCATCGTGATTAAGGAGTCTAAAACCTCAACCACATTTATGTTTAGGTTCTTGGCGATTTCGTCTTCTGTTGCTTGAGAGTGACTTTTCAGGTACTCCAGTATTTTGTCGTTGTTTTCTTTTTTTGCCATGCTTGTCACCATAATTGGGGTGTTACTGGTTTGTTCGCTTTTTG
>Ga0187848_10002702_pt1 | contig 13643 bp, 15 predicted proteins | sample June2016WEW_4_40_FD_132424 | JGI IMG/M metagenome (GOLD analysis project Ga0187848, IMG submission 132424) | Peatland microbial communities from SPRUCE experiment site at the Marcell Experimental Forest, Minnesota, USA - June2016WEW_4_40 | ecosystem: Environmental > Terrestrial > Soil >... | reverse complement strand
TAAGCGTTTTCTTGAGATGCTGGGGCTTTGGGACAAAAGAAATGTTTTGGCAGGGACCTTTTCCAAGGGCATGAAACAAAAACTCGCCATAGCCCGGGCATTAATTCATGAACCGCAAGTCCTTTTCATGGACGAGCCTACTGCAAATTTAGATCCTGAGGCTGCGAAAACAGTCAGAGAGTTCATTCTTCAATTGAAAAAAGAGAAGAAGACAATCTTTCTAAACACCCACAACCTTGACGAGGCGCAGAGAATCTGTGACAGGGTAGCAATAATGAATACGAGCCTTAGGGCAATTGGTACTCCGCAGGAACTTGAAAGGTCCGTTAGCGGCAGAAAGACAGTTATTGGATTGGAACAGCAAGTGAACGATGCGGTTTTGGCGGCACTGAAAAAACTAGCGCTCAAGAACCTGTCAAGTGAGAGCGACACGGTAACATTTGATGTGGAAGATCCAGACAAGGAAAATTCGCCAGTTGTAGAGGCTATAATAAAGGCGGGCGGTCATGTCCGATCAATCAATGTGGTGGGCTCAACTTTGGAAGATACCTATCTAAAACTTGTGAGGAAATAAATATGCGAGTCTCAAAGGCGTGGATTGTAGCAACCAGGGACTTTAAGATATTTAGGCGAGTAAAAAACGTCTGGTCCTCAATTATTATTTTCCCAGTTGTTATCTCAGTCCTGTTTCCGGTGGTACTGGAATATTTAAAATTAAGGGGGAGCCACGGACTCGCCGCGCCGAGTGTGCTTCCAAATCTGCTTAACTCCTTTTCCTTCTTTTTAGTTATAGGAGCCGCATACGTTCCCTTAGGGATTGCCTCCTACAGTATAGTGGGAGAGAAAGTCGAGAAAAGCCTGGAACCGCTTCTAGCCACGCCCCTTACTGACGGAGAAATACTGCTTGGAAAAGCCATTTCCGCAATTATTCCAACTTTAATAGCAATGTATACGGCTGCAGCAGTCTTCATGGTGGGCATCGATGAAGTCACTTTCCATACGCTTGGCTACTATTATTTTCCAAACTGGAATATCGCCACTTTGCTCCTGGTTCTGATGCCGGTCGCCATTGTTATGAGTGTTCTATTCGCCGTCATTGTTTCATCGCGAGTTAATGATGTGCGTAGCGCTAGCAGTTTTGGGATTTTTATTCTCTTCCCACTTCTGGGCATATACCTTCTCAGCGAGACAAGCATAATAACTCTTAACGTAAGCGGCCTGCTCATAATCTCAGGGGTCCTCTTAGCGGTTGATGTGGCGCTTTTCTTTGTTAGCACAAAAACTTTTCGACGAGAGGAAATACTAACAAGGTGGAAGTAGCAAAGTTAGAGGAGGGGGTTCAAAAAAATGACAAAAGCCAAGTTTGAAATAGGAGAGACTGAAAAACACACTATTGTTGTTAATGCGAGCGCGCTTCTAAAATACATCAAGATAGAAGTGGATGGCGAAAAAGTCGTTAATGAAGCAAACTTTCAGCCATTGGCAAAGAAGTTCCAGTTGGACGTGGGGAATTCCGAAAAGCATCATTTGGAAATCAGCGCTGGACCGTTCTCGCCTATCACACTATTCGTAGACGGAAAAGAAGCCCAAAAAAACTGAAACTGCATCGCCAGCGCGAAAGGTTAGTAAACTAAACAGCTTCTCCTCCACACAATATCGGGACAGGGCAGCACGCTAAGTGGAAATATCTAAACTTAGATACTAAAAATGGAGGTGAGAGTAACGAGTGAAGTAGCAGTTGTGATAATTGTCGTTGTAACTATTGCTCTTATGTTGATAGGTTATTTCCTTATAGGACCCCCGGGTAACCGCAGATGGAATAGAAATAAATGAGAAAAATTATTACTGGACCGTTCTCGTCTCCCAAAGTCACTGTAGATGGCAAACTCGCTCAAAAAGCCCGAAAGTTCGTCGCTAGCCCAAAAGGTTGAAATTTAACCAACTAACCGATAATCTTTTCCGGTGTAAATATCGGAAAAAGGCAGCGCGTTCTAAAGTGGAAGTAACTAAGATGGATGGTATATCTACTGGCTGAATTTGGCGGGGGAGCTCTATCTCCAGGCTATTGAGTTCGCCCCTTCATCCAAAAGTTGTGGTGAGCGGCTTTCTAGCATGACACGTAAACGAGGACAACGAAACCCTAAACGCAATAAATGAGGACCAATAGCAGAGAAATTTATGCTTGGATTCGAGCCTGAAGCGGTTTGAGTCTCTACCGGACTCAGTCCTCAGCAGGGATGGGCCGTACTAAATAACGCAGTTTCATAATAACAAAAATAGCAATTAGTCAATTAGTCCACAATTATGAAGCGCGCTAATGGTATTTTTCCTCAAATTTACAGCAAAATGAGTGGGAGAATGGGCCGGACCGGATTCGGACCGGCGACCTTCTGCACGTCAAGCAGATGTCCTAACCAGGCTAGACGACCGGCCCACATGTGCTTAATTTTTACAGTGTTTTCCTATATAGCGCTTCGTCTTTTTCACTGTAATGCATATTCAAAATTCTCGCTTCTATTAATCTATTTCTTAATTGTGATAATTATAAAATATTTCTTGGACAAATTGTTGCTTAGCATAATATATGTTTTAAGCCACTTATTACATATATGTGATAATTCAGGATGAAAAGGCTATGGCAACCGATGAAGTGCTCTCTTTACTCGTTGATTTCGTAAACAAAAACTCCAACGTTGCCGACATTCAATGGGATCGACGTATGAGTCCAAGGTTGCATTTTAATCCATACTCCGAAAATTATGAGGAACGGAAAACTATAGCCCACTACTTTCTACTGGCTGCATCTATACTTGATGATACAGTGGTAGGTTACCCTGAAAACGGACGAATGCTACTAGGTTATCTTCATGAAGCTTTTGGCAACAGCCTTTTAGAAATTAAAAAAGCACATATTTTTGAAGAAGAAATCGTGAAATCTGATTTTTATTATGATTTGGGTCCCAATAAAAAAGCGGCATCAGAAATATTGACTTCTATCAACACATTTGTTAAAACCAAAACAGAAAAAAACTTGTTAAAATACGCTCAAAGATTTAGTAAGCCCAAGGATTTCATAGGGGACACTGCACAAAACATCAAAGCATTTGGTGGGCCTCATATAGATAAGGCGTGGATTTATATGCGGTGGATGGTGCGTCCTCAACCTGACCTGCAAATCTTCGACCATTTTTTGCCAGAAGATCTCTATGTTCCATTGACCAAGGAAAACGCGAACGTAGCAGCGAGCTTAGGTATAATAAACTCAGCTTCGCCTTCGCTTTGGAGAGACGAACGGACAGCGGCAGATGCGAGGCAAAAAATAACTGAATTTGCAAAACAGCTCTTTCCAAAAGACCCTGCGAAGGTCGATTATCCCTTTTTCCTCCTAGGAAGATGGCTTAGACAAAAAACACTAAACCGGTACACGTTGAAAACAGCACTTGATTTTCTTGATCGTATGCAAAAAATAACTGGGCAGTCCCAAGCTTATTACCAAAAAATGAGCCGTTACAAGAGTGGATGGGAAAAGAAAACTGCCCTCACCCTTTTGAAAATGCACATCCCATATGGTTATGAAACAATTAGTTTTCCTCTGCCGAATAACGAGGTTTATACTCCTGACTTTATCCTAGAAAAAAAACTTCAAGGAAGAAAAATAGTTCTTGAACCACACTTTGAAATGACAAAAAAACAAGCCCAAAAATACTCACTATTCAAAAGGACATACGGTCACGAATTTCTTTTAATTCTTCTGCTGAAAAATGATTTAATTCCCATGTATCATCAACGAAAGATATTGACTGACGATGTATGCGATGATGTTTGGCCGATTGAGTTCATTCATCTGTTGGCTGAGAAGATCCGAAGAGGTACATACGGCGAGTAGCATCCAACGAAACCATTTTTAGCGTAGTTAATTAGGCAGTGTAACTTCGTATTGCTGACGGCACAATGGCACAGGCCAATTTCAAACCACTAGTAGTCTGGCTTATTCTCAATGGAAAACCAGAAGAAGCGCTCACACTTCTGGCGAAAAGCTACAAAGTGAATGTTCCTAAACTAAAAGTAGGTCTACCAAAAGGACACAAGATTAAGGCGTTCGGCTGTTACACCTCTGGGAACGAAACCATTTCAGTTCTAAACAGCGACGTTTTGGTTAATCCCTTTGTTATTCTGCATGAGTTTTATCATCATCTGCGCAGTAAAGCCGTGGATAAAATGCACAGGGGCACAGAGAAAAACGCTGACAAATTTGCCATAGAATTTATTGAAGCCTACAGAGCCTACGCGCTTAGAGGAACGGTTACTCCTTAGTTACCTCTATTGGCAATTTTTCTCTACAAGCATTGTACACGACAACATCCTGCTCGTTTGCATAAGGATAGCCTACAATCATGAGGATGCGCCCGAAGAAATGGTTAAAATCCACGTCCGAAGGCGTTTTGTTACCTGAGGGATGCGAATGCACAGTACCCACTAAAGAGAAATCCATCGGCAACAAATGAAGCTGATAATTAGCAAATCCATGCCCATAAGTAGCCAACGGCGGAACAATAAGGTCAACAATACGAACAACATCCTTAACCTTCTTACCTCTAAGAAGCAAAATTGTCTCCCGTGGGTAAAGCCGTTTTGCCCCCTCAAAAATTGAATCCAACAACTCCTGACTCATGGAGACAGCTGTAGTTTTTGCCATGAACGCCCATACGTTTACGGCTTTATTACCTTTACTGAGTTCACTAAGGAAAAACAGAAATAAACAACCGGCCTCATTACACTAAAAAGAGCCGGGATGGCAGAGTGGTTAACGCGCGGGCCTTGAGAGCCCGTGGACCTTCTGGTCCGCATGGGTTCGAATCCCATTCCCGGCGCCAAACCTTGCGAGCTTACAAGCTTTTCTCTGAAGGTATCTTTGATAGGTCAGGATGGGTGCTCATTGGTTTTCTGTTTCTATTAATTTCCTGTCTTTCAACTTTAAAGGAAAATTAAAGTGCGTTTTTCGGTTTCTGCGAACGACGGTTATTATTTCAACTATGGTTAACGCGGCAACTGCGTAAAGCGGAATCCAATCGTACGGGTACATTTGCGAGGCGATGTTTCCGTTAACTTCTGTTTTCAAGAATGCAAAACCTATTCCAAAGTAGAAGAAAAAGGGCAAATTGGTTGCCAGAAGAAACGAAACTGTGGCTGTAATGAACTGAAATATTTTTTGCCTGTTGTACCATAGAAGCAGTGGGAGCGCCACAAGCGCAACACGCGGATCGAATGCACCAAACGCGAACATAAATGCTGAGAGCCATGGTTTTTTGGAGAACGCGAAGTATAAAGCGCTGATCAGAAGGATGGTTTGAAGTACGTGGGCATTTACTGTGACATATCCGGTATAGTAACTTGGTGAGAAAGACTGGGCATTTAAGCTAATGGCGGCTGAATTTATCGAGAGAGAAGGCAAGGGATCAATTAAAACGATGATTGCTGCGACCGCGCCGAGAGCTAGGCTTTTGTCTTTAACAATCTTGTAGACAAAGAAAGCCAAGGCTGGAATTAAAGCAAGTTGTACAAAGTCAAAAGCGGTAAGAGCGTTCTGGTAGCTTAAGGCTAGAAATGGCACAAAAAGTATCAAGAAAGAAGGAGTATACTTGAAGGTTTGGACATGGGGAAGAATTTGGTAGTCTCCCGGCTGGGGACCTCCAGCATAGATTTGGGTTGGATTATGGAACAATCTCCATTCCCCGATGTAGTATGCCGAAAAATCTCTCGCATAAGTGGCTGATTCTGGCTTAAACGTTTCAGGATATGCAAAGCAAAAGGAAATTACATTCAACGCCACCGCTATTAGGATGACTACAATAATTTTCTGTTTTTCGGATAGCCTTTGTCTCATTAGTTTTCTCCATGTTTTATGGCTAAGAGTAATGCCTTGAGGAAACTTATTTGACTAACGATTTATTTTTTGCCCCACAAACACATAATCTGGTTCCGTATTTCGAGAAAATGCTCTATATCAAGCTTGCTGGCTTTAGCGTATATGGAAGTTAATGAAGCCTCAGGAACCAGTATTTTAAAGGAAAAATAAGGCTGTGAGCTGAGGGAAATTCGGTGCTTCACCACCGTTTTCCAATTCAAAACGCATAAAGCTTCGCTTTACCCTTCTCAAGAGTTTCTATGTTTCATGGGCACGAACAATAGGGTTGTAGGCGTCTTGAACCAGATAGGAGCTTTTTTCGTTTTTACCTATTTGGTTTTTTGCTTGTTTCTGTTGGCATTTTGCCATAGAAGTAGCCTCTTTATTATCGATTATAAAGATAAAAAATGAAGAATTAGTAGTGGTATGTAATTGTCAAAGTTGAGTTGTTAACAGTATCAGTCTGGTCTGTGTTGCCGATTCTGACTCCCACTTTGCCTGATAGGACTGGGAATGTTGCGGTTCCAGATTTGGCTAATGTTATGTTCTGGTCGAATTTGATTCCGTTACTAGACCAAATTGTTTGAACGTAGGTTGTGTTTGACGTTGACGTTGCTTGAACTGCAATATATCCAGCGTATGATAACGTGTCGTTAAAAGCAACCGCCCAAGTGTTGTGGCCTTGAGGTATCGCCTTTTGAGAAACTAAGGATTCTGACGAGTTCATTATTGCAACATTATGCCAACTGGCTATTATAGCATTTGCAGTGGCATTTGCGGCATTTGCAGTGGCATTTGCCTCTGATAAATCCTGCTCTAAAGCCGCAATTTTCCCTGCATAGTTTGATGCATTAATAGTTGAAAGCTGATCTTGTAGATTAGTGATGTTTTGTTCCAACGCGTTAATTGAATTATCTTTCTCTGTTATTTGTGCCTTCAAATCTGAATTGTTTGCATTTGGCATGTAAAATGCAATTACACCAACTAAACTAGCGGCAAGAAGAACGCAGATTATTGCTAAAGAGACGACTTTCATGTTCCTTTTCTCTACTGGTGGGGGCGGCGGTAAAGGGAGAGCCGCATTTTCAAAATTGTTTTTTTGTCTCATTTCCTTTCTTTCCACTTTTTCTTAAGTGTAGATGTTTTTTTCTATAAATAACTTTTTCCATATTTGATCCAAACCTTTACCAGAATGCATCAAAGCAGTGTTAGATAGTTAAATCATCTTTGCTGAAACGTTTTCCTAGTACTTGATGCTTAGATACAGCAGTATGGTTAATGCGACGAACTCGAACATGCCTGGTAGAAACGCGAATGGCCCAAGTCCATAAGCTCTAAATCCGAATGGCGCTGTTATAAAGGGACTTGATGTCATGTTTTGTACTAGGAAGACTAAAGCAAAAATTATGAGTCCGATTGTAAATGGGGAACGCGTTTTGATGTAGATACTAAAGTAAATTAGTGTTAAGATTGCTAAGAGCGCTATATTGATTGTAGAGATTATTGTATTTGCAACATAAAAATACTCGAAATCGCCTGGAACAAAACCGCCGGGTGGTGGAACTTGTCTTTGTTGAAAACCGGGAATATGCTGCTGACGCAATACTAGTGCCCAAAAAGCTGCAATAATAGCGACTGCTACCAAGATCCCAATTATTAATCCAAATTTTAATCGTTTATTCATTTGATTCTCCATTTTGTCTTTCTCCTTTTTCTACTTTTTCCCGATTTTCTTCATAATCTCCTCAAACATTAAATAATTATCTTCCATAGTCTGTGTCAAAAAATATGTTGCACCATACCTGTCACCGATAGAAGTGATTATTTTGTTTTTTTCTAGAACGTCGAGGTGATGCCTCATTGTTTTATAATCCATCTTCAGTGACGTCGCTAGTTGATTTGCGTTCTGTGGGGTTTCCTTTAATGCCTCGATTATTTTTGCACGGGTTGGTCCGCCTCGCGTGCCAGCGATTAGCCATCCTAGCAAGTATTTTAGCGAACGGATATTTGCAGACATCTGTTAAGCTCACGTGCTTGAAGAGATTCTTTGTCACTGTTAATCTGGCTGAAGTAATAAATGTGTTCTTTCTAAAATTACTAAAATTGCAGGTTTAGGTTAAAATTAGGAATCAATTCAATAAGTAAACTCATCCATTTTTTTATATTTATACATATCCATATTTTAAGAATAAAATTCCTGATTGCTTAAGGGATTATGGTTAGATTTGGGTGAGATTTTGATAAATTGTTTAATAACACTTCAGCAGTATGCAGGGAAAGGCAATCAAGAAGAGAATAGAAAATAGAAAAGGCCATAAGCCCAATGACTGCCCAAATAAAATTCCCTTCAATTCTCTTTTTGGTTGCCTTTTAAAATAAAATATGAAAGGTGTAAAATATGGGAATCGTAAGTAGAGCGGTAAGAAATATTTCAAGAAGAAAAATGCGAGCGTTATTAGTAATTATTGCTTTAGGTTTTGCTTTGTCAATCATGATTTCAATTCCTGCAGGTGTTTTGGCTAATCAGAAGGCAGCAAACACGGTGTCATCAAACTTAAGCAACGTTATTAGCCAAACTGGAGCATCAATTAACCAAACATTAACTCAAATAGATTGTAGCCTTGCGCCAAGTTTTTCAGGATTCGGTTTCACCCCACGAAACAGTACGTCTGGCGGTGGCTATACACTTGGTCAATATGGTGGCGGTGGCACGTCTGGCGGTAGCGGCTTTACGCCTGGTCAATTCGGCGGTGGCACTGTAGGCGGTTATTTTGGTGGTGGCGCATTTAGCGGTGGTCGAGCAAGTCCTATGAACGAGACCCTATACAGTGATATTAATAGTAATATCTCCGGGATTGCAGCTGTTGAGCCTATATTGCAAGCTTCTGAAGGGAATAACGTAACTAGAAACCTGGATTTTAACGGATATTCGCGAACCATTACGACTCTCGATGTCGAGTACACGATTGAAGGGGTTCCTCTGACTTCTTATTTCGTTGGCAACTATCCAATTCTGCCGACAAACATAACGGCTGGAAGTAACTTACAGGTAGGCGTTAGCGGGGATGTCTTGCTTAGCGAAAACAACTCAGCGTACTTTGGAGCTGGAGTAGGCGACGCAGTTACCATTTTAGGTCAGAGCTTTACGGTGGTAGGTATCTACAGTCCATCATCAGTTTCGGACACGCAAACATTATACATGAGCCTATCCGAGGCTCAAGCATTAACAAACAATACAGGATACATAACGAGTCTTACAGTCTTTGCCCAAAACAGCGGCGATGTTTCGGCGGTAGCTAGCGCCATAAGTGCATTGCATCCAGAGCTTACAGTTACTACAGCTCAATCTCGCGAAAGCGCACTTTCAACTGAGGAATCAACCTATACTACTGAGTTGGCGAATGCGAACGCATCTGATAGTCAGACAAATTCAACTGCAATCGAAGAAATTGTTGTGGTGGTTTTAGCAACAAGCTTGATAGTGTTATTTGTCATGCTCTATACTGTCAAGGAGAGAACCAAAGAGATTGGCACGCTTAAAGCAATAGGCTTTAGCAACTCTACAGTGATGAGCCAATTTATGCTTGAAGGCGTTCTCTTAAGTATGATTGCAGGTGTCGTTGGCATTGCAATAGGCAGCATAGCAGCACCCACGATTGCATCACTTCTGCTTCCGAGCGTTGGCGCAGGTAGCAGAACTGCAGGCGCTGTGGTCGTTTCAGGCACTACGAGATTCGGTGGATTAGCAGTGGCGACGTTGACTCCTGAGCTTGTACTGTTGGGTTTCGGTGTAGCTATCCTGCTTGGGACATTAGGAAGTCTATATCCTGCTTGGAGAGCAGCAAAAATAAGACCAGCAGAGGCAATGAGATATGAGTAAATCAGTACTACAATCAGCTAAACCAGTGCCTCAAGCAGTACCACAATCAGGTAAACCAGTCCTACAATTAGAAAACCTGAGCAAAACATATACGCTTGGCAAACGCGACGTTCCAGCCTTGTCAAATCTGAATCTTATAGTGAACGCTGGCGAGTTTGTGGCAATCATGGGACCATCAGGCTCTGGCAAAACTACGCTGTTAAATGTTATTGGCTGCATTGATAAGCCAACTAAAGGTAAAGTTCTACTAGACGGTATTGATGCTTCAGCGCTCCCAGAAAATCAGTTATACAAGATTAGACGAGACAAGATGGGCTTTGTATTTCAGACCTTCAATCTGTTACCATACCTAAACGCTAGAGAAAATGTCGAGTTACCCATGGAAGGACGAGGCAAATCAAAAAGCGAACAAAAGAAACGAGCAAGCGAACTCTTAGCAATGGTTGGCCTTTCAGGAAGAGAAGAACATAGACCACAACGTCTCAGCGCTGGAGAGCAGCAACGTGTAGCTATTGCACGAGCATTAGCAAATAGCCCTGCCATAATTCTTGCTGATGAACCTACTGGAAACTTGGATAGCGAGAATAAGCAAGGAATCATTAAGCTGCTGGCAAACCTCAACCTTACGCAAGGCACCACAATAATCATGGTTACGCATGACAGTCAAGCTGCACGCAATACAGAACGGATGCTTCTTCTCAAAGACGGAAAAATAGTTAAAGAGATGCAAGGCCTGCACTTAAATAAAAAGAACCAGACATGCCCACATTGCGGAAGCCGCATTCAAATCAATGACGATAAATGTCCCGCCTGCAAAAAGCCAATCTATGCAAGCGATGAACTCTTCTCATCCTAAAATGCCAAATAATAAACCTTCAAAAACCCTTCAGTTTTTTTAAATTTTTGTGGATTTTTTTATGGAAACTTCTATCTCAACTATTCTTCCATTTCCGCAGCCTCAAAAAACTAAGCGTTTTTCAGTTGTTGTAATCGTGGTTCTTCTGGTCGTAGGCTTGGTTGCTGGAGGTTTAATTGGTTACGCAGCAACTTATTCAGATTTTAACGGGAAACTCAATAAAGTACAAGCTCAACTGAATGGTTATTCTCAAAATGGCACTTATTATCCAAACGCAACATTTGTATTAGGCGACAATGTTTCGCTTTCAAACCTGTATCAGCAGGTTAAATCGTCAATAGTCGTTATCGTAGATCTCGTGCCCGTAACCAGCTTCTTTGGTACTGGTTACGATGTACAGCAGGGTTCAGGATTTGTAGCTTCCGTGCACAATCAATTGGTAATCGTCACCAACAACCATGTAGTACAGGATGCAATTAATGTAACTGTAAGTTTTGCAGATGGAGACAGCTATCCCGCACAAGTGTTAGGTTCAGACCCTCTAGCTGACCTTGCAGTGCTTTCGATAACTCCGATGCCTAGCGGTTTAACTCCTTTGACGCTTGTTAGCTCCGGCACTTTGCAGGTGGGAGAACCTGTTGTTGCGGTAGGATCACCTTATGGCTTATTAGGGACACTAACCACAGGCGTAATCAGTGCATTGGGAAGAACAATCACTGAATCGAGTTCAAGCGGAAGTACGGGTCCAACAATCTCGGATATAATTCAAACAAGCACTGCCATTAACCCAGGCAATTCAGGTGGTCCACTTCTTAATTATGCAGGCGAAGTCGTTGGCATAACTACAGCGGCTGTGACCAGCTCTACGGGTTTAGGCTTTGCAATTTCATCAGATACTATAATACGTGAACTTAGCTCACTGGTGGCAACTGGCTCATACAATCAGCATCCGTCCATTGACGCCACTCTGACAGATATGAACTACCCGATTGCTCAAGCCATGGGAACCAACGTTACTTACGGATCGCTCGTTGAAAGCGTTTCGACACAGAATGGTCTTAAAGGCGGGTCAACTCAAGTGTCAATTTTAGGCTCAACCGTAATCATAGGCGGCGACATAATCATAGCTGTCAACGGAGTAAGAATAACTAACACTGACGATTTGCTGTCTTACCTAGAACAAAATACGCTGCCTGGCCAAACAACAAACTTCACAATAGTACGAAACGGACAAACACAAACAGTTTCTGTTACTATTGGAACACTATAATCCTAAAACTATCGCATTGCCTTAGAAGATGAAATGTATCAGGATGGAACGGCTTTGAAAAATCACTAAGAACTGAAAGGTAGAGAAACGAAGAAAGTGTCATTCGTCAACTGCTTATTCCTGAGTTGTTTATGGATGGAACTTATCTTTAATTAAGCACATATGTGGTCACTTGGTTTTAGATTACTTATCACAGTTAACTTCCCTTTTCTACACGGATTGGAAATTTATTTTCTTTGTTGGTTTATTTGCCTAAACAATGCGGTTCTGGAATTATTCAACATACACAAAGCGCAAAAAATGTTAAAATGCAGGGCATTAAGTCTATTCAGAACTATGTTGAATCATATTTGGGGCATATTAGAAGCATATAGTAGACCGGGAGGTAGGCAGTGTGCACACAGACGATTAGGCTGGTATGTAAACACGATTTGTCAAATGGACGAGTAGCCATTTTCCGAACTAAGAAAAGAATAATCGCTATTTTTATAAGTTCAACGTTCGAAGTAAATGATGGATGCAAGCAGAAATTGGAATAATCGGGGGAACAGGTCTCTACGATCCTAAACTACTCAAGAACGTTGACGAAGTTACAGTAGAAACCCCATACGGTAAACCTTCGGATTCTATAACTGTTGGTGAGTTGGCGGGTAAATGCGTCGCTTTTCTGCCTAGACATGGGAAAAAACATACTATTAGACCTACGGACATTAATGTTAGGGCCAATATTTTTGCTTTAAAGGAGCTTGGCGTCAAACGTATACTTGCTCCTTCAACCGTGGGCTCCCTAAGAGAAGAGTATCATCCAGGCGAAATCGTCTTTTGCGACCAGTTTATCGACCGAACCACCCGGCGAGAACAATCATTCTACACCGAGAATAAAGTATGCCACATATCTGTTGCTGAACCAATGTGTCCAGAGCTAAGGCAAAACCTGATTGCTGTTGCAAAGAACATGGGCGTCAAAATGCATGAAACAGGGACTTACGTGTGCATTGAAGGACCGCGTTTTTCCACTAAAGCAGAATCCAAAATGCATAGACAGTGGGGTGCAGACGTTGTTGGTATGACGCTGGTTCCTGAATGCGTTTTAGCAAGAGAAGCAGAAATATGTTATGCTTCCATTTCAACCGTAACTGACTATGATGTTTGGAAAGATCATCCGGTTTGCGTTGATGACGTCGTTAAGATAATGAAGACAAATATTGAAAACGTAAAAAGGATAATCGCAGAAACTGTTGCTAAACTGCCAAATAACTGCGCTTGCAAATGCAACGAAGTCTTGAAAGGAGCATTTGTTTAAAGGAGAAGCAAAAAATAAGCAGAAATCCGCCGAATTGGATCTTAAATCAAAAGTTAGAAGGCAATAAATGGAGATCCTCTAAGAAAAAGTGCAGAACATAAAAATGCTAAATGCTAGGAGGATAATTGAACTTGAAAATCGCTGTGGTTGGTTGCGGGTGGTCTGGGGGTCTCCTCGCAAATAGCCTTTCTGTTAGCCATGAAGTAACCGTTTACGAAAAGAGTAAAGAGTTAAAAGCCATATGCGCATGGGCAATACCAACTATGCTTTTTCGCGAACTCGCCAAGTCCTATAGCTTAAACGCTGAAGACTACATTAAATGGGTATCTGTAAAGTCAACTTGCTAACGTTACACTCTTATTCTTAGTGCATGCATAATTGTTTGTTTGGTGATGTTGTGAGGCTATCTCCTGACATTAGGGGAGCCTT
>Ga0187848_10002701_pt1 | contig 13644 bp, 14 predicted proteins | sample June2016WEW_4_40_FD_132424 | JGI IMG/M metagenome (GOLD analysis project Ga0187848, IMG submission 132424) | Peatland microbial communities from SPRUCE experiment site at the Marcell Experimental Forest, Minnesota, USA - June2016WEW_4_40 | ecosystem: Environmental > Terrestrial > Soil >... | reverse complement strand
TAAAAGATAGCAACGGCGTTGACTATACCCGCAACGGCGACTTCACAGTGAATTCTCAGGGGCAACTCTGCACCCAGGGAGGTCAGCTTGTGTTGGGATACCCGGCAGCCAACGGCGTGGTGCAAACCGGAGCGGCACTTGCCCCGATCACGGTCGACCAGGCGAATAACGTCCCTGCTTCGGCGACGACAAATTTCCAGATGACGACGAATCTGGATGCGACTGCGGCTGTCGACACGACCTACAGCTCGCCAATGACGGTGTACGATTCGCTGGGCCAATCGCACGATCTCACGATCAATTACACGAACACGGCTCCCAACACCTGGAGCTACAGCATTACGCTGCCTGCGGCCGATACCGGCGGCACCGGCAACCCTACAACGGTCGCCAGCGGCACATTGGACTTCAACTCTTCGGGTGTCCTCACTTCTCCGTCAGGCACCGTCCCCAATATTAAAATCTCCGGACTTGCCGATGATGCGGCCGCGATGAATCTGACCTGGGATTTAAACGGCGGCGGCGGGACACCTGCAATCACCCAGCAAGCGGCGGCCAGCGCGACCAGCGAAACAACCCAGAATGGATATACAACCGGCACGCTCACCGGCTACACGGTGCTTTCCGATGGAACGCTGCAGGGGCAATTCAGCAATTCGCAAACCCTGGCGCTGGGTCAGGTAGCGGTCGCGAGCTTTGCCAACAACCAGGGCCTCACCCAAACTGCAGGCAACGACTATCAGGCTTCGTTCGCGTCGGGTGCTGCCGTTGTGGGACAGGCCGGCCAAGGCGGTAATGGCACCATCTCAGGGGGCGCAGTCGAACAGTCGAATGTGAATCTCTCCACCGAATTCGCAAACTTGATCGTGGCGCAGCAAGGATACGAGGCCAATGCCAAGGTCCTCACCACCCTCGACCAGGTATCCCAGGCGACTCTACAGGTGGTCTCGTAGACTCTGGGTTTGTTGGGTAGTCATTAAGTTACGATTAGAGACTTTTCCAGGCAAAGTTTCCTGACGCGTGGAAAGGTACCGGGCCGTGTCGGCTCTCATGGCTGTCTCACCAGCCAAGGGCCGGCACGCCGGTGCCTCTTTGCGTTCAAATCATTTAGATCCATAGATTTGCTCGAAAAATCTCATCCTGCCGCAGGTTCCCCGTCCCTACGTCAATTCCGGCGTTTCAATTGCTTTGACATTCGTGGAATAGCTCGGTCCCTGCTGTCAGTCCAGGACCATCGCCCATCGCCCGGATTTTTGTCTGGCAAAGGACCTGGGCAAGGGGGCCAGCACTCTCGAGGTTTTATGAGCGCAGTTGTTCAAGAACTGAATTCCAATTCGACTCAGCCGATCGGCGTGGAAACGCCTCAGGGCGCACCGGATCCGCTCGATAGCTTGCCATGGCTGCCATTCACCCTTTCCGTTGAAATCCCAGCGGTGCGGTTTACCATCGGCGACCTCCTTGGACTAAGAACGGGTTCGATTGTGGAGACAGGTTGCCACCAGACGAGCGATCTGCCGCTGCGGGCCAATGGACTGCTCATCGGTTGGACAGAATTTGAAGTAGTTGGCGACCGTCTTGCCGTTCGTATCACGGAGCAAATATGAAATTCACTACCTTAGGGCTAAACTCTTCCTCCAATTCTTCCCGCACTGCGCCAGCCTCTGAGCCGCGCGAGCGGACGTTTCCACCCCCGCTTAGTCGCCCGCTAGGGCGTGGCAGAGACTATCGGCCCGATCTCGTTTCTGCTTCCGTTTTCCGCGCGGCGACTCGCCGTGTGCCACCTACAGAGCCCGAAGAATTCAACCTGGAGATGCCGCCGCTTGCCCGCGCGACGACTCGCCGTGTGCTACCTCCAGAGCCCCAAGAATTCAATCCGGAGATGCCGCCGCTTGCCCGCGCTACGACTCGCCGTGTGCTACCTCCAGAACCCGAAGAAATCAAGCCGGAGATGCCGCCACTTGCCCGCGCTACGACTCGCCGTGTGCTACCTCCAGAGCCCGATGAGTTCAAGCCGGAGATGCCGCCGCTTGCCCGCGCTACGACTCGCCGTGTGCTACCTCCAGAGCCCGAAGAGTTCAAGCCGGAGATGCCGCCGCGAGGTTTACTTGGAAGCCTCTTCTCCTGGCTCCGCGGTGGCGCGCCCGCACGCAAACAGCTTCGGTTGGTGGAAACGGTTCCCTTAGGCGAAAAGCGCTTCGTGGCAATCATTCATGCCCAGGGGCGCAAGTACCTGGTGGGAGGCGGCACCTCCGGCGTGGCCCTCCTCACCAGTCTTGATGAGCCCGTGTCGCATTCTGACTCCATTGCTCCCATAGCAGAACCGGTTGAGGTGGCAGGATGAGTTGTCCGAGGGGCAATGCACGGGCTGCTGCACTTGGCCTGCTTTCACTGGCGCTTGTTGTGCCGGTGATTGCACAAGTGCCCCCGGCTGATCCTCAGACTCCAGCTTCAACTCCAGGCGCCAATAGCTCGTCGACGAATCAGTCGGCACCTTTGATCGCGCAAACATTGCCGCCAGCGTCCGGCAACGGAGTTGCCTCCTCGAATGGCGCCACTCCCCCTGCGAGCGCGGCAACTCCCGTGGCCGCGCTAGTACCTCCTGTAACTCCAGGGAGCGCAGCTCCGGCCTCCGCCCCCGCTGTTCCCGCCGCTAAGCCGCCTTCTACGTCCAGCGATGTTCCGTCGCCCTCATCCGTTCAGCCTCAAATCGTCTACAACGCTATTCCCGCCCAGCCGGCAGCCAACAATGGCTTCTTGCAGATTCAGGGAATGCAAGGTGAATCGGTTCCGTGGTCCATCGTCGTTTTGCTGACGGTACTGACGCTGATTCCCTGCATTCTCCTGTGCATCACGCCATTTGCGCGCCTTCTCATCGTGTTCCACTTTTTGCGTCAGGCCCTGGGCCTGCAATCCACGCCTTCCAACCAGACACTTATCGGGCTCTCACTCATCCTGACGTTCTTTCTCATGCAGCCCGTTGGCCAGCAGATCTTCGAAACGGCGATCGTCCCCATGCAGTCGGGCAAGATTACCGCGATGGAAGCGCTAAGCCGCAGTGAGGCGCCGATGCGCAAATTCATGTCGCATTACGTGCGCGAAAAAGATGTAGCGCTCTTCATTGAACTTGCAAAAGAACCACCGCCGGCAAGTGCTGACGACGTTTCCATGCGCGTACTCTTGCCTGCCTACATTTTGTCTGAGCTGAAAGCCGGATTTCAGATCGGCACGATTTTGTTTCTCCCATTCCTGATTGTCGACATGGTCGTCGCTTCAATCACTACCTCGGTAGGTATGTTGCAGTTACCGCCTGTCGTCATCTCCACACCACTCAAACTGCTGCTGTTTCTCATGGTGGACGGCTGGCACCTGTTGATCAGTTCTTTGATGAGGAGCTTTAACTGAATTTATGGATGTCGATCAGGTAGTGCTACTCGGCCGCATGACATTGCAGGAAGTAGTCATGCTGGCCGGCCCCATTCTGGCCATCGCGATCGTGGTCAGCCTCGCTGTGAACATTGCGCAGGTGCTCACATCGCTCCAGGACATGACGGTCTCGACCGTCGCGCGATTGATGGCTACCGGCGGCGCGTTGTTCCTGTTCATGCCCTGGATGTGGCGGCATCTTGCCACATTTACGCTTTCAACCTTTTCTGACTTTCGTGTGTACTTGAAATGATCGAGATCCCTCTCATTACGATCATCAGCGGCGCCCTCACGATCGGAGTGCGTTTATCCGGGCTCATGCTCTTTGCGCCGTTTTTCGGCAGCATGGTCATTCCCGCCCGGATCAAGGCGGCTCTTGTTCTCGCCCTTACGCTCGCCCTGTATCCGGCGTTTGGCAGCCAGGTTGGACCGCACACTCTGGTGCAATGGCCGTTACTGGTCTTCAATGAATTTCTTGTCGGCGTCGGCATGGGAATCGCCACCAATGTGGTGTTCGAGGCAATTCAACTCAGCGGCCAGGTGCTCGGCATTCAAATGGGATACTCACTCGTCAACATCCTCGATCCGCAGAGCCAGGTCGACACACCGGTTGTCGCCATGTTTTATCAAAGCATTGCCATGCTGCTCTTTCTGGGGATGGATGTTCACCTGTGGCTGCTGCGCGCGGTGGGCAACAGTTTTCGCTATGTTCCACCGGGAACGGCGCACATCAGCAGCCTCTTCACCGTCTCAATTCTCCGCACCGTTGGCGAGATGTTCTCGCTCGGCGTGCAGATTGCCGCACCGGTGCTTTCTGCCACTCTTGCGGCCGACATTATCCTCGGGCTCCTCGGAAAGGCGTCGCCGCAGATGCCTCTCATGCTGATGGGGCCGGCAATCAAGAGCATGATCGGCATCTGCATATTAATTGCAACGCTCAGGTATTGGCCTGATCTTTTCCGCCATTTATTTACCGCTGCGGTGACAAATGGCGAGCAAATGTTTCATTTGGCTGGTTGAACTTAGATGGCTGATTCAAACAAGACCGAACAAGCAACACCGCGACAAAGGCAAAAAGCCAGGGAGCGCGGCCAGGTCACACGCTCGCGTGAACTGAGCAGCGCGCTTTCCATGTCCGCCATCGCCGGCGTTCTGTTTCTCATCGGTCGCGGAGCCATCCCCCATTGGACACACTACTACCGCACCATGCTTGAACTTGCATCTTCGGAATCCATTGAGCCGGGAGGCCCCGTTCTCTATTGGACATCGGTCGAAGTTCTGCGATGGATTGCGCCCATCCTCGCTTGCGGCCTTGTGGTTTCGCTGGCTTGCGGTTTGGCGCAGGGCGGCTTCGTCTTTGCACCGGAATCTCTGGCATTCAAATTCGAGCGCCTCAGCCCGGCCACGCGGCTCAAGCAGCTCGTTTCTCCTGCAGCCCTCAGCACGATTCTCAAGTCTCTTCTGCCATTTACCGTCGTCACATGGATCGGTGTGGCGTCAATCCGCGGTCATTGGCAGCAGATCTTGGGCAGCTCTTACGTGGATGCGCGTAGTTTTCCAAGTCTCCTGGGCAGCATCCTCATCGAGATTCTTTGGAAATCAGGCCTGGTTTTTGTGCTATGGGCGGGCGTGGACTACATGTTCCTCTGGTGGAAAAACGAAGGCGACTTGAAGATGAGCCGTCAGGATATGCGCGACGAGTTGAAGCAAACCGAAGGCAGCCCGGAGACCAAGGCCAGGTTCCGCAGAATCCAGCGCCAAATGCGCCGCCGCCAGATGCTTAAAGCGACGGAAAAGGCAACCGTGGTTGTCACTAATCCCACGCACTATGCCGTTGCGCTCCGCTACGAATCGGAAATGGCTGCTCCTGTAGTCGTGGCCAAAGGGCTTGACTTCGTGGCGGCCAGGATCAAAGAAGTCGCCTGGAAGTTCGATATCCCGGTGATGGAAAACAAGCCGCTCGCCCAGGCACTTTACAAGACCGTCGAAGTTGGAGATCCCATTCCATCCGCGCTCTATCATGCCGTGGCCGAGATCCTTGTTCTCGTGTTCAAGGCTCAGAGCGAAGTGCGCAATCGGGATGCGCGCACCAGGAGAACGGTGGCACAGAATTCCCAAGTTCAAAGAGCAAATGTGAGGCCGCAGTGAAAAAGCAATCCGGATTGATGACGGCACTTCGTACCTACTCGGACTGGATCATTCCTACCGGAGCGGTAGTTCTTGTCTTTGTGATGCTGGTTCCCATGCCGGCCATTGCCCTCGATCTTTTGCTCACGCTCAGCATTACCGCGTCTGTGCTGGTGCTGATCACTGCAATCCAGGTTCTTCGTCCTGGGGATTTCTCAGTCTTTCCCAGTGTGATTCTCCTTCTCACGCTCATGCGCCTCGCCCTTGACCTGGCAGCAACGCGCCGCATCCTGCTGCACGGCAGCGAAGGCTCGTCCGCAGCAGGCAAGGTGATCGAGGCCTTTGGCCAATTCGTCGTCGGCGGCAATTACATTGTCGGCTTTGTCATTTTCCTGGCCTTGATTGCGATTCAGTACCTGGTGGTCAGCCACGGAGCGGTGCGCACGGCAGAAGTGACAGCGCGCTTCACTCTCGATGCTATGCCGGGCAAGCAAATGGCCATCGACTCCGACCTGAACACTGGACTTATCAACGCCGAACAGGCGCGAAAGAGGCGCCAGCAGGTTGCGCGCGAAGCCGAGTTCTGCGGCGCCATGGACGGTGCGGCGCGTTTCAGCCAACGCGACTCGATGGCAACCATTCTCATCATGGCGATCAATATTGTTGCGGGATTCCTGATCGGCGTCTTTCAGCAAGGAGTCCCGTTTCAGCAGGCTCTCAAGACTTACACTATCCTCACCGTAGGGGACGGGCTTGTAGTCATCATTCCATCGCTTCTCGTATCCGTGGCCGGTGGAATTGTGGTCACGCGCGCCGCCTCGGATCACTCCCTGGGCTCAGATATCGGCGCCCAGATGTTCCGTACCGCGCGTCCGCTCTGGATTGTTAGCGGATGCCTGCTGTCACTGGCATTAATTCCCGGAATGCCCAAAATTCCATTCATCATTCTCGGCGGTGCCACCATGTTCGCCGCCTGGAAGATGAAACCAGTCGAAGCCGAAGCAGCGGCAGCCAAGGCCGCCGCCGAAAAAGTGGCCAAGACGCCTGCCGTCGATCCCATGGACGCGGCGCTCAAACTGGATGACTTGATGCTCGAGGTTGGAGTAGGCCTGGTTCCTCTTGTGGATGCCAAGCAGGGCGGACAATTGCTCGCGCGGGTCAAATCGCTCCGCAAAAACCTTGCCCAGGCGCTTGGATTCCTGGTTCCTTCCATCCACATCACCGACAATTTGTCGATGAAAGAGAAAGAGTACGTCATCTATCTGCGCGGGGTCGAGATCGCGCGATGGGAGTTGAAGACAGGCCGTCTTCTTGCAGTCAATTCCAATCCCAAGCCTGGCGACCTGGCCGGAATCGAAACGCGCGAACCGGCATTCGACTCGCCGGCAAAATGGATTACCCCGGATCTGCAGGCGCAGGCTATCGCCGCAGGATACGCCGTGGTCGACCACACATCGGTCCTTGCCGCTCATCTATCTGAGCTCATCAAGCAGAATGCGCACGATCTGCTGACGCGCCAGGAAACCAAGCGCTTAATCGATCGGCTCTCCGATTCTCACCCGAAACTTGTGGACGAGCTGGTACCCAAGCTGATGACGCTCGGAGAAGTGCAAAGGGTACTCCAGCAACTATTGCGCGAACAGGTTTCGATCCGCGATCTGGGCACGATTTTGGAGACGTTGGTTGAGACGGCGGCAATCAATAAGAACCCCGTCATCCTGGTTGAAGCTGTGCGGCACGCTTTGGGCCGCGCTCTGGTTCGGCCGCATCTGGATGAGACGGGCCGTCTGAAAGTGGTCACGCTCGATGCTTCAATCGAAGAGGAATGTGCCCGCTCGACAACGCAAAACGCGCAGCTTGCGTCCCAAGGCGTGCTTCAGGTCTCGGTGGCGCGGAAGGTGCTTGACGGATTGCGCGCCATGATCGGCGATCAGGTCACGTTCACGCCTCCTGTTCTGCTCTGTTCGTCGCCAGGCCGCTTCTACCTGAGACGCATCTTGGAGCCGTTTATTCCTAAGATTGTCGTGATTTCACCGTCTGAGATTCCTGCCTCGACGCAAGTGTTGTCTTTGGGGTCGGTGCGATGAACATTCATGATGCCATTGGTTTGAGAGAGGTGGATAGATGACAGCAGCAGAAATGGCGTATCGAACAAGTACAACGGATGCGGCCAGCCGGGACGAGCTTATTACCCAGGAGCTGTCCCAGGTCTATTACCTTGCATGCCGCATTCGTGAGCGGCTCCCTCAGCACGTTGAGCTGGACGATCTGGTAAGCGCGGGCGTTGTTGGCCTCATTGAGGCCGCGCAAAGCTTCGATCGTTCGAAGAACATTCAGTTCCGGACATTCGCGAAATTCCGGATTCGCGGCGCGATCGTTGATAGTTTGCGTGAAACCGACTGGGGATCTCGCTCCATGCGCAGAAAGGGGCGAGAAATCGCCGACGCGACCTCACGCCTCCAGGCTCGTTTCGGCAGGCAACCATCCGAATCTGAGATTGCTTGTGAGATGCAGATCGAACCGGACCGCCTTCACAAATTGACGGCGCAAATCGCCGCGCTCCAACTTGGCGGCCAAAGCGTGGCATCATCGGCCGATCGCTCCGAATCTCTGGATGTGATTGAATCCGCTCCGAGCTTGAACGATCCTGATCCGTTCGACTTGTGTCTCGAAGGCGAAAGGAAGGCGCATTTGGCGCAGGCCATTGCGCAACTCTCTGAGCGGGAGCAGCTCATCCTTTCTCTCTATTATCGCGAGGAGCTCACGTTGAAGGAGATTGCAAAAATCGTCGGCGTCAACCTTTCACGCGTATCGCAGATTCGCCAGGCGATCATCGTCAAGCTGAGAGCTTCTCTCGACTATCTCGAAAGCCACCCTGTTCCGTCCGTTTCAAAGCAAGGAGGGTATTATGAGCTCGCCTAGCCAGGCGCCAGTGGACGCCACTCAAAAATCTGTAAACCCGAATCAACCAGACGAGGCGGGAGCAAGGGCGCGATCAATTCATAGCTGCAATTTTCGTGCCGCGGGCCGGCTTTCCAACGAGGATGCTCGTGCCGTGATTGCCTTGCACGAAACGGTTGCCAATCACATTGCAGCCGCATTTGACGCGCTATTCGACAGCTCGCACGATGTAAAGTTTGCGGAACTGATTCAAGCATCTGTGCATGAGCACGTGGCCGGAGTTCCACCTTTGTGCTTTGTTGTGCAATGTTCATCGGGTCAGGTGACGGTGGAAATCGACCTGGATCTGGTTTTCCCCATCATCGAGTTGCTGATGGGTGGGGCCGGAAACGCAAGAAACGCAGATCGCGACCTGTCTGAGATCGAAGAAGAAGTGATGCTCGACATCGCCGCACTGATCGTGCACGAGGCAGAAGCAGTCTGGGCAATCCCTGGCCTGTCCATTGCTCCTGGTTCCCGAATCAAGCCGTCTGCGATGTTGCAGACTTTTCGACCCACTGAAAAGCTCACTGTACTGCGCTTTGAAGCAAGTCTGGCGAATGCTAAAGGCGCCTTCAACCTGACCCTGTCGAACTCGCTGCTTGATTTACTGACAAAGCAAATCGAGACAGATCGTTCACAGAAAAAATCCCGGTTGTTCAGTTTTCCAGCGCTGCCTCTGCGTGAGCGCCTTCTCGATTGCGAGATCGAAGTCTTAACCGAATTGCCTGAGCTCCGTGTCTCAGTCAAGGATCTGGTCACGCTGGTGCCCGGATCGGTTTTGAAGCTTCGGTCGTCCGTCCGGACCCCTGCCGCGTTGACCTGCGCAGGACGCAGCCTGTTTCAAGCTGTTCCGGTCCGCAGCGGGCAACAGCGGGCGGCACAGCTCATTCATCGCACCTCAAATTCAGAGTGGAAAGAGAGATAAAGCTCATGGAAAACCAGCCCACAAAGAATGGTCTAAGAATCTTCGCCGCCGCGTTTGCGCAGTCGCTCTCAGCCTCGCTGGCTGAAGCTTCCGGGTCCGCTTCGCGACTGGAAATCGCCGACCAGGGAACGATTCCCACCAACGCCAGCAAGCCAATCCAATTCAAGCTGACTGTCGAGGGCGCGATTCGTGGCGATTGTTTTGTAGAGTTTTATGAGCCGCAGGTAGCAGCCCTCCTTGCAACGATCACGCGGCAACCCGTCACGGCTCTCGATAACGATCACCTCGCGCTTTTCACGAAACTCGTTACAGCTGCTGCAGAAGGTCTTTCGCAATCAGGCCTCGCCGGTGATGGCGCAATTAAAGCCGGGATTGCACAGGTTTCCGGCCTGGCGTTCGGAGGCATGTCCGTAGTCCCTCTGAGGGCCTCTGAGCCCCAGACAGAGTTCCATGTCCTGCTGTTCTTCAGCCCCCAGTTGCTTGAAAGCGTCTCCAGCGTCCTCGGCAAAAGTGCCGAACAGAATGTTGAAGGTGTTGATGCGCCTTCATACAATCTGAACCTTGTAATGGACGTCGAGCTGAATGTCAGCCTGAGATTCGGTCAGCGACGGTTGCCGCTTAGCGACATCCTTGGGTTGTCATCCGGCTCCATCGTCGAACTGGATCGAATGGTCGATGAGCCGGTGGAGCTTTATCTGGACGGCAAGTTAATCGCACGCGGCGAGGCGGTCATTGTTGACGGCAACTATGGGCTGCGCGTGACAGAGATTCCGCAGCCCCTCACATCGCAGTTTCTTAACTGAAAATAAAGGTGCTTCATCGACAGAAGTGTGGGTTAGAGTGGCCGGCAAACGCGGAACATCGGACCGGGTGTTTCGCTCGCAGAATGCCGCCCTGGATGGAGCCGAAACAAAATCCGAGTTCTTCACAGCAACTGTTGCGTTTTGAGACTATAAAGTTCTGCACAACTGGTCGATAAGATTGCCAGGTGATGGCAAGTGTCGAACCAGAAGGTTTTCCAATTCAGACCGCGGGGGGCTTCGTCACTCAATCGCCGCATACCGCAATCTGATCCGATCCGTGAACTCCCCGATGTCCCAGTTCTTTCCGGGACACTCCTTGCGATGGAGTTAATCATCTGTCAGGGCTCCGTCGACCTGGCACAGGTTTCCCAACTGGTTCTTTCCGACCTTGGCGCAACTCTGCAGGTTTTGCGTCAGGCAGAGCACGAGAACGTAATGGGCCGCGGTCGCCTTGAGCGCGTTGCGGACTGCATTTCAGGATTAGGCCTGGATCGGTGCTTCGAGGCTATGTCCAGGTGCCTGATTACGAGAAGCACCCACTCTGCGTCCGTTTATTCTGCCTGGGACCGCGCTCGGGAAATCGCAGTCACCTCAAGGTTCGTCGCCGAGAAGCTGGCCTTGAACGTCGCTTCAGAGGATGCCTATCTGGTTGGCTTAGCCCATGGCATTGGCAATCTGCCTGAGATTCTGGAGTGGGATTGGATAAGGCAGTTCGGCGGCAACAGTGATCTCGCCGGGCTCAGGATCGCCGAAGCCTGGTGCCTGCCCCAATGCATCGTCGCGTACTTTTTGGATCGTGTGGCGGGCGAAACGCAGACGCAATGGACAATGATCGTCGATCACGCCCTGGAGCTATTGGAAAGCCGGCCCTCCGCCTTGCTTCGCGATGAATTCATCCAGCTTCCTTTTCGTTCCGTCCGAGAGATATCCGCCTGACTCGCCCCGGCCACCAGCACACAGGGGCCTTTGATCGGGTTGCAGATTGCCTTCGTATGAGGAAAGCAACTCGGTCCGGAACTGGCGAACCGGAATGTACCAACGCCTCTCATTGAACCCTCATCAAAGTGTGCTTTGAGGCCCTTTTCGCGGCCTAAACCAGGCATTTTTAGCCCAGATTTGTGGCATGCGCCGTGCTTATCTCATTGCGAAGGGATTTTCATGGACAGCGGACTCTATGCCGCGTGCACAGCTCTGATCGCTCGCACTCAGGCTCTGGATACGATCGCCAATAACCTTGCGAATGCAAGTACTGTCGGTTTCCGAGCCGAGCGGAACGTCTTCAGCTCGGTCCTCGCAACTGCCGGCGATGCAGTCCAGTCTCCGTTCAGCCAGGCAGTGAATCGTTTCGGAATACTGAGCGGGACCACGATTGATCAAAGCCAGGGTGCGCTCGAAAAAACCGGGAACGAATTGGACCTCGGCATCGAGGGGTCCGGCTATTTTGTCGTCCAAACTGCCGATGGCCCCATGTACACGCGCAATGGTGCATTTCAAGTATCAAGCCACGGCCAGCTGGTTACTGCATCGGGCGATGCCGTCATGGGAGACCGGGGAGTGATCAACATCCTGCCGGGCCCCGTCTCGATCAGCGCTGACGGAACGATTTCTTCAAATGGCGCGGTCGAGGGAAAGCTGAGGCTTGTCGAGTTTCCTCCTGACACCGCGTTCAAGAGCATGGGCAACACGTACTATTCAGCTCCGGTGAAGAGCGCCCAACCTGCGACTAATTCCAACGTGCGACAGGGGATGCTCGAAAGCTCCAACGTGAACCCCGTTGAAGGCATGATCGAATTGGTGAGCGCTCAGCGCACCGCCGAAATGATGCAGCGCACGCTTTCAATGTTAAACAACGACATGGATAAAACTGCCGCACAAGACCTGCCAAAGGTCGGATAAAGGAGACCGAATGTTTCGCGCACTCTACACCGCTGCAACCGGAATGACCGCCCAGCAAATCAATCTGGACAACATTGCGAACAACCTCGCCAACTCGAGCACTGCCGGATTCCAGTCACGCCGGGTCCAGTTTCAAGATCTGCTCTATCAAAGTTCGATCATGCCCGGCGCGGCGGCAACACAACAGACCACGGTCGCGTCGGGGCTGCAGATCGGCCTTGGCACGCGGCCCGGAAACACTGAGATTGTCCAGACCCAGGGTGATTTAAGCAGCACCGGCAATCCGCTGGATTTTGCCATCCAGGGCAGCGGCTTTTTCCAGATCCTCCTGCCCAACGGCCAGACCGGCTATACGCGCGCCGGTTCGTTTCAGGCCGATGCGCAGGGCAATCTGGTGACGGCCAACGGCGACGCCCTTCAACCCGCGATCAACATTCCTGCCGCGGCCACCAATATTACGGTGGGCAGCGACGGAACGGTCAGCGCGACCTTGCCTGGCCAGACGCAGGCGCAGCAGGTGGGTGTCATCCAGTTGGCGACTTTCCAGAACCCCGGCGGCCTGAACAGCATCGGCAACAACATTTATATGCCGACCACCGCCTCGGGAGATCCCGTCGTCGGCGCTGCGGGCGGATCCGAAGGGCTGGGCACCATCCAGCAAGGAATGCTCGAGCAATCCAACGTAAATGTCGTGGACGAATTCGTGAATATGATCCTTGCGCAGCGCTCGTACGAGTCAAACTCGCGAGTCATCAAGGCAGCCGATGAGATGCTGCAGCAGCTCAATCAGCTTTCGCAGTAGACGGGTGATCACTGATGATGCGAAATACACCGATTCTGTGGTCGATCGTAATGGCCGGCGCCGTCTCGCCCGTAATGGCGGCGACGCCGGGACACTATCCCATCAGCACCGGCAATGTCGCGGCCACCATCAGCGCCTCCGGCATGGCAGTATCGCCGGAGCAGATCACGTTTCTCACCGAAGTTGTCGCCACCAAGCCCGCTCCGGCACTCAAGCTGCGCTCCGTTGAAAAGATCGGCAGTGAGCGGCTTTCGGCGCGCATGGAGTGCATCGAGAGCGACGAATGCCTGCCTTTTTTCGTCGCCATTTGGACCGGCCGGGAAAGTGAACAGCAAATCGCCGCCATCAGCACCAGGTATTCACTCACAGGAACTGCCTCGCGAACTTCCGCCGTGGTTCGCGCCGGAACCACTGTGAACTTGTTCCTGGACGGCGAGCACGTCCACATTCGCATCCCGGTCAAGTGCCTTGAAAGCGGCGCTCCCGGCCAGACCATTCGAGTTGAGGAAAAAAGCCATCGGCTGGTTTACACAGCGCAGGTGGTCGACGGATCTGCGGTGAGAGGAAGGTTGCAGTGAACAAGAGTGGGATCCACGCGGTTGTGAGGATCGTCATCTCAGCGATCCTTGTCGCCTTATTGTTCTTGCCGGCCGCCCACGCGCGCACCAACAAGAAAAACGGCCCTGCCCATTTGAGGAGCGACTACATTGCGCGACTGCAGGAAC